>Ga0182013_10002851_pt1 | contig 22207 bp, 17 predicted proteins | sample 612S2MmetaG_FD_120487 | JGI IMG/M metagenome (GOLD analysis project Ga0182013, IMG submission 120487) | Permafrost microbial communities from Stordalen Mire, Sweden - 612S2M metaG | ecosystem: Environmental > Terrestrial > Soil > Wetlands > Permafrost | place: Sweden: Stordalen | collected... | reverse complement strand
GCCGTTGCCATGCTCGGCGACACGGTCGGTGCCGCGACGTCCGAACCACCGGAGAGTCGTCGCAGGTCCATCGAGTCCCCGTCGAAACGGACCGCGTTTCGATTTCGTGGATCGCGCATGTCGGGTATGTCGGGGACCGTTTCGACGAGGGTCTCGCCAGGGAAGAAGGTGTCTTGTCGCCGGCCGTCATCAAGTTCGGCCGGTGCCTCCATTTGTAACCACTTCACCGGACCGTTGACGGCACGCAGTGTGTAGGTGGTCGCCAGCGGCAGCACGATGCAATGGTCCGGTCCGAGCTCACTGGTCTTGCCGAGCGTGGTCACGGCGAGCGTCCCCGAAAGCACGTAGAGGCTCGTCTCAAAAGAGTGCAGCACTGCGTCGACGTGCCCGCCCTCACTCAAGTGATCCACCGTGAGGGTCATGTGTGGCGAGCCGGTCGCACGGTTCACCAGAATCTGGCGTCGATAGCCCGACGAGTGCGCGCTGAACGCCTCGGGCGTCGTCGCGCTTTCATCTTCGATCACCGTAACGTGATACATGTTGCCCTCTTTCGCGTGGTCAATCTCTGTGGTCGCCGCGAGCAGCTACTTACGTAGCCAGCCACCGTCGACGTGCAAATTCACACCGTTGATTCCCGTGTTGGCGAGCAAGAACTCAACTGAATGGACGATCTCGTCCATCGTCACGAGACGTCCGAGTGGCGTCCGATTGACGATGTGACTGTTGTCCTTGCCCTCCCAGTAGGGACTGTCACCAATGATGCCGGGATGAATCGCGTTAATTCGCACCGGCGCCAGTTCAGTGGAGAGCGAATGAACGATGCCGACGACGCCACCATTGACGGTCGATACGGTGGTGGAACCCGGATAGGGACGTTCGAACGCCAAGCCGCCGAAGAGGACAATCGATGCCTGGGGAGTGAATCGATCCCGAAGAGTGTGAATTGTCTCGGTGTAGCCGACCAATTTGAGGACAATCAATCGAGTCGCGGCTTTGATGTCGTAGTTGGCCATCGTGTTTGAGTCACGCTCGATGGCCGCGATCACGAGATCATCAACTTGGGGAATGCTCGCGAGCGACTCGGCGATGGACTCTGGCTCCGCGAGGTCGACCACAATGGGGATTGATCCAAGTCCGATCTCGTCGGTGGCCTCGCGGGCGCTCTCCATCGTTCGCCCAGAGATGTAGACCGTCGAGCCCTTCGAGGCCAATGTCCGTGCGACCTCTTTGCCCAAGCCCTTGGATCCTCCGATGACGACAGCGGTTCGTCCTTTTTGGCTCTCTGACATTTGCGATCCCCCTTCTGAGTGTTCAGTGAAGTCAAACATACTCCACGAATTCTGGTTTTGGCCACGAGAATTCGCGCGGTCAACGTTGCGCCAAGGGCCAGAAACCGTTGACCACGTAAGGAATTTTTAGATTTCTCGATCACGAAAACGCGCGTGAAGTCACTATTGACATCAGTGAACACGGTGCTACGCTCAGCGCCTAGCACTTAGTTAATGGGGGATTGCAATGAGCAATAGCGTCAACTCGAAGGGTGAATCACTCGAACACGGACGGTCAATTGTCTTTCGAAACGGCATCGTCGTGACGATGGATAATTTGCACCGGGTGCTGAAGAACGCTGATGTGTTAATCGTCGATGGCGTGATCAAGGAGATCGGCCCAAACATCGCCGCACCCGACGACGCGCTCTCCATCGATGCGTCCGGTGGCATCATCATGCCGGGCATGATCGACACGCACCGCCATATGTGGCAGACGGCCATGCGCGGCTATGGAGCGGACTGGAGCCTCGCTCAGTACTTCGTTTGGTACTACTTGCAGTACGGCAAGAACTTCCGACCCGAGGACATCTACGCCGGCAACCTGTTGTCAGCGATCGAAGCGATCGACGCCGGTGTCACCACTTCGGTCGACTGGTCGCACGGACTGCAAACCACCCAGCACGCCGACGCTGCGGTGGACGCACTCGAAGCGGTGCCGGGACGCTTCATTCTCGCCTACGGCAACATCCAGGCGGCGCCGTGGGAGTGGTCCGTCGACCCCGCCTTCAAAGAGTTCTACAAGCGTCGCTTCGACGGCAAGGGCGACATGATGGGCTTTTCCATGGCGTTCGATGTCCTGGGTGATAGTGCATTTCCCGAAAAGGCTGCGTTCGACGTCGCCAGAGATTTGGGAGTACCGGTCACGACACATGCGGGCGTCTTTGGCGTCACGGGTGACGAAAGTATCCGCTTGATGCACGAGAACGGCTGCATGAACGAGGACACTGTTTTCGTTCATAGTTCAAGCCTTTCGGCCGATTCCTACCACCGAATCGCGTCGAGCGGCGGGTCAGCGTCCGTCGCGACGGAGAGTGAGCAAAGTGCTGGTCAGGGCTATCCCTCGTCATGGCGACTGCGTCAGTTCGGCATTCCGATTTCGCTTTCGCACGACACCTCCGTCTGGTGGAGTGCCGACCTCTTCACTGCCATGCGCACGACGGCCGGTTCGGATCGGGCGCGCCAGCACATGGAAGCGCACGCGAACGGCGAGCAGGTCGTCAACCTTGACGTTCGATGCGAAGAGGTGGTCCATTGGGCGACTCGCGGCGGGGCCAAAGCAATCGGGCTCGAGGACAAGGTCGGGAGCATCGAAGTTGGCAAGCGTGCTGACGTGGTCCTCATCAAGAACGACGATTCACCGGCAATGTTCCCCATTATCAACCCATACGGGCACATTGTCATGCAGGCGCAACGTGGCGACGTCGACACGGTGGTCATCGATGGGAACATCCTCAAGAACGAGCGCAAACTTGTCGGCATCGACCTGGCGGCGGCGCGAAGCGCAACGGAGAAGACCGTTTCGTATCTGGCCGACTCGGTAGGCGAGGACGCCTGGATCGAGGGGCAGAACCCAGAACTTTCCGAGCGTCAGATCAACGAGAATCCCTACAAGTACGTGAATTAGTCCGCACTACCCAGCTTTTCCTGTAAATGACCGGCGCTCGAGAGGGTGCCGGTCATTTGCGTGGGTGACGTCCTAAATGGTCGGAACCGTGCCTACCATTGGTTCGATTTGGCGACCGTATGCGACTGCCGATAAACGCGTTAACTATCGGTTGACACGTTCAGTGAACGCGTGTACTGTCGAACACCAATGGCTGTACGCCCCGAGCGAAACGCGGGTTTTTGATCGAACCTCTCGTTGAGAGGTGACGGGAAAGCCGTTTTGGCAAAGGGTCAGGGATTGTCTGTCGAGAGCAAAGTGCTCTCGGCTTCATGGGGGGAAATCAATGCTCAAGAATAGAAGTCGTTTAATCACGATTGTGATGACCGGAGTACTTGCTCTGTCTACCGCCGGCATCGGCCTGGTATCGACGGCGCAGGCTGCCACCAAGCACAAGGTAAAGACGTACAACGTTGCCTACCTGTCATACGGGGTCGCCAACAGTTACGACGCGCCGATGCTGGCTGCGGCGAAGGCCGTAGCGTTGACGACGGGTCACATCAACGTGACCGTCTTTGACTCACAGAGCACTGACACGATCCAGGTGTCCCAGTTGCAGGACGTCGTGAACTCCCACAAGTACCAGGGGATCATCGTGCAGCCGATTTACGGCGCGGTGCTCGTTCCTGAGATCAAGGTGGCGATCAAGGACGGCATCAAGGTTGTGAACATCGACCAGATCCTCGGCACGAACTACGCGAGCGATCAGATTGAAGTGCACGGTCTCTCGGGGAACGTCGTCTTCTTCCCGTCAAAGATCGGCTCGCAGTTGGCTGCGCAGACGATTCTGGCGTGTGGCAATGCGAACCCCTGCAAGGTCGCTCTCGTGCACAACTACACGGGGTACGAGCCGGACTCGGCAATTACCACGGCGTACGACGCCGGACTGGCCAAGGACTCGAATGCGACCATCGTTGCGCAAGGTGACGGTCTCTACACGCCTTCGGTAGCGTTGACCTTTATCGCTGACACCCTCGTCGCACAGCCGGGGCTGAATGTCGTCGTCGGTGCCGACCAGGACTGCGAAGGTGCTCAGTCAGCGCTCACGTCCGCGAAAAACACCAGTGTCAAGTTGGTTTGCTACGGCGCGAGTGCGACCGGCATTTCTGCCGTCAAGGCCGGCACGTGGTTCTCAGACGTCGCGCAGGAGCCGGCGACGGAAGGCGAGTTGGGCATGATTGACCTTATTAAGGCCATGAAGACGGGCAAGGCAACGAAGGCGCAGAACCCCGTTGCCGCGTTGCCCAACAACGGCATCGTCACGGCCGCCAACGCCAACAAATTTCAGGGTGAATGGCCGGGTTGATTTGTCGGTAGCAGAAGGACCGACGATCCGAATTTGACATGGATGGATTGAACTGAAATGTCGACGTTGAACACTGATGAGGCACCCCGCAGTACCGCGGAGGCATCCGGAGGCGACTTAGTCGTCACGGGTGTCTCCAAGCGGTACGGCGGGGTGCCCGCACTCACTGACGTATCTCTGACGATTTCCCCCGGCACCGTCCACGCACTGGTCGGTGAGAACGGCGCGGGAAAGTCGACGCTCGGCAAGATCATCTCGGGCGTCATCAGCCCCGACGAGGGATCGCTGTCGCTCGGAGGCGTACCCCTCAGTTTTCGGTCGCCGCGCGAAGCAATGGCGCATGGCGTTGTCACGATTGTGCAAGAACTTGCCATTGTCCCAGGCCTCACCGTCGCGGAGAACGTGTACCTGGGTGTAGAAGTAAGCAAGGCGGGCTTTGTTCGACGACGAGAGTCTCGTCGTCAGTTCCGTGAACTCGCGAAAAGGGTGGGATTCGATCTCTCGCCTGACTGGCGCGCCGGCACGCTCTCGATTGCCGACCAGCAAAAGGTCGAAATCATGCGAGCCCTCTCGCGCAATGCGTCCATCGTCGTGATGGATGAGCCCACCGCAGCGCTGTCGGGGAACGAAACCAAGGCGTTGCACGAGATCATCCGAACCCTGGCACGCGAAGGTAAGTCGGTCATTCTCATTTCGCACTTCCTCTCTGAGGTGCTGGCCCTCGCGGACGTCATCACGACGCTGCGCGACGGTCATCTGATTCGTACCGTCGACGCCAAGGACGCGACTGAGGAATCCTTGATTGAAGGCATGCTCGGTCACTCGTTGACAACGGCCTTTCCCGAAAAGGTCGTCGCGCGGGAGGAGAGGCGTGTGGTCCTGGACGTCGAACATCTGAAGGCGTCGGGAGTCAATGACTGTTCGTTCGTACTGCACGAGGGTGAGATCCTTGGAATCGCTGGCTTGGTGGGCGCCGGTCGCTCCGAGCTGGCTCGAGCAATCTTCCGCGACTCCAAGGTCACGGGCGGGACGGTTCGCCTGAATGGCGAAGAGCTTGGCGGGCACAGTCCCGCGCGATCGATCCATCGAGGTCTGTCCTTCATCCCCGAATCGCGCAAAGAGATGGGTCTGCTTATTGGTCGGTCAGTGAAGGAGAATGTCTCGCTTTCGCGACTCGACCTCGTGAGCCGGATGGGATGGATTGCTGGAATCCGTGAGCGGCGCAAAGTCGCGGAATTGATGACGTCAGTGAACGTTCGTGCGGCCAGTATGCGCCTGCCCGTGTCGATGCTATCGGGCGGGAACCAGCAAAAGCTTCTCTTCGCGAGGTCCGTGATGTGCTCGCCCAGTGTCCTCATTGCCGACGAACCAACGCGAGGCGTTGACGTGGGATCGAAGCGCGCGATTTATGATTTGCTGACTGAGATGGCTGCGTCGGGCATGGGCGTCGTCGTCATATCGTCGGATCTCGAAGAGGTTCTGGGACTCGCCCATCGAGTCGTCGTCATGCGCCACGGTCGTATCATCACTGAACTCACGGGCGATCGAATGAACGAGCAAGCCGTGCTCTCAGCCGCGTTCACCGAATCAACCACCGAAGGAACGGTCTCATCATGAATGTTCGAGTCGAAACTGAAGAGACGCTCGAGGCGGACTCCAGCAACGCTGCACGATTCAGAGGCGGCGCGTTCCGTCTTATTGGGTTATGGCGACTCGCCGGTATTGGCATACCCTTTCTCATCCTCTTCGTGGTGCTGTCGATCTGGAGCGGACCGTTTCTCTCGACGACGAATCTCGTCAACATTCTGGATCAGCAGGCGGCCAATTTGGCGATCGCCGCTGCAGGGACGCTCGTCCTCGTGGCCGGCGGACTCGACCTGTCGGTCGGAGCGATCTACGGGCTCGCGACCGTCGTGTCGGGGAATCTCGCGGAACATCATTCACCGTGGATTGCTATTGGCGTGACGCTGTTGGTTGGTCTGGGCGTCGGTCTCTTGAACGGCGCCATCGTCGCCTTCTTGAGGATCAATCCCTTGATCGCCACCCTGGCCATGTCCTTCGTCATTGGTGGCGTGGCAATGAAAGTTTCGGGTGGCAACTTGATTGTGCTGTCCCAGAACTCCGGTTTCTACAAGTTCGCCAATGCTGAGTTCTGGTCGATTCCGAGCGCCGTCTGGATTGTCTTCGTCTTCATCATCATCTTGGCCTTGCTTCTTTCTCGAACGACGTTTGGCCGGTACATCGTCGCTTCCGGCGGAAACGCCGAAGCCGCTCGACTGGCGGGTGTTCGAGTAAATCAGACTCGCATTATCACCTACGCGCTGAGTGGATTGGCGGCCGGACTCGGTGGTGTCATTGACACGTCGAGACTCTTGAGTGCTCAGGCCAATCAAGGCGGCAGTGGGCTGACGTTCCTGGTGCTCGCGGGCATTGTCGTCGGTGGCACGTCGATCGCCGGTGGCGAGGGATCGGTCGTGCGTTCCACCATTGGTGTGCTCTTCATCGCGTTGATCTACAACGGCATGTATCTCTTGAACTTCCCTACGCTGTACCAGCCAATCGTGCTGGGCGTCCTTTTGCTGGTCGCAGTCGGACTCGACGTCTGGGCGCGCAAGCGCCGAGGCTAGGGCATGATCGTTAAGTACCTGGAGGAATAATGGGCATTCACACCACCGGAAGCAACGCCGTCGATTGGGAGACGCGCGTTGACATGCCCCGTCTGCGCGAGGAACGACTCGCCAAGCTCCAGGCCGAGCTGGAGCGCTCGGACTTGGGTGCGTTGTTGACTTTTGACTTCCACAACATCCGCTACATGACGGGCACGCACATCGGCACGTGGGCCATGGACAAACTGATCCGATTCGCCCTGCTGCCCCGCGGGGGCAAGCCAATCGTCTGGGACTTCGGTTCCGCCGCGCGTCACCATCAGCTCTACAACCCGTGGCTCACCGGCGTCCAGATCGGACCCGACGGCACCGAGATTCCCTACGACGGCGCACGAGCTGGCATCTCCACGTTGCGCGGGGCCATTCCTCCCGGTGCCGACCGCGCCGGCACCGTCGCCACCAAGATCAAGGAGGTGCTGCACCAGTTCGGACTGCAGAACGAAGCGATCGGCGTCGACGTCATTGAGATGCCGGTGTTGGCCGCCTTCGCCAAAGAGGGTATGACCTTGGTCGACGGACAACAGGTCTTTCTCGAGGCGCGTCGCATCAAGACCAATGACGAGATCTCGCTCCTCACCTACGCCGCGTCCATGGTCGATACCGCGTACGAGGAGCTCTACACCTTCTTGCGTCCGGGGGTGAAGGAGAACGAGTGCGTTGGTTTGGTGAACAAGACGCTCTACGACCTCGGCTCGGAACACGTCGAAGGCGTCAATGCCATTTCCGGTGAACGATGCTCGCCGCACCCACACGTCTTCAGCGACCGACTCATTCGACCTGGTGATCCGGCGTTCTTCGACATCCTTCACAGCTACAACGGTTATCGCACGTGCTACTACCGAACCTTCGCGGTGGGGAGCGCCTCGGTGGCTCAACGTGACGCCTATACGAAGTGCCGTGAACTCATTGACACCGCGATCGCGCGCGTGAAGCCCGGTGCGACGACGGCCGACATCGTCTCGCTGTGGCCCAAGGCCGAAGAGTTCGGCTTCGCGAACGAAGAGGCGGCCTTTGGGCTCCAGTACGGTCACGGCATCGGCCTTTCGATCTGGGAGCGACCGATCTTCAGCCGCATGGTCTCACTGGAGCACCCCGAGGTCCTCGAAGAGGGAATGGTCTTCGCCCTCGAAACGTACTGGCCGGCCAAGGACGGTTGGTCGGCGGCTCGCATCGAAGAGGAACTCGTCGTCACCGCCACGGGCTGCGAAGTCATCACGAAGTTCCCGGCCGAAGAGTTGTTGGTCGCGGGTCAGCGCTACTTCTTCGCGGGCGGTCCCGTCAACGGTCTTCGAGACTCACAGTCAAATCTCAACACCGCGGCCGGGCGAGGCGAGTCGTAAGTCGACGCGCATCGGCGAGCACGTCGCTATAGACCAGAGAGTTGGCGTATCGGTCGCGCGAGCGCAGAGATGTCGTCCTCGCCGTGCCCTTGTGACGCGAGACCGTCCTCAAACGTGGCGGCCATCGCCGTGACGGGAAGGACCGCTCCCACTTTCTCGGCCAGTGCGAGACCGATGCCCAGATCCTTTCGATGCAGCGCGATCTTGAATCCCAACGGATACTCGTCGTTGATCATGTTGGCGCTGCGATTCGTCAGAACCCACGACGCGGCCGCCCCTCCCACCAGAGCGCCCACGACTCGTTCGACATCAAGTCCCGCCTTGAGCCCGAGCGTGATTCCTTCGGCGACGCCGAGGTAGACCCCGGCGAGGATGACCTGGTTGATTGCCTTGGCCCACTGACCTGAGCCCACGGGACCGAGGTGCGTCACCGAGGAGCCCATCGCGTTGAAGATCGGACGGGCCCGTTCGACGTCATCGTGCTCGCCGCCCACCATGATGGACAGCGTCCCCAATCGAGCCCCTTCGGAACCTCCCGACACTGGTGCGTCGAGCATCGTGACGCCCAGGCCGGACAACTGACCGGCGAGTTCCTGCGCGCTCAACGGACTTATGGTCGAACTGTCGATGAAGAGTGACCCGGCCGCGAAACCTTCGGCCAGACCGTCGTCTCCAAAGAGGACGTCGTGGACCTGGGGTGTATCGGTCAGGCAGGTGATCACGACGTCACTCAACTGAGCCAACTCCTTTGGTGTCGCCGCTTCGCGTGCTCCGAGTTCGAGGAGACCGGCGGCGCGCCCAGGCGTACGGTTCCACACCGTGACCGCGAAGCCGGCTCGAACGAGATTGGCCGCCATGAAGGCGCCCATCGTTCCCATGCCGGCGAAGCCAACGCGGACATTGACGGTCTGCTTCGTTACGTCGCTCATAGACACTCCTTCAGCTGGGGGCGCCGCGGCTTGCGCGGCGATCGTCGTCAGTGTATCGAGCGCGCCCGGCGAGTCACTTCAGCGATCGATTGTTCGTCGCGTACGACGTCGCACAACCTCGGTGAGGAACGCAATCAGTATGACGAGGAGGAGGAAAGGAAGAACGAAGACACTCCACGTCGTGCGCTCGGTCCTCACCTGGAGCGACGTCGCCAGCAGACCGGGATTGTTCTTGGCCGTGACGAACTCGGCCTTCGACCCTGTTGCCCTGAAAACGTGACCGGGAATCGTGTCGTGAAAGTGTTGACCGTCAAGGATGAATGTCCCCACGCATCGGTAGTCAGCCAGGTTGCTTCCGCTACCACCAAGTTCGCCCGCGCACGTCGTCACCGTTACGGAGACCGAGACGCCGTGCTGCTGGATGTTGGACACGTCAGAGTTGCGGTGCAGGCCCGACAGGAAGAATGTGACTGAAAGAACGGCCAGCGTTGCGACGATTAAGGCGATCAGGATCCGAACGACCTGTCGAGTATCGACCTCTACGGGCGCGCCGCGCAGCACGGCTACCGCTCGGTGGCCATCGTCGCATTTGACGTCACCAAGTTCGTCGGGTGCAGTTGAGTCGCCACTATGAGACTTGATTGGCAAATCATAACCAGAGCGAAATTCCTCTAGCGCGGGAGAGGTTCGTACTGGCGCAGTTTCCCGGACCACATTCGTTCGAGAGAGTCGACTTTGACGACGGTGACGTCGGGATCACTAAGTCCCGAACGGACCAGCAGCTTTACGAGATTGTCACGCAGTTCTGCGACGTCGCACTCTCCCTGAGTGACGAGCGACACCACGATGCCACCCTGCGTTTGGGTCACCTGCACCTCGACCACGTTCGGGTCACCGAGCAGCACGCCCTGCATACCAATGGAGTGAATGATGGTGCCATTCTCGTATTCGAAGTACGTGTCGAGGCGGCCCTGGATGTCGGTGATCCGCCGATGTCCACTGCCGCACTCGCACGGTTCGTCGATCATGGTCATCGGGTCGTTGATCTCGTAACGAATGAGCGGTTGCGTCTTGTTGTACAGATTGGTCAAGAGAATTTTGGTGGCCGGCTGACCGTAGGGGACTGGATCGTTGTTTTCGTCGACCGGTTCAACGATCGCCAGATCGTCGGGCAAGTGCATCGGCCTCCCGGGACTGCACGAACAGGCAAAAATTCCCTCGGTGCATCCCCAGGTGTCGTAGATCTCGACGCCCCACGCGGACCGCACGGAGCGCTTGATGTCGTCGGTCAGTTGTTCGCCGCTGGTGGCCACCCAGTTGGGGTCAATGCTCAGGCGACCGGCGAGGGCTTCGAGTGCGAGCAGATGTATGACGCTGGGGTACCCCGTGAGCACCGTCGGACGCGCCGCGTTCAGTCCGGCGACGATCTCGGGGATCGGGAGAGTCGCGGGCAGATGGGTTACGGCAAGGGGCCCGTCGCCGGCGAAGTCTTGCGAGAACGCGTGCAACGCCCCTGAGACGTGCTTCGTGTTGTGAGCGAAGAACGTGCCCACCGGAGCGAACGGGTCCTCACCCGAACGGGTGCGCCAGCGAGTCGCGATCAACGTGTAGGTAATCCACTCGCTCCAGCCGTACACGAAAATCCCTCGTACGCCGCCCGTGCCTGACGTGACGACGGTCCGGTACTGGTCATCGAGATAGGCGTCGGCATCGAGATGATTGACGTGGTCATTGACTCGTTCCAGTGTCAGATTCGGGTCTGTCACTATTCGATCGAAGTTGGCCATCAACTCCTTCTTCGTGAGAATTGGAAGAGATGGTAAGTCGGCTTCGGTGAATGCTGAGAGGTCGTGACCAACGAGTCGTTCGCGCCAGAAGTCAGAGTGATCGTATGACCACTGCAGAAGCTCTCTCAAACGGAGTTCGCGTTCGGCGGCGAGGCGTTCCGCCGACCAACCGAGACGACGCACCGAGACAAGAAATTGATCCGATTGGTCAGCCCGCTGCTTAACGATCAACTCTTGATAGGTACTCACGGTCTCCGTCGCGAAAAATCGATTGAATCGAGAACTGCCATTAACCGAATTCTACGATTTCCGGAAGTGTCCTATAAGACGTTGAACGACACGTTCTCGTGCCTCGTCCCACCCGCGCTCGTGAAGGTGAGCACGGCCGTGAACTTGTGGCCGATGAGTGATCGTACAAGCTTCAGACCAGTGCCCTTCAGCACGATTGAGATCGACTTTGCCGAGCCCGCTCCGGTGGCGTAGCCCGTCTTACCCAAGAGCAAGACCTCGGTGACGAAGTGGAATTTCCCGGAGTGTCCGATTTCGACCTTGACCCGTATCTTCTTGGTCAGTTGGAGAATCCCCGCACACCTGGCCCTAATGCAGTGCACCACTACGACCACTTTGCTTCCACTCAAGTGAACTCCGGACGGGATCGTCACCACTGGCTTGGGCGCAGCAGTGGTGGTCGTCGTTGGAGGAACCGTCGTGGTCGTCGTCGGAGGAACCGTCGTTGTGGTCGTCGTCGATGTGGTGGTCGTCGTGGGTGGCGGTGGCGGTGCGGTCGTAGTGGTCACCGGCGTCGTCGTAGTCGTCGTGGTCGCTGAGGTCGTCGTCGTCGTCGCGGTGGTCTCAAGGGACGCAGGACTGGATGAGCCAGTACCAGTGTCATTGGTCCACGTGTTCGTCGTTCCGCTCCCCGTACCGTCGAAGTAGTCGTACTGGCCCGCGGTGTACGTGTCCGGCGCATACCCTTCGGTATCGGTGGTGCTGGCCGTGTTGGCGCTTATCGTTCCAGATGTCGCGCCGGTAGTCACATAAATTCCATAGATTCGTGAATTCGAAATGGTGTTATTTGAAACGGTGAAGTTGGTCGGACCCGTTGCGACTGTGCACAGGTTGCCAGTATTCAAGGTGTCACCGCTCGACATCACGGCGATGCCATCGAGGAACCCAGAGATGGTGTTGCCCGAGATCGTCTGAGCGCTGCAGCCATCGCCGTAGGCATCCTCAACCTTGATGCCGGACTTCGGGACCGAGAGGTCAAACGCGCTAGGCGGTACGTCGCTGAACATCCCGCCACCGTTCAGGGTGTTATTTGTAATGCTGGTTCCCTGGTCATAACCGGGGAACGACAATGCGGTGAACTCGCTGTCGTCGGCGCCGGTGCCGCCATTGGCAGGGAAGGTAACGGTATTGCCGGTGACAGAAGCGCCGGTGGTGTCGCTCATCTCAAGGCCGTTATTTTCGAAACCCTGATCTTGAACGAACACGTTGCCCTGGACCACGTCATTGGTGTCAAGAACGGTGACGTCTGCAGAAGTTTGGGACGTGGTTTCGATGAATCCGCCGAGGCCGAAGTGAAGTGCGCCGACTGCTGCCGTCGTCGTACCACCTGTGTTCACAAAGAGGTTATTGCTGACGGTGACGTGGGACTCACCCTGGTCGCCAGCACCGCTCACCAAACTCCGCACGTCGATGGAGGTCGCGCATACTTCTGTGCCTCCGCCACACTCCAACGCATTTGAGGAGACGGCGTTGTTTTCGTACATCGTCAAACCGCTGATCGTCACCCCTGCCGAAGACGAGACCAGGATTCCCGTTCCACCGGTAAAGACCGATTGCGTTCCTGAGTTAACCGAGCCCGACGTGTCAGAGCTCGAAGGTGCCAGGTCCCAGTTGTAGCCGTCGATGGTGACCTGCAGACCAGAGGGGATGACCACCTGTCCGTTCGGGTACGACGTCATGTCGTAGCTGCCGGCACAGACATAGATGGTTTGCCCATTCGTTACGTCAGCTGTGACCGCTGCTTCGAGACTGGTATATGTCGTCGGCGCGGGAGTGACAGAAGTGAGGCCCGACGGACAGCCGGTAGCGCTGAGGGAACCAGAGGTGGACACGACCTCGTTGATGGGTGAGGGCAGCGTCCCCAGCGCGCCCGCGCTGACGGAGATAGCCGTAAAGCTAAGAGCCAGTAATGAGAGGACGCTGAGTCCTACTGTCAACAGTCGACGCGAGTAGCGCATAGTTCCCTTTTCGCAATTTAGTTTCGAGATTTTAAGTTGAATCGCTCGTATTCCGCTTTATGAACTACGGCGGCTAAATCTACCATATTGAATCGATGACTCTTTGAGGGAAGTGCTGCATTTCAACCCAATTCCGTAACAACCTTGTTACGAAATGCGCTCCTTGCGCGAATTGATATGGTCCGAACATCGTTGGTGTCGCGCAATCGTGAACCATTTCGCAATGGGCGCGATACGTTTCGAACCTCTTTTACGCCTTTGGCGGGATGCGAAGTCGTTCCATTCCACCGTCAACGAAGAGCACGGTCCCATTTGTCGATGTCGATGAGGGATGAGCCAGGTACGCAATGGCGAGCGCCACTTCTTCAGCACTTACGAGTCGACCACTCGGTTGTCGCGACTCGAGTGCGGAGCGTTCCGCTCGAGGATCGCTCGCCGCGTCGAGCAGTCGACCAACCCACGGTGTGTCGGCCGTACCGGGCGCCACCGCGTTCACTCGGATGCCGAACTGCGCGAAGTCAGCCGCCATTGCGTAGGTGAGACTTACGACCGCGCCCTTGGTCGCGGCGTAGACCGCTCGTTTGGGCACGCCGATCGCCGCGACGATCGACGCCGTGTTGACAATGGCGCCGTTCGACGATGCCTTGAGATAGGGCAGTGCCGCCGTGGTCGTTCGCGCGAGGCCGACGACGTTGACGCTCCAAAGGTTCGCCCACTCCTCCTCCGTCGCTTCGGTGACGTCACCGACCGCACCAATGCCCGCATTGTTGATGAGCACATCGATCCCGCCCAACATCCGAGCTGCTTCGTCGATCGCTACGGTGACCTGTTGCGGAACGGACAGATCGGCGAGCACGAACCGCGCGGGATCCGCGTCGCCCGGCGCGACATCGAGAACGACCACGTCGGCACCCTGTTCTCGCAGGTTCGATGTCACTGCCGCCCCGATACCCGATGCACCGCCGGTGACGACAACCCGTATTCCTTCAAATGTCTTCATGCTCAATACCTAATGTTCTCTCGATCGAAGCGGGTGGGATCAGGTCGATAAATAATGTCGTCGTCCTTATCAGTGGGAGTCACGGGTCACTCGATCCCCACTGGAACCCACCAAGAAGTCGAGGTCGGCGCCCACGTCGGCTTGCATGACGTGATCGACGTAGAGCTTCTCCCAACCGCGCTCTGGTTTGGCGTAACCGTCGAGGGTGGCCCGGTTCGGCACGCGGGTATCAAGTTCAGTTTGCGCAACGTCGACAACGAGCCGTCGCTCGGGGACGTCAAGGATGATCCAGTCACCGCTCCTCACGATCGACAGTGGTCCCCCGGCGGCCGATTCGGGAGTGACGTGAAGAACAACGGTTCCGTACGCGGTGCCGCTCATTCGGCCGTCGCAGATTCGCACCATGTCGCGGACACCCTGTTGCAAGAGTTTCTTCGGTAGCGGCATGTTCGCGACTTCGGGCATCCCGGGATAGCCCTTCGGCCCGCAACCGCGAAGTATCAAGACGGAGTCTGCGTCGACATCGAGATCGGGGTCATCGATCCGAGCGTGCATGTCTTCAATGGAGTCGAACACGACCGCTTGGCCCCGGTGCTGGAGCAGGTGCGCCGACGCGGCCGCTGGTTTGATGATGGCGCCGCCGGGGGCGAGGTTTCCTCGAAGGACGACGATGCCGGCGTCGGGCTGTTGGGGCGTCGCACGATTGCGGATCACATCGTGGTCCCAGATCTGCGCGTCGTCCAGGTAGTCAACGAGCGGCCGCCCGGTAACGGTCAGGGCCGAGGGGTCGAGGAGATCGCTCACTTCGCGCAGCACGGACAGCAGTCCACCGGCACGGAAGAAGTCGTCCATTAGATACTTGCCCGACGGCTGGAGGTTCACGAGGAGAGGAACGTGTGATCCAATCCGGTCGAAGTCGTCAAGATCGAGATCGATGCCGAGTCGGCCAGCGATGGCCAACAGGTGCACCACCGCGTTCGTGGAACCTCCAATCGCGGCGAGCACCACGATCGCGTTATGGAACGACGCCCGCGTCATGACGTCGCTCGGTCGGCGCGCGGAGGCCACGAGATCGACGCAGAGTCGGCCCGTGTCGTGCGATGCGCTCAGCAGTCGGCTGTCCGCCGCCGGTGTGCCGGCGAGTCCTGGAATCGTCATGCCGAGTGCTTCGGCGACGAGGGACATGGTCGAAGCCGTACCCATTGTGTTGCAATGACCTCGACTCCGGATCATCGAGGACTCGGACGCCGTGAAATCACTCTCGGAGAGAGTTCCCGCCCGGACGTCCTCACTGAGTCGCCACACGTCTGTCCCGCATCCGAGGGCTGCGCCCCTGAACGTGCCCGAGAGCATCGGGCCACCGGGAATGAGGACGGCGGGAAGGTTGACGGACGCCGCCGCCATCAAGAGCGCAGGGATCGTCTTGTCGCATCCGCCCAGGAGGACGACGCCGTCGATGGGGTTGGCCCGGATCATCTCTTCGGTCGCCATCGCCATCATGTTGCGCCACAACATGGCGGTCGGCCGTACCTGTGTCTCGCCGATTGACACCACGGGCATGTTCAGGGGAATGCCGCCCGCTTCATAGACGCCGAACTTCACGCTCTCGGCGACCTCGTTCAAGTGCGCGTTGCACGGCGTCAGGTCCGATGCGGTGTTCGCAATCGCTATCTGCGCTCGCCCAGTGAACGCGTCGTCGGGAACGCCGCGGCGCATCCACGCTCGATGGATGTACGCGTTGCGGTCGTCACCGCCGTACCACTGTGCACTGCGCTGCTCAGCCACTCGGGTCCCACTTCCGTACGCACCATCTACAATCTCGACTGTGACGGACGTTAGTGCAGTGCGATGAGTGTCCGAACCGGTCTGCGTGACGCTCATCGGTGGGCGGGCGCGAGGTGAGAGCCTTCATCGTTACGGCTCCGAACGAAGCCGGTGTCTACGAGGTCGATGCGCCAGAGACCGCACCCGGTGGGGTCGTCGTTGACGTCGAGCGCGTCGGGGTCTGCGGAACTGACGTCGACTTCTACACCGGAGAGATGCAGTACCTCCACGATGGCTACGCGCACTATCCGATGCGTCTCGGACACGAATGGACGGGCACGGTCGTGGCAATCGGCGACGGCGTCGATGAGTCATGGCTCCAGCAACGGGTGATGGGCGACACGATGCTTGGTTGCGGCACGTGTCACCGATGCCTCAACTCCTTGCAACACGTGTGCGAATTCCGTTTCGAGGTGGGCGTACGCAACGGGTTTGCCGGGGCGCTCGCCGAACAGATCGCCGTCCCCGTGACGTCACTTCATCGACTCCCAACACAGGTTGACGCCGCCATGGGCGCGCTGGTTGAACCGGGAGCGAACGCTCTTCGCGCCGTCTGGGGCGCTAATCTCAAGCGCGGCGATCAGGTCCTTATCCTTGGTCCCGGCACGATCGGCCTCCTCTGCGCCTACTTTGCGAGGGCGCACGGCGCTGGGGTGCACTTGATGGGTCGCTCGGCCTCCTCGTTGAACTTCGCGCGATCGCTCGGATTCGACGGCTCGACGAGCGAAGAGCTGCCCGACCTTCCATTTGACGCAGTCATCGATGCCTCGAATGACGCCGCGCTACCCGCCAGGGCGCTGGACCTCGTTGAACCCGGCAAACGTGTCGTCTTCATCGGCATCGCCGGGACCCCGAGTCTGATCGACACCCGTATCCAGGTGCTGAACGACGTGACGTCAGTAGGTATCCTCAGCGGATCGCCCGGTCTCGACGCGACGATCGATCTCTACGCATCCGGCGACGTTGACCCCCGACCCTTGATCGCAATGACGATTGGCCTTGACGGCGTGGCCGCAATCCTGCACGGGGAGCGACCTTCGAATGCTGGTCCAGGACCGAAGTTTCACGTCGACCCTCGCGTGCACTAGCCGCACGCCGCTGAAGCGGACAACGCCAGATCAGCGCTGCGCGGATGTGGGTGACTCCGGACAGTGATGGCCACCAAGTTCAGGATTCGCGACTGCTGTTGACAAGCGGCTCTTGCGCGGTCGATTCGTACGACGCGGTGACGCTCAGTGGCCGCTCCTCGATATGACCCGAATAGGCGCCGACGACGGCCAGTGCGAGGAGGGCGATCAGCGGTCCAGAATTCGGGTCGGTCGCCTGACCGGAGGTCAGGTCGCCGAGACCTTGAAAGAGGAGCCAACTTGCCAACGAGATGAACACGCCGATGCCGATGGAGAGTTGCCTCGTCCATCCGGGAATGAGGGCCCAGATCGCTACGAGGACGTAGACCGCGATGAGGCCGGCAACGGTCCAGCTCGGAGGTCGTAATCGAACGAGATGGCGGTCGATCCCGGCAATCCAGCCGGGGGCGTTCGATTGGGCGTTTCTCAACATCATGGTGATCGATATCGAGGAGTTGTTGCCGTCAATCAACTGAAGTACCGCCGCGACGAGCCACAGCGTGCACCAAACGGGCAAGGCCATCCACGATGGTCGGTTATCTCCCTTGCGCACTGGCCACGCGAGTGCGGCAATCACTGCGTAGATCAAGGCGGCGCCCGGCGCCCCGTTAAGTATTGTCGCACCGGTTGCGAGACCGCCCAGGCCCTCGCCTACGATCCAGACTGAAAGCGCCCACCCAATTGACGCGCCGAGCGCAGCGCGGGTGCAACGTCGATTGAGGATCGCGAGACCGAGCAGGATCTGAATGATGGCGAAGGCTCCGTTCGCGATGGCCGGATGGGACGAGACCAGTGCAACCATCGCGCGCAACGGCCCCGCGATGGCGGTCGGCTGGCCGACGACAGCGGGGGCGAGTATGTGGCGGGTGAACCCTCGACTGAACATGAAGGGCTGGAACTGCAATGCGCCGTCGAGCAGCCACAATGAGCCGAGGCTCACTTGTAGATGTCGACGGGTAATTTGCACGACGCTCCTCAGAGGAAAGTGCTCGTGGCGCCAGCGTCGGCCGCGAGTGCGACGGTTTCTGGCGCCACGAGCACTACCAATGGATCTAGTTGACGCCGAAGTACAGGAACAGGTTCGTTGGAATGATCGCTGTGGTCAGCTTCTTCGTTACCTGAGTGTTCAAGAACGAGAAGGATTTGTGTGCGTTGATCGCGTTCCACTCTTTCAGGCTCGTGACGCCAATGACGTCGACGTTCCACCACTCCGGCTTTCCGCCGTTGAGCGTCGTGATGAAGTGCTCGTGACCGGGGGTCGCGGAGTTCTTCAACGCCGCGGTGAGCTGCGCCGCCGTGAGCTGCGGGTAGAGCGCCTTCAGATCAGGCTCGAGACGGCTCAGGTCAATCGTTCCCGGGTGGTCGACGCACACGAGACCAGTGGGGCACTCCATCGACATGGTTGAGACCGTGAAGCCAAGGGGCACCTCGATGTACAACGGGTCGAAGCTCTTTGCCGGTGGGACCTTGAACGCGGCGCCAGCTTCGCATCCCGACGTGGACGCGGCTGAAACGGACTTGTCGCAGTAAAAGCCCTTGGTGTAGGTGAAGCTGACGGTGCGTCCATTGAAGTACGACTGCGTCATACCGAATTGGTTGACGCCCATGCCCACCTGCATCGCGTTACTCGGTGGCGGGGCGGCGGCCGAGGCGGCCACGACACCGATGCTGAGTGCGGCGATTACTGCCGTCGAAGCGGCGAGCCACCTCGTGCGGTTTGAGATTTTTTTCATAGTTGTTGTCCTTTCCATATCCCGAACACGTTGAACGGGCAACGTACTTATTCGTTGCGACGTCGTGCCGCAGATGTCAATCCACCAAGAAAGAGCCAATTCGCACGACTTTGATCGGCCCCACTGTGTCAATCGCGTCAGTGAAAATCTCGCGATCGTGGACGGCGTATTAGCGAACGGTCTCCCTACGCCGCAGTCTTGAGATTGCTTCCCTGCGATGTCTGTGACGTAGCGATGTCGGAACGCAGCAACTGAGTTCTTGTGACGTGACCTCGCCGGCTGCCCACGAAATCAGGGAAGAACGTTCGTTCCCACGGATCCATCTAGGAGTCCTGGCGCATCGTCAAAAGTCCCAATACACGCTCTCTTGCCCGTCGCCTTCACGAATCGGCAGGCCGCTTCCACTTTCGGGCCCATCGAACCGGCCGGGAAACTCATCGCGTGAAGTTCAGCGGCGGTCGCCGAGTGAATGGCGTGCTCGGTTGCCAGCCCGTAGTCCGCGAGCACCGCGGGTACGTCGGTGAGCAGTAACAAGACGTCGGCTGCCACGTCGCGGGCGATCAACGCCGCCGCGAGGTCCTTGTCGATGACTGCCTCCACACCATCTAAATGACCGCGCCGATCGCGCGCGACGGGAATGCCGCCACCGCCGGCACAGACGACGATGTTCCCTCTCGATATGAGGTCGTTGATAATCGAGATCTCAACGATTTCGATTGGTTCGGGCGAAGGTACGACCCGTCGCCACAGTGCACCGTCTTGTCGGAGCACCCACTTACCTTCACCGACGCGATCTGCATCTTCCTTCGAGTAGCCGCGCCCTACGAATTTGGTGGGTGCTGAGAACGCGGGGTCCTTGGAATCCACCACCGTTCGTGTGAGCAGCGCGACGACCGGTCTCGCGAGCTCGTTCCCCAGGGCCTGTACGAGCCAGTAGCCAATCATGCCTTGCGTCTGCGCCCCGATCACGTCGAGTGGGAAGGGACGGTCCAGTGCGGGGTCGTTCGCGCTCTCGAGGGCCAGCATGCCTACTTGGGGGCCGTTGCCGTGAGTCACGATGATCTCGTTCCCCTTGCATATGCGCGAGAGTTGCCGCACCGCATCGACGACATGGTGCTGTTGAATTTCGGCGCCGGGCTTCTCGCCTCTCTGCAACAGTGCGTTGCCGCCTAGTGCGGCGACGACGCGAATCTCAGACTCCCGCCAACGTGGCGACCATGATCGACTTGATCGTGTGAAGACGATTCTCGGCCTGGTCGAAGACGATCGACGCCGGCGATTCGAAGACCTCGTCGGTGACCTCCAGGGCGTCGACGCCGTACTTCTTGCTGAGCTCCGCGCCAACGTCGGTGTCCGTATTGTGCAGAGCCGGCAGACAGTGCATGAAACGAACGTCGGGGTTGTTCGAGGCCTTGATCAGATTCGCGTTCACCTGATAGGGCAGTAACGACTTGATCCGTTCGGCCCACGAGTCCGTGGGCTCACCCATCGAGACCCAGACATCGGTGTAGATGAAGTCGGTGTTCGCCACCGCCTCGTCGACGTCCTCGGTAATCAGAACCCTGGTGTCAGAGTGCGTCGATACATCCTTCGCGATGCGCTGGATCTCCTCGGATGGCTGAAGCGCCGCGGGGGCGCCGATGCGCACGTCGAGTCCCAACATCGCGCCCACGCAGAGGAGTGAGTTCGCCGTGTTGTTTCGAGCGTCGCCCACGTAGGTGAGGGCGACCTGATCGAACGGCTTGGAGGTGTGGTCGCGGATGGTGAGCATGTCGGCCAAGAGTTGGGTCGGATGCCAGAGATCCGTGAGCCCGTTCCAGACCGGCACGCCGGAGAACTCGGCCAACAACTCCACGTCATGATGCGCGAACCCTCGGAACTCGAGGCCGTCGTACATTCGTCCGAGCACGCGCGCGGTGTCCTTCACGGTCTCCTTGTGACCCAACTGCGTCTCGCCGGGACCCATATAGGTCACGTGCGCACCCTGATCGTGCGAGGCGACCTCAAAAGCAGACCTCGTGCGCGTCGATGACTTTTCGAAGAGCAGGGCGATGTTCTTGCCCTTGAGCATCTTCGTTTCGGTCCCGGACCTCTTGTCGTGGCGGAGTCGATCACTCAGGTCCAGTAGGCCGATGAACTCGTCGTGGGTGAGGTCGACGTCTCGCAGGAGACTGCGGCCCTTCAGTGCGGCGACGGCGTTGGCGCTCTTCATTGCGCGCTCTCTCGCTCGATGGGACAGGTCAAGCAGCGCGGGCCCCCGCGACCACGACCGAGCTCACTGCCGACGATGGAGACGACCTCGATGCCGTGGTGACGCAGCATCGTGTTGGTCGCGACGTTGCGGTCGTAACCGAGCACGACCCCCGGCGCGACGGCGAGGAAGTTGGTCCCGTCGTCCCACTGTTCGCGTTCGGCCGCGCGAACGTCTTCGTCGGTGGTGAGGACGGTCACGCGGTCGACCTTGAGGACTTGGGCGACGGTCTCCCACAGGTCCTCGTTCAGACTCATGTTGAACGTTCCCGGCTCGTCCCCGGGGACGATCGTCCAACTGCGCAGGTTTCGGTCGATGTAGGGATAGAGGATGAACGTGGACACGTCGAGCATCGTCATCACGGTGTCGAGGTGCATGAAAGCGTGGCTGTGCGGCAGTTCGATGGCGATGACGCGAGTGGCTTGACCCGTTTCGAACAGACGTCGTGTCAAAATCTCGACCGCGACGGGCGTGGTTCGCTCACCCATGCCGATCATCACCGTCTGATGCCCAAGGACGTGTACGTCGCCGCCCTCGATGGTGGCGTTGTGGTGCACGATCTCTTCATCGAGGAGGAGGTCGAACTTCTCGTCCTTGAACGTGGGGTGGTAGCGATAGACCGCTCGGGTGTGGAGCGACTCGCGCTGGCGGGCCGGCTTGGCCATAGGGTTGACGGTTGCCCCACCGTAGATCCAGCACGTGTTGTCGCGTTGAAACAGTGTGTTGGGAAGGGGTGGCAGGACGAAGTCGTCTGCGCGCAGGTGTTCCCACGAGAGGCTTCGCGCCGTCATGGGGTGCAAGTCGGCCTTCAAGATCCCACCGATGAGGTACTCGGCCAACTTCTCGGGCTCGAGGTCCTCCAATAACTTACGGACCGGCTTCACGAGCGAGGGTCCTATCTCATCATCGGTGATGAGCGTGTCGAGCACGAAGGCTCGACCGTCGACCGTGGCCAGCACGTCGGTGAACAGGTCTCCGAAGAGATGGACCTTCACGCCCTTGTC
>Ga0182013_10002850_pt1 | contig 22210 bp, 21 predicted proteins | sample 612S2MmetaG_FD_120487 | JGI IMG/M metagenome (GOLD analysis project Ga0182013, IMG submission 120487) | Permafrost microbial communities from Stordalen Mire, Sweden - 612S2M metaG | ecosystem: Environmental > Terrestrial > Soil > Wetlands > Permafrost | place: Sweden: Stordalen | collected... | reverse complement strand
TTCTCGCAGCCCACACGAATGTCGCAGTGCAACGCCATGTCCATGCCGGAGCCGACCGCGGGTCCGTTGATCATCGCGATGGTCGGCTTGCGGATCAGCGAGATATCACGATGCAGCTTGGTAAAGCCGTGAAAGAAGTGCTGCCGTGCGGCGTCCGGCCCTTCATGCGAGCCACGATTGCCGGGAAGGTTCTCGCCGGTGATGTCGGGCGTGGCCCTCGATCCCAGATTGGCGCCGGAACAGAAGCCGCGGCCCACGCCGGTCAGCACGATGACGCGGACATTGGGGTCGTCGTCGCCGGCCCGCATGTATTCGCCGACCTTGGCGACGGTGCCGTTTTCTTCCGACGAGCCCACGAGCGCGTTCATCCGCTCCGGGCGGTTGAACTTGATCCACAGGATGCCGCTGTCTTCCGGTTCGTAGAGCAAATGGTCAACCAGCCTGGGTCCCATGGCGTCTTTCTCCTCTGTTTGTTTTGCGCACGGTCTGGCGTTTGGCGAAATGGTCGTTACGTCGCCAGGATACGCAGCAGTGCGGTGTTGAAGTCTTGCGCCGCTTCGTAGAAGACCCAATGGCCGGCATGCGGGATCACCTCGATCGTGACATCGGGGCGTGCCTCGCGCAGCAACGCCATGCGCACGTCCAACATCGCGCGGTCGGCCATTTCATGCTCGCCCCAGAATCCGTGCACGTGCCCTCGGACGCGCGGCAGCGCGTCGTGCAACGCGCGAGACATCCACATGACCCCGCTGTTCAGTCGTGCCCGCGCGGTGTTCTGTTCCTGGATCTCCAAGGCCAGTGCATCAACGTTGGCAGTGTCCGCCAGCATCATGCGCAACAGGTTGTCGCGATGCGCAGCCAGCCGCTCGGCCCCGGTCTTGTCACGCACGCGGACTAGCTCGACCGCGCGATTCGGCGGACCCAGGCCGCCGGTGCCGATCAATGTCAGCGAACGAACCCGATCGCCGGCGTTTGCCGCGACAACCCCGGCGATGACACCGCCAAACGAAAACCCTGCCACATGGATCGGCGCATCCGGCCCAAGAACCGCGTCAAGCCCCTGGCCGACAAAGGCCGCCACCGAATCCGCGCTGATCGGATCCGGCGCACGTGCCGAATCACCCAGGCCGGGCAGGTCCGGCGCGATGACCATGTAGTGGCCGCTCAGGGCTGCAAGATTGCGTACCCAGTGGCGCCACGATCCGGCGCCGCCATGCACCAGCAGCACCGCGGGGCCGCTGCCCCAACCACGCCAGACGATCGTCGCATCGCCGCAGGGCGTTTGCCAATGTTGGGCCGTGCGGTCAAGCTGTTCCAGCAGCGCCTGTGCCGTTGCGGCGTCGGCGACCGGCGCGACGGATATTGCGTCGTTCATGGGTGAGGCACCGACATCACGCCGTCGGACTGTGCACGCAACGATGGCAACAAATCATCCTCCTGTCGATCCCGCGCTTGGTCTGGGTCTTTGATCGGACCCTTGGGCCGGTGCAAGAGCAACGCGCCCAGGCTGCATGAGGGTAGCGTTGCAAGCAATGGTGCTGTGGTATGGATCAATGCCATTATGTCGGACTGGGGTAAAGGGAACGCGCGATGATGGCTCTTTGCCAACACCTGATGCAAAGGTGAGGAGAGCATGCCGGAAAACCACATCACCGAAGAGATCAAGGCGCTGATTGGCACGCGTAACGGGCCGGTGCTGGCCTTTCATCCGGTGGAAGCCAGCGAGGTGCGACGCTTCCACCAGGCGATCATGGATCCGGCGCGGCGTTACTGGGACGAAGAATGGGCAAAATCCAGCCGCTACGGCGGCGTGGTTGCGCCGCCGGCGTTCCCGCCTCTGGCGTTCCGACGCGCGCCGGACGAAGCGGACCCGCTGGATCGCATGGGCGAGCCGGGTTTCGACGGCAACACCCGCAACTTCCGAGGGTTGCCGCCGGTCAAGGTGTCGCTGCCGCGATTGATGAATGGCGGCTACGAATACGAGTTCTTCCGCTATGCCAGGGTGGGCGAGCGGATCTACCGCAGCAGCACCTATCGCGACATCTATCAGCGCAACGGTCGCAGCGGGCCGATGGTGTTCGTTGTTGTTTCCGACATGTATACGACGGACGGCAATGTGCCGTTGGTCAACATGACAACCACCACCATCCTGCGCTGACGGAGACGCTCGCATGAACGGCATATATTTCGAAGATGTCAGCGTCGGTCAGGATATTCCGAACCTGCTCAAAGGGCCGATGAGTACGGCGCATCTGGTGCGGTGGTGCGCGGCTATGGAAAACTGGCACCTGATCCATTTCGATTGGAAATATGCCACTGGACACGACAAACTTCCGGACGTGATGGTCAACGGGACCTGGAAGCAGAACGTCATGATCCAGTTGTTGACCGACTGGGTGGGTGAGAGCGGTTGGCTGTGGAAGATCAACTTCCAGTTCCGCGGCATGAACGTGCCCGGCGATTTGCTCACCGCCTGGGGCCGCGTCGGCGCTGTCGAATCACGCGGCGATTATGGCGTGGTCCGGCTCGACATCGGACTGCGCAACCAGAAGGGCGAAGAAGGCACACCCGGCAGCGCGACGGTGGTGCTGCCGCGCCGCGGCGGACCGGCGGTCCCATATCCGTTCGACCCCGCCTGCCTAGGACCGGCGGGGTGATGACCAGCCACATCGTCCACTCACGTGACCCTATCGCTTTTCATCGCGATCGATGAGACGTGACCGTGCCGCCTTCGCGAACCGAAGGCTGCTCGCAAGAAGGACGGAACAACCAAGATTGCATGAAAGGACCACACCATGCCTCTCACTTATGCACTCGGCCAGTTTGTCGCGGATCTGTCGCCGAACCGGCTGCCGGAGGAAGCGATGCGCATCGCGCGCCTGGGATTCATCGACTGCATCGGCACGATGATCGTCGGTCGCAGCGAACCTTGCGCGCAGATTCTAAAAAGCGTGCTGGCGCCGGGGCTTGGTCCCGCGACGTTGTATTTCAGCGGCGAACGCAGCCCTGGGCCCGAGGCCGGATGGATCAACGGCACTGCGGCGCACGCGCTGGACTATGATGACGTGGCGCTGCGCGGGCATCCGTCCACCGTGCTGGTGCCGGCGATCCTGGCGGAGGCCGAGGTGCTGGGCTCCAGCGGGCAGGACATGATCGTAGCCTATGTCGCGGGTTACGAGACCTGGGCTGAACTGGTGCGGCGCGACGTGCCGATGTACCACCAGAAAGGCTGGCATCCCACCGGCATTTTTGGTGCGGTGGGTGCCGCGGCGGCGTGCGCGAAACTTCGCAAACTCGATGCCGCGCGTACGGCGACCGCGATTGCGCTGGGTGCGTCGCAAAGCGCCGGCATCATGGCGAATTTCGGCACCATGACGAAGCCATTCCATGCCGGCAAGGCGGCGCATTCCGGCATCATGGCGGCGCGCCTGGCGGAAGCCGGCTTCACTGCCAATACCGACGCGCTGGAACATCCGCAAGGATTCCTCAGCGCCGTTTCGCCGCAAGGCAATCCCGATCGCACCGGCGACGGACGGTTGGGTGAGGACTGGGCGATCATCCGGCACGGGCTCAGCATCAAGAAGTATCCAGCCTGCTACGGGACGCATCGCGCGATCGACGGTATACTCGATCTGCTGGCGGAGCATCCGGTGAAGCCCGAGGATGTCAGCAAGGTGTCGGTGCATTTCGGGTCGTTCACGTCCAAGGTGCTGCGCAACCGCCAGCCGGATACGGGCCTCGCCGCGAAGTTCAGCATGGAATTCGTGATGGCCAGCGGCATCATCGCCCGCCGCGTCAGCCTGGCCGAGCTGACCGATCCGTTCGTGCAGCGCAAGGACGTGCAGGACATGATGCGCCGGGTGGAGCGCGACCTGACGGACGAGACCGATCCGGCGAATCCGGGCTCGGCACCGTTCGAGCAAGTGCGTATCGAACTTGCATCGGGCCAGATGATCGAGGGGCCGAAAGTGACGCGTGCTCGCGGCCACGCCGAACGCCCGCTGACGGAAGAGCAATTGCACGACAAGTTCGTCGATTGCCTGACCGCTGGTGGGTCCGCCATTCCAGCGGAGGTGTTGTTCGGTCGTTTGCAGGCCATGCAGTCGGTCAACGCGCGTGAATTGACCGCGATGCATTGAGGTCAAAAAAAACTCTCCCGCCAATGGCGGGAGAGGTTTTTTTTGAGCTAGCCTACCGTCGCCTTGACACGAGCTGGAGCGGCGCTAAGCGACGGGCTCACCACCTCAAGCGACCGTCCCGTGGTCGCCGGACCCAGCGCATAGACCAGGCCGCGCATCACATAGCAGCCGGCGATAAACGCGAAGACCGCGACATATCCTACCTGTGAAAACACTGCGGCGATAATGAACGGGCCGCCTACGTTGGCGACGCGGCCGATGCCGTAGGTGATGCCGTTGCCCTGTGAGCGCAACTCCGTCGGATAGAGTTCCGATGCGTAGGTGTAGCTGCTGACCGTGGCTGCTTGGAGGCCCATCACCACCAACGAACCCAGCACCATGATCAGGATCGGATTGTCGCTCAGTCCGAACAGAACGCCGCAAACCGCGACGAACACCGAAATCCCGACGTTGAACCATTTGCGCTCGTAGCGTTCGATCAGATCCGCGGCGATCAGCGCGCCGATCGGATTACACAATGCCATAACGCTTGTGTAGGTCAGGGACTTGACGACGGTGATACCATGTTGGAACAGCAGCGTCGGCACCCAGGAGAAGAAGCCGTAGAAACCTACGGTGCCGAGAATCGATACAATACCCAGAAGAATGGTGCGGTTGAAGTAGCGCTCACGCATCAGGCCGCTATAGCCGGCGCGGCCGTGCTGGGCCGGTTCGACGACCGTTGCAAGGTCCGGAAGGATAGCGCCCTCGGCCACGGCGATCCGTTCCAGCTTTTCAATTTCGGCGTTCGCTTCGGCGATACGGTGGTGGCTGCGCAGCCAGCGCGGCGATTCCGGGATGCGCAACGCGTAAACCAGCGACAGGATTCCCAGGCCGCCCCACACGAAGATCAGCCGCCAGCCCCAGGGCGCCATGGGAACGACGAAGCGTGACACCCAGGCGGTGGCTGGAATGCCGAGCAATCCGATGGTCATGACCAGGCCCATGTAGCGGCCGCGCCGGGCCGCCGGGAAGAACTCAGTGATATAGGTGTTGGCAATCACCGTCATGCTGGAAAGGCCGATGCCGGTGATGAAGCGCGCGGCGGCCAACGACAGCACATCCCACGCCAGCGCGTTGATCAGCGAGAAACCGGCATAGAGCAGCATGGAGTAGATCAGGGCGCGCTTGCGTCCGATACGGTCGGCGACCACGCCGCCGAATACCGCGCCGATGAACATGCCGCCGAAGCTTGCCGACGTGATCAAGGCGACGGTATCGACGGAGATGCCCCATTGCTTGATGACCGCGGGGGCGGCGTAGGCGAAGGTGTTCAGGTCACCCAATTCGAAGAAATAGGCGAATGCCAGCGCCAGAAAGACCGTGCGATGCACCGATGTCATGGGCAGGCGTTCGAGCCTTGCGCTGATACTACTTGTGGGGCTCGTCATGGTGTTTCCTCTTTCTTGGTGTAGTTTCCGAAACCGTCGATCAGCCTGATGCGCCGTAGATCCTGTCCGGCAACCACATCGTCAGGATCGGCACATAGGTGATGATGCCGAGCACGATCAGGAGCAGGATCAGGAACGGGAGGATGCCCTTGATCACCTCCAACACCGGTGCGTCGCAGATTGTCGAGAGCACGTAGAGGTTCAGCCCGACCGGTGGGTGGACCAGCGCGATCTCCATATTGTGGGTGAAGATGATCGCAAAATGCACCGGATCGACGCCGAGCGGCTTCAAGACGGGTGCCAGGATTGGCATCACCACCAGCAGCGTCGAGGCGACCTCCAGGAAGCAGCCAAGAGTCAGCAGCAGCACGTTGATCGACAGCAGGAACGTCCACGTCTTCATGTGGTGGTCCAGCGTGAACTGCACCAGCTTCGCTGGGGCGCCCGACTCTGTCATCCAATGGCCGAAGGCGAGCGCGGTGGCGACGATCATCATGATGATCGCCGCGTTGCGGATCGCATCGGCGATCACGTCCAGCGTCTGGGTCCAATGGAAGCCGCGATAGACGAACAGGCTGACGAAAAGCGCAGCCAGAGCCGCGAGAGTTGCTGCCTCGGTGACGGTGACCAGGCCGCCATAGATGCCGCCAACGACGATCACCGGCACCGCCATCGCCGGCGCGGCCCGCGCGATGCTGCACAGTGTCTGACGGAAAGGCACCGCCGGTTCGCGCGGGAAGCCCTTCTTGCGCGCGTAGTAGATCACCCAGACGGCGAAGGCACCCGCTTGCAGGATGCCAGGCGGGATGCCGGCGAGGAACAGGCGTGGCACCGATTGCTCGGTGATGATGCCGTAAAGTACCAGCGCCAGGCTGGGTGGAATGACAACGCCGATGGTGCCGGACGCGCCGGTCACGCCCATGACGAACGGGCGTGGGTAGCCGCGTTCCAGCATCGCCGGGATCAGGATCGTTCCCATTGCGAGTGCGGTGGCGACAGAGGAGCCGCAAATCGAGGCGAACAGCGCACACGCCACCACGGTAACGAGACCGAGCGAGCCCTGGATGGCGCCGAACAGGGCGGTTGCCAGTGCGACCAGCGCCTTGGCGACGCCGCCACGGCGCATGAAGGCGGCGGCCATGACAAATAACGGTAGCGCCATCAATGTGGGCGAGTTGAGTTCGTTGATCATGACCTGCGCCAGGCCGATCATCGGTTCTCCGCTGATCATGAATAGTACCGCTGCGCAAAGGCCGAGCACCAGGAACACCGGCATGCCAGCCGCGAGCAAACCGAAAAACAACAGCAGGAACAGGGCAGTGCCCACGGTGCATGCGCCCTATTCGTGCGAGATCGGGAACATGGCAGCGTCTTTTGCTCGGAATCGGAACAGCAGCCGATACAGTCGCAGTACGTAGCGGACGCTCATCAGCAGCGTGCCAAGCGGCAAGGCGGCGTAATAGATCGACATTGGAAACGCGAGTGGGCTCAGGCTGCGTTCGTCGAATTCAAGCGCATCGGCGACGATGAGTATGCCGTACCAGACCAGCCCAGCGCAGAACGCCAGGGCGGCCAGGCTGTTGCCGATTTCCACCACGCGACGCGCCTGCGGGGACAGCACGCGCAGCACCAGGTCGGGCCGGACGTGGCTGTCGGTGGCCACCAGGTTGGAGCCCGCGATGAACACCGCCCAGACGACGACATAGACCCCGACTTCATTTGCCCAGGGCGCGGCCCAATCGGGCCTGATGTAGCGGCCGGCAATCTGGTAGGTGCCGATCATCAGCGCGAAGGCGCCAAGCAAACCGATCAGGCGCCGCTCGTAACGGTCCCACAGCGCGATCATGACGCTGCCGCCAGTCGCGCGCCCGTCCGGGTCATTGCTGCTGCTTCAACAGGGCCAGCATAGGGGCGGAGATTTTCATCTGTTGCGCCCACGCGTCGCTCTGCGCCATCATCCCGGCACGGATCGCGTCGATCTGCTGCTTTGTCGGATCGAAAAACTTGACGCCATGTGCCTCCAATGTCTTACGAGCCTCGGCCTGGCGCTGCGCCATTGCTTCGCGATAACGCGGAAGGTTCTTCGCCCACAGGTCGAGCATCAGTTTTTGCAGGTCCGGGGGAAGCTTGGCCCAAAACCGGTCGGTGACCATGGGGATATACATGCCCATGCTCTCGTTCGTAACGAATACGTATTTGACGCCCGTTTCCCACAGTTTGGCGCTGGCCATGCTCTCGGTCGAGGCAACCAGGCCATCAAACATGCCCTGTGACAGCGCCAGCGGTACGTCCGGCCACGCCGTCAGGTCCGGCACGCCGCCGTAGTATTTTACGTGCAGAAATTGTCCGGTGCCGCCGGAGACGCGGATCTTCAGTCCGTTGAGATCCGCGGCGGTCTCGATCGGTTTTTTCAGCGTCGCAAACGTTGTAAGACCGAGGTCGAACCAGGCGCCGATCACCTTGACGCCCAGAGCCTTTTCCACCTCTGCGTTGACCAAGTCGCCGATCGGGCCATCCGTCAACTTGCGTGCTTCCGCCGGCGTGCGGCCGAAGAGTAGCGGCATCCAGACGACGTCGGTGTCGGGCACGAACCCAGTGAGTTCCCAGGTGCCGGGAGCCGCCATTTCGACGGCGCCCTGGCGCATGGCCTTGGCGATGTCGCGGTCGCGAAAGAGCTGGCCGCTGTGGAACAGCTCCGTCTCGATCCGGCCACCCGAAGCTTGTTCGAGTTCCTTGAGGTATTCGCCGATATAGATCGTGCGGCCGTGCGTGGCGGATGTGTCGAGCGAGCAGCGCAGGCGGAACTTTGCCTCATCGGCGCGGGCTGGCGAGAGCAGCGCGCTGCCCATTAGTAAGGGGAGAAGCGATCGTCGATTGAAAGTGGTGGCCATGGGCGATCTCCCGGGATTTTATTCTGATACCAGATCAACAATGGAGATGTGCGGGTTCGATGAGTTCGGCGGCAACCTCGCAGTTTTCAATCTGACGGCGCGTCCAGACCGATCGCACCGCTGGCAGCAAAATCGCTGATCTCCGCGGCGTTGTAGCCCAGCCGCTGTAACACCAGTTCGGTGTGTTCACCGAGCCGGGGAGGGGGCAACTCGATTGCCCCGGGTGTCTCGGTGAATTTCAGCGGCAGGCCGGCCATGCGAATTGGCCCAACCCCTGGCACATCCACCTCCACCACCATCTCGCGCGCCTTCACCTGCTCTTCTGCAACGATTTGCTCGATGTTATGCACGGGCGTGGACGGCACATGGCGCGCGCGCAGTTTTTCCTCCCAGTATGCCACTGGATGTTGGCCTAGCACCGCGTGGATCATATCGATCAGCAGGTCGCGATTCTCCGCGCGTGCGCCGGCGGTGTGGAAGCGCGGATCATCGGCCCATTCGGGTTCACCCAACGCACCGCAGAAGTCACGCCACATGCGCGGATTGAATGCGGCGATGACGATCCAGTCGTCGGCGGCACGAAACGCCTGGTAGGGTACGCTGAGTCCGCTGCCACTGCCGCCGCGCACCGGCACCTGGCCGGTCGCGAAATAGCGGGTGAGGTGGTAGGACAGCATTGCCATCTGCCCTTCCAACAAGGACGTATCGACGCGCTGCCCCCGGCCTGTGCGGTGCCGTGCCTCGACCGCCATCAGGATGCCGATCGTTGCCATCATGCCAGCGCCGATATCGGCGACCGAGAGTCCCATCTTCGACGGCGTGCGATCGGGCTCGCCGGTGATGCTCATGCCGCCGGTATAGGCCTGCATGAAAAGGTCGTTTGCCGGATCATCGCGCCGCGGTCCGGTGGCGCCGAACCCACTGATCAGGCAGTAGATCAGTCGAGGATTGATTGCGGACAGCGATTCGTAATCCAGCCCGGCGCGTGGCAAGGCCTCAACCCGATAGTTGCCCAGCAGCACGTCGGCATCGAGCACCAGCTTGCGCGCGATGGCACGACCCTCGGCGCTTTTCAGGTCCAGCGCCACGCTGAGTTTGTTGCGGTTGGCAGAGGCGAAATAATACGGCATTTTGCCGTGGAAATGCGGTGGCCAGGCGCGACTGTCGTCACCCACACCGACACGTTCGATCTTGATGACCTCGGCCCCGTAATCGGCGAGCATCATGCCGCAGTACGGACCGGCCATGGCTACGGTGAACTCGACGACCTTGATTCCGGACAGCGGGCCATTCATGTGTCGGCATCCCCTTCTTGCTGGTTTGCCGCGCTGCCGATAGCCGGTAGCGGACGTTTCTCCCGAACCGACCGATAAGATCCGCCACTGGTGATCGCCCGCGCCAGCGCCCGGTTCACAGTCCAAGCATGAAAATACTCACGGGTAGCCTGGATCGTCAAGCAATCGGAATCGGCGCTGTCCGGCCCGATTTCGTGCGATCGATCGCGATTCATCGGACTCCCCGGCGCTGAGAACCGAAGGTTTTGCTCGATCTCTTCGTTGCAAACGAAAGTATTATAGTGCGGTCCCGGAACGTATGCCGTGATCTGACGCTCCCGCATGCCTGTTACACCGCAGGGACATGCCTTCGTATGGCAGAATGATCGGCCGCCGGAGGGTGGCTACGTTGCGCGCCGTGTTATCCCGTCGTATGGGAATGGTGCGTCCGTGAAAGATGCGACAAGGACACCCGCCGCATCGGGTTGCAGACGAGGGAGATGAAACGCCATGGATTTCGGATACTCACCCGAACAGGAGGCGCTGCGACGTGACGTCCGTGCCTTCATCGCCGAGAACATGGACGATGCGGTTCGCGCCGAGATGGACTCGTTGAGCGAGGGCTTCGGCGTCAGCCCCGGGCGGCACGCCGGCAGCCTGATCAATGATTTGTTCAAGAAGATCGGCGAGCGCGGCTGGCTGGGGATCAGCTACCCGAACGAGTACGGCGGCCAGGGCGGCGACCGTATGACTCAGTACATCGTCGAAGAGGAATTCGCGCGGGTCAATATCTCCCTGGGATTGGGCGGCAGCGGGGCGCCGGCGATCCTCGCCGCCGGAACGGAAGAGCAGAAGCGGTACTTTATTCCGAAGCTGATCAGCGGGGAGTATTCGTTCGCGCTGGGCTTCACCGAGCCACATGCCGGCGCCGACCTGGCGTCGTTGCAATGCCGGGCGGTGCGCGACGGCGACGAGTATGTGATCAACGGCCAGAAGATGTACACCTCGGCGGCGCATATGGCCACGCATATCTATCTGATGGCGCGGACCAATCCGAACCTGCCGAAGCATCGGGGGATCTCGATCTTCCTGTTTCCGATGGACACGCCGGGCATCACCGTGCGCCCGCTATGGACCATCCAGAACGATCCGCCGGCGCCGATCGGTACGACATATGGCACGCCGCGCACCAATGAGACGTTCTTCGACGACGTGCGCATCCCGGCAAGCTGCATGTTGGGCCGAGAAAATGAAGGGTGGCGCGTCGGGGCGATGGGCCTGAATCTCGACCGCGTCGGTGCGGCGCGTTACCTGATCTCCGTGCGGCGCGACGAGGACATCGTGAACTTCGTCAAGTCGAACACGTTCGACGGCTACGCTCCGGCGCGTGACCCGGCAATCCGCGATAAGATCGCCGATTTGTGGATCGAGGCGCAGGTGTGCCGGTTGATGACCATGCGCAGCATGTCGATCGTCGAGCATGGCGGCAACTTCACCTATGAAGGGTCGGCGGAGAAAGTTTGGGCGCCGGAACATGGTGTCCGCACGACCGAAGCGATCAGCCAGATGCTGGGCCCCTATGGGCAGTTGCTGAATGGCTCGGCGCATGCGGTCGAGCGCGGCGTGTTCGCGCATAACCTGATGGGTGCGTTCCAGTCCGGCATCAATCATGGTAGCACCCAGGTGATGCGCGACCAGGTCGCGCGGCGTGGCCTCGACATGCCTCGGAAATGATAGCAGTACGTTTCAACTGAAGCTGCGAACGGTGAGACCACCGGATCGCGGCACTGCGGAGGATGAACGATGGATACGACGCTGAGCGAAGAAGAAGTAATGGTCCGGGAAACCGCACGCAAGTTTCTGGAGGCGCATTGCCCGACGAAGCTGGTGCGCGAGATGGAGAAGGATCCGAAAGGCTATCCGCCGGCGCTGTGGAAGCAGGCTGCCGATCTTGGCTGGCAGGGACTGGCATTGCCGGAAAAATACGGCGGCAGCGAGATGCCGCTGACGTATCTTGGCCTGGTGTTGGAAGAGGTTGGGCGCGCGATTGCGCCGTTGCCGTTGCACAGCACGGTTGTCGCGGCTCTGGCCGTGGCGCGCGACGGCAACGAGGCGTTGTGCTCGGCGGTGTTGCCGGCGGTGGCGGCGGGCGATGCAGTCCTGACCTGGGCTTTCCACGAACAGAATCCGCTGCTGGTGCCGGAAGCGGTGCAATGCCAGGCGGTGGCCGACGGCGACGACTTCGTCATCAACGGCAACAAGCTGTTCGTCGATAATTATGTTGTTGCCGATCACTGCCTGGTGGTGTGCCGCACTGCCCCGGCGTCCGACGCCGATGCCGGCCTGACGCTGTTCCTGGTGGACACCAAAAGCGCGGGCCTGTCGGCGTCGCCGCTTGTTAGCCTCGCCAAGGACAAGATGAGCGAGGTGAAGTTCCAGAACGTGCGTGTGCCGAAGGGCAACATGATCGGTGCACTGCACCAGGGTTGGCCGCTGGCTGAACTCATGCTGGAACAGGCCACGGCGTTATTGTGCGCCCAGATGCTGGGCGCGACACGCAAGGATGCCGAGATGGCCATCGAGTGGTCGAAATACCGCAAGGCGTTCGGGCAGCCGATCGGCGCGTTCCAATCCATCCAGCATATGTGCGCTGACATGCTGATGTGGATCGATGGCGGCAATCTGCTGACCTACGAGGCGCTTTGGAAGATGGACCAGGGTCTGCCGGCTGGGGTCGAAGCATCGCAGGCGAAAGCCTTCTGCAACGAAAAATGCGAAGCATCGGTGCGCATCTGCCAGGGCATCCATGGCGGCATCGGGTTCATGATGGAATTCGACCTGCAGCTTTGGTATCGCCGCGTTTGCGCCTGGACCATGCGTCTTGGCACCGCATACGAGCATCGTGCCAAGGTGGCGCGCGCGCTGTTGGACCAGCCGGGACATGTTATCTTGGGACGGCCGGTGCCCGTCGTGGCCGAGGCCTAGTACGTATCAGCAAAAGGAAACATAGACATGGCTCAATGTCCGGTATGCGGCCAAACCGTGGACGAAGCAGCGGCGAAGCAAACGACGGGCTTCACCGCGCACGGTGCTTCGGAGACAGATCCGACCAAAGGCACAAGGCAGTTTCACGACGGCAAATGGGTCTATTTCGACAGTCTTGAATGCCGCAGCAAATTCCTGGTCAACCCTGAGCAATATACGCGCGCGTCCTAGACCGGCGGCCAACAGGAGGAATGATGGTGCTGCCGGCCGTACTCGACGATCTGCTGGTGCTGGATCTTAGCCAGGGAATCTCGGGTCCGCTCTGCGCGCGGTTGCTGGGTGATTACGGTGCCGACGTCATTAAGATCGAGCCACCCGGCGGCGAGTGCGGTCGACGCCTGCCTCCGTTCTTCCAGGACGATCCGGACCCTGAAAAGAGCCTGTTCTTCCTGTTGGCCAATCTCAACAAACGTGGCGTCACCCTCGATCTGACAAAGCCCGAGGGTGCCGCGGTGTTTCGCCGGCTGGCGCGCCGCGCCGACGTGATCGTTGAGAGTTTTGCGCCGGGGTATCTGGCGTCGCTTGGTTTGGATCATGCGACGCTGGAGCAGGACAATCCCGGCCTGGTGATGACGTCGATCACGCCATTCGGGCAGACCGGGCCGTACAGCCAGTATAAGGGCTGCGAGATCGTTGCCTATGCCACCAGCGGTATCATGGCGATCAGCGGCACGTCGGATCGCGAGCCGCTGCAGCATGGCGGGTTTCCGGCGATGTACGAAGCCGGAATGAACGGTATGCTGGCGACGAACGTTGCGCTGCTGACGCGCGATCTGAACGGATTTGGCCAGCATGTCGATGTATCGACGCAGGAGGTGGTGACATCGTCCTTGGTGATCAACCAGCCTTATTACAGTTTTTCCGGTGGGGTGCAGGGTCGGCGGCGGCTGGAGGGAAGTTCGTTCGGCCACGTGACGCCTTGCAAAGATGGCTATTTCGTTAGCCAGGAAGGCGGCGCCATAACGTGGGAGCAGATTGCGAACTTTTTTGGGCGTGAGGAGTTGAAGGATCATCGGTTCGCCGATCCCGCTCAACGTATGCTGCATGGTCACGAACTCGATGCGATCATCCTGGAAGCGACCAAGGATCGCACGATGGCCGAGATGTTCAAAACGGCGTCGGAGCAATATCGGATGCTGCTGGGCATCGTTCAAACGCCGGAGGACCTGGCGAACTGCGCACAGCTCGAAGCCAGGGCATTCTATGAGGAGGTGGAGCATCCGGTGATCGGCCGGGTTCGGGTGCCATTCCGTCTCTGGAACATGAGCCTCGGCGCTGCTTCCTGCCGCTGTCCGGCGCCTTTGCTGGGGCAGCACAATGCGGAGGTTTTCGCCGGCTGCGATTGCTCCGAGGCGGAGATCGGCAAACTGCGCGACTGTGGCATCATCTGAGGCAGCGACGACGCATGGGCACTGAACAGCAGGATACCGACGCGGGGACCACGCTGCCGCTGGCCGGATTGCGAGTCATCGATATCAGCAACGTGTTCTCGTTGCCTTATGCCGGCGGCCTGTTATCCGATCTTGGCGCCGAGGTCATCAAGATCGAAGGGCCCGGGCGCGTGGACGTCACGCGCGGCGGGGCATTTTCAGGGGTGTATCCGGACAATGACCCGGCCGATGATCCGTGGAATCGCACCAGCACGTTCAACCTGTTGAACCGCGGCAAGAAGTCGCTCGCCATCGATCTGCGCCGGCACGAGGGGCGTGAGGTTTTGCGCGACCTGATAAAGGTCAGCGACGTGCTGATGGAGAATTTCACTCCGCGGGTGATGCGGGGGTGGGAGTTGGATTACCCGCACGCGAAGAAACTCAATCCGAATGTGATCATGGTGTCGTGCAGCGGTTATGGTCCACACGGGCCGTATGCGCAGTACCCGGCACAGGCAACCACTCAGGAAGCGACGCATGGGCTGGTGCATGTCACCGGATATCACGGCGGTGAACCGTCCAAGGCCGGCCAGTCCTTTGTCGATTTTCTCGCTACCTGGGCGCTGGTCATGGGCACCACGCTAGCGTTGCGCTATCGCAACCGCTTCGGCACGGGGCTGTGGGTCGATGTCGCGATGTACCAGCTTGGCTGCAGCATGGTGTCGGATCGCATTCTCGATTGGGAGGCCAACAGGCGACTCGGTGAACGGATCGGCAATCGCCATCCGTGGCTCGCACCGCAGGGCTGTTATCGCTGCGCCGGCGATGATCAGTGGTGCGTCGTTTCGGTGCATGACGATGAGGAATGGGCAGCGCTGTGCCGGGTGATCGGTCGCCCGAAGCTGGCGCGGGATCCAAGTTTCTCCAGCAACGAAGCGCGCATGCGGAATCACGACGATATCGACCCGGTGATTGCCGAATGGATGGCAGGCGTTTCGAAGATGGAGGCGATGGAGCGGCTGCAGGCTGCCGGCGTCCGCGCCGGTGCCGTGTTCGATGCGCGCGACATGCACGTGGATCCACATGCCAGGACGCGCGGCCTGTTGGAAACTGTGCGGTTTCCGCCGGAACGAAAGATCGGCACGCGGAAGATCATTGGCCGGCCATGGCAGTTGAGCAAAACGCCACTGCATGCGCGTGGGCCCGGACCAATGCTGGGGGAGCACAACCGCGAGGTGCTGCAAGGCATTCTTGGCTACGATGACGCGCACTACGCCGAGATGGAGCATGCCGGCATCATCGGCACACATCCGACCCATCCTCGCCCGGTGCTGCGCATGAGCATGGACGAGCGGGTGCATCGCGGGCGGCTGGCTTGCTGGGACCCGGACTACAAGGAACGGATCGGCATTCAGGACTAAGGCGCGGCACCGACATCAGTCGATCGGCCGTTTTCCATCGTAACGGCATCCATGGCGCGGCGTCGTGCGACATTCTCGTAATGACACGCAATCGGTTGCTGCGTGGGCGCATCGATCCCCGTGGCGCCTTGTGATAGGATAACGGCTGCTGCTGAGGACGCATGTGTTGCTGAGGACGCATGTTGCGGTTGATTGCGCAACGTGACAGACTATCCGCGCCAACGAAAGGCGGACCTTGAATTCTTGCGCGTGACGCCGCCTTTGGGGTGCCGCGAAAGGTCAAGTGATCGATAAGAACGCCCGGAGGATACCTGGAAGGAAACGCAAGAAATGGCCTCGATACCCTTAGCCGGGACCGAATCTACGGTACTGTCCCGAAGTGACGTGGTGGAGGATATTGCCGTCCGAGCCACGACCGCTGCTGAACGACTCACCGCTCGCCTCGATCGCCTGCCCATGACCCGCAGCATGTGGATCATGGCAATTCTGCTCACCTTCGGCGGATTCTTCGATGGTTATGCCATCGGCTTGATCGGTGCCTTGGGTCCGGGCCTGATGAAATCCGGCATCTTCACCGCGACCACGGTGAGTTTCTTCGGCATGTCCGGATTCGCAAGCTTTGTCGCGGCGCTGTTCGCCGGATTGTTCGTTGCCTCGCTACTGGTTTCCTATGTCGCGGACCATTTCGGAAGGCGCGCCATCTTCGCCTTCTCTTTGCTGTGGTTCGGCATCGCCAATTTCATGATGGGCATGCAGACCACTGCCGACGGCGTCAATCTATGGCGGTTTATCAGCGCGCTGGGAGTCGGCGTCGAACTCGTCACGGTGGACGCCTATCTCTCCGAACTCATTCCCAAAAGGAACCGCGGCCAGGCTTTCGCTTTCCTGCAAGCGATGAGCGCGATCAGCGGCTTGGTTGCCTACTTCCTCGCCTGGCAACTGATCCCGCAGGCACCGTTTGGTTATGACGGCTGGCGCTGGGTGGCGTGCATCGGTTCGGTCGCTGCTGTCGCCGTCTGGTGGATCAGGCTGCGTCTTCCGGAAAGCCCGCGTTGGCTCGCCCAACAGGGGCGGATCGACGAGGCCGAGAAGGTCATGGCAACGATCGAAGCGCGGGCCGAAGCCGAATTCGGGCGGAAACTTCCGCCGCCAGAGCAACCGCATTACCAGGACCCGCGGAAGGGGACCATCGGCGAGATCTTCAGCCCGCGCTATCGCAAGCGGACAATCATGCTGATGCTGTTCAACTTCTTCCAGACGGTCGGGTTCTACGGCTTTGTCGGATGGACACCGACCTTGCTGATTGCCAAAGGGATTCACATCACCCAAAGCCTGGAATACAGCCTGATCATCAACATCGCCGCCGTGGCGTTCCCGCTGCTGATCATGACATTTGCTGACCGATTGGAACGCAAATGGCACGCCTGTATTTCGTGTGCGGCGATCGCTGCGTTCGGCATGATGTTCGGGGCTGCGAGTTCGACCACCGCGATCATCGTGCTCGGGGCTTGCCTCGCGATGTCAACGCAGTGGCTGTCGTACGGATTGCACAGCTATCAGGCGGAACTCTACCCAACGCGCATCCGCGCCCGAGGCGTCGGGTTCGTGTATTCTTGGAGTCGGCTCAGTGGCATTCTGACGCCGTTCTTCATCGCTTTTTTCTTGCGGGAGTTTGGGGTGCCGGGGGTGTTCGCGTTCGTTGCCGTGTGCATGCTGGTTGTGATCGCGGCGGTTGCGACGATGGGTCCGCGCACCAGGATGCTGGAGGTGGAAGCGATCGCGCACTAACAAAAAGGGGGGCCTCGGCCCCCCTTCTTTTTTCGTCTTCGGCAGTGTTTTCGAACGCCTAGCTGACCTTCCAGATTTCTCCGGTCCTGGCGATGTGCTTGATCGGGGTGACGCTTTCCACCTGCCACCCATTCCGCTTCAACCATGCATCGAAATCCGCCTGGCTGTTCGCGTGGCATTCCGCCAGCATGCGGCCATCCGCCAACGCAATCACCTCGGTGATTGTCGTGCGCGGGTCGATACGCCACTTCGATGTTGTCTTCAGATCATCGGTGAATTTCGCCAGGTTATCCCAGCCTGGCGCTTTGCCGATCGCGATCCAGCGTCCCATATCGTCTCCTTTGCCGACTGGCATGTCCTTGTCCGTCCGGCTGCATCGGCCGGACGGCGTGAGTGATGTTAGGCGCCTTTCGGGGCCACGAACGGATAGGGGACCGGCCGGCCGCCGCGGATCGGCAGCACGATGGTCGCCGTGCCTGGGCAGGACTCGGCATCGTATTGCAGCCGCATCCCGATATCCATTTCGATCAATCCAAGGCCATCGACCTCGCGTTTGTCGGTCACTTTGGACCAGACTGTGATGGTGTCACCCGGAACGATCATTGCGCGGTGCTGGAACTGCACCTTCCACGGCCAGCCATCCGGCAGGCACATATCCTTCAGGTAGCGCGGCAGGATGCTCTGCTTCCACGACCCTTGCGCCAGGATGTTGGGAAGGCCGTCGTGATAGACAGCGAAGTTCTGGTCGTAATGGATGCGGTGCCAGTTCTCAATCGCCGCACTCCAGCGAAACAGATGCGTCGGCGTCATCGGCCCGATCACCAGGGGCGGCATCTCCTGCCCCACTTGAACGTCGTCGTAATAGAGCTGCTTTTTGTTGCGAAGCTCATCTGCGGTCGTCATGGCACATTCCTTCTGGTGCGGCCCGGCCTAACGGCGGATGCCCGATTGGCGCAGGATGCACAGCACCTCGTCATTCTGGTTGGTGTAGGTCGTCTGGGTGGTGACGACCAGCATCGCAACGCCGTCCTTGGTGACGCGCCCCTTGATGTCGTGGTACTTCGCCTGGCTGTAGATGTGGTCTCCAAGCTTCGGATATTGGTAAACCTCGATCTCGTTACCGGCGTTGAGGATACGCTTCAGTGGCGTGGGGATCGGCGGCAGCGCGCCCTTGCGATCTGCCCCGCCCTCGCGCACCCCGCCGATGCCGTCGGAGTTCGGATTCTCCAGGAATGCACGGGTAATCGGGTCTTCGACTCCCGCGAGCGTCTTGCGTCCGATATACGAACAATAGATCGGGGGCGTGACGATGCCGCCGAACTTGGTGCTGGCGGCAAACTCATCGTCCCAGTAGCGCGGGTCGGGATCCATGATCGCATTGGTGAAGATGCGCAGGCCCTCGCGCTCGATGCCCCAGGGCGGGCTCGCCTCCACCTTTTCCGCCGATACGCCGATCAGCGCTTTGACCTCGTCGGTCAGCGGATTCTTCGTCTCGCTCATGCAACGCTCCATTTGGGCAAGGACGAGCCGGGGCAATCATGCCCCGGCTCACCTAATGCGACCGTGTGCCCTCCGCGTGGAGAGCCACCGGGCCTACTCGGCAGCTTGTGCCAACTGCTGCGGCTTCGGGAAGAATTCCTCCTCCCACGGCCACGTGCCTTCGACTTCGTAGGTCGGCTGGCCGGCGAGCGCCCGATCGAGATACGGGCTGCCGATCGGCTTGTCCCACGGATAGATGCAGCCGGCGTAAGCTTCCTTGCCGAGCTTGAAGTGCTTGGCCTGCTCCACCGTCTCCACGAACGGGGCGTTGGCATCGTAGAACTTGTCGGGCGTCATCGGCCGCGGGCCGGTGCGCGACACGTGGCCCCAGGCATAACGGCCGATCATCTTCTCCATCATCCAGACGCAATCAATGAGCTTGTCGAGATCGACGCCGGTTTCGATGCCCATGCCTTCCAGCATGTGCATGAAGTCTTCCGTCGGCGCCATGCTGGTGGCGCGGCCGTTGCCGCAATACGGGCAGCCGCCGATGCCGCCGATGGTGCCTTGCAGGTGCAGCGTATCATCGCCATCCAGCACCCGGATTGCGGTGTAGGCCGAAACGGTTGCCATGCCGCGGCTGTTGTGCAGATGCGCGCTGAACGTATTGATCTCGGGCCACTTGCGCTTCACGCGGCCAAAAATCTCCTCGACCTTCACCGGATGGCACCAGCCCATCGGGTCGCCGATGCTGACCGACGTCACCTTGATGCCGACCGCGTCCCACAACGCGTGCTGCTTCTCCAGGAACTTCATCGTCATATCGACGCTGAAGTCGCCGACGAAGTTGGAGCCGAAGGTCGCGTTGGTGCCGATGCCGGCTTCCTTCACGCCGGTCGCCACCGCGTTGTCGATCACCTTCTGCCACGCCGCCATTTCCTGCATCTGCGAGCGGTTCGTGTTGCGGCGGGCGAACACGTCGCACTGATGCACGCGCAATTGCGGACGCTTGCTGCGCATGATGGTCAGCGGCGGGGAGTATTGCTTGGCGCGCTCGACACCCTTCTCGTTCAGCGCCAGCGCGGTGTACATGACGCCGGGCTTCGGGTGGAACTTGGTGACGATCTCGTCGATCCGCGCCATTTGCGGAGTATATTTCGGGCTGACAAACGACCCGATGACGATCTGCTTCAGCCCCGTCTCCGACAGGGCGTCCAGCAACTCGACCTTCTGATTGACCGGGATGTCGGCAGATTCGATCTGCATGCCCTCGCGCATGCCTTCTTCCGTATAGACGATCTGTGGGTACCGACCTGGCATAGGTTTCCTCCTGGAGTGTGAACCGAACGAGTTACGTCAGACTGCGGCAGGCGGATGCCGGCCGTTGTGTCGCATCGAAATTGCGCAAGAACTCCGGCCGCTGGTTGCGCAGGCTGATCGGGCAAATCCCCGCGTCGAGGGCAACTGCGTTCGCGACACGACACGGATCGTGCGAAACCGATATGCGCAGCAGCCGAATGAACCTGCGTTGCCGCATTGCTGTTCCTGGCGTCCCCATCCCGCGTGGCACCCACGCTCCGGATGAGCATCTGGCGGAGTGTAGCACCCGGTTGCGGGAAATTCCAAGCGGGCCGGGGCCCGAAGGGGCGTCAGCGTCTTTCTGGCAGAAATTCACCTGGTAGCGGTCAGGCATGCGGCGGTCCAAAGCCGGACGAACTGGCCTTGAGGCACAGCCTATCATGCGTATGCTGTACCCGTCCGTGACCTGGGAAGGAACCTCATGCCCGCGTTATCGCCCAGTGAGAGCGCTCCGCTGCCCGCTTGCCTGCTATCGATCCAAACGGTATGCGCGCCGTGAAGCTCGGCATCGTGTCGGACATTCATGGCAATCTCGTCGGCCTGCAAAAGGCACTCGACGTGATGGGGCCGGTCGATGAGTTGCTGTGCCTTGGCGACAGCATCTATCAGTATCGGTTTTCTAACGAGGTCGTTGCGCTGCTGAGGTCGATCGGTGCCCGCATGATTTTGGGTAACCACGAAGAGGTCTTTCTCTCCGAAGCGGGGACCCAGGCAAGGGAACAGGATGGCGTGGACCAGGCGTTGGTGGCGTTTGTTGCTGATCAGCCGCATCGACGGACGCTAAGCTATGATGGGAAGACGGTGTTGATGATCCATTCCACGCCGTGGGAGCCACGTGGCGAGTATATTTATCCTCACAACGAGAAACTGGCGTTGTTTGCCGAGGCCGGGGCCGATTTCGTGCTGTACGGCCACACGCATGCCGAGGTCGTGAGGCGCATTGGCGGCGTGCTGGTGGTGAATCCGGGATCGGCAGGTGAGGGGCGATATACCAGCGACGGATTGACGCTGAGTTGCGCCGTTCTGGACACTGGAACGGGCGACGGGCGCCTGATCCACTTCAGAGACCCTCGTGATGCCGGATGAACGTGTCGCGCGATATCCATTGTCATTGCGAGGTGCGGAGCGCCGAAGCAATCTCCTGCGTGACGAGCTGTCGTCGGTTCGTCACGCAGGAGATTGCCTCGGCGCTCCGCACCTCGCGATGACAAGGCAGGTTCCCTACAAATACTCGTCCGCCAGTGCCAGTTCGCGGATTTCTGCCACCGTGCCGCTGCGCCGTACTTCACCGCCCCGCATCACATAGCCCCGCGTCGCCAGTTTCAACGCCGGTCGGGCCATCTGTTCGGTCATCAGGACCGTCGTGCCGCGTCCGCGCAATTGCATGATCGCATCGCTGATCTGCGCGATCCACACAGGTGCCAGGCCGAGAAACGGCTCGTCCAGCAAGAGCAGCCGCGGGAACGACGCCATAGCGCGTGCCAGCGCGACGATTTGCTGTTGGCCGCCGGATAGTTGCCCCGCCGGTTGGTGGGCGCGCTCGCGCAGCATCGGAAACACCGAGCGTAGCCAGTCCAGAGCCTCGCCCTGGCGGGTTCGCCCACGGCCGAACGCGCCGGCCAGCACATTGTCGGTGACCGACAGCCTGGGAAACACCCGCCGCCCTTCCGGGGCATAGCCAATTCCCAACCTGGCGCGCTGCTCGCATGGTACGGTCGATAGCGTCACACCGTCGAACATGATGCGGCCGCCGGCGGTTGGGACAAGACCGATGACCGCATTGATCGTGCTGGACTTGCCGGCGCCGTTGGCACCGACCAGCAGCACCGTTTCACCTTCGGCCACATCGATCGACACGCCCGACAAAGCCGCAATTCCCCCGTATCGCACTTGTAGATTTTCGATGCGCAGCAGCATTACGCGGCCTCATCCTCGGCGCCGCCGAGATAGGCGGCGATCACATCCGGCCGCGCCAATACCTCGGCCGGTGGGCCGTCGGCCAGTACCGCACCCG
>Ga0182013_10002849_pt1 | contig 22210 bp, 21 predicted proteins | sample 612S2MmetaG_FD_120487 | JGI IMG/M metagenome (GOLD analysis project Ga0182013, IMG submission 120487) | Permafrost microbial communities from Stordalen Mire, Sweden - 612S2M metaG | ecosystem: Environmental > Terrestrial > Soil > Wetlands > Permafrost | place: Sweden: Stordalen | collected... | reverse complement strand
TGGCCAGCACGACGGCCTGCGCGCCGAATTCCAGGCTCAGCTCGGTGATCAGCTCCGGGCGGCGAACGGCGGCCGTATTCACCGAGACTTTGTCGGCGCCGGACATGAGGATTCGCCGCGCATCGGCGACGCTGCGAATACCGCCGCCCACCGCCAGCGGGATGAAGACCTTGCGCGCGGTCCGAGCCACGACGTCGGCCATGATGTCGCGGGCGTCGGAGGAAGCGGTGATATCGAGAAATACCAGTTCGTCGGCGCCATCGCGGTTGTAACGGTCGGCCAATTCCACCGGATCGCCCGCGTCGCGCAGGTTGACGAAATGGATGCCCTTCACCACGCGGCCGGCGGTGACGTCGAGACAAGGGATGATGCGCTTAGCTAGCATGGTGGGCCTCCGGAAAATGTGGCGTACGCACTCTTGCGTGCCGCGTCGAGACTCGTCTCGACGCACGCCTCCCCTTGCCGCACGGGCGTCGAGTAGAGACTCGACGCGGCACGCAGAAGTGCGTGCGCAACGATGGCGGACAAGCTGCCGTTCAGCATGACGCGAAGTTCCTTACCATGTGCAATCCGACCGCGCCGGATTTCTCGGGATGGAATTGGACGCCGTGGATGTGGCCGGCTTCGAGCACGGCAATATAGGGCACGCCGTAAGTGCAGGTGGCTGCGGCGCGCGGGTCCACCGGCACATAGTAACTGTGCGCGAAGTAGACGTACGGCCGCACGGTCAGCCCTCGGGCAAGCTTCGAATCGGGGCTCACATCGAGCTCGTTCCAGCCCATGTGTGGAATGCGGACCCCGGCCGCGAAGCGGCGCACCGTGCCGGGAAAGATGCCCAACCCGCGGGCTTCGGGAGCTTCCTCGCTGGCGTCGAACAGGGCCTGCAGGCCCAGGCAGATGCCGAGGAACGGCACGCCGGCGCGGATGCGCGCGATCAGCGCCTGACGCACGCCCAGTTCGTCCAGCGCGCGCATCATTTGGCCAAAGTGCCCCACGCCGGGCAGCAGGATCTTGTCGGCCGCTTCCAGACCGGCGGCATCGCGCACCAGCCGGAACGCGCACCCCAGCTCCTCCAGCGTGTTCTGGACGCTGCGCAGATTGCCGGCGCCATAATCGAGGATGGTAATCATAGAAGCCCCTTGGTGGACGGCAGTTGGTCTTTCAGCCGCCCGTCCTTCGAGCAGGCGTACTTCATGGCCCGCGCGAAACATTTGAAGATCGCTTCGATTTTGTGGTGGTTGGAGCGTCCGTAAAGTACTTTGGCGTGCAGATTGGCGCCGGCGTGATTCACGAAGCCGCCGAAGAAATCCTCCACCAGCTCGGTTTGCAGATCGCCCACCAGCCGCACCCGCACCAGGTCCTTGTAGACTAGCGCCGGGCGTCCGCCCAGGTCGACCGCGACCACCGCCAGCGTCTCATCCATGGGCAGCACGAAATAGCCGGCGCGATTGATGCCCTTGCGGTCGCCCAGCGCCTGGGCGAACAACTGCCCCAGCACGATTCCCACGTCCTCCACGGTGTGGTGCTGATCCACGTCGAGGTCGCCTTCGGCGTGGAGCTTCAAATCGAAGCCGCCATGTTTGGTGAAGAGCTCCAGCATGTGGTCGAAGAAACGAATGCCGGTTTGAATCTCGTAGCGGCCGCGGCCTTCGATCGCGAGCGTGCCCTGAATGCGGGTCTCCTTGGTATGGCGGCGGATGGTGGCGCGTCTCGCCCGGCTCATTCGGCAAACACCTCCTCCAGGTAGTTGATATCGTCGACGATGGCGTAGGCGCCGTGTTCCTGAAACAGGAAGACCAGGTCGAGATAGAGCGGGTTCGAGGGCGCGGCGACGCCGATGAAAGGGACGCCGGCGGAGCGGGCGGAGCGGGCGTCGTCCACCGTATCGCCGACGTAAAACAACTTGGCGCCGGGGTGCGCCGCGGCGATCGTCAGCAAGCCTTCGGGGGCGGGTTTGCCCTCTTTCACTTCGTCCATGCCCAGGATGGGATCGAAGCGAAGCCGCGGCGCGAAGCGGGCGAGTGTGAGCTCTGCCTCCCATTTCAGCCGGCCGGTGAAAAGCGCGAATCCGAACCGTTGGTTCAGCTTTTCGAGCGTGCCTGGCCGCGCCACCCACCGTTCGCGCAGAATCAGGCCGTCCGTGCCGTTGCCGTGGAACAGCTTCTGAAAATGGGCCGTCACTTCTTCAAAGCCGGCTTCCACGCCCGCGACGGTTACAAGGTGGTGCGAGAGCTTCCAGTCGTCGTTCCAGCCGCCCTGGTTTTTCAACTCCTGAATGCGCTGGCGGGTGGGCGCGGCGCCGGTGAAATGCTCCACCGTGCGGGCGATGGTTTCGCGGTAGGATTCGGCGACGTCCACCAGCACGCCGTCCATGTCGAAGATGAGAATGGGTTGAGTCATGGGTTCAAGACCTCCTCCAGGACGGCCAGCAGGCGGGCGGTTTGTTCCCGGGTGCCGACGGTGATGCGCACGGCGCCGGGGGCTTCATAGCTACGGTCGCGCACGAGAATGGCGCGGCCACGCAGGGCGTCGCGAACCTCGATGGCGCGCTTGCCGAAGTACCCCAGCACGAAATTGGCCGAGCTGGGCACGTAGGGAATGCCGAGGCGTTCGAGTCCCACCGACAGCAACTCGCGTGCCGCCAGCACTTCGGTCACGTAGTTTTCGAGATAGTGTGTATCGGCCACCGCCGCGCGGGCGGCTTCCACCGCCAGCGAATTCACGCTGTAGGGCGACTGGGCTTTGTGCAGGTATTGAATATTGACCGGATGCGAGAACAGGCAGCCCAGGCGCATGCCGGCCATTCCGAACGCCTTCGAAAAAGTGCGGCACACGAACAGGTTGGGGTGGGCGTCGAGCGAGCCCAGCATGGTTACGCCGGAGAACTCGTAATAGGCCTCGTCGATGAGCACGGCCGCGCGGCGGGCACGGCGCAGAATCCGGTCGAGGGCAGCCTCGGAAACGCCCGTGCCGGTGGGGTTGTTGGGATTGGCGATCAGCACGGCCCGGGTTTCGGGCGTGATCGCGGCCAGCAACTCGTCCAGCGGGAATTCCATCGCCGGCGGCGCAAAGGCGATCTCCGTTACCTTGGCGCCAGCCACTTCGGCGTAGAAGCGGTACATGGCGTAGGAAGGCTTCAGCAGCACCACTTCCTGGCCATCGTCCACGTAGGTGTTAATAAACACCTGGATGGCTTCGTCGGTGCCGTTGGTGAAGACGAACTGCTCCGGCGAGACGCGGAAGTAGCGGGCAACCTCCTCGCGGGCGGCGCTGTATTCGGGATAGACGGCGAGTTGTTCACCAGTCAGGTGATCGCGCAGCGCGGCCAGCACGGCCGGTGAGCAGCCCACCGTATTTTCATTAAAATCGAGGCGCAGCTTGCCCAGGCGGCCGCCGGTGGGGGGCGAATAGGGCGCCATGGAAACCACCGCCGCGCGCGGTTTCACGGCGCCTTTGGGGAGCTTGGGCTTCATGCGCGCCACCTTTGTGGGACAGGCCTCCTGGCCTGTCTCTTTAGCAAGCGATAGCGCCCGCCCCAGGTCAATTGAGAAATCCAGAGACAGGCCAGGAGGCCTGTCCCACGTGCCGTCATCGCCGCACCTCCACGCTGCGGGCGTGAGCCTCCAGGCCTTCGGCACGCGCGAGCGTGGTGATCGAGGGAGCCAGCGCGGCCAGCGCGGGGCGCGTCAGTTGCTGCACCGAAATCACTTTCAGGTAATCGTTCACGCTCAAGCCGCCGCGTTGGCGGGCGGCTCCGCCGGTGGGCAGCACGTGATTGGGACCGGCGGCGTAATCTCCGGCGGCCTCCGGGCTGAACGGCCCCACGAACACGCTGCCGGCGTGGCGCACCTGGGCCAGCAGCGAACTATCGGAAATGCTGAGATGCTCCGGCGCGAAGCGGTTGGCAATTTCCATGGCTTCCTCGAGCGAGCTCACCATGACGATGGCGGAATTACGGGCGATCGCCTGCGCCGCCACCGGCGCTGTGGGCAGATCGGCCAACTGGCGATCCACTTCCCGCCCCACCTCCGCGGCCAGCCGATGCGAGGTGGTGAGCAGCACCGCCGAAGCGTCGGTATCGTGTTCGGCCTGGGCCAGCATGTCGGCCGCCAGGTATTGCGGATCGCCCGCGGCCGCGACGATCAGAATCTCGGTGGGGCCGGCGATAAAATCGATACCGACCTCGCCGGCCAGCAGTTTCTTGGCGGCAGCCACATAAATATTGCCCGGACCGACGATGCGGTCGGCGCGCGGCACGGTGCGCGTGCCGTAGGCAAATGCGGCGATGGCCTGCGCCCCGCCCATCTCGAAAACCCGTTCGACACCCAGCAGAGCCGCGGTGCCGAGTACTTCCGTTACCGGCTTGGGGGAAGCGATCAGGATCGCGGGCACGCCGGCCACCTGCGCCGGAATCACGGTCATGAGCAGCGTGGAGGGCAGGGGATAGCGGCCCGCCGGGATATACGCGGCCACGGTATCGAGCGGCCGCACGAGCTGGCCCAGTTCGAGGCCGGGGGCGAATTTGCGCCGCCACGGGCGCGGCATCTGCGCGCGGGCGTACGCCCGAATGTTGCGCGCGGCGGCGGCCACGGCCTTGCGAAACGGCGGTGCAAGCCTGGCTTGGGCTTGGGCCAGCTCGGCGGCCGGCACGCGCACCGAGCGCCGCGCCAGGCCGTCGAAGCGGCGCGCATATTCCATCAACGCGCGATCGCCGCGGCGCTTCACATCCTCCAGGATGGGCCGCACCGTGGCCTCGGCTTCGCTCAGGCGCGCGGCTTTGCGCTCCAGCAGCCGGCCGATTTGTCGGGAAGTGAGAATGCGAATCACAGGACTATTTTATTCAGCGGGTATTCCACAATTCCCTGGGCGCCCGCCTGCTTCAGCCGGGGAATGATTTCGCGCACCGACAACTCGTCCAGAATCGTATTCACGGCCAGCCAGTCTTCGTCGCTGAGGTTCGAAATGGTGGGCCGCTTCAAGGCCGGCAGCACACCCAGCACGGCCTTCAGGTTGTCGCGGTGAACATTCAGCATCAGCCCCACTTTGCCCAGCGCATTGATGGCGCCTTCGAGCAGCATCTGAATGTCTTCCAGCTTGCGGCGCTTGGCGGGGTCGGCCCAGGCGGCGTGGTTGGCGATGAACTGGGTGTTCGATTCGATCACCGTATCGATGATTTTGAGCTTGTTGGCGCGCAGCGAAGAGCCGGTCTCGGTGACTTCCACGATGGCATCGGCCAGCACCGGCGGTTTCACTTCGGTGGCGCCCCAACTGAATTCCACCTTGGCCGTCACCCCGTGCGCCGCGATGTAGCGCTTAGTGGTCGCTACCAGTTCCGTGGCGATGATCTTGCCTTCCAGGTCCCGTACGCTGGCGAATCCCGATGCTTCCGGCACGGCCAGCACCCAGCGCACTTTGCCGAAGCTCTGCTTGGCGTAAATTAGGTCGGCCACGGCCTTGACGTCGGCTTCGTTTTCCTGGATCCAATCGCGCCCGGTCAGGCCGGCGTCCAGAATTCCGTCTTCCACGTAGCGCGCCATTTCCTGTGCGCGGATCAGCATGCACTCGATTTCCGGATCGTCGATAGCGGGGAAGTACGACCGGCTACTGGTGCTGATGTGGAAGCCGGCGCGGCGGAACAGATCGATGGTGGCGTTCTCGAGGCTGCCTTTGGGGATGCCCAGTTTCAGTTTCACCGCTTGCCTCCGTAGACCGCCGCGGGATCGTACGCGCGCGCATCGGTAACTTTCCACTCGCCGTTTTCCAGGCGCCGGAAGAAGCAGCTCTGGTAGCCCTCGTGGCAGACCCCGGGTCCCAGCGCTTCCACCTTCACCAGCACGGCGTCGCGGTCGCAATCGGTCGCAATCTCTTTCACCACCAGCCGGTGGCCGCTGGTTTCGCCCTTCAGCCAGAGCTTTTGCCGCGAGCGGCTATAAAAGGTGGCGAAGCCGGTTTCCACCGTGTGGCGAAACGCGTCTTCGTTCATGTATCCGACCATCAGCACGCGCCCCGAGGCGTGGTCCTGAATGACGGCGGTAATCAGACCGCCGGCCTTTTCAAAATCCAGATTCATCGTGGAGACAATAAAAAAGCCCGCCGTTTTCGCGGCGGGCGTCCTTTCCGTTCAAGCTCGAAATCGTTTCAGCCGAGCGCCCGTCGCAAAGAGGTGACGTGATGATGATGGTGACCCCGGGCGACGGTGACGGCTGCCATAAACCAGAAGTGTAGCACACTGGGGAGCAGGCCGTTGTTTTCCGTGGTCAGAATTCCAGCCGCGCTTGAAACGCGATCATTCGTGGCGAGCTGTCACCGCCTAGGCCAACCCCAAGTAGTCCGGTTGGCGGCGACGCGGTGGAGGTGAGGGCGCCAAAGCCAGTCTGGGTAGACGGCTTACCCGGGGTGCCGGCGTAGCCCGGCGCCGGCAGCGCGAAATTCGGGTGATTGAACAAATTGAAAAACTGGCCCTCCACGCGGAGCTTCAGGCGTTCGTTCAGCCGGAACCATTTGGTGAGGTAAAAATCGCTCCAAACGAAATCGGGACCGCGCAGCGCGTTGCGGCCCAGGTCGCCGAACTGGCAATTCCGGGGAGTGTCGCCTCCGGCGCAGGCGCCCGTGCTGGGATCGACGGTGGATACGAAGGCATCCGGGTTCAGCCACTGAAGCGTGCCCGGCTGGGTGACGCCGGAAATGGCGTGGTGCTGATAAAGCGGCACGCTGGCGGCGACGCTGGCAAACTCCGGGCCGCTGCCGTTGACGATGCCGTTTCCGTTGGCGGAATAGGGCGCGCTCAAAACGGAAAACGGAATCCCGCTGTGCCAGAATGCCGATCCGGAAACCTGCCATCCGTTCAGTGCGTAGCCCAGCCGGCCGCGCAGTTTGATGGGCAGCTCGTAGACGTAGTTGGCGGTCAGGTTGTGGCGCACGTCGTAATCGCACGGGCCGCGGTCGCGCCCCAGATCGCCCGGAATCGGCGACAGGATTCCTCCGGCGGAGAACGGCAGGAAGCCGCCGTTCGAAACCGTGTCCATGCAGCGGCTGAAAGTGTAGTTCGCCTGCATCTCCAATCCGTGTCCCAGGCGCTTCTCGGCGGTGGTTTGAAGGCCGTTGTAGTGGCTGTTGGCGCCGGTGGCGAGTTGCGTTACGGCGGCGAATCTGGGGTCAACCGGCGCGGCATAAGGGAACGGGGCGAAACAGCCCTGGCATACCGTCTGGTAGCCATTTACCTGAGTGGTGTACGGCTGGTTTACCGCGCGCGTGCCGACATACTGGACGCGCAAATGAACGTTGCCGGCCTCGTGTTCGACACCGAAACTCCACTGCATGAAATAAGGCGCCCGCAGCTTTCCATCCGGCACCGCGGCGATCGCGACGGGCTGCAAACAGGCGCTTGGACTGGAGAGCGGCGACGCGCAGGAAAGTTGTCCCGAGGCGAATCCGGTGTGGAATGCGCGGCTGGCGGCAGCGGTGGCGTCGACGGCGCTATTGGGCACGCCCGGAGCGATGGCCGTGCCGCCGACGGTTCCGAGCAGCCCGCCCTGAAACGTTTCCGAGTAGGGAGGGTTCACACCGACCAGGTCGGCCACGCTGCCCGGCAGCAGATCGCTGAACAGGCCGAAGCCGCTCCGCAGCACGGTTTTGGGCGCGGCCTGCCAGGCGATGGCCGTGCGCGGCTGCAGGATCGCGAGCGGCGTGGAATCGAAAATATTTCCCAGTCCCGTATGGAGCGCTGCGTTCAGAGGCTGGTTCACGTCGTGGGAGATGGCGCCAAAAGAACCGGTCAGCCGCGACACCGCTTCGTGCGGATTCACCGGGTTGGCATTGTGCGTGGCGCGGAGGCCGAAAGTCCACGTCAGCTTCGAGGTCAGCTTCCAGGTATCCTGCGCGTAGAGATCGACGTTCAGGAAATTATACGGCTGCGAGTCGGCCAGCGGAAACGTCTGGGACGCGGTGGAAGCCACGCCGTAGATGAACTGCGCCAGCGTGGTGTAAGTGACCAGCGGCACCGTTCCCTCGCCGAAGTCGTAATCGTTCAGCCGGAAAATTCTGGTGTTGGTTCCGAAACGGAGTTCATGCGCGCCCAGCGTCCACGCCAGGTTGTCGCTGAGGAAGAAGCGGCTGGCGCGCCGCCCTTGCACCCAGGTATTGTCCAGGCCGCCGACGGTGGTAAACGGCGCGTTCACGCCATTGCCCTGGAGCACGATGGGGAACGCCGACAATGTCTTGGCGAAATCGTTCGGCCCGAAGAGGCTCTCATACCATGAGAACGCCGGATTGAAGTAATTCACCAGCTTCGGCGAAAAAATGTGGGTGTAGCCGGCCGCGAAGGAATAGAGCGGTTGCGGGGAAGCCGAATCGAATAAGGGATTGATCGGGTCCGTGTAGGCTGCCTGTAGTCCGGTATCGGCTTGAAAGCGATACCAGGTGGTGTTGGCTTCGTCGATGTTGTAATCGATGCGGACGGTCTGGACCTGTTCGCCGTCGTCGCTGGAATGCGAGATGCTCTGGCGGTTCGCGCAGCCATTGCCGTCCTGGGGAAAGCCGGCCGCCTGGCTGCCGTCGCTGTTGAAGGGGCAGCCCGGAACAGCCAGCGGCGTTCCGGCGGTGTTCGTATACAGGCGGAACATCTTCTGGTAGAACGGCACCTGTTGCGGCGCCGGCTGGTAGGTAGAGCCGGTGACGGTGTCAGTGCCGCCCAGCGGCAGTTGTTGCAGCACGTAGCTTTGAAAAGCACCCGTCGGCACGGTGGTGGCGGAGACGATCGGCAGGGCGATCCGCACCCATTCGGTGTCGAAGAAGAAGAACAGCTTGTTGCGCCGGATCGGCCCTCCCAGGCTGCCGCCGAAGTGGTTCACCGTCGAACGGGGCTGGTGATTTCCGGCGGTGGCGCTGGTGAAAAAATCGGCCGCGTTGAACCGCGATCCATTCCATAGCTCGTACAGGTTTCCGTGAAACTGGTTGGTCCCCGACTTGGTGACGTAATTGACTTGCGAGGCTCCATAGCGCCCCTGGTCCACGGCGTAGGAGAGCGTGTTCACGGTGACCTCGGCGATGGAGTTCAGGCCGAGGACCAGGTTGGTGGAGAGGCCGCTATTCAGATTGGTGAGCGGGTCGTTGCTTTCGAGGCCATCCACGATATAGCCGTTGGCGAGCGCCGGCAGTCCGTTGAATTGGACGTTGCCGTAGCCGTTGGTGCCGCCGACGAAGTCGTTGCCGCTGCCGGCGGTATTCATCAGCGCGCCGGCCGCGAACTGCAACGGATACGTCATGTCGCCGCCGGGATTGGGCAGATCCTCCAGCGCCGCCGCGGTCAGCGTCGTCGCCGTGTTCGGATTGTCGGGATTGACCAGCGGCGCCTCGCCGGTGACCAGCACTTCTCCCCGTTGGGCGGCGACCTTTAGCACGAAGCCGACCGGCTTGGTTTGCCCCAGGCTCGCGGAAACCGAATCGCGGCTTTGCGGCTCGAACCCGGCCGCCTCGGCCTTGACAGTATAAGCCCCCGGCTTCAACTGCGGGAAGTTGAAACGCCCGGCAGCGTCGGTTTTCTCGCTTCGCTTTGACCCCGTTTCCTGGCTGACGATGGTTACCACCGCGCCGGCCATGGCGGCTCCGGTGGAATCGGCGACGGTGCCCCCGATGGCGCTGGTGGTTTCGCCTTGGGCGCGCAGGCGCTCCGGAATCGCGGCCAAAGCCGCCAGGCAACCGAGCCACAAAACAACGGGAACGATTTTCCTTATTTTAGGCACACCTAATATTATCGCGGTCCGAGCCTGTCTCGCAAACTGTTGGATTACAGCCCGCCGCAGCGACTCTTTTGTGGAGCCGACTCTTAGTCTGCCACGCCGGGACTCCTCCCGGCGCTTTTGGCCGCGGCCATGCTACCCAGTAGGGCATACCATTGTCTTCGGTGGTCTGCCCTGTGCCCGATGGCTTCCGGGAACAGACGTGTTCGCCTCCAAGCCGCCTTTCGACGGGCCGCTTCAGCTCACGCAGTTCCGCTAGTCCGCTCCCCGGCCGATCCGCTCCGCCTGCCCCCCGGATCCGCCCGCTTGCCAGAACGCGTTCTTCGGCCTACCATATTGTTTAGTGTCAGCTAAATTTCTAGCGATGGAAACGTCCGAAGCCGTCGACGACTACCTGAAAGCGATTCTGGAGCTGGGCGGCGCCGAGGATTCGCGCGTGACCACCAACGCCCTGGCCGAAAGGCTGGGCGTTCGCACACCTTCGGTGACGGGAATGCTTCAGAAGCTCGCCTCGCAGCATCCCGCGTTGGTCCGGTATGAACGCTACCGGGGCGTCCGGCTCACGGCGAACGGCAAGCGAAGGGCCTGGGAACTCGTCCGCCATCACCGTTTGATCGAGCTGTTTCTGCACGACGTTCTGAAGTATTCGTGGGACGAGGTCCACGAGGAAGCCGAACGCCTGGAACACTTCATTTCCGAGCGTTTCGAAGATCGCGTAGCGGCCATCCTGGGCGACCCGGAAGTCGATCCGCACGGGCACGCCATCCCGCCCAAACACGAAGCCGGTCCCTACCGCGCCGAAGTGCCGCTGGTCGCCTGGCCGCTTCACAAGCCGGCGGTCATCAGCAGCGTTTCCGACCGCAATGCCGTCGCGCTCCGCGAACTGGAACGGCTGGGATTGATGCCAGGAGTCGCGCTGACGGTCGAGCAAAGCACTCCCGCCGCCTTCGCCGTGCGCGTCCAGGCTCGCTCCAGCCCCGTTCGCCTCGGCAACGATTTAGCCGGCTATATTCAGGTTGCCGCAACGGATCGGCGGCCGTAGGCGGCGGGCGGTTGTGTAGGATGTTGTTACAAGTGTGCGATTTAATACCCGCCTTCGAGGGAGGCGGCGGGACGGGCGCGACCGGAAGGGCCGTGGCCGGCGGCCGATCGCGGCACCCGTTTGGCGCGGTCTGTTATCCTCGGAATTTGTCCAAGCCCGCCGTCTCCGTTCCCCTGCCTCCGCCCCGTTGGGCGACACCGGTTCTGCTGGCGCTCGCAGCGCTGTTTTTGGTCGGCTTGTTCTCGACCGAGTTCGCCGATACCGACGCCTGGTGGCACCTGGCCACCGGCCGGTTCATCGCCAGCGCGCATCGGCTGCCCGATCCCGATCCGTTTGCCTTCACCAGCGCTACCGCGCCGCCCGCTTATCCCGGTGAAGATTCGGTGCGGCACTTCAACCTGACGCACGAGTGGCTGGCGCAGCTTGTCTGGTACGGCATTCAGCTTGCGGGCGGGTTCGCCGGCCTGGTGCTATGGAAGGCTCTGCTGTTGGCCGCAACGTGCGCATTGGCCGGCTGGGTTGCGGGATGCCGCCGGGGCTCGCTGCTGTGGGGCGTGGCTGCTGCCATGGCCGCCGCCTCGCTCGCGATTGAATTTGCCCACGACCGGCCCTCCATCCTGAGCTACTTTTTCACGGCGCTGTGGATCGCGATTTTCGACGGTCGCCTCCGCCTCTGGCTGCTTCCCCCGCTCGCCCTGGTTTGGGCCAACTGCCATGGCGGGTTCTTCCTCGGCTGGGTGGTAGCCGGCGCCTATGCGGCCGAAGCCTTCGTGCGGCGCGCTCCGGATGCCCGCCGGCTGGTGGCCTGGAGCGCCGCCGCGGTATTGGCGTCGGCTCTCAATCCCAACGGGTATTTCGCCGTGGCCGCGCTGTTGCGGTATCGCCGGAGCGCCTTGCAATCCAGCCTTATCGAATGGTCGCGCCCCAGCCTTTGGGGGTCGCCGTATGCGTTCGACCTGCTGCTCTACGGCTCGGCCGCGGTGCTGGTACTCGGCTGGCGCAAGGTCAGACTGGCCGATTGGATTCTGTTCGCGGCTTTCGCGGGCGCGGCGCTCATGGCCTTCCGCAATGAAATGCTGGTGGGGGTGGTCGCACCGGTCCTGATTGCGACTTATTTCCCGAAAAAGTTCAACCCGCCCAGCCGTTTCCAGCGGCTCGCCATTTTTGCCGCCATGGCCCTCGTTGCCGCTGGCCTGGTGGCGGGCTGCGCCCAGGGCCGATTTTTCCAGTTGCGCGCGGCCGAATGGCGATTCCCCGCCGGCGCCGCCACGTTCCTGAGCCAATCGGGCATTCGCGCACCGCTGTTCAACACTTACGAAGACGGCGGTTACCTGATCTGGCGGGGCGAGCGGGTTTTCATCGATGGACGCGCCTTGAGCGAAGCCGTCTTCCAGGATTACCGCCTGATCCTGGGCACGCCGCCCGGCGACCGGCGCCGCGCCGAGACCCTCCGGCGGTACGGCATCGGCGCCATCCTGGTCAACGGATTCGAGTACAACTCCGGCGCGCTCTATCCGCTGCTGCTCGATCTGGCGCAGTCTTCCACGGGTGATTGGAAACTGGTTTACGACGACCCCGCCGCGGTGGTCTTTGTCCGCGATGTGCCCGCCGGCGTCCGCGTGCTCGATTCCGGCCGCGTGTTCTCGCACCTGGAGGACGAGTGCCGGATGCACGTGGAACGCGAGCCCGGCCTTTCGCTCTGCGCCCGCACCCTCGGCGACCTGTACCTGCGCTCCGGCGACCGCGAGCGTGCGCGCCAGTGGCTGGGCTACTATCTCGATCACCCTGACGGCGACGACCCCGACGCGCGGCGGGCGTTTTTGCAACTGCTGGGGAGGTAGACCCGTACGGCAAACGGGGCTACACTGATTCGACGATATGCATCGAAACTGGATCGGAATCCGCGCCAGCGCCGTGCTCTCGATTCTGGGCAGTGCGGTGACCCTGCTGTTTGCCGGGCTGATGTTGTTCGCCGGGTTCTTCACGCCGCCGCCGGCCTCCCCTTCGCCCATCCCTCTCAAACCCGTCATGGCCGTGATGGCGGCGGTGTTTGTGGCTCTCGGCGCCTGGGGAATTTCCACCGCCGTCGCCATTTTTCTCCGCCGCCGGTGGGCGCGCACGTCCATGCTCGTCTTTGCCGTGCTGCTGACGTTCATGGGCGCCAGCGCCATGGTCGCGCTGCTGTTCGTCCCACTGCCCGCCCCGCCCCAAAGCGACGCGGCCGCCCTGATGCCGGCTTTCCGTAGGGGAATCGCCGCCTTCTACGGCGTCCTGGCCGCCATCGGTGTCTGGTGGCTGGTGCTGTTTAATCGCAGCCGCACCAAAGAATACTTCGCCGGCCAGGCGCCGGTAACCGAGAGCGCCCGCCTGTTGAGTGTCGGCATGATCGCCTGGTTCTTGCTGATTGGTGTTCCGTGCATGGCGGCGCTGGCCCTTCTTCGTTTTCCGGCCATGTTGTTTGGCGCCGTCCTGAAAGGCGGGGCGGCATTTGCGCTGTACGCGGTTTTCGCCGCGGTTCAAATTTACTGCGGCGCCGGGCTGCTACGCCTGCGAGAGAGAGCACGGGTCGCCACCATTGGCTATATCTGCTTCACCATCGCCAGCGGCGTGGTTTCGTTGATAAGCCCGGGTTACGCGGAGATGGTGCGGCAGATCGAGACCACGATGCCAAAACTGTTCCCCGCCGGCGCCCCGACTACCTTGCCAGGCGCCGTGTGGGCCACTTTATTAACGGCGGCCTTCTGGGCGGTATTCCTCTTCTTCCTGGTGCGCGGCCGGTCCGCATTTGAGCGATCATAGCGGCCCAGCCTTGGTGCTGTTCCCTAACTCCTGGCGCAGGCTGTCAAGCCTGTTGAGCCGAGAGTCATCTCGGCTTTTCCTGTCTAAATGAACAGCATTAGGCCTAATCTTGGTGCGCTAACCCAGGAGTCGGCCGGGCCATCACTTGCGCCGCGCGGCCCGATCGAGGCCGATGGGACCGCCGCCGGCGGCCGCCAGATACAGGAAGACGAAACAGTACAGAACCGCCAGTTCGCCGCCGTTTTGAATCGGCGCGAAGCCGCGGGGAAAGTGCGTGCCAAAGTAGGCAACGGCCATTTCGCCGCAAAGCAGAAACGCCACCGGCCGGGTGAACAGGCCGAGAATGAGCAGGACGCCGCCCAACGCCTCCAGCACGCCCGCCACCCAGAACTGGGACCACATATGTGCCGTGGCTCCGTGGCCGCCCATGCCTCCGAACATGCCGAACAGCTTCTGAAAGCCGTGTAGGGAAAAAGTGAGTCCAACGACGATGCGCAGCACCGAGCGCGCATATCCGGTCCAGTCGTCCTGCCGCATGCTTCCGCTCCTCTCCTGCCTATGCTAACCCATCGGATCGGCTGCCCTTCATCGCGGCGGCATTTTCGCACCAAACGCCGGGCGGCCGCCGTATACTTCAAGCATGAGACTCAGGAACGCGGCGCTGTTCGCATTCATCGGGATGACCGTGCTGACGGTTCTACTGGCAGCGGGTTTTATCCGCGACCTATCGGCCTTTATGAGCGGCGCGGTTGCCGCGATTGCGCTGCTGGCATCGGGAATTCACTTGCTGGCGAGCTTCAGCTTGACCGTATTCCTGTACGTTTTCCACAAAGGCTCGGCGGCTTAGTATCGCTCTGCGCTGTGGGGCAGCCAATCATGGCTGCAGCCGCCTTTCCAGGCGGCTCTTCCCTTCGCCCACCTGCCCACCTATTTCGTGGACACTCCACCTAGGTGGCGGCAAGTTTCTGGCGGGCTTTTTTCTGCCGGCGCGGCAAGCGGGACTTGTTCTTTTTCTCGAGCTTCGGAACTTTCGTCGAAATTGTGTGCGGCTTAGCGACCGGTTCCGCGGCTTCCGCCGGAGGCGCTTCCGGGGCTGCAACGGCAGCTTTGGCTTTTTTCGCGGGGCGCGCGGCGCTGTCTTTGGTTCCCGGCTCGGCCGGCTTGCGTTCTTTCTTGGGTTTCTGTTCGTCCGCCATACTTTCTCAGAAATGACTGTACCACGACTGCGGCCATCGAGCCGAGCCAGCGATCGGGGACAAACGATCGTTTTTCCATCGTCCGTCATGCCTATGCGCCAGCAAATAGTGGCAATAATTAGATTGTGCGGGAAAACTGGCGGCGAACGCTGATTGTCGGGCTGGCTTTCGTGCTGGCCACGGCGGGTACGTTCGTCTTCGCCTACCGGGCCGGCCGGCAGGCGCAGTACCTGCGCGCGGCCGACGAGCCCATCCGCGCCTGGATGTCGGTTCCATTTATCGCCCATGCCCACCATGTCCCCGCCGCGGTGCTGTTTCAGGCGATTGGGGTCGCGCCGCGCCAACCGCGCGACCGGCGATCCGTTCGCCATCTCGCTCACGACCTGAACCGTCCCGTTCCCGAAGTGATCGCCCAACTGCAACGCGCCCTCGATGCCGCCGCGCATCCATCCGGCGGCCAACCGCGATGAACGATCGGCTACTCGCGTTGGTTTCCCTGTACGGCGCCCCGGCCCTTTTCGGAATCGTGGCCATTGCCGCCGTCGGAGTGCCGCTGCCCATCACGCTGCTGCTGATCCTGGCCGGCTCCATGATTTCCCAAAACGCCATGAACTTCTGGTGGGCCATCGCCGCGGCTGGCGCCGGTTCCATTCTCGGCGATCAGGCCGGCTACGCCATCGGCCGATGGGGCGGGGCGGGGGCCGTCGAAAAGCTCAGCCGGCGGCTCGGAGCCCGTGAGAGCGTGCGGGCGATGGAAGCCAAAGCGCAAGCCTGGGGCGGTCCCGGCATTTTTATCACTCGCTGCCTGCTCACCCCGTTGGGACCCTGGATCAATCTGGCCAGCGGCACGGCCGGCTACCCGTGGCACCGATTCCTGTTCTGGGACGCTCTCGGTGAACTCACCGGAGCCGCCGTCTATATCTCGCTGGGACGATACTTCAGCGATCGCGTGATGGCCTTATCGGCCGTGCTGGGAGACATGAGCTGGGCGGTGGTGGCACTGATCGCGGCTCTGATTTTCGGATATTGGCTGCTGTCGCATCTGCGCCGGCCGCGGGCGCGATAACGCCTCCCGGAACCCTCAGGCCGCCGGTGTGGACTGCCTGTCCTCCACGGATCGCTCGTCAAGCTCCCAGTCCGGATAGCGCCACGGACGCGCGTCGTAGAACTGCAGGCGGCATCGCGAGCAATAATATAGCGGTGCGCCAAACCAGCCCTGTACGCGGCGGAGCAGGCCCTTCCGAAAGCCTTCGATGCGGTCGCGCCTGCGGAACACCTCCAACCGCTCCGACCAGCAACGCGGGCACCGGCAGTGCGTCGAGAAATACCGCCGTACGATCCTATGCCGGTGCGCTTCCCGCGCGCCGCATGCCTCGCATTTGTATGTCGAATGGTATATCGCCTTTTGCCACCATCTACGGTGCTCCCGATGAAGCCTTCCGCCACAGCGTCGGCACGTGGGCCCAGGCCTTTCAGAGTGCAACACGTATTGTATAGCACTTTTAAGCCAGACTCAAACCGAGTTGATCCGCCACTTCCTCCAGCGCTCGCAGAGAGCTCCTTCCATCGGATGGGCGGCGCTCCAGAAGCTGGGCGCAGATGGCGCTGATCAGCCGCGGAACGCCGCCGGAAAGGCGATGAATCTCCTCCACCGGCAGAGTGGAAACCGCGGCACTTTCGCCGGCGCGTTCGAGCCTGGTGCGAATGTATTCCGCCGTCTCCTCAACCCTCAACGGGCCCAGCCGCGGGCGCAGCACGAACCGCTGGCGCAAGCCCGCCATTTCCGGCTGGTCCAGCCGAGCCTCGAATTCCGGACAACCTGCCACCACCACTTGCAACAGCTTTCCTTTACGGGTTTCCAGGTTGGAAAGCAGCTTGATCTCCTCCAGCACATCGGTGCTCAACTCCTGGGCGTCGTCGATCAGAAGCGCCGTCGTTCGCCCCAGGCTGGCGCGCTGAAGCAAATGCTCGTTGAAGGCCAATAGTACGGCCGTTTTGGTGAGGGAAAACGGCTTGAGGTCGAAGTCGATGGCCAGCAGTTCGAATAGCTCGAGCCGGGTCACCCTGGAGTTGAAAAGGAAACCGTACTCGATACCGGCGGCGCGCAGCCGGTCGGTCAGACACTCCAGCAGCATGGTTTTTCCCGTGCCGGCATCTCCCACCAGCATGATGAAGCCTTTGCGGCTCTTGATGCCGTATTCGAGGCTTGCCAGGGCTTCCCGGTGTTGTGAGCTGGGATAGAAAAACTCCGGGTCGGGCGTGAGCGCGAAAGCGTCGGCGGGCGCACGCGGCTCAATGGCGGCCGTGGCGGCGGGCGCGGCCGGCTCCGCAACTTCGATCGGCGCCTGTGCCGGAGCGGCCGCCTCGGCCACGGGGAATTCAACGCTTGCAGCCGCCTCCGGGGGCGGTGACGCGATCGGGTCCGCTTCGCTTGGTGTGGTTGTGGCCGGCTCCGCTGCCAAGTCGCGCCGCCCGGTCCAAATCCGGCCGTCGGCGCGGCAGAACGTCGCTCCGCCGCCGACCCCCTCCTTCGATCGCTTCAGGATCAGCAGCACGCCGTCCGGAAATAACTCCGCCCAGGCTGCCTCATCGGCTTCGGTCAAAACCACATCCCGATGGCTGACGGATTGGTACCATCCGACCGGCTCCAGCCCTTCGGCGCGAATCGCCTCAACGGCCTTCCGCAGGGAGTCTAGGTCTTTCGGGGTCAATTCGTAGGAAGGACCGTGGGCATGTTCGCAGTCCACCGGGCGATGGTCCGCAATCGAAAACGAGTTGCCATCGCGACTGCCGATCAGAACGCCGCCCACCTCGACGCCGCCCCAGGAATACGCACGGAATCCCGCTGTCATTTCACTGGAAATCTGTTTTAGATCGTCCCGATGGTACTTTACTAGTCCTTTCCAGCCATCGATGGGCCATTCGTTCCAATCGCTCATAGGCGCCTACAAGCATTCTAAACTCTCGGCTCTGTAGTCCTTGACGGCCTGTGAATCAGGCGGCGCACTCGCCGCGGCCGAGCTCGAGCGAAAAGGGCTGGTCGTCGCCCCAATCCTGGTAGATTTCGGGGAACATTTCAGCCGGTTTGGCGAGGTCGGCGGTCAGTTGCCGGAAAGTTTCCACCTTATGACGCAGCACGTACTGGCGGAAAGTTTCCTCGCTCAGACGGTTGGCGATGAAGTGATCCAGCACGCGGCGGACGGCCTCTGGAGCGAGACGGGCGGGGATGGATTGGACGGCGAGGCCGAAGCGCATGACGCCCGCTTCGTCGAAGCCGCCGCCGAGGAGCATGAGGTAATACGGAACCTCTCGGCCGTCGATCTTGCGGGCGTTGCCGTAGAAGCCGAAATCGCCGATCCAGTGCTGGCCGCAGGCATTCGGGCAACCGCTGACGCGGATGGCGAGTTGGCGCACGCGCGCGTCCTGATAGCCGGCGACCGCCCGGGACAGGGCGGCGCCCATCGTCATGGCTTTGGTGAGGGCCAGGTTGCAGGAATAGGCGCCGGGGCAGGTCACCACGTCGTCGATGCGGCGCGCGCCGGGAAGACCTAACCCGGCCGCTTCGAGCTCGCGATAAACGCGCGGCAGGTTGGCCAGGGGAATGAAGCCCAGAACCAGGTTCTGGTCCATACCTACGCGCACCGTGCCGTCGCCGGATTGGGAGGCAATGCGGGCCACCGCGCGCAGTTGGTCGCCGGTAAGATTGCCCTGCTCGACGCGGACACTGACGGCGGCGTAGCCGGGCTGCCGCTGCTCGATGGCATTGCTTTCAAGCCATTCGTCGTAGGCTGCGGTTGACGCGGCGCCGGCGGGTGGATGGTCCAGGACCGGAAGGGTGGCGCGGGGGGGCGGATTGGCGCTGAAACCGCCGAAACCCTCGGGCACCAGCTCGGGCCATTCGATGCCGCCGCCAGTGAGAATGTCGCTGTACTGGCGGTCGATTTCTTCTTTGAGCCAGGCAAAGCCGCGGTCGCGCACCAGGAATTTGAGCCGCGCCAGGTTGCGGTTCTCGCGGTTTCCGTACTGGTTGAAAACCCGGATGACGGCTTCAATGCGATTGAGCAGGCGGTCCTCGGGCAGGAAGTCGTCAAGGAGTTGGGCTTCGCGGGGAAGCGCACCGAGGCCGCCGCCGACAACGACCCGAAAGCCGCGCTGGCCGTCGCGCACCAGGGCGCGCAGACCGACATCGTTGATGGCCCCGGCGATGCAATCGCGCGACTGGCAGCCATCGAAGGCGATTTTGAATTTGCGGGGCAGGTTGCCGGTCAGGTCTTTGCGCAGCAGCGCGTAGGCGACGCGTTGGGCGTAGGGGCGGGGATCGAAGACCTCGTCGGCGGCAATGCCGGCCCAGGCGCAGGTGGTGACGTTGCGAACGGTGTTGTAGCAAGCTTCGCGGTTGGTCATCCCGGCGTCGGCCATCAGGTGCATGAGATCGGCCACGCGGCCCAGCGGCACAAAGTGGTACTGGATATTCTGGCGCGTGGTCAGGTGGCCTTTGCCGCCGGCAAACTCGTCGGCGATGCGGCCCAGTTGTTCCACCTGCGGGGCCGTCAGCAGGCCGCTCGGAATCTTGCAGCGGACCATCTGTACGCCCGCCTGGCGCTGCCCATAAATACCATGCTTGAGTCGAAAGGGACGAAATTCATCCTCGGTGATTTCCCCAGCAAGAAACGACTGGGCGCGTTGGCGGAAGGTTTCGATTTCAGCCCGAACTACTTGATCGTGCTGGGCTTCAAAGGTCTGGCGAAGGGCAGTCGATTCCTGAATGGAAGAAGACATAGATTTTACCCGATCTCTATCTGGATTCTACCACTCCGAGATGAAAGGCGCAGGCGGCACGGGCGAACCATCTGTACAAATCGGCTTCGGACCGCCGCGAAAAATGGACCTTGGCCACCGGCGCTCTTGGTTGCGGCTAAGCTGCGCTGTGGAGCAGCCAATCATGGCTGCAGCCGCCTTTCCAGGCGGCTCTTCCGCCAGCCTCCTGGCCTGTCCCGGCGCTTTTGATTTCGCGGACACTACACTCCAGTCGCCGCCCGCCCTCGGCGCCCCCACAACGCCGGCTACATCCGGCCCGCCGACCACAGCACGGCGTTCCCCACCAATTGCCGGTACCAGGGCATTTCAGCCGTTTCCCGCCCATGGCCCGGCTGAAGGTACACTACTCTCGACTTTCGGTACGGGCTCACCCACGCGATATCCGGATCGCTGGTCGGGTGATCGCTGGTCAGCAGCACGGTCACATTGCCCGAGTGCCACACCTGCTTGTAAGTCTCGTCGAAGACGCGCATCGGCGGCAGCCCCTTTACGATCGGGTGCCCCGGCTTTGGTGTCACCACTTCTTCCACGCCGTGCAGATAGCTGGAGGCGGGATAGGACGGCTCGGCCTGGAGCAGGTAGCGGCCGCCCACTACCTCCTTCCACCACCACTCCCAGTCCTGAAAATCGGCGATGGCGTGATGAAGCACCACCACTCCCTTGCCCGCTTCCACAAAGTCCTTCAGGTTCTGAAGATGTTTTTCGGACAGTTGGCCGCGCTGGATGGTGTCGTACAGCACCAGCACGTCATAGTTGGGCCGCAGGTCGTTGCGGAACGCTACCGGGTGAGGATCGACGTTGACGCGAATGTCGCGCCGCCCGTCCAGCACGTTGTAGAACATCGCGTCGTGATCGTGCCCGCCGGTCACCAGCAGCACGCGCACCGCGTCCCGGTTTTTCGGATTGGGGTCGATTCGCGCCGGCAAGCTCACCCGGTCGCGCGCCGCCCACTCCACGCCGCGGGCGTAGCTCACGGTGAAGCCGGGGCTCTGCATCGCATCCAGGTCGTGGCCCAGGGCAGTGTGGAAGACGCGGCCCTTGCCGTAAGCGTTTGTCCACACCAGGGGCTCGTCCTTGCCGTTGCCGCCGTTGTCGCGCGAGTCGATCGCCGAGGCCAACACATGCACGCCCGGCTTCATGCGGAAATTGTGATAGAGCTCGTCGCTGATCCGGAACGTGGCCGGCAATCCCGCGGAAATGGGATGCTGCGTATCCCGCCACTTCACTTCATAGGCGTGCCGCGGGGCATGTCCGGTCTTGGGTTCCGCGTCCGACCACACCGCGCCCACCATCTCGCCCCACTGCGTCCAGGGTTGTTGAAACACGCCGGTCTGGTTCATCTTTTCGCCGAACACGGCGGGTTCGCCAAAGGCGTAGCTGGCGGCGTGTACCACCGCCAACCCCTTGCCGCCGCGCACAAACTCCTCCACCGCCTTTTCCGCCTGGGCGCTCCAGCGCGGTCCGCAGTAATTGGCCACCAGAACGTCGTACGGCTTCAATGTCTCTTCGGTGAGCCCGCCCGGTTCCTCGGTAACGCGAACGTCGAACTCTCCGGCGAGCTCCAGCGCGTGGCGCAGGTAAGGAGTGGTCGAGCGCCAATCGTGATTGTTGCGTCCCGTCAGAATCAGGACCCTGATCTTGCCTTCCTCGAAGAAGAACCGATCCGGGACTGTCTGGGCCGCGGCGCCGGCAGCCAGCAGCAGGTTCGCACCGAAGAAAACCGCAAGTCTACGCACGGCTCAGTACCTCCTTCAAATGCGCCAGCGAGCGCTCCGCCTGACGAGGGGTACCGCACTCCACCGACATCACGCCGTTGAAGCCCGCTCCGCGCAGAATGGCGGTGACGCGGCCCCAATCGATGACGCCGTCGCCGCAGGCGCAGCCCACCGGCGTGCCCGTCACTTTTCCTTTTTCGGCTTCGGCGTGCTCGATGGAAATGTCCTTGGCGTGAACGTGAACCACCAAGCCGAGCACGGCCTCGAGCCCCTCATAAGGATCTTCGCCGCCCAGGAATGCGTTGCCCGTATCGTAGTTCACCCGCAGCATGGGCGAATCCACCAGCGTGGCGATGCGCAATAATCCGGCGGTGGTCTTCGAAATCGATTGATGCGGCTCGATTCCTACATAGACGCCGTGCCGCTCGGCCGTGCGCAGCACCGTCTTCAAGGTGTAGCGCATGGCTTCAAAGCACTCGCACTCGGTCAACCAGGATGGCCGGATGCCCTCGTCCGTATTCACCACCGGAGCGCCCAGCACCTTGGCGAAGCGAATGGCTTTTTCGAGATAGGGTACGCTGATCTCCGGCCGCATCAGCGGGCAATGCGCCGACAGAGCGGAACATTTCACGCCGTTTGCGTCGCAGACGTCCTTCGCCCACAGCGCGTCTTCGTCCATCGAAACGGAGTGGAAATAGCCCGCCTCGCTCAGCAGCTCGCGCCCGTTGTGCACCATCGGCTCGATGTACTGGTAGCCGATTTGGGCGGCGCGCTCCACCCCCGCGGAGAAGCTCTTGTCCTCCGAGCGGATGAATTCCATATTGATGCCGGGCTCGATCATACGTCCCACTCGCCTTTCCATTGCGCGGGTTGGCCCGTCTGGTAGGCGATGTTCCCGATATG
>Ga0182013_10002848_pt1 | contig 22213 bp, 19 predicted proteins | sample 612S2MmetaG_FD_120487 | JGI IMG/M metagenome (GOLD analysis project Ga0182013, IMG submission 120487) | Permafrost microbial communities from Stordalen Mire, Sweden - 612S2M metaG | ecosystem: Environmental > Terrestrial > Soil > Wetlands > Permafrost | place: Sweden: Stordalen | collected... | reverse complement strand
CTGGTGGGAGTTTCGCTATCCGTCGCTCGGCATTGTGACTGCCAACGAATTGCACGTTCCTGTCAGCACCCGTGCCAATCCGCAGCCCACCTATCTGCGCCTCTTGTCCGCCGACGTCGATCACAGTTTCTGGGTGCCGCAACTCGGAGGCAAAACCGATCTCATTCCGAATCACCCCAATGAGATGTGGATCGACCCGCAACAGCCGGGCCTCTACGTGGGGCAATGCGCGCAGTTCTGCGGCGTTGAACACGCGAAGATGCTGATCAGGGTTTACGCCGATACGCCCCAGCAATTCGCAGCCTGGGTCAACAACCAGCAAAGAGCGGGCGCGCAGGACTCCCGGGTTGCGCAAGGACGGCAAATCTTTGAGACCGAGGCCTGCATGAACTGCCATACGATCTCCGGCACGTTGGCCAAGGGAACATTTGGTCCCGATCTGACGCACCTGGCCAGCCGAGCGACGATCGCCGCCGGCGCGGCAGCCAACACGCCCGCAAACCTGCGCGCGTGGATCGAGAATCCGGATACATTCAAGCCCGGGGCGCTGATGCCCGCCATGCAACTGAGCGATGAGCAGAACGCGGAACTGGTCGCATACCTTTCAACACTGCACTAGAGGACGAATCGATGGCCGATCAGACGTTGCCAATTTCCGGCTCACTCCGCGCAGCGCAATCGCGGCGGGCGACTGCCCTCGAATGGCTGCACAGCTGGGTGGTTACGGTCGATCACAAGAAGCTCGGCCTTCTCTATGTCGTTTATTCGATCTTCTTTCTGCTTGTCGCGGGCGCGGAGGCGATGGCGATCCGCATCCAGCTTGCATTTCCGCACAATCATTTTATTTCGGCGGAAGCTTACAACGAGTTTTTCACCATGCACGGAACCACCATGGTTTTCCTGGTAGGGATGCCGATCCTGTTTGGGTTTGCCAACTATCTTGTGCCGCTGATGATCGGGGCGCGCGACATGGCTTTCCCGCGGCTGAATGCATTCAGTTTTTGGCTTACGGCGCTGGGCGGTTTGTTTCTCTATTTCAGTTTCATCGGCGGCTTTGGACTTTATGGCATGGGCAATGCACCCGATGTGGGATGGTTCGCCTATGCTCCTCTTACCGCGAAAGCATTCACGCCCGGACACAACACGGACTACTGGGCGCTGGCACTGATTGTGAGCGGATTCGGCACGCTGGGAACGGCCATCAATATTATCGCTACCACGCTCTCGATGCGCTGCCGTGGCATGACGCTCTTTCGGATGCCGCTCTTCGTCTGGCTGTTCCTGGTGGTGAGCGGGCTTACGCTGGTCACCATCACGCCACTCACCGCGGCGCAGGTGATGCTGCTGATCGATCGCTATCTCGGCGGTCATTTCTTCGACGCCCAGGCCGGCGGCTCGCCTATCGTGTGGATTCACTTCTTCTGGATCTTCGGCCATCCGGAGGTCTACGTTCTGGTGCTGCCGGCGTTTGCCGTCGCAAACGAGATTATCCCCGTTTTCTCACGCAAAGCTATCTTCGGCTATCCGGCCATGGTTGCGGCTTCAGTGGGCATCGGGTTTGTGAGCCTCACTGTTTGGGCGCATCATATGTTCACGGTGGGCATGACTGCGGTTGGCAACTCCTTTTTTGTTCTTTCAACCATGGTGGTGGGCATCCCAACCGGCATCAAGATCTTCAATTGGCTGGCTACCTTATGGGGCGGCAGAATTCGCTTCGCCACACCGATGCTGTTCTCCATCGGGTTTCTGTTCCAGTTCCTGCTCGCGGGACTGACGGGTATCATGCTGTCGGTGGCTCCATGGAATTGGCAGCTTCATAACACCTATTTCGTGATCGCTCACTTCCACTACGTGCTGGTAGGTGCGATTGTCTTCTGCATCTTCGCGGCGATTTACTACTGGTACCCGAAAGCGACTGGGAAAATGCTGAGCGAGACGCTGGGCAAGTGGCACTTCTGGCTATTTTTGATCGGCTTTCACATCACTTTCGACACCATGCATTTCGTGGGTCTTCTGGGGATGCCGCGTTCCATCTATACGTACGAGCCCGATCGTGGATGGAACACGCTTAACCTGGTGATCTCCATTGGCGGATTCATCCAGGCAATCGCAGTGCTTATCTTTGCATGGAACCTTATTCACTCTTACTTGCGCGGGAAAGAGGCCGGGAACGATCCCTGGGATGCATGGACTCTGGAGTGGTCTACGCCTTCGCCTCCGCCCTCCTACAACTTTGCCGTCGAACCAGTGGTGCGGAGCCGGCGTCCGCTCTGGGATTTGAAGCATCCTCAAGATCCGGACTGGAAGTACGAACGATGAGTTCCATACCCATCTTCGCGGATGAAGCATGGCGCCTGCCTTCGCGCGGACGCGTGGGGATGTTGTCGCTGATCATCGGCGAATCCGCCATCTTCACCATCTTTGTGGTGGCCTATGTCTATTACATTGGACGCAGCGCATACGGTCCCACGCCGCAAATACTCGAGGTACCGATCTTCAATACGGTATGCCTGCTGTCGAGCAGCCTGACCATCTGGCTGGCGGAGCGCGCCATCGAGCATGGAATCATTCGCCGCTTTGCAGCTTGGTGGGCGCTGACTATCCTGCTCGGGATCATTTTTCTGGCCGGTACCGCGGCAGAATGGCGCAGGTTAATTTTTGGGGACGGGCTCACCATCAGCACCAACCTCTTTGGCACTACCTATTATTCCCTGGTAGGCCTCCACGCCACGCACGTAGTCGTGGGACTCGTAATGCTCTCGCTGGTCATGCTCTTCACACTGCTGGGACGCATAAACCAGAGCCACGCCGAGCGCATCCAGGTACTGTCGCTCTACTGGCATTTTGTCGATGCCGTGTGGGTAGTAGTCTTTACCGTCGTCTACATTGTGGGAAGGTGAGAAGCATGACGGAGACGATTCATCGCGAGCCTGGTGGTGCAGAGGGCAGTTCGATCCAACTGCCCGCGCCGACCGCATGGCCGCTGGTGCTGGCCTTCGGATTCACATTGGTCGCTGCGGGGCTGGTGACCAGTGCCGGCATCAGCATTCTGGGCGGGGTGCTGATGCTGGCCGGTTGCGTTGGATGGTTCAGGCAGGTGCTGCCGCACGAACAGCACGAGGAAGTTGCGGTGGAGGATCGGCCGGTAACAATTGCATCCTCGCGCACGCTGGTCGATCGCATACGACTTAGCGCGGAACATCGCGCCCACCTGCCGATCGAGACCTACCCGGTCGCCAGCGGCATCAAGGGCGGCATCGCGGGCGGAGTTGCGATGATCTTTCCGGCGCTGCTTTATGGCCTGATTGCGCAACACAGCATCTGGTATCCGGTTAATCTTTTGGGCGGCGCGGGCGTGGCCAACTGGTCCAACCCAAGTACCGCGGACATTGCCGCGTTCCACTGGCAGGGGTTGATAGTGGCCACCGTGATTCATGCCGTGACTTGCGTGCTGGTCGGCCTGCTCTATGGAGCCATGCTGCCCATGCTGCCTCGCCATCCGGTATTGTTGGGCGGGGTTCTTGCGCCGGTGTTGTGGACCGGCATTCTGCATGCGTTCATGGGCGTCATTAACCCGGCTCTCGACGAAAGAATTCAGTGGGCATGGTTTGTGGTCTCGCAGGTGACCTACGGAGTGGTTGCGGGCCTGGTAGTGGCCCGGCAGGGACGCATCGTCACCGGCCAGTCCTTGCCGTTCGCCGTGCGCCTGGGGATCGAGAGCCCTGGAATGATGTACTCGAATCCGGATGCCGGCCCTCCTCGCGATGAGGACAAACGCTGATGCTTGCCCGTGCCCTATGGCTTGTGCTCCCCGCGGCGATCGCGCTCGCAGGCTGCGCACATGTGCCGGCAGCGACAGAGCGTCCCGGCGACGTGACCGATTTCGCCGCGCTCTACAGCCAGAATTGCGCGGCCTGTCATGGAGCCGATGGACAGAACGGTCCGGCGATCGATCTTGCCAATCCCGAGTACCAGGCGCTGGTGGACGATGCCACGCTGCGGAAGCGGATTTCAGGTGGAATGCCGGGAACGCAGATGCCGGCCTTCGCGCAGTCCGCGGGCGGGATGTTGACCGATGCCCAGGTAAACGCTTTGGTGACCGGCATGCGCGAACGCTGGTTTGCGCATGCGGCATTCGGCGCTGCCACTGTTCCTCCATATGCCCAAAGCCATCCCGGCGATCGCGATCGCGGGCAGCAACTCTTTGAGGCGCACTGCGCAGGATGCCATAAGAGTTCGCGGGAGCAAATCGATAGTCCGCTCTACCTTGCGCTGGTCGGCGACCAGGCTTTGCGCAGCATGATTCTGGCGGGGCGGCCGGACATTGGCCAGCCTGACTTCATGCACGACAACCCCGTGGGCAGCGCTGCTTCGCCGCTCGCAGCGCAGGATGTGGACGACATTGTGACTTATCTGTCGGAGTTGAGGAGATCGGCGGCGGCGCAGACCTCCGCGAGTGTTTCGCAAGTGCCGGCAGGGAAAGAACAGAGATGAGCAGCGACGAACAAAACTCGATCGAGCCGCAGTCGGTGAAGAGCACCGACCCCGGCCCTGCGGCTGCCGAGACCGTCACCAACCGCGATGACAAACGTGTGGTTTCGCGGCGCTGGATGCTGCTGAAGGCGGGCATCGCGCTGAACGGGCTGGTGGGGCTGGCGCTGGCTGTTCCGATCTTCCGCTATCTGCTCGCGCCGTGGAGGAAGGACTCGAGCTACGACTCATGGGTTTCGCTCGGGCAGGCCGATTCGTTCCCCGAGGGAGAGACGCGGCTGGCGTTTTACAAAAATCCCTTCAGAGAGTCCTGGGACGGCGAGACGGATAGCGTGGCTTGCTACGTGCGGCGGCAGGGCCCCGGTGAATTCCAGGTGTTCGCCATCAACTGCGCCCACCTGGGCTGCCCGGTGCGCTGGTTCCCGCAATCGCAACTGTTCATGTGTCCATGCCACGGCGGAGTTTATTACGCCGACGGAGAGCGCGCTTCGGGGCCACCGGAGCGGGGCCTGTTCACTTACGGCTGGAAAGTTGTTTCCGGCGAATTGCAGATTGATGCCGGGCAGATGCCGACTCTCTCCAACACGGCTAAGCTGGTCAACATCACGGTCGGGGAAGGGAAACATTCATGCCGCGGATAAAGCAAGCCGCCGAATGCGTCTACGCATGGCTGGAGATGCGTCTGCAGCTTGCGGCGCCGGTGAAGGAAGCTATCTTTCACAAGGTTCCGCGCAGCACGGCAAGCTGGTGGTATGTCTTCGGCAGCGCGGCATTCACGCTGTTATTCCTGCAGATTTTTACCGGGATACTTTTGGCGCTGGTCTATGTGCCCTCGGCTGGCGAGGCATGGAACAGCCTGAACATTCTGAATCACCAGATTCCGCTGGGTTGGTTTTTGCGCGCCATGCACGGCTGGGGATCGAACTTCATGGTTGCCGTGGTGTTGATTCACATGGCCCAGGTCTTTCTCTTCGGCGCATACAAATTCCCACGCGAGCTCACCTGGACGCTGGGCGTGTTTCTTTTGTTGATGACCTTGGGAATGGCTTTCACCGGGCAGGTTCTGCGCTTCGATCAGGATGCCTATTGGGGACTGGGAATCGGCGCATCGATCTTAAGCCGCGTGCCGTTTGCCGGCGGCGGGCTGGTTCATCTTCTGCTGGGCGGGCCGATCATTGCGGGCGCGACGCTGTCGCGTTTCTTCGCGCTGCATGTCTTTGTCATTCCCGGCGCGATGCTGTTGTTTGCGGCGCTGCACGTGTGGATGGTTTTGAAGCTCGGCGTGAATGAGTGGCCGATGCCGGGCAGGCTGGTAAATCGCTCCACTTACATTGCGGAGTATAACCAGCTGGCACATGAGGACGGCATTCCTTTTGTTCCCGGCGCCTTTTGGAAGGACCTCGTCTTTTCCGGCGCTGTGCTGGCGGCGGTGGCCGTATGTGCTCTCTACTTTGGTCCGTTCGGGCCGAGTGGCCAACCGGATCCTTCCATCATCCAGACAGTGCCAAAGCCGGATTTTTTCTTTCTTTGGATTTATACAATTCTCTCCTATCTTCCACCGGAGATGGAGACGCCATTCATTCTCATCGCTCCGCTGGTCGGCATCGCCGTGCTGCTGGCGCTGCCCTTTTATGCGTCCGAGGGTGAGAAAAGCTGGCATCGGCGGCCGGTTGCGGTTCTCGCTGTATCGACCATCGCCGTCTGCTTTGGCGTTCTTACGCAACTGGGAACTACCACGCCATGGAGCCCGCACATGAGCGCGTGGAGCGGCGATCCGCTTCCGGCGAAGCTTCTGCGCAATGCCGCTCCGCTGGTCCGGCAGGGTGCAGCGGTGTTTCAGGCCAAGCAGTGCCGTAACTGTCACTCGATCGGAGGAGCAGGCGGCGAGCGCGGGCCGGCGTTGGACCTGGTTGCGACGCGGATGACAGCGGATCAACTGCGCTTCAAGGTGGTCACCGGCGGGGGAAACATGCCCGCCTACGGAAAGAATCTTTCGCCGGCGGAGATCGAGGCGCTGGTGAGTTTCCTTGAAACGCTGCATCCGGCGAACGAGCGTCCCGCGTACGACGCCGCGCAGCAATCCATGGGTACGGCCGGGCAATCGAGTGGGGCGTCGATACCGGCTAGCTCCTCCGCTCCACACAGCACAGGACCGTGATGGAAGACGTGACCATAGCGAGCCTGTTTACGCACTGGGATATTCCCTGGCTGGTAACCAGTGCGATGACGCTCACGGCAGTCATTTATACGCGCGGCTGGGCGAGGATCAGAGTCACGCGATTGGCTCTGTTTCCAGCCTGGAGGCTTGCCGTTTTCTTCGGCGGCATGGTGGCGCTCTTTATTGCGGTCGCCTCGCCGCTCGATACATTCGGCGATTCGCTTCTGTTCATGCACATGGCTCAGCACTTTGTGCTGATGTCGATTGCGCCGCCCCTCATTGTATTGGGAGCGCCGCTGGTGCCTATGCTTCGAGGGCTGCCGCGATGGTTCATTCGACTGCTCAGGCCGCTGTTTAAGAGCCGCGCAATGCTGGTTGCGGGGAGATTTCTAACTCGGCCTCCGGTGGCGTGGCTGGCGATGAATGCTGCTTATGTGGGTTGGCATATCCCGCGCGCTTACGATTTTGCCCTGGCCTCGGAGAACTGGCACAATGTGGAACACGCCTGTTTCTTCTTCACGAATCTGATGTTCTGGTGGCCGGTGATTGAGCCTTGGCCGAGCCGCTCAACGGGATCGCGTTGGGCCTTGATCCCCTATCTGTTGCTCGCCGATGTGGTGAACACGGGAATCTCGGCCTTCCTGTGTTTCTCGGGACGATTGTTGTATCCGCTCTATGGCGAAGTGGCGCGCCCCTTCGGCCTAAGCGCACTCAACGATCAGGTTGCAGCGGGAGCGTTCATGTGGGTTTGCGGTTCGATGGCGTATCTGATTCCGGCGGTCGTCATTGTTGCACGAATGCTTTCCTTAAGCGGGAGCCGGGCACGGCCGGCTCGCGTGCTGCGCGATCATGCGATTTAAATCAGCCGAGCTGCGCAACCTACGCATGAATCGGGGTCGCGCCAGCTTGAATCGAACCCGCTATCGATGCTTGATCTTCGGCGAGATACGCATCGACAGCTGCGGCTGCCTTGCGGCCCTCGGCGATGGCCCAGACAACCAGCGACTGACCGCGGCGCATGTCGCCGGCTGCGAATACGCCATCAACTGAGGTTTTGTAATTTGTGGTTGCAACGTTACCGCGATTGTCGAGGTCCACTCCAAGCTGCTCTATCATTCCGGAGCGCACGGGACCGAGGAAGCCCATGGCCAGCAGGACCAGCTCCACATCAAGCGTGAATTCGCTGCCGGGAATGGGTTCGAACTTCGGCGGCGGCCCGACACGAACCGCGTGAAGCTGCTTCAGATTGCCGTTTCCGTCGCCGGTGAACTTCACGCTGTTGATGCTCCGGTCGCGGATTCCGCCTTCTTCGTGCGAGCTCTCGGTGCGCAGTTGCAAGGGCCAGAGTGGCCAGGGCGTGGAGCCGGCGCGATCGGCGGGCGGCTTGGGCATGATCTCGAATTGATGGATTCTTCTGGCGCTCTGTCGGATGCTGGTTCCGAGGCAGTCGGCGCCGGTGTCGCCGCCGCCGATGATGACGACATTCTTGCCTTCAGCCAGGATGGCGAGTGCGGGGTCAACCTCATCGCCTTCGCAGCGGCGATTCTGCTGCGGCAGAAACTCCATTGCGAAGTGAATCCCTTTCAATTCGCGGCCGGGTATTTTCAAGTCGCGGGGCTGCTCTGAGCCGCCGCAAAGCAGGATGGCATCGAACTGCTGCTTAAGTGACTGGACAGAAATATTGACGCCGATGTGGGCATTGGTCTGGAAGTCGACGCCTTCCTGGCGCATCTGCTCAATGCGGCGATCGAGAACGTGCTTCTCGAGTTTGAAGTTAGGAATGCCGTAGCGCAGAAGACCGCCGATGCGATCGTTCTTTTCAAACACGGTGACCGAATGGCCGGCGCGGCGCAACTGCTGCGCGGCGGCCAAGCCGGAGGGTCCGCTGCCGACCACCGCGACCAGTTTTCCGGTGGAGTGATCGGGAGGCTCGGGATGAATCCAGCCCTCATCCCAGCCGCGCTCGACGATAGAGCGCTCGATGAGCTTGATGGACACCGGGGGCTGGTTGATTCCCAGAACGCAGGCGGCCTCGCAGGGAGCGGGACAGATGCGGCCGGTGAATTCAGGAAAATTGTTGGTGGAATGCAGGCGGCGAATGGCCGCTTCCCAGCGGTTGTTGTAGACCAGGTCGTTCCAGTCGGGAATGAGATTGTTGACCGGGCAACCGGTGTGGCAGAAAGGAACGCCGCAGTCCATGCAGCGCGCGCCTTGCTCGCGCTGCTTCTCCTCGGGAAAGGGTTGGTAGATCTCAAACCAATCCTGCACCCGCGTGCCGGGATCGCGGCGGGTGGGCTGTTCGCGTTGAATTTCGAGGAATCCTGTCACCTTACCCATGTTGCACCTCAGCGGCGGCCGCAACAGGCGGCACCAAAGTTGGAGGAGGAATGTGTGCGGCCTCAGGCACCGCGGCCGCGTGCGCCACCCCCAGGACGCGCTTGTACTCGTGAGGAAAGACTTTGATGAACCTGGGCTGTGCATCGGCCCAGTGTTCCAGCACCCAGGCGGCGCGGGGACTGCCGGTCAAGTCGCGGTGCCGCTCCAGAAGTCCGCGCACACGATCCACATCGGCCGGCTCGACCAGGGGTTCGAGATCGACGCTGGCCTTGTTGCAGCGGCGCGCGGAGAAATCGCCCCGCCCATCGTAGACGTAGGCGATGCCGCCGCTCATTCCAGCCGCGAAGTTTCGGCCCGTGCGACCAAGTACGATGACCGTTCCATTGGTCATGTACTCGCAGCCGTGGTCGCCGACGCCTTCAACTACTGCGGTGGCGCCGGAGTTGCGGACAGCGAAACGTTCACCGGCGATTCCGTTGAGGAAGACCTCGCCGCTGGTTGCGCCGTAAAGAACCACGTTGCCGACCAGGATGCTTTCTTCAGGCAGGAAGCTCGACGTTTTGGGCGGATAGGCGATGATTCGCCCGCCCGAAAGGCCCTTGCCGAGATAGTCGTTTGAATCGCCCTCGAGCTCAAGTGTGACGCCGTTGGGGACGAAGGCTCCAAAGCTCTGACCGGCTGAGCCGTGGAAACGAAAGTGGATGGTGCCGTCAGGCAGACCGGCGGAGCCATAACGGCGCGCGATCTGTCCTCCAAGCATGGCGCCCACAGTGCGATGCACATTGCGAATCGGAAAACTGGCGGTGACTGGAGTCTGATTTTCGAGCGCAGGCGCGGCCTTGGCGATTAGCGCGTGATCGAGAGCGGCTTCCAGACCGTGATCCTGAGCGTGCACGCGGCGACGGGCCACGCGCGACGGCAGTTCGGGCGAATACAGGATCGAGGAAAGATCGATACCCTTGGCCTTCCAGTGCGCTGCCGCAATGTTGGCGTCAATTCTTTCGACGTGCCCCACCATCTCATCGACAGTGCGGAAGCCAAGCTTGGCCATGTGTTGCCGCATTTGCTCGGCAATGAAGAAGAAGAAGTTGATCACGTGCTCGGGAGTGCCGGTGAAGCGCGCGCGGAGCACGGGGTCCTGGGTCGCAATGCCGACTGCGCAGGTGTTCAAGTGGCATTTGCGCATCATGATGCAGCCCATGGTGATCAGCGGCATGGTGGCAAAGCCGAACTCTTCGGCGCCCAGCAGCGCGGCGATGACCACATCGCGGCCGGTCTGGAGCTTGCCGTCGGTCTGGACCCGGATGCGCGAGCGCAGATCGTTGAGGAGCAGGACCTGCTGAGTTTCAGCCAGGCCCAGCTCCCAGGGCAGGCCGGCATGCTTGATGGAACTGAGCGGCGATGCCCCCGTGCCGCCCGTGTCGCCGGAGATCAGCACAACATCGGCGTGAGCCTTTGAAACACCGGCCGCGACCGTGCCCACCCCGACTTCAGAGACCAGCTTGACTGCGATGCGCGCCTGAGGATTGACGTTTTTCAAATCGTAGATCAGTTGCGCCAGGTCTTCGATTGAGTAGATGTCGTGATGAGGAGGCGGCGAGATCAGGCCGACACCCGGAATCGAATGGCGCACTGCCGCGATCACGTCATCCACTTTGTGGCCGGGCAACTGGCCGCCCTCGCCAGGTTTCGCGCCCTGCGCCATCTTGATCTGCAATTCATCGGCGTTGACCAGATAATTTGTGGTGACGCCGAAGCGTCCGCTGGCCACCTGCTTGACGGCGCTGCGGCGCAGATCGCCGTTGGCATCGCGCTTGAAACGCGCCTCGTCTTCGCCGCCTTCACCGGTATTCGACATGCCCCCCAGGCGGTTCATGGCGATGGCGAGGGTCTCGTGGGCCTCTTTCGAAATGGACCCGAAGCTCATGGCGCCGGTGGTGAAGCGCTTGACGATCTCCTTGGCCGGCTCAACTTCTTCAATCGGAATCGGCTCTTCGTCGTACTTGAGCTGGAGCAGACCGCGCAGCGTGCAAAGGTTGCGGTTCTGGTTGTCGATCAGGTCGGTGTATTCCTGGAAGGTGGCCGGATTGTTCTGGCGCACGGCATGCTGTACCTTGCTGATGGTCAGCGGGTTCAGCAGATGGTACTCGCCGCCTTCGCGATACTGGTAATGGCCGCCGACCACAAGATCGGTTTCAGATTCGGTGAGCGGCTGGAATGCATAGGCGTGCTTGAGCTGGGCCTCGCGGGCAAGCACTTCAAGTCCCACGCCCTCGATGCGCGAAGCTGTACCGGGGAAGTAGGCGTCGATCAGAGACTTGTTGAGGCCGACGGCCTCAAAGACCTGGGCGCCGCGATAGCTCTGCAGGGTGCTGATGCCCATCTTGGAAAAGGTCTTGAGCAGTCCCTTGTTGATGGCCTTGATGAAATTCTTCTCAGCGTACTCGCCGGAGACGTCCCCAGGCAGAAGGCCGCGGCGCTTCAGGTCGTGAAGCGTCTCGATAGCCAGGTAAGGATTGATAGCGCTGGCGCCGTAGCCGATGAGCAGGGCAAAGTGCATCACCTCGCGCGGCTCTCCGCTCTCGATAATGAGGGCCACCTGGGTGCGGGTTTGGTCGCGGACCAGCCGGTTGTGAACGGCGGCCATGGCCAGCAGGCTGGGGATGGGCGCATAGGTGGCGTCGACGCCGCGGTCGGAAAGAATGAGCAGCGTGTAGCCGGAGTTGACAGCATGCGCGGCACGGGCAGAGAGGTCGTCGAGAGAATGCTTGAGGCCTTTTTCGCCGTCTGCGGCACGGAAGAGCGCGGGGAGCGTGGTGGCCAGCAGATCGCCCGAAGAGACCCGGCGCAGCTTCTCAAGATCGCGATTGGTGAGGATAGGGTGAGGCAGCTTGAGCGTATGACAGTTTTCCGGAGCTTCATTAAGAATGTTGCGCTCCGTGCCGATGTAGCTGATCAGCGACATCACCAGTTCTTCGCGGATGGGATCAATGGGCGGGTTAGTAACCTGCGCGAAAAGCTGTTTGAAGTAATTGAACAGCGGCTGAGGACGATCGGAAAGGCAGGCCAGCGGCACGTCGGTGCCCATTGAACCAATCGGCTCTTCGCCCTTTGCTCCCATGGGCGCGAGCAGGATGCGGAGATCTTCTTCGCTGTAGCCGCAGGCGCGTTGCCGGCGGAGCAGGGTCTCGGGGTTGGAGGCGATGGTGCGCGACGGTTCGGGCAGCATGTCAAGGGTGACTTGCTGCTCCTGCAGCCACGATGCATAGGGCTGGCGCGCGGCCAACTCCTTCTTGATTTCGCTGTCTGAGATGATGCGCTGCTGAACCGTGTCGACAAGGAACATGCGGCCCGGCTGCAGACGGCCTTTTTTGCGGATATCCTCGGCGGGCACTTCGATGACGCCGGCCTCGGAGGCAAGAACCACCAGGTCATCCTTGGTGACGATGTAGCGGCCGGGACGGAGGCCATTACGATCCAGCGTGGCGCCGATCACGCGGCCGTCGGTAAACGCGATCGCGGCAGGACCGTCCCACGGCTCCATCAGCGAGGCGTGGTACTCGTAAAATGCGCGCTTGTCCTCATCCATGTCGGGATTGCCGGCCCACGCTTCAGGAATCAGCATGGCCATGACGTGGGGCAGTGAACGGCCCGACTGGTAGAGGAACTCGACGGCGTTGTCGAGCGAGGAGGAGTCGCTGCCTCCAGGCGTGATGACCGGGTAGAGGTCGCCGATGTCGTTGCCGAAGAGCGAGGTCTCCAGCACCGACTGGCGGGCATTCATCCAGCTGACGTTACCGCGGATCGTGTTGATCTCTCCGTTATGAGCTACGTAGCGGTAGGGGTGGGCCAGTTTCCAGCTCGGGAAGGTGTTGGTGGAAAACCGCTGGTGGATAAGGCAAAGCGCGCTGGTGACCAGGGGATTGGCAAGCTCAAAATAGAACTTCTCGATCTGCGGGGCCAGCATCAGGCCCTTGTAGATGATGGTTCGACAGGAGAACGAGGGAACGTAGAAGGTCTCCTTGTCCTCGATGTCGGAGGCGGCAATCTCGTTCTCGGTCCGGCGGCGAATGCGATAGAGAAGGCGCTCGAAGCCTTCTTCGTCCAGGCCCTTCGGGCGGCCGACAAAAAGCTGCTCGATGTAGGGCTGCGAGGCACGGGCTTCGCGGCCGATGGCGTCACCGTTCACGGGCGTATCGCGCCAGCCGAGCAGGGTCAGTCCCTCTTCCCTGGCGATACGCTCGAAGACGCCTTCGCACTGCAGGCGGCTGTGCCTCTCAACCGGAAGAAAGCACATGGCCACGCCGTAAGCGCCGTCCTCGGGCAGTTTCATTCCCAGCTCGGCACACTCACGCACAAAGAATGCATGGGGGATCTGGATCAGAATGCCCGCGCCGTCGCCGGTCTCCGGATCGCAGCCTGCGGCACCGCGATGCGTGAGGTTGATCAGCACCTCCAGGCCCTTGCGGATGATCTCGTGACTCTTTTCGCCACGGATGTTGGCGACCAGCCCCATACCGCAGGCATCGTGTTCATTCTGCGGATGATAGAGCCCTTGCGGCTGTGGAGCGAGAAGACGGGTTTCCGAAGGTTTCATGGGCAGCCTTTTCCAATGATGTTTTGGTACGGAGTGCCTGTTTGTCCCGAAAGACACAAATACTGTGCGACTCCAGCAGTGGAAATCGCCCTGAACAATGGTCAATTGAATTGCCTGTGCAGGTCCGGCCGCATCCGGGACTATCTTTAATATATCGAAAAAATCCTCCAGCCGCAGTACTTCGTTGTCCCCGCGGGCGGTGCGTCTACAATAGACCGCGGCCTCCGGCTCAATCGGCGGGCTATTTCGTACCATATACTGACGCTGGAGAGAACGAGCACGCGTGAAGACCATCCTTGTTACGGGCGGCGCGGGATTCATCGGATCGAATTTCATTCTGGGCTCGATGTCGACTCTTGATCGACCTTTGGTCAACCTCGATCTCCTAACGTATGCCGGAAACGCAGCCAACCTTGCATCTCTGGATCACGACTCCCGTTACGTGTTTTCACGAGGCGACATCTGCGACTCCGAACTGGTAGCCGCGCTGCTCGAAACGCATCGGCCGCAGTCGATTGTCCATTTCGCCGCCGAAAGCCACGTCGATCGCTCGATCGCTTCTCCGGAAGCATTTATCCGGACGAACGTCCAGGGGACCTTTGTGCTGCTTGAGCAAGCCAGGGCCTACTGGTCGAAGCTGAACGAAACCGGGCGGGCGAAGTTTAGGTTTCTGCATATTTCCACCGATGAGGTTTACGGTTCGCTGGGCAAGGACGATTCACCCTTCAGCGAAACCACGGCGTATGCTCCCAACAGCCCCTACGCGGCTTCGAAGGCCGCATCCGATCATCTGGCGAGGGCGTACTACCACACCTTCGGTCTACCCGTACTGACTACCAATTGTTCGAATAACTACGGGCCATTCCAGTTTCCCGAGAAGCTGATTCCACTCATGATTCTGAATGCGCTGGAGCGCAAGCCTCTGCCGGTCTATGGCGACGGGGGCAATGTGCGCGACTGGCTTTTTGTAGGAGACCATTGCGCGGCCATCCGCGCTGTGCTCGAGAAGGGCCAAGTGGGCGAAACTTATAACATCGGGGGGAACAGTGAGCGGGCAAACATTGACGTGGTGACCGCCATCTGCGACCTGGTGGACCAGATGCGGCCGGCGCCTGGCGCCCGACCGCGGAGGGAACTGATTACTTTTGTCAAAGACCGGCCCGGGCATGACCGGCGATACGCCATCGACGCGCGCAAAATCTCCAGCCAATTGGGCTGGAAACCTTGCGAAGTGTTTGAAAGCGGACTGCGCAAAACGGTCCAGTGGTACCTCGACAACTCGCCCTGGGTGACGAGCGTCAGAACCGGCGCCTATCGGGAGTGGATCGCACAAAACTACGCGGAGCGAAGTGGGATATGAAAGGCATTATTCTGGCGGGCGGCTCGGGAACACGGCTCTATCCCATGACCCACGTGGTCTCAAAGCAGCTTCTTCCGGTATATAACAAGCCGATGATCTACTACCCGCTGAGCACGCTGATGCTTGCCGGTTTGCGCGAGATCCTGATCATCTCGACTCCGGCCCATATCGGCTGCTTCGCCGAACTGCTTGGAGATGGCCGCAAGTGGGGCCTGGATATCAGCTACGCGGTGCAACCGAGCCCGGATGGGTTGGCGCAGGCATTCCTGATCGGAAGGGATTTTATCGGCAGCGAGCCGAGCGCGCTGATCCTGGGCGACAACATCTTTTATGGACAGGGCTTCTCGCAGCAGTTGCAGACCGCAGCCAGACTGACCGACGGAGCCACAGTGTTTGCCTATCCAGTCGAGGATCCGGAGCGATATGGGGTGGTGGAATTCGATGCCGAGGGGCGGGTGGTGAGCCTGGAAGAGAAGCCCAGGGTTCCGAAGTCGCGCTACGCTGTCACGGGCCTCTACTTTTACGACAACGAGGTTGTCAGCCGGGCCGCCTCGCTGAAGCCCTCGGCTCGCGGCGAGCTCGAAATCACTGACCTGAACTGCCTCTATCTTGAAGCGGGAAAGCTGAATGTCGAGGTGATGAGCCGGGGGATGGCTTGGCTCGACACCGGTACGCACGAATCGCTGCTGGAGGCGTCTCTTTTTGTGCACACCATTGAACGACGGCAGGGTCTTAATATAGCCTGCCCCGAGGAGATTGCCTATCGGCAGGGGTTCATTGATGCCGAACAACTGGGAACGCTGGCAGAGCCCGTCCGCAAGAGCGGCTACGGGCAATATCTGCTGGCGCTGCTTCGTGAACCCTATTTTGAGTGGAAGGGCAAACGGCAATGAAGATAGAACAGACAGCTTTGCCTGAAGTGCTTTTGCTGACCCCGACACTGCATCGCGACGAGCGGGGATCATTTTTCGAGAGCTTCAATCTGCGCACGATGAGTGCGGCGGGACTGCCGACGAACTGGGTTCAGGACAACTTTTCCATTTCAAGAAAGAATGTGCTTCGCGGCATCCACTACCAGATCACGCAACCGCAGGGAAAACTGGTGCGGGTTACCCACGGCAGGGTTCTGGATGTGGCAGTTGACTTGCGCCGCGGTTCACCGGGATTTGCCAGGAGCGCGACCATCGAACTCAACGGCGACGACTCCCGGATGGTTTGGATTCCGGAGGGATTCGGGCATGGATTTCTGGTTCTGAGCGAGGTGGCCGGCTTTGCCTACAAGGTGACGGACTATTATTCGGCCGCCGGGGAACGGACGATCGCCTGGGATGATCGGGAACTCAACATTCCGTGGCCGGTCGCGCCCGCCGACGTGATTGTTTCTGCCAGGGATCGAATGGGCTCCCGGCTTTGCGATGCCGAGACCTTCCTTTGAGGGCGGTTCTGATTCCAGAATTCAAGCATCGCCAGAGTGGACGCCGAGCGGGTCAGCCGACCCGGTTCAGGCACGTTTGCTGGGGCGCCCGATATGTATCTGGCTGAACGCCGCCAGTGCTATACTCATGAGTCGTGCGTGTGTAGGACCGCTATTTTCACTACCTTTGAGGTTTTTATGTCCGGCCATTCAAAGTGGGCCACAATCAAGCACAAGAAGGGCGCGCTGGACGCCAAGCGCGGCAAGATATTCACTCGACTGCTCAAGGAAATTGCAGTAGCCGCCAAGGGCGGTGGGAACCCCGACACAAACGCACGGCTGCGCACCGCGGTTTTGGCTGCCAAAGCCGAGAATATGCCGGCGGACAACATCAAGCGCGCCATCCTGCGCGGAACCGGCGAACTGGAGGGCCTCACCTACGAGGAGATCAGCTTTGAGGGGTACGGTCCCGGCGGGGTGGCAATCATCGTGGACGTGACGACCGACAATCGGAACCGGGCGGTGAGCGAGATTCGTCATGCCTTTGCCAAGAATGGCGGAAACCTGGGCGAGTCCGGCTCGGTTCGGTTCATGTTTTCCAAGAAGGGCTTGATTGCGGTCGAGAAGGCCGCTGCCACCGAAGAGCAGTTGATGGACATCGTGCTCGAGCATGGCGGCGAGGACCTGAACGACGAAGGCGATACTTGGGAGATCATCACCGACCCGGGAGCCTACGAGGCGGTGTCGGCGGCCATCAAGGCGGCGGGCATTCCTACCGTCATGAGCGAGGTCACCATGGTCGCCTCGAACTACACCAAGCTCGAAGGCAACACGGCCCAACAGATGTTGCGGCTGCTGGAGGCCCTGGAAGATTGCGACGACACCCAGAATGTCTACTCGAACTTCGATATGGACGCCGAGCAGATGGAACACGCGGCCGGCTAGGCACTCCGGATAAGCATCGAAAAGGCCGCCCGGTTGTGGCGGTCTTTTTTTGAGATTCACAACACTCTTGGAGAAGGGACGAGCTTTGAATCAAGCGAAATGGCTGGTAGTGCTGGCGGTGATGGCGGGAACGATGGGGTATGCAGCAGAGGCGCCCGCCGGCGATGACGATGCCGGGAACCCGGTTGCACAGGTCCGCAAGAATCAAAGTTGGGAATATGGTCCTTTTGTGAACTGGGGCACGGGCGTCGGCAACCGTTCAGACTACAAGTTCTTCTGGGGCGGTTTCGAGTTGGGCAAGGTTGTGACGCCCGTGGTGCATGCCGGAATCTTCAGCGGGCAGTTTCAGCTCGCGGCGAACATCATGCCGCTGTGGCAGGCCCATACGCCTGCTCCGCACGAGCAGACTTTTTACTATCCGGGAGGAGAATTGGTCGCGCCCGAGGGGGGCGGCACCTTTCACGGCGTAAGCCTGACCCCGGCGATCTTCCGCTGGAACTTTCTTACTCACACTCGTCACATTCAGCCCTGGTTCCAGGCAGCAGGCGGTCTCATCTATACCACGCACAAGTTTCCACCCGACCAGGAAGTACCGCATGGCACACCCGGGGGGACCTCGGTTTGGAACTTCTCGCCGCAAGGCGGTTTTGGCATTCACTACTTCACCCGCGCCCGCAACTCCGTGGACCTGGGAGTGAACGCAGTGCACATCTCCTCGGCCTCACTTGGCGACCGCAATCCTGGCGTGAATGCCAGCATTCAGATACAGGTGGGCTATACCTTCTGGAAGTGAAACCGGACCCGGGCGGGGACTGCCTCGCCGGGTGGAGGCAACATGAAGGGGCCAATTGTCGAGTGCGTTCCCAACTTCTCAGAGGGAGTAGACCGCCGGCGCGTCGAGGCTATCGTGGCTGCGATGCGCGGCGATGGAGTGTATCTGCTCGACTGGTCGATGGATGCGGACCAAAATCGCTCCGTGGTCACAATTGCCGGAACCCCTTCCGAGGTGGTTGAAGCCGCCGTGCGCGGCGCGGGTAAGGCGGTGGAACTTATCGACCTGACCCGGCAGCAGGGCGAGCATCCGCGCATCGGCGCGGTAGACGTGATTCCATTTGTGCCCATCTCCGGGATCAGACTGGAGCAATGCGCGCTTCTGGCGCGCCAGACCGGGCTGGAGATATGGCGGCGCTTCGGTATCCCGATTTTCTTCTATGAAGCCGCAGCGGCCCGCCCCGATCGGGCCAATCTTGAAGACGTGCGGCAAGGGCAGTTTGAAGGGCTCAGAGATGCGGTCAACAAGGATCCCTCACGGCGGCCTGACCTGGGGGGCCCTGGGCTGCATCCCACCGCGGGGGCATGTGCGGTGGGTGCCCGCAAGTTCCTGGTCGCCTATAACATCTACTTCAACTCCTCGGACGTGGCGATCGCACGCGCCATCGCACGCGAGGTTCGCGCCACATCCGGCGGCCTCAACGGCGTGAAAGCGATGGGAGTTGTTGCCCAGGGAAGGGCCCAGCTTTCATTGAACATCACCAACTTTGAGGCCACGCCCATTTCCCAGGTTCACAGGGCAGTCTCGATCCTGGCGCTCCGGCACAAGTGTCAAATCGCCGACAGCGAGATCATTGGCCTGATCCCGGAAGCGGCCTGTGAGCGGGAAAGCGAGTGGATGCGTCAATTGAGTGGGTTTGATCCTGAAACGAAAATTCTTGAACGGCGACTGGAAGACCCGTTGGGCTGGCCTTCAAAGGCTTGAATGCGACAGGCAAGACGGGGGCTTGAGCAACGCCAACACGCGTACAATAGGAGCATCGGAGTCGCAGGGTTTCTTGAGGTTCCTGGCGGGAGAATCCCCGCGGGCGATGCCGTTGCGGACTTCGAAGCATAACATTTGGAGCTTTTGGAGGATGAAATTGTCGAAGGCACTATTAGGACTCTCGATCGCACCCATGCTGCTGGCGGGGGCAAGCCTGGCGCAGGCGGCACAGTTGTCCACCGACGCCCGCTCGGCCATTCCCCACGATGTGCAGCAGTTGGTGGTCATCGACTATCGGGCCATGGAGAACTCGACGGCGGCCATGGACTTGCGCAATCGCGTGATGCCGCCGGAGTTGAAGCAATTCGATGAGGCCCTTCAGAAGTCGGGCTTGAACGACAATCACGACGTCGATGAACTGGCGTTTGCCCTGTTCCGGCCGTCGGCCAAGAGCGAGACCTTGGAGACCGTGGGCATCGCCCAGGGCCAGTTTTCGATGCAGGATATCCTGGCGACTTTCCAGAAGCAGAAGGTGAAGCCGACCTTGGTGCGCACCAACAGCGTGTATCCCATGACCAAGGCGGGAATGGTGGTGTGCTTTGTGGACCCCTCGACCATGATCTTTGGCGAGAAGGAAGCCGTGACCAAGGCTCTCGATGCGCGCGACGGAATCACCCCCAGCCTGCTCTCGAACAACGCGATGATGGCTGCGATGCAGAGCGTGGACAGCAATCCGCTGTGGAGCATCCTGGACGAAAAGGGCACCCAGACGATGATGGGCCAGTTGATGGGCGAGGCCGGAGGGGGCACAGATTTCGAGACCATCAAGAAGCGGCTCGACACGTCGTGGTATTCGATGGACTTTCAGCACGGGGTCAAGTTCGACCTCACTATCGCCACGGAGGATCCTTTCACCGCATCCACGGTTTCATCACTGCTGACGGCAGCCGTCATGGTTCGCAAAATGAGCAGCACGGACGCGGAAAAGCAGGCGTTGGGCGCGACTTCGATCTCATCGAGCGCGGCTCAATTGACCATCGCGTTTGCCAGCAGCAATACCGAATTCAGCAGCCTGCTGAAGTCGCCGCTCTTCCAGACCATGGTGCGCTGAAGTGGCTTCCCGTCCTTGCATCTCCCGAGGGCCCGCTCCTGGCGGGCCCTCGGTGTTTTTTTGAGGCCCATGCGGCGGCCTTGGCCCGCCATTTTCTGCCGGTCAGCGATGGGTCGTCAGTTGGGGTAGGAACTCCGCTTTGCCGCCCGGCAGAAGGACAATTTCCAGCCGGCCTTCCTGGTTTCGATCCACGGTGGGCCCAGTCACTTGCGCCGTGCGGCCGTCGCCGGTGGTGTATTGCACCTTGACCGGGCCGCTGCCCTCGACCTGGAAGCGGTAATGAAACTCGTCCCCGGCGGCCAGTCTGCCGATTCCAAAGCTCGCGCTGGGATAATCGACCTCGACAAGCTGGACAGCCGAGCCGGAGCGATTGACCACGGTGGCTTCAATGTGGATGGAATGGCAACCCGACAGGCTTGAGGCCAGGATGAAACCCGCGAACCATTGAATCCTGATGGAGCGCTTCACTTTGCGCCGCCTTCGTCCGGTTCGCCGTTGCGGGTTGAGCCCCCGGCGGCAAATTGTTTCTCCAGCCGGTCCAGTCGTTTGAGCAACTCGGGCAGGCGTTGAAAAATGGTGACGGCGCGTAGCCAGGTGCGATTGTCAAAGCCGGGCGAGCCGGAGATCATCTTGCCGGCCGGCACGTCGTGGGAAACCGCCGATTGCGCGGTCAGGATGACGCCATCCCCCACCGAGCAGTGCCCCGCGATTCCCACCTGGCCGGCAAGAATCACGTTGTTGCCGATGACCGAGGAGCCGGCCAGTCCGGTTTGGGAGCAGATGAGCGTGTCTTCTCCCACGCGCGAGCCGTGACCGATCTGCACAAGATTGTCGATCTTAGAGCCGTCGCCGATTTCGGTAGCTCCCACGGTGGCGCGGTCGATGCACGAGTTAGCCTGCACATCCACACGGTTGCCGATGCGCACCGGCCCCGACTGGGGAATCTTCTCCCAGTGGCCGGACTCGTTCTTGGCGAATCCGAAGCCGTCGGAACCGACAACGGCGCCATTTTCGAGTGTTACGTAGTCGCCCAGCACGCAGTTCTCGCGTACCACGGAATGCGCGTGCGCGAAGAAGTGGCTGCCCGTCCGTACGCCTGGATAAAGAACAACGTGAGGCAGCACGGTTGCGTGTGGTCCGAGGCTCACGTTGGGGCCGACGACGGCAAACGCACCGATGTGTGCGTCGGCGCCGATCACCGCCGAGGGGTCAATGACTGCCGTAGGATGAATGCCGGGAGGGTAGCGCGGCGGCTGACAAAACAACCCAAGCGCCCGTGAAAACGCCAGATAAGGGTTCTTGATGCGCAGCGTCGCGGCAGCAACTTCCTGAAAGTCCGGATCGACCAGGATGGCCGCAGCCCGGGTGGTTCGCGCCAGGCTGGTGTAGCGCGGATTGGCTACAAAGGTGATTTCGGTGGGCCCGGCGTCTTCAATCCCTTTTACGCCGGTAATTTCAAGCTCTGCGTCCCCGCGGAGTTCCGCGCCCAGCCGACTTGCCAACTCGCCTAGCGTCATTGATCAAATTGTACCGGACCGGGGGCGGCGGCTGCGCATCGCCCGAAGGGCAACCGTAGGGTCCTGGTCACTCGCCATTGCGTACAATTAGCCGACAAAGGCTCACACTTAGAAGTGTGAGAAGGATACGTCCGAATCCCATTTTTCCAGGTCTGCGCCGGGTCATTTTTGCCCGGCTGACCCCGGTTTTCGCCCGACCCCTACCCCCCTCACCCAAATAACGGCCCTCCTGTGACGGGCCTCCGTAGTAAGCCAAATGGAATCAAGAGATTACGATCCACGCCCCATGATCAAATGGTAAACATGACCGCATTATTTCGTTCATATTCGGCCCGCACATGTCGATTTTCGCGCGAAAAAGGGCCTGAAAATGCCAAATTTCGTCGGCTTTTTCGCTGCCTGCCCTCATTGAAGGTCACGGGTGTCAGAGATGCGGACTAGCGATTCGAAGCCGGTTCCATTCCCAGGACTTTCTCCGAAGGCTCGGCCGACGGTGCCTGCAGCGTGAGCGCGCCCGATTGAGCTGT
>Ga0182013_10002844_pt1 | contig 22232 bp, 24 predicted proteins | sample 612S2MmetaG_FD_120487 | JGI IMG/M metagenome (GOLD analysis project Ga0182013, IMG submission 120487) | Permafrost microbial communities from Stordalen Mire, Sweden - 612S2M metaG | ecosystem: Environmental > Terrestrial > Soil > Wetlands > Permafrost | place: Sweden: Stordalen | collected... | reverse complement strand
TGGACCAGGCTCGTCAAGGCAAAGAAAAGCACGGCAGCCAGCAAGCCGCCACCAAGCACAATCAGCTTTCTCTTCTCGATGCCGGACTTGCCGTCGCTGCCTTCTCTTGTCGCATGGCCCACGGGTTGTTGCGCATCCGCACAGTCTTCAGCCAGTGCAGGCTCCGTCGGAAGCGGAGGCTGCGGACGCGGCGCTTCCACAGAATCCTCATTGTCAAACTGGGCTATCCTCGATCCATTGTTCTCGTTGCTGTTCATGGCATCTCCTTTTCCTGGGTCGGGTTCTATCGTGCTCCGCCTGCGATAGGCGGCGTAAAGGGCAGACGAATAAGTATCGGCCGGTCCACCTGGTCGGACTGCGCAATCTGAAGGAAAAGTTTCTCCGTCGATTGCTTGAAGTTTGGGCGATCGAAGACGATGACTCCATCCGCTCGCGTGCCAGCCTCAATCCTTGTCGTGCTCAGCCTGTACTCGCGAATCAATAACTGATCGGCCGTGAGACTCTTGCCTTCCTTCTTCTTTTGCTTCTTCACCGCACGCCCGCTGATCTGAATCTGCGGCGGCACAACCTCCACTGGCTGAGTCGAAGCATTAAGGATCGAAAACGAAATGACCGTCTGATTGCTCCATTGCCGTATATCGCCAAGAGACGTTTCAATCTGCTTGCCCTCCCATTTCGTCCACACCGGCGCATTGACGCGTATCTGCAACTCATACTCTTCGTCGATAGCAGAGAGCGGTTTCGCTGCCGCAGGAGTACGTGATTGAGTAGAGGACGATGCGATTCCTGTTGGTTCAACCATCGCGTGCTCGGCACTTGCACTGCCAGCAATCAGGAAGCTTCTGGATGTGCGGTACTCAATCAAGAAGTCAACCGGCATTGCAGACCCGCTCGCGCCAATCCCATCGCTCATCAACTCCAGCGTCACATGCAGGCCGGATTTCGTGGCGATCAAAAGGTTCGATTCAGCGGTCTCTTTCGTGATGGGCTTTACGTACACATACTCCGGCTCGCCCTCGTTGTGTTCTGCTTTGAAGGAACCGGGACTGCCGAGAATCACCGACGTGATCTCCTCCGGCATATGGATCGTCGACTCGAACTCTGGTCGCAGGTGCAACGTGATAACCTCCGACGGGTTAATGGTGATCGTCGCAACGCGCGGCTTGACGGCGTTGTCAGCGGCGAACAAACGCAGTGGAAGCAGCACTGCGAAAGGGAAAAACCAGCGAAGTCTCATTTCGAGTTACCTCCTGTGCAATGAATTTGCAGCGAGCTTGCGCGCCACGTAATGACGCCGAACCGATTCGACGTAAGCGATGACATCCGGGTTGTTGTAGTCGAGTTGCCGCTTACCGACCCATCGATCGCCGGCGTAATAGGCCGCAGCCACCAGCCTCAGATCGCCGTGAAACTCCCACATCAGCGTGGTCAAATAGCGCGTTCCCGCTGCAATGTTCTGCTCCGGATCGAAAGGCTGGTAAGCGCCAAAGCGCCGCGCAGTCGATGGCATCAGTTGCATCAAGCCGAGAGCGCCCTTGCTGGAGACGGCGCGCGGATTCCAGCGCGACTCGACATCAATGAATGCAGCGATCAGCTCCGCAGGCACACCGTAATGGCTGGCGTAGTGCCGCACACAACTCTCGGCATGAGCAATGTTCGCTTGCGCCCAGCCAGAAAGTGGAGCTAACAGAAAGAGCGCAAGAAACCATTTCATAACGCTGCGCCTCCTGAAGGATCGAGATCCTGCGCATACCGCGCCCCATCGACAAGCAAACTTTGAAATCCTTCGCGCAGCAGCAGATGGCGACGGTCCTTCTCGGTCTTTGCCAGGAAGGGAAGTAGTACATCCCGTTGCTCTTCCGTCACATGATCGCTGCCCATCAACTGCAGCGCATTGGCGAAGTCGATCATTTCCGAAACCGATGGTGGCTTTTCCAGCGAATAATTTCTGAACGAGCGTGCAATGCCGGCGATCTCGCGATGAAACTCCACGCCAGCTCCCGGTGTGCGGCTGGCAATGATCTCCGCCTCACGCTCCGGCGTCGGATGCTCGACTCGCACATACAAACTGCGCCGTCGGATCGGATCGCCCAGCCGCCGTTCCTCATTGCTGGTGAGCACCACAAACGGAATGCTCTTGGCCTCAACCGTCCCAAACTCAGGAATCGAGAGTTGCCACGCCGATAAAATCTCCAGCAGGAGCGCCTCGAATCCTTCATCCACTTTGTCGAGTTCGTCGATCAACAGCACGCAAGGCTTCTCGCATTCGAGCGCCCGCATCAGCGGACCCGGCCGAAAGAAATCGCGCCCATTGAGGTTGGCCTGCAACTCGCGCCAGCTCCCGCTCTCTCCGTTCCCCTTCGAGTACTCCATGTAAAGCCGCTGAAGGCTCTCGTCGAAGCGCCCGATGGCCTTGTCCTCCGTAACGCCGCGGTAGCATTGCAGCCGCTCAATATGCGTCCCGGCCGCTTGAGCAACCGAAACTGCGAGTTGCGTTTTGCCGCTCCCCGCAGGCCCTTCAAGCAACAGCGGCTTTTGCAACTTAGCCGCCAGAAAGACAATCCTGGTCATTACCGGGTCGATGAAGTACCCGGTCGCTTTGAGCCGTTCCATCAGATCGTCGAACGATTCAAACATCCTGCCTCCTCAATTACCGGGGACAGGATCTTTCAGGTTGCCAACTCGGTCAAATTTCCAGAGTGCGTCAGACCGAGAAATGATTCAGGTGCCAAACAGGCGATTGAAATCGTCCGTTAGGGCTATACGTGGAGATTGCGAACTTGCTTCTCAATACCAAAATTGTCCGTTTGTTGCCGATTTGACCGAAAAGGAAAACGGGGAGATGCTATCAGCGCTTGGGAACGAGTGAGCTTAAGCAAATATTGCAGCAGGCGAGGGGCAAATGAGATATCCGACAGAATCATTGGATTTTCAGCAGCAAGTCTCAGCTAGGACACCTCAACCAGAAAACCCGAAATTGAGCGGGTTTGAAGAATTGCTCGATCTCCGCGAGACCGCTTCGTTGCTAGGGATGCATTGGAAAACGCTGGAAACAATGGCACGGGGCCGAAAAATTCCGGCCCTGAAGGTTGGGAAGCGCTGGAGATTTCGGCTGAGTTCAGTGAATATCTGGCTGGAACATGGATTAAACTCGAACACAACCAACCATGCTGTTCTGACTGGACAGGAGCTAAATCCTTGAAGTTCAGACGGCAACGATTTCAGAGAGGCAGCCTGCGCCGAGTGGCGCGGGCCGACAATAAATGGGCGTGGGAGTACCGCTACAAAGATCCCGCGACCGGAAACGAAAAATCCATGTACCTGAGCACAGAGAAGTTCCCCACGCAGGTCGCTGCCGAGCGGCATCTGGAGGCTTTTGTGCTCAAACTCAACTCAGAAAACCCCACCCTGGCCATTCTGGAGCCGACCTTCAACGCCGTTTTGGACCGCTTCATCGAGGAGGAGAGGCTGCTCGAAATCAGGCAGCGACGCCCCGGTGACTTGTGCGATGAGGGTGAACTCAGCTATTCGACAGCCATCTCCTATTTGAGTGTCATCAAACAAGTTCGCGCGAAATGGGGAGGATCCCACATCACGCGGATGAAGCCCGTTCAGGTTCAAGATTGGTTGAAGAAGATGGATGCCGCACCGAAGACCAAAGGTCACGTCAAGGCCATCATGCACAGGCTGTATGAGAAGGCCATGCTGTGGGAGATGGTCGAGTGGCAGCGGAATCCGATGGAACTGGTCGAGGTCAAGGGGATCAGCAAGCGGCGGAAGAAGCCGGTCATTCTCACCATCGAGCAGTTTTACCTCATCCTCGCTCTGCTGCCGGAACCATGCCGCACAATGGTCATGGTGGCGCAGTGCACCGGCCTCCGGGCCGAAGAGGTGTTGGCGCTCGAATGGCAGGATGTTGACTTCGAGAACCTGAGCATGAGAATTGCCCGGGCTGTCGTTCACGGTCGGGTCAAAACGGTGAAGACGGAGTACTCGGAGGACGAACTGCCGCTCGATCCCGACTTCGCAGCAATTCTTCTGGAATGGAAGATGCGGTGCGAGAGGGAAGCCAAATCGGGCGGAAAAACCCAGTCTACTGGGTTGGACCTGGTCTTTACGAGTCAGGTCACTGGGCGTCACTACCATACGGCTCCCCTTCAGCAGGACTATATCCGTCCTGCGGGGTGCTGCCTGATGGAGTGTCCGAAATGTGGTGCGGGGCCAGGTGTCTGGTGCTTGACCGATAGCCCGACGCCGAACGGCAAGAGGCTACCGCTCCATGAAGAGCGCTGGGGCGCAGTCGGCAAGTACGGAAGCGTGGGTTGGCATACCTTTCGCCACTCCTACCGTTCCTGGCTGGACGACACCGGCGCACCGGTGGGGGTACAGCAGAAACTCATGCGGCACGCCCAGGTCGCGACCACCATGAACGTATATGGCAACGCGCTGATGGAAGCAAAGCGCGAGGCCAACACCGCAGTTGTCAGGAAGGTACTCAGGAGCGCATAGCCATGCAAAGAACCCTGCAAACACCCCAAGAATCCCTCGGCGTTTTAGCGGGCGCTGTTATTTTGGGTTATCTTGGGTTGGCCGATCGGCTAAGTGGTTGCGGGGGCTGGATTTGAACCAGCGACCTTTGGGTTATGAGCCCAACGAGCTACCGGGCTGCTCCACCCCGCAATACCAGTTTAGCAACTGGCCGAACGGGGGTCAAATGGTATCTTGTTCAGACGGTTGGCGCCGGACGTCCCCCGCATCCGGTACACTGACGGAAATCCTGTAGCGCCAGCGAGGAACCCCGCGGATGTCCTTTCTTTATGTTGCCGTACTGGCTGTCATTGTCACAGTGCTGCTCTCTGTGGCGCTCTATCGCACCTCACAGGTGAAGACCAAGGCCGACTACCTGGTTGCGGGCCGCTCGCTGCCGGCCATCGTGCTGGTGTTGACCTTGCTTAGCTCATGGATCGGCGGAGGATCGCTCTTTGGAGGGGCGGCTAACGCCTATCAGAACGGCTTTGCCGCGCTGTGGCAGCCGGCCGGTGGCTGGCTGGCGCTGCTGCTCATCTACTTCATCGCGCCCCGCGCGCGCAAATTCGCGCAATTCACTCTGCCCGACCTGTTGGAGGTTCGCTACAACCAGACGGCGCGAGTGCTGGGCACCATTGCCATCCTCTTCGCTTACGTGGGAATCGCCAGCTACCAGTTCACCGGCGGCGGCAACGTGCTGCACCTCATCTTTCCCGAGACGCTGACGCCAGTGATGGGCACTTACATCATTGCCGCCTTTGTGATCTTCACCACGGCTCTGGCCGGCATGTCCTCGGTGGCCTACATGGATATGGTCATCGGCTCGCTGGTTACGACCATCTGCATTGTGGCCGCACCGATGCTCTACTTCAAGGCGGGCGGCTGGGCCGGCCTGCATCATGCGCTGCCGCCGGAGTACTTCCAATTGCTTGGCAATTACCGCATGTCTCCGGAGCACGTGCTTCAGCCAGTGGGCTTCGGCGTTATTCGCGGCCTGGAATTTCTGGTGCCCACCATGCTGCTTCTTTTGGGCAACCAGGTGATGTATCAGAAATTCTTCTCAGCCAAGACGCAGCGGGACGCGCGCCTCTCGGTAGTGGGTTGGTTTCTAGGCGCAATCCTGCTGGAGACGTTGATCGTTTGCATCGCCGTCTTTGGCACCGCTCTCTTCCGCTCGTCAGGTGAGCTAACCAAGCTACCTCACGAGATCATTCCCTACACAGCGCGCCACGGGCTGCCCGCATTGATGGGCGCACTGCTGCTGGGTGCCGTCTTCGCCCAGGTTATGTCGGCGGCGTCTAACTATCTGTTTTCGCCCGCCACCAACCTGGTCAACGACGTCTTCTCGCGCTACATTTCGCCGGGAGCATCGAACAAGCGCGTGCTGATCGTTTCGCGGCTGGCCGTGGTGCTGTTGGGCTGCTGGGCGCTTTATCAGTCGCTTCACGCTGCGAGCGTCATTCACACCATGCTGTGGGCATACACCGTGTACGCCGCGTCGCTGACGCCGGTGGTGCTGGCAGCCTTCTTCTCCAAGCGGGTTACGGCCTGGGGCGCCGTCTCGGCCATCGGCGCGGGAACAGTGGTCACACTGGTCTGGGACATACAGGCGGTCAAGCATTACTTTCCGCGCATTGTGGCCGACCGCGACGCCATCTTCCTGGCGCTTCCTGTGGCCGTCGTTGCCATGATCGTGGTCAGCCTTTTCACGCCGAAGCCGACAACAGAGCAGTTGGCGCAGTTCGCGGATTAGCCGATTTCTCGACTGCACAATCAACCGTCGACAATTGCTTTGAACTTACACCCAGAGCAGCGGTTGGCGGATGGGATAGTTGCGGACGATCTCTTTGTCCACCGGGTCCGGATTCAGCGTCTTCCAGAGTTCAATGTACTTCTGCTCATGAAAGGCGATGCCCGAGAAGAGTAGGCCGGGCGAGCGCACAGGCAGCGCGTCGAAATGCTCAACGTCCTTCGGCCACTTCCACGAGCCCTTGTCTTTAAGGTACGGGTAGAGAAACTCCGCTGCTTTCCGCAGCCCGCGTCCGTCCGCATCCTGGAAGGCGGGCGGATCAGGAGTGAGCCCCTTGAGTGACTGGCAGAGAGCAGCCATCACATCGAAGTTGAAGATGGAGTAGCTGTATGGCTTGGTTCGCGCCAACTCCTTTGGGAACGAGCCGTCAGTGGCCAACTGCCCCGGCAGGAGAATCTCTCTCAAGCGGCGGTACACGTCTTCTCGGATCGCATCGTTTCCGGCGAAGCGCGCAAACTCCGCGGCCTGCAGCGCCCAGCACATGGCGTGATTATTCAGCGTGTCACGCTCCGCTTTTCCGCGGTCGCTGTTGCAGAGCCAATCAAGATAACTGCCGAACCAGCCTTTGACCGCATCGGCTTCTTGCGCGGTGAGTATCTGCGGGGCGAGAAAACTTGCGGCCTTGGCCACTTCGACCAGATGAAGGGTGTCGATAATACCGTACGAACGGCCCGTCGAGCGCCCTATAACTGCCTGGGCAAACTCAAGGTTCGGATTCATCCGCGTTTCAGGAGTTACAAACCATGCACGCAGATGATCGCAGGCGCGCTTGCCATAACGGCTCTCGCCCGAGAGAACCCAGGCAGCCGTCAGAGCCGGCATTTGCACGGAGAGCGTAACCATTGCCCTGCGATGCTCGTTGAAGTTTTCCGGATTGCTCTGGCCATCGCGATTGATATACGGCCCGTTTGGATCCATGGGGTTCGGCCAGAAATAGTCCGCCTGGGAATAGAAGTCGTGCAATCCGCCTGCGCTGCGCTTTGCCGGAAAGGAGGTAATTGTGGAGGGATTTTGCGAGAGGTACCTGGCCGCGGCTTCGAGAATCCGTGCGCGATCGGTTTCGGCCACCAGCCGAAATGCTTCCGAATGAGCCGGCTGGCTCCAGGCCGCGCCGGCGGTAACGGCGAATCCAGCCGCTGCCGCAGCTTTCATAAAATCTCTTCGGTCGAGTTCCGTCGAAAGGCGCATCGATCTCTCCAAGTACTCAGTCTGCGCATTGAGGACACGATTCAGGCACGCTGGCCAGTGCGCTCTTTGCGACTTTATCCAAAGTATTCTTTCCCGGCGAGCAGTGGCAAGCTGTGGGCATTTCTCTGTTGATTTACCCGAAAAAAGTTACATGATTGACTCGACTGGGCTTACACTGGCGGTGGAAAACCGTGAAGCCATGCCAGTTGCCCAATTGACCCTGGAGATTCGCATCGAGCACGCCCAGTCACTCAAGGACCGGCGGCACGTGGTGCGCTCGCTCAAGGACCAACTGAAGCAGGGATTCAACGTCTCGGTGGCCGAGCTGGACGAGGCGGTGACGTGGCAATCGGCCACGATCGGCATTGTCGCCATCTCGCGCTCCCGCGACTACCTGCATGGACTCATCGAAGAAGTAGAGCGCGCCGCGCGGCGCATGACCAACGAACTGGGCGCGGAGCTGGCCGACACCTTTTGGGAGTACATCGAAAGCTGACGGGATAGGCTATTGATTTTGCTTCAGTTAGTTTGTGATATATCGTTTCAGGACCATGACTCATTAATTACCTGCAAGGTTTTGAAAATAAAAACAGGGGGGTAGGGGGGCCTATCAGTTGACAGTGGATAGTGAACAGTGGACGGTGGTCCGTAAGGCCCCGCTCCACTGTTCATTCCTAGATTGTGCGCGCGCGCAGGGTAATTTTCGGCAATAGCTCGCCTCGGGAAGCCTACGGCATGAGGCGCTCGTTAATGATCATCCAGGATGTGCCGAACTTGTCGCGGACCATGGCGAAGCGGAAGGCAAAGAAGGTTTCGTCCATAGGCATGAAGATATCGCCGTCTTCCTTGAGCAGGGCATAGAGGCGCTCCGCCTTTTCATTGCTATCTACGCTCAGGGCAAGATAGACGCTGCGCATGGGTTGAAACCGGTCCGGCGGGGCGTCGCTGGCCATCAGCAGCGTATCGCCGATGATAATGCGGGCGTGGACTATGTTCTTCTCGGTTCCCGGCGGGATGTTCTGATGTCCGGGCATCTGGTCGAAGGTGGACATCGTGACGATCTTTCCGCCCAGATGCTCTTCGTAGAAGTGGAGCGCCTCGGCGCAGTTGCCGCCGTAGTTGAGGTATGTGGTCAGTTTCATCGTATTGTTTTTCCTTTCGGGGAATGAATTGGAGAAGTGAGGGGCGGTCGGTGCTCCAGTGAGGAAATCCCCGGCACAGAGATACGCTAAATATTTGACTCGCAATTTTGCAATCTATTTTTGTTAAGGAAGTTCTGATTAGGTCCGTTCTTTCAGACAAACGTTCCCTCAGCGGCTAAAGCCCGCGATGATCTTACAGCTTTTGAGGCATGGATAAATCCGTGCCCATTCAAAACCTCGACTTAATCAGAGCTTCCTCAAGCGGTTAATCGAGGGCGCCCGGCTGCGTTCTGAGCGATCGTTCCCGCTACGACCCGGTCGAATACAGAGATGACAAAAGCCTCGTCGATCTGTTGATGGTGGATGAGAAGCCGGGCGAGCAGAGGGCCGATGATCGAATCCAGAAAGACGCTCACCTCCATTGCGGCGGGAAGTTGGCGCAGCCTGATCGCCTCTTTCACAACCGCTCGAATCTCCTTGTCGCGTGGCGAGTAGACGCGTTCCAGGAATTCCTTGCGCAAGATCGGATTGTCCTGAATGGCTGTTAACAGACGCGCGGCGACAATGCCGCTTTCGCCAGTGAAAAAGCGCCCTACCTGGAGAATGTACTCTTTGATCCGCTCTAATGGATTGCCATCGCTCCTGAGCAGGAGCTCGCTATCGATCTTGCTGAGAAAGGCGTCGAGCAGCAAGGCCTCTTTGGTGGACCACCAGCGGTAGACCGTAGCTGTACTCACACCTGCCTTGCGGGCGATGTGAAGGGTAGAGATCGAGGCCACCGGACGGTCTTGCAGGAAGCTGTAAGCGGCTTCCAGGATGGCTGCGCGCGAGGCCTGGCTGCGGGGCCTGCCGGCGGGCCGCCTGGTCTCGGGCTTGTCTTCCGGATTCTTAAGGCGCATCGGGTCACCCGATTCAGTGTAGTATTGCGATTATATACGAAACAACATGTTTCGTTTTAAAATGAGAGCAGACCGGAGTGCGTCTTGGCCGACGACCCACCGAATCCGAACTGGAAGCCCAGGTACAATCCCTGGCTGATCGCCATCGTGGTGGCAACCGCCGCTTTCATGGAAGTGCTGGACACCAGCATCGCCAATGTGGCTCTTCCGCACATTTCGGGAGATTTAGGCGCCAGTCAAGATGAGAGCACATGGGTGCTGACAACCTACCTGGTGGCCAACGCAGTTGTTCTACCCATCACAGGGTGGCTTTCCAGCCTCCTGGGCCGCAAGCGCTTCTTCATGATCTGCATTGCGCTGTTCACCTTGGCTTCATTGTTCTGCGGGATGGCGCCCACCCTGCCGCTGCTGCTGTGCTCCCTGGCACTTCAGGGCGCGGGCGGCGGCGGTTTGCAGCCGATGGCGCAGTCCATCATGGCGGACAGCTTTCCACCCCGGCTGCGCGGAGCCGCCTTTGCGCTCTTCGGCATGACCGTGGTCGTGGCTCCCGCCCTGGGTCCCATCCTGGGGGGGTGGATCACCGATAACTACACTTGGCGCTGGATCTACTTCATCAATCTGCCGCTCGGACTTGTGGTCCTGGGGCTGGTCTTCAGATTTGTGGACGATCCTCCATTTCTGCGGCGATTCAGGCCCGGCGAGATGCACTTCGACACAGTTGGATTTACGCTGCTGGCGCTGGGCGTCGTGGCCCTCCAGGTTCTTTTGGACAAGGGACAGGAAGACGACTGGCTGGGTTCTCATTTCATCTGTCTGCTTATCGTGATTGCCATTGTCTGTCTCAGCGGTCTGGTTGTGTGGGAGTGGCGTCAGAAGCAGCCGATCGTCGATGTGAGGTTATTCAAAATTATGAATTTTTCCGGCTCGTGCCTGATGATGTTCCTGGCCGGCGTCGTGATGTTTTCCTCAATGATTCTCATGCCGGAGTTTCTCCAGATGCTCATGGGATACACGGCGGAAGATGCAGGCGTTATCGTTTCCATCGGCGCTGCTCTTGTTATGGTGACCATGCCCGCCGTAGGATTTATCGGTCCCAAAATCCCCGCCAAGTACATGATCGCCTTAGGGTGGCTTCTCTCCGCGGGCGGGATGTACATATCCACAAAGCTGCTATCTCTAAACATCAGTTTTAGCGGGGCCGCGGTCATCATGCTGGTGCAGTTTGTTCCCCTGGCCTTCATCTTCATTCCTACAATGACTGCCTCTTTTGTAGGAGTTCCGCAGGACAAGAGCGATTCTGTTTCGGGATTGACCAACTTCATGCGCAACATTGGAATGAGTTTTGGCGCCGCGGTGGTGCAAACGGTCCTCGCCCGGCGTCAGCAATTCCATCTTGCCCGGCTGGCCGACCATTTGAGCATGGGAGACCCCGGCGTGGTGTTCAATTCCCAAACCATGATGCTGCACGCCCGCAGCGCAGGCTTGGGACCGTTTGGAACGCAGGCCGCTGTCGTGGCACAAATCTATCGAGCGTTCATGATGCAGGCAGCCGCCATGTCGTTCATCGACGTCTACGTGATCCTGGGGATTGGATCGGCGGCCATGCTCTTCCTCTCGTTCCTTCTCAAATCGAACGGCCCAGACAGCGCTGAGCAACATTCCGCGCACTAGAGCGAAACCAGGGTTACCGTGTCCTGTTGAGTTTTGTGCGAGACTGCCGCTCCCTGACGGTCGCGTCAACTTGACGAACGTGCTTTCGGGATACACCATCCCTGGTTTCGCTATAATCCCGGCCGGTTGCGGCGCGAGAAGCGTGATCTCTGTCTCGATTCATGAGGGTCTTTCGCCCTGCCTCTGTTATGCTGAATGGTCTGCCCGGACGAGGAGGGTTCATGCCAGAGCACAGGGGACGAAAGCATCATCAGGACCGGGTGGCGGAGACGCTGCGCGAGGAGATCGGCGTCCTTATTGAAGGCGAGCTTGTGGATCCGCGCATCAATCTCTGTTACGTGACTGAGGTGGCGTTGAATCCCGGCGGCAAGTCGGCGCGGGTGTATGTTGCTGTGGACAGTGCGATAAAGGAAATTGAGAAAGCCGAGGAAGAGACCGTGGCCGGCCTGGAAGCTGCCAAGGGCTACATTCGCGTGGAACTGAAGGAGCGGATGGGAGTGCGCCACGTGCCCGAGTTGAGCTTTCTTGCCGACCGTTCGGGGCGCTTTCAGGCGCGCATCGACGAATTGATGGGCCGGCAACGGAAGCGGCAGAAGGCGAAAGCGGAGACGGCCGCCGGGCTGACGCCCGCAGCGGACGAAAAAGCAAACGCGGAGTAGGCGCAGATGGATCACTCCAGACGCAGTCAGGCTTTCCGTCCGAAGAGAGCCGCACCCGGCCCCCCACGGGCCGAGGCGCATAGTGACCGGATGGACGCGGTTCTGGAGGTTTTGCGCAAGGGCAAGCGGTTCCTGGTCTGCTCTCACGCGCGCCCGGACGGCGATGCTGTGGGCTCCATGCTGGCCATGGGAATGTTCATCGAACAGATGGGCAAGCACGCTGACCTGGTAATGGCGGACCGGATTCCGAACATCTATTGCAGGCTGCCGGGCGCGGAAGAGATTCGCGTGACGCAGATCGTCAACGGTTCCTATGACGCAGTGATTCTGCTGGAGTGCGACGGCCTGGAACGCACCGGCGTGAGCGGGCTGGAACAGCTTTTCAAAATCAATATCGATCACCATGCCAGCGGCCACGAGTACGCCAACGTGAACTGGATTGACCGCGACGCATCGAGCGTGGGCGAACTGGTGCATCGGCTGGTGAAGGCCGCGGGCGCCAGAATTACGCCTGATATGGCCCATTGCCTTTACACCACGGTGCTGACCGACACGGGGGGCTTCTGCTACGGATCAATGCAGGCCTCGACATTTGGAATGGCGCAGGAACTGGTGGTGGCCGGGGCCGACCCTGTCCGGATTGCGCAGGACGTTTATTTTTCCACGCCGGCATCGAAATTGCTCTTGCTGGGCGCGGCGCTCACCAATTTGAATCGAGAAGGGCCGCTGGCGTGGCTGTGGGTGACGCACGAGGACGTGTTGCGCTCCTGCGCCAACGATGAGGACTGCGAAGGCATTGTGAACTTTGGCCTTTGCGTGTCAGGAGTGGAAGCCGCGGCGTTTTTGCGCGAGCTGCCGGAGCGGCGAATCCGGATTGGCCTGCGCAGCAAGGGCCTGGTGAACGTGGCAGCGATTGCCGAGCGGCTGGGCGGCGGAGGGCACGAAAGCGCCGCCGGCTGTACGCTGGAGGGGCCGCTCGAGCGCGCGCTAGAGGAGATTTTGGCCCAATTGCGCCCTTGCGTGGCCGCCTTGGCCGGAGAAGAAAGCTGACCGGTCCCGTGCGATTCCTCCCAAATCTGTTAGCCTTGACCCTGTTGACGCGCAGTACGTTTTCCGCGTTTCCCTGGAGCGCGGACTATTACCGGGACCGGTCGGCCTCCCCCAGACGCCATGACCGACACTCGAATTGCATGACTGTGTGAACGGCCCATTGGAGAAGCGCTGGAAGTGGAAACTATTCAGGAACCATCTGCGGAAGAATCGCCCCGGGGCTGGCGTCCGCGGTTGCCCCGCTGGGGCACGATCAGAGAAGCGTCCGTTTTTCTTGGTTTTGCCGTCTTTTTTCTGCTTTATGGGCAGGTTCCGCTGTTGGGCGGGGACGGGCTGGGGCTCGTGGGGGCCGACGAGCCTCGTTACGCGCAGATTGCGCATGAGATGCTGGTGCGGTTTGACTCAGCGCACACTATCAAGGGCCGGCTGAGCGCCTGCGTCACTCCTTATCTTTACGGCCGCCCGTGGCTGGAGAAACCGGCCCTTTACTACTGGCGGGCGATGTTCGTCTTCCAGGACTTCGGCGTGCACGACTGGGCGGCGCGGCTGCCCTCGGCCACCTTCGCCTTCATCATGGTGGCGCTCATTTACCTGCATATGCGGCGATTCAGGCCTGGGGGGCACCTGGACGCGGCGCTGATCACGGTGGCCTGCGCGGGCATTATCGGCTTTGCGCGCGGCGCATCCACCGATATGCAGATGGCGGCGCCGCTGGCCATCGGGCTGCTGGGCTGGTACGCGTGGTACGAGACTGACTCGAAGTTTTGGCTCTTCGATATTTACTTTTTTACCGGCGTGGCCACGCTGGCGAAAGGGCCGGTAGCGCCGTTTCTTGCTATTACGATTGTGGCCGCATTCGCATTTCTTCGCCGCGAGTGGTCGCTGCTGCGGCGATCGTTCTGGTGGCCAGGCGTGGTGCTGTACTTTGCCATGGTGCTGCCCTGGTTCATCGCTGTGCAGCATCAGAATCCAACATTTTTCCGGGAGTTCTTTCTGGAACACAATCTGGAGCGCTTCGCCAGTGATCGCTTCCAGCACCAGCAGCCCATCTGGTATTACCTGGTGGTGGTGGTGCTGGCGGTGATGCCATGGACGGTAATCGCGGTGCGGGCGTTCATTGACGGCATCGCAACCTCTGTGCAGGAGTGGCGAGCGCGCCACTTCAGCCAATGCCTGAAGGGCAATGCCCGGCCCGGTGACGCGTTTCCGGAGTTTCTCGTCATATGGGCGCTGATTCCCATCATCTTTTTCTCTTTTTCGCAATCGAAGTTGCCCGGCTACATTCTGCCCTCGATTCCGCCCATCACCATTCTCACGGGGGATTATCTTTTCCGCCGCAGGCAACTGGGACTGAACCGATGGGTGCTTTTTGGTCATGCGGGACTGTGCGGCGTGATGACGCTGTTCGCGTTCCTGCTGCCGTGGTTTGTGGTTCACGGTCGGGAGATGCCGCCCGCGCGCGCGCTGGTAGTGGCCCTGCTGGCCTCCTGCGGTGCGACATTGCTGATCCTGGTGGTGGTGAAGGGCTTTGGCGTGAGCAAGTTGCGCCTGGTGACTACCGGCGTGGTGCTGGTTCTGGTGCTGTTTCTCTATGGGGTTGGCCCGTTCTTCGGCATTCCCGCCATTGGGCAGACCAAGAAAGTGATTCACCTGCTGGATGACGCTTACTCCGCGCGGCCGCTGGCCGAGCGCCTGGCCGGCTTCGCACCCGCAGACGAAACGGTAGCAGTCTTTCTCGTCCGCCCGCAGACCGAGTATGGGCTTTCGTTCTATCGCAATCGCGAGGTGGTCAACTACAAGGAAAGCGGCGTGCCGGACGAGCAGCACCTGCTGGTGGCGCGGGTAACAGGGCGTGGAGGAGTGGATCTGCATACCCAGGCGGCGCTGGAAGACTACCTGGAAGGCCGGCCGTATGAGCAGCTTTTCAGTTGGCCGGAGCAGGGGCTGGTGGTGTACAGGGTGGGCAGCCGGTAAACTGTCAGTAATCAGCGGACAGTGAACAGCGGTCTGTGGGCAAATTACAGTTTTTGCTCTTGGTTATTTGTTGTCCACTATCCACTGTCGTAAGAGGGGAATCATGGCATCGGGCGCGCCTATCGAGATACTCGACCTGCGGCACTTTGCGGCGCCGGTGTTGCGGCCCGTGCTGGAGGCGGAGAGCGAGCTTTGGAGCCAGCGTCTGCACTGGGACTACCGCGTTTCGGCCAACCTGCTGATGCAGTATCTTGACAACCGCATGCTACCCGGCTACGCGGCCGTGGAGGCAGGGCAGGTGACCGGCTTTACATTCTGCGTCTATGAAGAGACCAAGGCGATCGTCGGGGATCTGTTTGCGCTGCCCGGCTCACGCGCCGATGAAAGCGAGGGTCGCGAAACTCAGGCTGGTGGAATTCCGGCTCACGAACCAACGGCACATGAAATCGAGGAGATGCTGCTTCGCCACCTGCTCGAGCTGCTGCTGAATTCGCCGCATGTGGACCGCGTGGAATCGCAACTGCTGCTGCACCCCTCCGGTTCCCACTCCGGCGCTTTTCTGGATGCGGGCTTTGAGGTTCACCGGCGGCTTTTCATGGTGCGGCCGCTGCAAGGCTTCTTTGCGGGGCCGAACATGAAATTGCCTGACGGACTGGAACTGCGTCCGTGGCGTGACGAAGACCTGCCCGGCGCCGCGAGGTTGATTTCCGCGGCTTACCTCGGCCATCCCGACGGCGTTGTGAACGACCAGTACCGCTCGACTCACGGCTCGCTGCGCTTCCTCAACAACATCGTCCGCTACGCCGGCTGCGGCGTATTCTCCGCGCAGGTTTCGCACATCATCGTGGATCGCGCGAGCCGTGAGATAGTGGGGCTGGTGCTGGCATCCAGGGTGAGCCCGCAGAGCGGTCACATCACGCAGATCTGCGTTCATCCCAATTTTCGCCGCCACGGCCTGGCCCGCATACTGCTCACCCTGGCCGCCTCCTGTTTTCTGCGCCAGGGCGTGAGCGAGATTTCGCTCACCGTCACCGAAGTCAATACTGACGCTATCGACCTCTACCTCGCCGAAGGGTACGAATGCACTCACAAGTTCGACGCCGCTGTGTGGCAGCGGGGAACGGTGGCGTGAAGATATTTTGGGATTCGAGCGTGTCGGAAAGGCTCGGTCTTATTTCCATTTCTTTGTATTGATGTAAGGCCGCAAGCTCTTGGGCGTTTCGCGGCATGCGCAATACTTTTGGTGCTCGCTGTGCCACTGGATTCGCTGTTCCAGAGTTGCCTTGGAGGGCATTCTGTTTTGCGCGTGCCAAAGCTTGTTCATGGGGCTCATCTCTCGAACTGAGAGCTACCGCGCAATCAGAAACATCACCCAACTGAGCACAATCGCCGAAGCCACGAAAAGCACAAAGCAGTAGATTCCGTAATGGATCATGCGCCGGGGCGTCTCGCGCTGAGTTATGCCGAAGACGATGGAGGCGAAGAAAGCAAAGAGCACAACCGCCGCAAAGTGAGTCACGACTTCCTCCCGGTGCGAAGATTGTGCGCGTCCACGGCCGCAATCACGTTGAGCAGTCCGGCCACCACGATGAAGCGCGTGCCGTAGTCGGCGGTGGTTACCAGTACCTGGTCCGCGCCCCAGCCCGCAATCCGGCTGACGAAGTAAAGCAGGCCATTGCCCAGGTCGCCGGCCAGTCCCAGAATGTCCAGAACGTCGTGCGCGCCTGCGTAAAGCTTGCCCTGCATGGCGATGCCCAGAGCAAACATGGCGAGGATAGAGCCACCGAGCAGCGCTCCGCGTCCCCATTTGCGCAGCAGGAAATGGCCGCCGCCGGGCACCAGCCAGCCGACGATCAAAGGAAGGTAGACAAAACCCTGTTGCGATGCCGATTGCGAGCCGTTTGCCGGCGCAGTGTTCCTGTTTTCTTCAGTTGCCATGCACTTTTGACTATATCGCACCGGGGCAGGGGCCAGCGACGCATTGCCGGGGCGTAGCCCGCTCCGGGCCGGATCTAATCCATGTCATTGAGGCAGTCCGTGATGATCAATACTAATGACGCGCGTGATCTTCCATGTGCCGTCCTTCAACTGCCAGACATGAATGAATTTTGCCTCTCCGGGCGCATCGGGCTGCTGGCCGGGATGATAAAAGCGATGAACGCCAATCTCAACAGCGCCGTAACCGTGGATCGGATACACCTCCAGAGTTCCCGGAACCAACTCGCGGCGCACCTTGCCGCAGATATTGTTTTTCACGGCATCGATTGTCTTCTGCTTGCCGGCCATCAGCCCGCCTTGATCGTGATAGAACTCAAGATCATCGGCAAAATACGAGCCAAGCTTATCCAGATCGCATCGGTTATAGGCGTCGAAGAGCGCGGCATCCAGCGCGGTAATGGTCGAAACCAGTTCGTCGCTGGCCTTTGCGCCTGGATTGTCTTGTGCGCCCGCCAGAAATGCCGGAGCAGCAAGGATTGGCACGAACAATAGAATCATGCGAAGAAGGGGAAGCTTCCTCATCAGACAGTCATGCTCCTCAAGGATTTCGGTCCATCCGGAAGTACGATATCGAGCGCGCGCCGGTTCCCCACAAGACCGACAAGGGGAAGCCGTGGGCTTTCCCAGATTCCTAAATCCTTACCAGCTCCTGCTGAATCTTACCCGTGACCCAGGCCTTGCCGGGAGCGGTGATCATATTGATCTCGCTGCGCACGCCGAACTCCGGCAGGTAGATGCCCGGCTCGACCGAGAAGCAGGTGCGGGGCAGCAGCAGGCGCTCGTCGTGAGTTTCCAGATTGTCAAGGTGCGCGCCTGCGCCGTGCAGCTCCTGGCCGATGTTGTGACCGGTGCGATGAGTGAAGAACTCGCCGAAACCGGCAGCGTTAATGACGGCGCGAGCCGCGTCGTCAGCCTCGAAGCCGCAAATGGGCCGGTTGGCTGCAAAGGCTTCTTCAACCGCATGGATGGCCGCGTCGCGGCCTTTCACGACGGTCTTGAAGACCAGTTGCTCGCGCTCAGACGGCTCGCGCCCCACCACTCCTGTCCATGTGATGTCGTAGAAGATGGTGCCGGGCTTATTGGGCCGGGCCCAGATGTCGATGAGCAAAAAGTCGCCTTCTTTGATGGGCGCGGAACGCTGGGCGGAAGGCTCATAGTGCGAGTCGGAGCAATTGGCGTTGACACTGACGTTGGGGCCGTCGTCCCAAATGAGCCCCTCGCGCCGCATGGCTTCGCTGAGCCACTGCATGTGTTCGAACTCAGAGTACGCGCCCGGTTTGCCGGAGCCCGGCCGCAAGCGGTTGCCGATCTGCTTCCAACCCTCGGCCAGAATGACATCGATGGCCCGCTGGGCTATAACGTGGCTAGAGACTTGAGCGTCGCTCAGAGTGGCTTCAAACTGGCTGACAAGATCGGCGGAGCTGACAATCTGTTTGCCCAGCCCGCGCAGAAACTCGACCGTGCCCGCATCGACCATGGAGACGTACATGATGGCGTTGTTGGGCGAGTACTGCATGGCCAGCGTGCGCGCGCCGGTCAGCATCGCTTCCAGGCCGGCGGCCAGTTCCTGCCAGCTTGAATACATCGCCTTTGTTCCAGGCAGCGCGTCAAGCCGGGCCTGCTCAATGCGGTGCACCAGCTTGCGCGGCTCTCCCGCGGCAGGCACAAAGTAGTACCAGCGCCGCGTGACGTGCGCCTTTTCGTCCATCCCGAGTATGCGCCCGGCAATGGGGTCGCGGTGATGGTGGTCATAAAACAGCCAGCCGTCATGGCCAGCCTCGCGTATGGCTGCCTGAATCGCTTGAATGTTCATACCCGCCATAATACTCGAGAAGGGGCGCTACTGTAGGCCCAATCTTCAGCTTTGGGCAGCCTGCCGAATATCTTTGGTCTCCAGAATCCTCTTCGCATAGCCGTGCCGCGCCACGGCCAGCATGGCCTGGCCAATATCGCGCGTCGAAACCACCTGGTTCGGAAACGCGCGGCGAAGCAGCGGCAGCAGCGGTTTGAAAAACACGTACATGACTCGATAAAGCGGCGTTCTCGACTGAATCCCGTCGAGCGCCTCAATCAGGCCGGGACGAAACATAAACGCTTTGAGCGGCAGACGCAGAAGGGCATTCTCCGTCCGTCCCTTGACGCGCGCCCACATCACGCGCCCACGCTCGGTGCTATCGGTGCCAGCGCCTGAAACATAGATGAAGGTCATCCCCGGACTCAGGCGGCTGAGCGCTTCCGCCGCCGCCAGGGTCAGATCGTAAGTGATGCGCGCATAATCGGCTTCCTTCATGCCGCTCGACGAGACTCCAAGCGTGAAGAAGCAGGCGTCGAAGCCGGCAAGTTCTCGCTCGATGCCCGCGTAACTCGACAAATCCTTGTGCACAATCTCGCGCAGCTTCGGGTCTTGCGCACCGGTCGCACTGCGGCCACAAGTTACCGCGAGTTCCACATCCGGGGCGCGGAGGCACTCCAACAGAACCCCCTGCCCCACCATACCCGTCGCGCCAAAGATTAACACTTTCATCAGAAGCCTCTTTCCTGCTCCCCCTTGCTCAAACCAAGCTTAAACCGTTTGCGACGATGAATGTGGCTGGGAAATAGTTTTGAAATTGGGCAAGCCACCCGGCACCGACTCAGCTTGATATTCGCGCTATTGCGATCCTGAAAGCGGTTCGGACTGGATAGCGAGTGGATGCAGCAAATGGTATAGTGCCCATATACCGGGATGCAAAATCGAGATTCCAGGCAAGTTGCCCAGGAGATAAAGGTGCCGGACCCGATATCTAATGGAGACGCAATCGACTTCAAGTCTCTGGTGGAAAACAGCGTGGATGTCATCTGCTGCTCCGGCTTTGATCGGATAGTTCGATATATCTCTCCCTCTTGTTTCAATCTGCTTGGCTGGAAACCGGAAGAGCTGATAGGCAAAGGCCCCGAAGTCTACATTCTGCCTGAAGATTTACCTCAGCTTGATACAGCCGGCGTCAAGATTCTCGCCGCTGAAAATCACATCGACATTGCGATGATCCGGATGCAAAGGAAAGACGGGTCAGTGGTTTGGGTGGAGATCAACGTCCGTCTGGTGCGCGACTCCGTCACCGGGGAACCCAAAGAGTACGTAATCGTGATGCGCGACATGACGGAGCGCAAAGAGCTGGAAGAACGACTTTCGGCGCTCGCGCTTACAGACAGCCTGACAGGACTGATGAATCGCCGCTCCTTTGACGAATCGCTGACGCGGGAGTGGAAGCGCGCGGTACGCCATGGTTCGCAAGTTTCGCTATTGTTCCTTGATATCGATCATTTCAAGCGATTCAATGACAGGTACGGACACCAGGCAGGAGATGATTGCCTGCGCGCGGTCGCCGAGGCCGTGAGCGACGCCGTTCGCACCACGGATCGTGTTGCCCGCTATGGCGGAGAGGAGATTACCGTCATTCTTCCCTCGACCTCTGCTGCCGGCGCGGAGGAGGTAGCCGAAAAAGTGCGGTCTGGCGTTGAGGCTTTACGGCTGAGCCATGAGGGCAATCCGGAAGGCGCAGGCTGGGTCACTGTGAGTGTGGGAGTAGCTACCGCTGTTGCGCGGCGAGGCGAGATCGTGGAAGGAATGCCGGAAGCGCTGCTTGAGGCAGCCGACAGCGCGATGTACAAAGCCAAGGATGAAGGTCGAAATCGCGTGGTGACGGCTGCGGCGATTGTTCCGGCGGGCTGAGGAGCGGAAGTCTTGCGATTGACTTCGGGGCCGGCTGGCAGCCTGGGACTCCGGCTACTTGCGAAGCATTTTTTGGTACCACTTGCGAAAGTAGCTGTCACCCGAATCACACATCCGCCCGAGGTAGCATTGCGCGCCGTCGCGGCTCCAGCAGTAGGTGTTGTTCCAATGACATTCGAGAGGATGAGGGAGCAACAGGTTTTCGTAATCGGTGCAGGTCTTGAGGACGAGGTTCTGTTTGCGGCGGACACCACGATGGGCGAGTTGCTTGTCGCTCTTGGCGCTAGCAAGCCCAGTAATCGCCGCGAAAGGGCGGCGGTAGGAACGGCTCATGACGAACTCCAGGTCGCAGTTGCGTACCTATGTCATGGCGTTTCCTCCCTTGCCTATGTGTACTCACTCCTAGCGCTTCTTCCGTTTAGGGCGCGCCTGCTGTGGCTTCGACGTCTGGCCGGGTGTCACTCCAACGTCTTCAGCCAACTGAGGTTTTCTGTCTCTACCGCGCACAAAAACACGCGCAACCGCAGCTAGAAACCCGCTCCCAAAACAGGCGATCGCCACGTTGACGTGGCCGAGGAACAGTGCATAAGCCCCAATGCCAAGGATAGCTAGGAGAACCAGAAATCCGAAGATCAGACCTGTTAGAGCGTATGTGGCATCCCGGTGGTCTAATGCAATCACTTGATCATTTTGATCAAGTTCCTGCCTGTCACAATGGTGACGATGTCGTTGCTCGTCGACTCCCATCTGGAGAAGTTTTTCGGCCCACCCGGGGCAAATGCGCTCATACTCGGCCAGCATCCCAGGCGGCGGCTGGGGACCAGAGAAAAACTGGCTCTGTTCGATAACCTTTTCTATCACGAGGCCAACTCTCTTGCGCTCTTCCGGAGGCAGAGAGATTCTTGCTTCTTCCAACTTCTTGTCAATATTTGTGGTTAATGCGGCTAGAGACCCATCCTCGGGACGTTGGCTTCCGCCAGGGAGAAGAGGTTCTTGCTTCGTTTCCGGCTCATTTTTCGTCTGTTCGTTCATTCAGCTTGCCAAATGCTACCTGGAAATCTCGATTAATCATAATCTTATCTGCCCGCCAGCTGCGTTGGCTCACCTTAAAGAGCACACGCCGACGAATACCGGAGTTTATGCGGTTAGAGCCGACGAGGGCCCCGACGGCACCAATTCCGTCGACAAATCCTCCACTAAATGCTTTCAACTGACGATTAGATCTTCTTTCCAAAACGGGAACCATCACATCATCCTCGGCGATTGTTAGCATTAGACAGTCCAAAACGGGGATTGGTTGCAATATCCAGTATGCATGAACAAAGTAAATCTCCTACATCTATAACGTCAAGAATCGCATCTTGATCAGCAATATACACAAATCGGATGAAATTCGCCGCTATTCGTAGGGTCGTTCCCGAAATGGGAGGATAGGCTCGATGTGCCTATCTTCCCGTTCCGCCGACGGTCATCTTGTCGAGCTTGATGGTGGGCATGCCGACGCCGACCGGGACAGATTGGCCGTCTTTGCCGCACGTGCCGATGCCCTCGTCGAGCTTGAGATCGTGGCCGACCATGGAGACATGCTTCAGCGCTTCGGGG
>Ga0182013_10002842_pt1 | contig 22239 bp, 14 predicted proteins | sample 612S2MmetaG_FD_120487 | JGI IMG/M metagenome (GOLD analysis project Ga0182013, IMG submission 120487) | Permafrost microbial communities from Stordalen Mire, Sweden - 612S2M metaG | ecosystem: Environmental > Terrestrial > Soil > Wetlands > Permafrost | place: Sweden: Stordalen | collected... | reverse complement strand
TGAAAGATCGGCCGCCACTCATCATGCGGCTTCAAGTCAACAAAGTATTCGGTGTTCCCGAAACCGCCGGTGTCGGTTCCGTCGTCGGGTCGTCCTGCCTGCGACACAACCGTCTTTACTTCAGGGAACGACGCAAAAACCATGCGCTCCTGCTCGGTAAACTTCTCCCCTTCCGAGAGGCTGGTGCTATTCGCCAGAGTGCCACGAGCCCAGATCGCGCCTTCGTCGAGGTGCGGCAGAAACTCCGAACCAATAGCCCCACTGAATCCCAGGTAGATCGTTCCGGCAACGGCAATCACACCCACACCTGCAATGATCCAACGATGACCAATCGCCCAGCGCACCTGTCTCCGATACCCGTTCGTCACGAATTCCAGAACCCGATTATGTCGTTCCTTGAATCCGCTACGAAACAGGATGCTTGCCAATACCGGCACGATGAAAATAGAAAACGTCATCGCGCCGAGCAGCGCGAAAGCCACCGTCCAGGCCATGGGTCTGAATAGTCGGCCCTCGATGCGTTGCAGCGTAAAGATCGGCATATAAGCCGTGATGATGATGGCAATGGCGTAAAAGACTGGCCGTTGTACCTCGTGACAGGCCTCGCGGATGACCTCGGCTACGGTCTTTCTTGGATCAGTGGGCCCTTGATCCCGCATACGAGCCAGGTGGCGAATGATATTTTCCATCATCACCACCGCCCCATCCACGACCATGCCGAAATCCAAAGCACCCAGCGAAAGAAGATTCGCGGGAATATGGTTGAGGTCCAGACAGATCGATGCAAACAACAGAGAAAACGGGATCGTAAGCGCGACGATGAACGCCGCGCGGGCATTGAGCAGGAAGAGCAGAAGAATGATGGTGACCAGCACCATGCCTTCGGTCAGGTTGTGCATGACCGTGTGCAGGGTGAAATGCAGAAGGTCGCTGCGATCCAGCATGGGAATGACCTTCACCCCGGGTGGCAGGAGGCCGTTGTTGAGTTCGTCGACCTTCTTGTGAATTGCGTCGAGCGTGGGTTGCTCTTCCGCGCCCTTCCGCATCAGGACGCCGCCCTGGATGACATCGGGCTCATCAACAATGCTTCCGTCCGCCATGTGGTTGGCCCTTGCCATGTGGCCCAATCGGATCATCGGCCCTTGCTGCACCTCTGCGATGTCTTTGACTCTCAACGCCGTCCCATTCTTCGTGGTCAGGACGGTATTCTCGATGTCCTGGACGCTCCTGTAGAGTCCGAGTGCACGCACATTCATTTGCTGCATGCCCAACTCAACGAAGCTGCCGCCGGCGTTGTTGTTGTTGTTGGATAGCTGCTGTTCGACCTGGCCGATACTTAGCCCATACGAGACGAGCTTGCTTGGATCTACCCTTACCTGGTACTCGCGCACCGTACCGCCGAAGTCGGACACGTCGACCACATTGAGAACGGATTTGAACTGCTTGAGGAGAACCCAATCCTCAATTGACCTCAGGTCCATCAGGTCGTATTCAGGGTTTGTGCTTCGTATCGTGTACCAATAGATCTGGCCCGTGGTGCTCCAATCCGTGCCGATCTGGGGCTGCAGATTCTGTCCGGCCGGGAGATTGACTTGGGTTAACCGCTCCAGCACCTTCTGACGGTTCCAGTCGTTCACGGAGCTATCGTCGAAGATCATGATTACGTAGGAGAGACCGAAGATGGACTCCGACCGCAAGAAGGTCATGTGCGGCATTCCGGCCATTTGAACTTCGATGGGAATTGTGACTTGCTGTTCGATCTCCTCGGCGGATCGGCCTGGCCACTGGGTAATAACCGTGACATAGTTATCCGCAATATCCGGATAAGCCTCTACCGGCAATTGATGAAACGAGATCGCCCCCCAAAAGATCAACAACAATGCAATCGCAATCACCACAAAGCGATTGTTCAGGGCAAAATCTACAAGAGTCCGGATCATACTTTCTCCCTCAGGTCCCTTCGGCAGCTACTGGGTGTCGATGGTGTTCTGTAACACCAGAGGATTTGTCACCACCTGCTGGCCAACTGGAATGCCCGACGTAACCTCCTGCATACCTCCTGGCAACTGGTCCCCTCCAACCACCATTACCCTGCGGAACTTATTTCCCGGAGCAGGCACGTAGACCCAGTCCCGATCATGCAAGTGCAGAATTGCTGAGGCAGGTACAGCCGCAACGGTCTCCTCCTTCTTTCCCTCAAAGGTGGCCGTCACAAACATGCCCACCTTCATCATTCCGGGATTTGACACCTCGATACGGACCTTACCTGTCCGGATTGCCGGATCGAGTATCGGCAGAATGTTGTCAACCCTACCCTTGAATACACGGCCAGGATAGGCATTTAGAGTCACGTCCGCTGGATCGCCGACGTGAACGTTGGGGAGATCGTTTTCGTAGACATCGCAAACGACCCACACCGAGGAGAGATCGGAGATTGTAAATGGACTGGTGCCCAGGCTCTGCACACCGGCAGCGTTGGTCACCTCCTGATCGGTGATGACACCCGAGACCGGTGCCGTGATATCGACCATGCCTGTAGGGTGGTCCACATCGCTGCCCAATAAGCGAAGGTGCTCGGCGGCGGTATCCATCGCAACTTTGGCCTTCTCTTCTGTGTCCTTTGCGAGTTCAAGATCAGCTTGCGCAATCGCTCCATGCTGGAGCAGGTCCTGGGCACGGTCCCACTGCGCCTTGGCCAAGGTCTCGTCGGAGACCGCCATCTGGTAGTTCGCAAATGCACCCGAGATGTCATCGCTGCGTAAGCGCAGTAGCAACTGACCTTTCTTCACCACGTCACCCAGCCGCGCGTAGAGCCCGACGATCCGGCCCGACGCAAGAGAAATTACGGGAACAGTGCGGTCGATATCGGGATTGACTGTACCGGTAACTGCTAACTGCGACACCGCGCGATGCTCGACCGCAGCCGTCATAGGATACTGGTCAGGACGGTCTACGGTGAACTCAGCCGCCTCGAAGGCCGTGGTGACTTTGGCCGGCGGCGGCGCACCTGCTGCTGGATCGGCCTCCACCTTCTTGCAAGCTCCGGTCGCCATCAGCATGGCGGCGCTAAGAACCGCAAAATAGATTTTTATGGGATTCCTATGCACTCTGACGGCTGAGGCGAACACGCTATACCTCCTGAGCAAGCAAATCGGTGTCCGCGCGTAAGAAGTGTTGGCGTTCCGATTCAGTCTTGCTGCATGATGCTGTTTCTTATATTGATGGACGCCTAATAAATACGGCATAAGGAATAAATAGAAAATCTATAAGAATGGGATAGAAAAGTAGTTAAGGAGTGGACTGGGGCATACAATCATCGTCGCTGTTTATATGGGTATGTCGCACTACCAGCTACTTCCTTATGCGGAGCAACACGCAGGTTGCATCGATAAAGACCCGCGGCTATATGCAGATGCAGTGCAAGGACTTTGCCCGTCCCTGCACTGCTCCACGTTCCCGATGCTGATTTACAGTTGAATACGGATTAGGAGCTAGAACCTCACCATGAGCGCTTCAGTGACCACGAGTTGATCTCTGACAAGAGAGGGGAACCAGACTGCCGAAGTTTGGCCAACTGGTCCGCCGCAGGCTGCCTCGGCTGCTACAATCCCCGCTCCGCCAGGCGCCCAGCCGACGCCGGAGGAGCCACCGGTGGAGCAGGCGTAGGTCGACGGTGAGCCGTTATTGCCGCCGGGAGGAGTGATGCCTCCGCGTCCGGTCCAGTACGGCACATCCGAGTGACGATAACCTGTCTCCGTGCGGAATGTAACGTACTGGCTGGGCATGTAGTCATAGGTGACTGTCATATCCCATGCCTTTGCCTGATCGCCTGGGTTCTCCGTGAAGTAAGGCGATCCAGAGAAGGCCGTCGCGCCGTTGATGGGCGGCAGCAGGGTAAGATACCGACCGGGATTGCTCATCATGCCACCGCCGAGCGTGAGGGCGTACCTGTCCTTGCCCCACCACGTCCGGTCATAGGCCATCCATCCGAGGAAGTCCTGCTTGAAGGCCCGCCCGCCGCCAGCGGACGCAGGCTCTTTTGGGTTACCGTGGCAGGCTACGTTCTCAACCGGCGGGCCGGCTCCATCGACTCCGAATTCGCAACCGGCGTCCGCGGTAACTGTGAATGCAGCCTTGTCGATGTATTTATTCTTGTTGTCGTAGTATTTGACCTCGATGCTGTCGTCTGTGTGTAAACGGTGGCGATACGGCAACCCAAGATCATCTTCACCCACACCGTAGTTGTTGAAGACCAAATCAAGCCACGGCGTCGGACGATAGAGGATCTGTCCGCCCAGTCCCGGTTTGCTGTTGGGTCTTGCATAGGTCTGCCAACCATTGATGATCCACGGCTCAATCTTTAGCTTCTCGGTCGGGAAGAACTGTAAACGCAGCCCAGTGAAGAACCATGGAGTATTGGAGGATACGAACGACGGCTGGTAGGCCCAGTTGTCGGCATTGTAGTAGCTGAACAACCCGATGTAGGAGACGAAGATCCCGGCATCGACATTAATGCCATGCATCTTGTCAAAGTGATATCCGCCCCACGCCTCCGAGACGTACCGGTATGCATCCGCGAGGTCCCATTGGCCTCGGTTATAGCTGGCATCGTTGCGCGGTGTGGTCGTAGCCCACTCGCCAAACATGGTGAGGAACCTGCCGCGAACATTGTCGATGCGTATGTCGCCGCCGAAGCTCAACTGCTCTATTTGGAATTCCCCGGCGCGAAATGTCTCGGTCGAACCGCCCAGGGAGTCGTCTGTCGGATGGTTATGGTCCCAGGTGTAGTTGGTGTCCGCGCGAAACTCCGGCGTGAAATACTTCGTCGACATGGGGCTGTCGACCACGCGGCCATTCGAATTCATCCATGTCCAGTCCCCAGGGAATGGAGCGCTCTTTTTAAGCCTCTCCGCGCTGATCGCGGGAGTCGGATCGGCGACGGTCTTCTCAAGCGCCGCGATGCGCACTTTCAGGTCCGCCAGCTGCTGCTCGGTGGTCTGCGGCGTGCTGGGCGAGGTCTGGGTTGCGGGCGTGGCCTGTGCAGACGCGCTGTTTCCAGCCGCGGCCAAACAAACCAGTAAGGCCAATCCAGTTGCAATGGCTGACTTTGAACAAAAGCTGGGCATTTTTTTGTCCTCTTTTCTTGGCGGACACACGTCCACCTATGCGTTCTGCTACTGGCCGCATTTACTTGTTGCGGAGTTGCTTGTAATTGAACCAGTGTGCCGGAGGCGGCATAAGGATGGTATTAAGAAGGAATAGAAAGTTAGTTAAAGCGCGCGCACATCGTGCATGATGTGGGCCCAATGATATTATCGTGTCCCTTATGCGCCTCTTAGGTAGTCCCGTTGCATTGCAGCTGCGGCAGGCCCACCATTGATTTCTTATCGATTGATCACCCATCGATGATGAAGGACACCACGACTACTTCGGACCGGCAATTATCGGAACACCCCCGCTCGATTGAAGGCACTACATGTTTTTGTGTCGAAGCCAAAGACTGCGGATGGGAGGCACTAGACGATGCAAGCTGGGCTGATTCTGATTGTCGATGACGAGATGTCAATTCGCCGCGCACTCCATACAACGTTTTCCACACTCGGCTTTAGTACCGTCGAGGCGGCACGCGGCGAGGAAGCTCTTTCGTTGGTTCGCACGGCTTCCTTTGACGCTGTCTTGCTCGACATCAACATGCCGGGCATGTCCGGTATCGAGACCTGCAAAGCAATGCGCCGACACTTGCCACGCCTTCCGATTCTGATGCTGACCGTGCGCGACAGCGAAGAGGATAAGGTCGAGGCATTGGACGGTGGTGCAGACGATTACATTACCAAGCCGTTCCAAATGCCAGAGCTCACTGCACGCATCCGCGCAACCATGCGCTGGCGCAGCACAGCCGTTGCAAAAAACAATGAAGCGGAACCCGTGCTCCATGTCGGAGACATTCAGCTTGACCCGGCGCGGCGCACGGTGAAGAAGGCCAATCGCATGGTTCGTCTCACTCCAAAGGAGTTCGAATTGACCCGCCAACTCATGCTGTGCGCCGGACGGCCCATTTCCCACGCCCGATTATTAGCTTCCGTGTGGGGGCCGGAGCACAGCGGAGAAATCGAGTATTTGCGCACATTCATGCGGCAATTGCGCAAGAAGCTCGAGGATGATCCGGCAAATCCCCAGTACCTGCTGACAGATCCTCATTTTGGCTACCGCTTTGGAGAGTAGTTTGCAGGCATGATCGCGGCTCAAGCGGAGCAGCGCGCGTGAAGGCTGCTGGGAAGTACGGGATCATCGGCTGGCACGCGTCCCGCCACACGTACCGTTCGTGGCTGGACGAGACCGGAGCTCCGATGAAGGTGCAGCAGGAACTGATGCGGCACGCTTCGACCCAGATGACAATGAACGTCTATGGACAAGCAACGTCGTCCATCGAAACGGGAAGCGATGGGAGGGTTGTGGAGATGGTGCTCAAGCCGATGAAAGCGAGCGCCTGAACTGCGATTTTCTTATTAGGAGTAAATGGGAGTGAATCGGCTTTTCTGATTCTCTCTAAACCATTGATTTGATTGGTTGCGGGGGTAGGATTTGAACCTACGACCTTTGGGTTATGAGCCCAACGAGCTACCGGGCTGCTCCACCCCGCATTCCAAGTATACTGCCGGTGACGGGGTGGGTCAAACGCCGCCAGCCGCACCCACGCCGCCCAATCCGGCATCTCATCCAGAGAGACTGAGAATGTTGCGAGGCACGGCACATTTATGCGTTGCTCGCGTAACTTTTGCCTGGATTTTGAGTCTTCAAGAGTACAGGCCGCGTGCGAATCTGCCCGGCCTGCGGACATTGGGAGGAACACGATGCGTCGCATGAATCAGGGGACTCGGTTGCGGATGTTGCAGGGCGCTGTGCTGACTGGAGTGTTGGGTTGGGCCGCGATGGGCTTTGCCCAGACGCCCGCGCCGGCCGCAAAGACGGTGCCCGACGCGCAGGTGGAGGCGAATGTTCTGAAGGCATTGGCGGCAGCGCCCGATCTGGCCAACCAGCCGATGACGACCACCACCGTTTACGGAGTGGTGACGCTCAGCGGTACGGTGCAGACGGAGGCGCTGCGCACCGAGGCCGAGAACATCGTTGCGCGGACCGCCGGGGTGCAGAAGGTGGTCGATGAGATGACTCTGAGCAGCGAGACCGCTCCGGATGCGCAGGGCACCAACCCAACGCTACAGTCGGACGGGACCATGGCCCCGGCGCAGGGTCAGGCGCCGGTCGCGCAGGGCTCTCCGGATTCGGACAACACCGCGCCCAGCACCGCACCCAGCAACGCCCCAAACCAGGCGAGCGGGCCGAGTTATGGGCCGGGCGCGCCGGAGTATCGTCAACCTTACGGCGGCCAGCAGCAGGCGCAACAGCAAGCGCCTCCGGGATATGCACAGCCGGGATATGGCCAGCCGCAGCCGGGATATGCGCAGCCTCAATATAATAGTCAGCCGCGGTATTACGCTCCTCCGCAGCAACCAGTGTATGGCGGGCAAGAGGCGGGACAGACGGTGACCATCGCTAACGGAGCGCTGGTGCGCATTCGTATCAACCAGACGCTCGACAGCGCGCACGCCAAGCCGGGCCAGCACTTCGACGGAATCGTGGTGAACGATGTTGCCGCCGACGGCGCGGTGGCGATTCCGCGCGGCGCTGCGGTGCAAGGTGTCGTGGTGGACGCGAAGGCGTCGGGTGCATTGGCCGGGCGCGGCGAGCTTTCACTGCAGTTGACGCAGGTGACGCTGGCCGGGAAGAACTATCCGATCGTCTCCGACGTGTGGGCGCACAATGGCGCGGACAAGACCGCGCAGACGGTGAACAGCACGGCGGTTGGCGGCGGGCTGGGCGCGCTGGTGGGCGCAGCGGCGGGTGGCGGAGCAGGCGCGGCGATCGGCGCGGGCATCGGCGGAGCGCTGGGACTTGGCTCGTCCGCGGCGTCGGGCCGAGGGCAGGTCTTCGTCCCGTCGGAGGGGCTGCTGACCTTCCATCTGGCGCAGCCGGCGACGGTTGCAACCGTATCGCAGGCCGAGATGGACCGGCTGGCTCAGGGAGTTCCGAACGGAGCGCAGCAATTGCAGCGCCGTCCGGCACCTTACTACGGACCGGGCTACTCTCGGCCGTATCCGTATCCTTACTAAAGACTAGGCAGGGCTAAGACTGGGCAGGCAGGATTTGCATCTCGGGATTTGCACTTAGGGGCCGCAACCGCGGTCCCTTTCTGCTGCCTGGGGTACCCCCTCCCCCCCCCGACTTGGCAGGCTGGTATCGCGTGCCGATAAGGCGATACTTTCAGGCACTTCGGGCAATCGGCGTGGGCGCGCCTTGCAGGGTAACGAAGCGCCGAGGCTGGCAACAGGCTTGCCCCAACCGCGCAAGGTCTGTCTGCATACTCCGGTCTGTGTCGAATGACTTGAGCGCTGCGTCGAGAATCGAAGCTGCTCTGGTATCGGCCGGTCGCTCAATGCGGTAGTGCATCCACTTGCCCTCGCGCCGCGCCTCGACGATGCCAGCGCGGCGAAGGTAGGCGAGATGCCTGGAGATCTTGGGCTGCCCCTGCTTCAGAATCTCCACGAAGTAGCAGACGCACACCTCGCGCCCGTTCATCAGATTCAGCAAACGCAGCCGGGTAGGGTCGGCCAGCGCAGCGAACAGTTGCACCATGTCGAGCGGCTTTGCGCTTCGGGTCATGCCCGTAATATACGCCTTGACAGATATGTTGGGAAGATCATACATTTGGATTGGCGTATATGAGGACGCCGGCCCATGGACAACCAGACGGCAGTTCGCGAGAAGTACGGCTCCATCGCACGGAGCGTGACCCAAACTCAGGCGACCGCGTGTTGCGATCCTGCGATGCGCTGCTGCGATCCGATCACCAAAGATCTGTACAACGCCGCTGAGACCGGCGCGCTGCCTGAGAATGCGGTCCTGGCCTCTCTCGGGTGCGGCAACCCGACCGCGCTGATCGAACTCATGGAAGGCGAAACGGTCCTGGATCTTGGCTCAGGCGGGGGTATCGACGTGTTGCTCTCTGCCAGGCGCGTGGGCCCAACCGGCAAAGCGTACGGCCTGGACATGACCGATGACATGCTTGCGCTTGCGCGAGAGAATCAGCGGCAGGCGGGCGCGGTGAATGTCGAGTTTCTGAAGGGCGAGATTGAGAACATCCCGCTGCCGGACAACTCCGTCGATGTGGTCATTTCCAACTGCGTCATCAACCTTTCCGCAGACAAGTCGCGTGTCCTGCGCGAAGCGTTCCGCGTGCTTCGGCCAGGTGGCCGTTTCGCCGTCTCTGACGTTGTGGTGCGCGGCGAGGTACCGGCCTCCGTCCAGCAGAGCATGTTGCTTTGGGTGGGATGCATCGCCGGCGCGTTGGAAGAGTCGGAGTATCGAGCGAAGCTCGCCTCTGCTGGCTTTGTGGATGTGGACATTGAGCCGACTCGCGTTTATGACATTGAAGATGCGCGGGTGTTTCTGACAGAGGCCGGTATTGCGGTGGATGAAATCGCCCCGCAAGTGGAAGGCAAGTTCATCAGCGCGTTCATCCGTGCCACCAAGCCAAAGGCCCACACACAAAATTCCTGCTGCGGCCCCACCTGCTGCGCCTGATTCCTTCCGTTCGTCATTCTGGACTCGGCTTCATCGAGTCCAGAATCTCCGTATTGTTCTTCTTCTCACGCCAAGGATGATCCCCATGCCCCACTACAACGTCCTGTTTCTCTGCACCGGCAACTCCGCCCGCTCCATCATGGCCGAAGCGATCCTGAATCACAAGGGTCGCGGGATCTTCACCGCCTACAGTGCCGGCAGCCACCCGTCCGGCACCCCCCGCCCCGAGGCGCTCGCGCAACTCGCCTCCGCCGGCATCTCGACCGAGGGACTGCGCAGCAAGTCGTGGGACGAGTTTGCCGCACCCGACGCCCCCGCGATGAACTTCGTCTTCACCGTATGCGACAACGCCGCCAACGAAGTCTGCCCCTACTGGCCCGGCCAGCCCATGACCGCCCATTGGGGCATTCCCGACCCCGCCGCTGTTCAGGGCACGCCCGAGGAGATCGCCCGTGCCTTTCGCGACGCATTCTCCACTCTCGACCGCCGCATCAGCCTCTTCCTCGCCCTGCCGCTCGCCACGCTCGACCAGTTCACCATCCAGAAAGAGATCACCGGGATCGGGCGGTCATAATCATGGCAACTACACCCCACACCCAAGGCCAGGTCTGCGCTCCCCATCGGCGCAAGCATCTCTCCTTCCTCGATCGCTTCCTCACCCTCTGGATATTCCTTGCCATGGCCATCGGAGTCGGCCTCGGCCACTTCGTCCCCGGCTCCGCCGCCTTCGTCAACCGCTTTCAAAGCGGCACCACCAACATCCCCATCGCGATCGGCCTCATCGTCATGATGTTCCCGCCGCTGGCGAAGGTCCGCTACGAAAAGCTCGGCGACGTCTTCCGCAACCGGCGCGTCCTCGGCCTCTCGCTCATCCAGAACTGGCTCATCGGCCCGGCGCTCATGTTCCTCCTCGCCATCGTGTTTCTGCGCGGCGAGCCCGCCTACATGCGCGGCCTCATCCTGATCGGCATCGCCCGCTGCATCGCGATGGTCCTCGTCTGGAACGAACTCGCCGAGGGCGATACCGACTACGTCGCCGGCCTCGTCGCCCTCAACAGCATCTTCCAGGTCCTCTTCTACAGCGTATACGCCTGGGTCTTCGTCACCGTGCTGCCGCGCTGGCTCGGCCTGCAGGGCTCGGTTGTCAACGTCGGCATCGCGCAGATCGCCAAGAGCGTCGGCATCTACCTCGGTGTTCCTTTCGCCGCCGGATTCATTACCCGCTTCGTCCTCATCCGGCTCAAGTCCGAGGAGTGGTACCGCACCCGCTTCATCCCGCGCATCAGCCCGCTTACGCTGGTCGCGCTGCTGTTCACCATCCTGGTCATGTTCTCGCTCAAAGGCGATCTCATCGTCCGCCTCCCGCTCGATGTCGTCCGCATCGCCATCCCGCTTGTCATCTACTTCCTCATCATGTTTCTGGTCAGCTTCTGGATGGGCAAGCGCCTCGGCGCGAACTACGCGCAATCCGCCACGCTCTCCTTCACCGCTGCCGGCAACAACTTCGAGCTCGCCATTGCGGTTTCGGTCGCGGTGTTCGGTATCAACTCCGGCGAAGCCTTCGTCGGAGTCGTCGGCCCCCTCATCGAAGTCCCCGCCCTGATCGCCCTGGTCAACGTAGCCTTCTGGCTCCGCCGCCGCTACTTCGCGCCCGGCAGCGACGACTTCCAGGTGCATCCGGTCGAAGATACGCCGTAACCGTCCCTGGCCCTGCGGCTCCCATTGCCGTGCGAATGTACATAGCCGTTCCCTATTGGTTCACCGCATCCACGCCTTCGCCAACCCAGCCGTCACTCTTGCCCCATCCGCAAGCACCACGCATCAACCCAAAACCGTTTCTGAAACCCTGTTCAGTTTCCCTTCCGCAGACACCATCAAGGACGTCTCCTGTGGTACTGGTTGGGCGCACCCGGCGTGGGAGGAACACTGCCGGCGATCTGCGCCCCGCCAGCGTGAGCCTGGGTCAGAGCATCGGTCAGGGTGATGCCGGTTCCGGAAACCTGCGCCCCGGCGGCATGGGCAGACTTCAGCGGTGCGGCAACGGTGATGACGGCGGGGCCTCTGCGGGCAGCGGCGGCGACAACCGCCGTCTCCAGGTTTGCGCCACTGTCGATGGTGATGGTCTCGCCGGGGCTAAAACCTTCCACGCTGGCGACCGGGATGACGGTAGCGCCCGCGTCGATGGCAGTGCCCAAAGTGCTGGCGCCTGCAGTGCCCACGGTCGCGATGACGGCGGTCTCGGGGTGCGCGGGCGTATCAATCACGATCGTCTGACCGGCGTCGAAGTCGGCCACGCTGGCGACTTTGATATTGGTCACGCCGACGGTCGAAGCGGCCGACAAGGTCGTCGCCGCCTGGGTCAGGAAATCGGTGCAGTTGCTGTCGGTGTCGGCGCCATCCGGGAAGCGGCCCGCGCTCCTGCCGGGGCCGGGCGCAGCCACGCGGCATCCATTCTGCGCCGATCCGGAGGCGGCCTGGTAACCCTCGGCGGCCCATGGATCGACAAGGAGTCCGTAGTTGAGGCTGTCGACGACCAGACCAGCCGCGTCCCGCAGCACCATGTTGCCGGCGGCGGGTAACAGGGCGGGACCACCGAACCACTGGCTGGGTGCCGTCCCTTGGTAGCCAGCGGTCGTAACGTTCGCGTCGCGTACAACTGCGTTGATCGCGTGTTCGCGGACCAAGGGGCGGTCGAGCGTTATACCGGTGCCGAGCGCCTGCACGGGCTCGTTGCTCAAGTGGGCAAAGGCCGTCGCCGGTTGGAAGCTGATCCCCGTCCCTCGATCGCTGAACGGCATGTTGGCCGCATGGTTGAATTTGAGCGGGGCGGCCAGGTCGAGGCCCGTGCCCGGAACCACCGCCCCCCGGTTCGAGGGTGTGCCGACCTTCGTAACCGTGACCGTCTCGATCCCATGGCCGACGCTGTCGATGTCCAATCGGATCTTGTCACCAACCGAAATGTTGGCCACCGACGTCACCTTGATATTCGTCGAGCCTGCAAGTGCGTCCGCCCCCAAATAGGCTTGGGTGCCCTGTTTGCCGACCGCGGTGACTGTGGCTACCTCGTACCGCTCCGTGCTTCCTGCGACGGTGGGATAGGAACCGCCGTAGCCGATGCCGATCTTGTCGCCGACCGCGAAGCCAAGCACGTTTGTGACAGGCACGTTGGTCGAGCCGGCCGGGATCTTAAGTACCGGCCCGTCAGGGAGCGGTTGCCACAGCGTCGTATTGTTGCTGGCGGCAGTCCCGATGCTTACGATCTTGCGGGTCTCCGCGTTGGAGCCGGTGTCAATGCTGATCGTATCGCCGGCCGTCATGCCCGCCGTGCTCCTGACGCTGAGGGTGGTAACGCCCGCACGCGCGGGAACCACCAGCCCGGAGTTGGAGAGGCCGAGCACATAGAAGCCGCCAGCCGCGAGTCTCGTGCTGGCCGGAATCTTCACCGCCGAAAGAATCGCCTGCTGGGTTGGGTGCTCGGTCAGGCTCCAGCCGGAGATATCGACGTTATGGGACCCAGCGTTGTAAAGCTCGATGAATGAATTCGTCGCGTTCATCGCGTAGGCGCCGCCAATGTCCGCGCCCCTCGGGTTGTCGGGCGTGAGCGTGCTGATACGGAATTCGTTGACCTTGATTGGGCTGACGTTGCGCACTTTTTCAGCCATCGTCGCCGTGGACTGCTTTCCGCCGCTCTTCCACGCAGCGTTCGCGACCAGATCGCCGTTGAAGGCCGCCGGCCCCGAGGTGACCTTGAAGGTCGCGCTCACACTCGCACCCGGCGAAACCGGACCCGCGAAGTTGGTTGAGCCCGAGGCCACGGCGGTCCACCCCTTCGGCGAGGAGATGCTCAGCTTCACGCCCGCCGCGGGCGCGCCCGTGGTGTTCGTGAAGGAGACGGTGGTGTCCTGCGACGACCCCGGCGAGAACGTTTGCAGTCCCGGCGGAGCAGCCGTTGCCGCCGCCGGCGCGATGCTCAGTTGCTGTACGTCGTACCTCGCCGCCGTCACGTTCGCCTGCACCAGTTGATCGGTGGCGTCCGTGGGGAACGTGCCTGCCGCCGTCATCGCTCCTTCGTAGAAGGTGCCCTGCGAGCTGTCGCTGTTGTCGCCGCCGTTGCCCAACAGGATCGCCCCCTGCTTCCGCATCGGGTCATAGGTGGGGTTGATGCGCGGTCCGTTGAACATCACCGACAGCGCCCCCCGCTGTGCATCCCCGCCCATCGAGGTCCAGTGGTGCGGCTCGCCCTTGGCCATCGCGGTCACAAATCGCCACGTAATGTTCGGCAGGCTCGCGCAGAGTTTCGATCCATCCGGATTCGCGCATCCCACCAGGTTGTTCTCCTGGTCGGTCATCACCCACGGGCCGGGTGCGTTGCCGTGATACCAGCCGGTGGAGTCGCCGTAGTATGCGGTTTCCATGGTGCCATTGCCGTCGTCGCGGCTGTCGGTCTCGGCGTTGCCGTAGTCGAAGCAGCAGCCGGAGTTGAAGTGCTGGCCGTTGAGGACCCAGTACTGCCCCTCGGCCTGGTCGTCGACGGCGGTGCCCTTGGCGTCGTCCAAGCGCAAACCCATGCCCGGCTCGATAAAGACGCCGTATGCCTTGTGCCCCATGATCGTAATCGGCGCCATGTCGGCGACCGGGACATTGTCGTATCCACCCATGGCCGGCCCGCTGAACCCGCCGCGCGGCGGCTGGGTCAGGTCGTTGTGCTTGTCGGACTGGTCGTAGAGGATAGTGATCCAGCAGTAGGTGTTGGCGCAGAATGCGTCCTGCGCGGTCGCGTCGGCGTATCCACCCGCGTCGGAGCCCGACGGCTTAACGACGCGAATGTCCAGGGTCTTACGGTCCGACTGGCGCAGCACCTGGTAGAGGGGGCCGTTGTAAGCCCCATACAGCGCACGCGTGGTGCTATGCGCCGCCACGCATGGGTCTCCGGCGGCGGCGTAGATGTCGCATGGGCCTTGCGGCCTGTGCGGAGCGGCATTGGTTCCCGCCGCGCCTTGTGCTGCCATCGTCAATGTGGCGCCAATCAGCGTGGCGGCAAGTGCGAACATTCGCACAAGATTGATTCTCGTATTCATGCTTTTCCTACCTGCCTTGTCTGGCTTATTCGGCATCGTTCCGGGGGTGCAGCGCAAACAACCGCCAACATCTTACCCCGCGCGCCTTGGATGTTTCCTGGCCCGGCTCAGTATAGTCACAATGGGGCCAACGACGCGGGATCAAATTACGATAAGGCAGGCGGGCGGGCGGGTGATTTATACTTATCTCTTGCCCTTGCAATCGGCTGGGCGCGCGGATTCGCGTGTGCCGGACGCGCAAAATCAACGGGCGGATGCATCGTGTCTGGTCGCAGATGGGGGTTCCCAGGTGACGAGACCGGTGCGCGTAATCTAGGTCGGCAGCCAAGCATGATTCGTTTTCTTCAGCAGGGCGAGAAGTTACAGAAGATTATCTTTGGCGTCATTATCGGCGTCGTTGTGGTTGGAATGGTGATCTACCTGATTCCGGGTCTGATGGACGCCGTCAACGGCACGGAGGCGACCGGCGTCTACGCGACGGTACACCCGCCGGGGGTGTGGGGACGGCTGTTTGGAGAGAGCACGCCGGTGAAGACCGATGATGTGACCCGGCTGGCCGAACGGCAATTGCAGCAGCAGCATTATCCTGAGGCGCTGATGCACCAGTTGCTGCCTTACATGATGAGCCGGGCGGGGCAGGTGATGGTGCAGCGGGCGATCCTGAAGCAGGAGGCCGACCGCCTGCACCTGCAGGTGTCGGACGCCGACCTGGTGAACTACCTGAGGACCGGGCCGCTGGCGCAGTATCTGTTTCCCAACGGCAAGTACATCGGCGACGACGGCTATATCAACTTCATCCAGATGGCGATTGGGCAGGATGTGTCGCGCAGCGAGTTCGAGTCTGAGGTCAAGGAGGACCTGGAGATCCAGCGGCTGCAGTCGCTGATCACCGACGGAGTGACGGTGTCGGACAAGACCGTGATGGGCGTCTACGCGGTGCAGGGCACCAAGGTGAAGTTCGACTACGCGGTGGTGTCGGCGGAGGACCTGAAGAAGACCGTGAATCCGACAGACGCGGAGTTGCAGGATTTCTACAAACAAAACATGGCCAGGTACGCGAACGCGATTCCTGCGACGCGCAAGATTCAGTATGTGGCCTTCGATGCATCGAAGGTGCCGGGCGGCAAGCCCGCGGTGAGCGATGCGGAGATCCAGGCGTATTACGCCGCGCACCAGGCCGAGTACAAGACGGAAGAAGAGGTGAAGACACGGCACATCCTGATCACTTCCAAAGCGGGCGCGGACGCGCAGACCGATTCCGCGGCCAAGGCCAAGGCGCAGGACGTGCTGAAGCAGCTGCAGGCGGGGGGCAACTTTGCCGATCTGGCGAAGAAGTACTCCGATGACCCGGGCAGCAAGGACCAGGGAGGCGAGTTGCCGCTGATCCCGACCGCCAGCCTTGACCCGGCCTACGCGAAGGCGGCGATGGCGCTGAACCCAGGGCAGACCTCGGGCCTGGTAAAGTCCGCGTTCGGCTACCACATTATCCAGACCGAGCAGAAGCAGCCGGCGGCCGTCAAGCCGCTGACGGCGGTGAAGGATTCAATCGTGCAGGTGCTGCAGCAGCAGAAGGCGGGCACGGCAGAGCAGGCGTTTGCGGCGCAGCTTGCGACCGAGGCCAAGAAGGATGGGCTGGAGAAGACGGCGGCGGCGCATGGACTCCATGCGGTGACAACGGATTACATCGGCAAGGATGGCACCATCGGCGGGCTGTCGGACGCATCGGCGCTGCTGGCGCAGGCGTTCACCACGGACAAGGGTGCGGCGCCGGCTACGGTCTCCACCGGCGACGGCTACGCGGTGTTCCAGGTGGTGGATGCGAAGGCAGCGCACACTCCGGATTTTGCGGAGTACAAGTCGCATATTCTGGATGACTACCGCGACCAGAAGGTGCCGCAGTTGGTGCAGCAGGAGACCACTAAGCTGGCCGACCGCGCCAAGGTGCTGAACGACCTGAAGAAAGCCGCGGCGGAGTTGAAGGTCCCGGTGAAGTCGAGCGATCTGGTGGGCGAGGATGGGCAGGTGCCCGACCTGGGCGCGATGAGCGGGCCCGCGTCGGTGGCCTTCTCGCTGGCCAAGGGGGCCATCTCCGGGGCGATCAACGCGGGACAGACCGGCGTGGTGCTGACCGTGACCGACAAACAGCAGCCGACCCAGGCCGAGATCGCGCAGCACATTGACCAGACCCGCGAACAGTTGCTGAGCGTGCAGCGGGACGAGGTATTCCGGGTGTTTCTGGGGGACCTGTCGGAGAGGTATCAGAAGGGCGGCGGGGTACGCATGACCAAGCAGGCGGCGCCCCCGAGCGATACTCCAGCAGGCAGCTAGAGCAAAATCGGAAGGGGGCCTATTCCCTGCCCTGCGTGGCGTAGTTGCGCGGGCCGGGGAACGGGCCCCTTTTCTAGTTGCAAGTTATCAGTTGCAGGTTGTTAGTTGCTGGTTATTTGTGGACTGCCATAAAGCGAGACCGACGGGCTACCTTTCATCTGACAACCAGCAACTAATAACTAGCAACTTTTCTTTCAAGGGTAGGCGATGAATCAGGACCGGATATCCGGCGTTCTGCTGCATGTGACTTCGCTTCCGTCGGATGGCGGAATTGGGGACTTCGGGCCCGCGGCCTATGAGTTTGTCGACTTCCTGGCGGCGGCGAAGCAGCGTCTGTGGCAGGTGCTGCCGCTCAGTCCCACCGGGTATGGCAGCTCGCCCTACTCGGCGCTGTCGGCCTTTGCCGGGAACCCGGCGCTGATCTCGCTGGAGCGGCTGGCCAGCGAGGGTTGGATTGCGGCGGAGCGGCTGCAAGGGCTGCCGGGACACGATGGACCCGCGGATTTTGCCGCGGCGGCGATGGGGAAGATTCCGCTGATTGAAGAGGCGGCCGCAAACTTTCTGGACCATGGCGGCGACGAGATGCAAGCCCGCTACCAGCGCTTTTGCCAGAACAACGGAGGCTGGCTGCAGGACTACGCCATGTTCAACGTGCTGCGCCGCCGCTTCGGCTACGCCAGCTGGCATACGTGGCCCGAGGAGCTGGTGCAACGCAAGCATGACGCCATGACCGCGGCGCTGACCGAGCATGGCCGCGAGCTGGCGATCGAGCAGGCGATCCAGTTCTTTTTCGATGAACAATGGAGCGCGCTTCGGGCGTACTGCAAGCAACGCGACATCCGTATTCTGGGCGATGTGGCCATCTTTGTGAACTACGACAGCGCCGACGTGTGGACCCACCCCGAGCTGTTCGAGCTGGACGACCAGCTGAGGATGGTGCGGGTTTCGGGCGTGCCGCCGGATTACTATTCGGCGACCGGGCAGCGCTGGGGCAATCCCCTGTACAAGTGGGGCGAGATGCGCGAACGCGAGTTTGCCTGGTGGGTGGCGCGGGTTCGCCGCACCCTGGCGCTATACGACATGGTCCGCCTGGACCACTTTCGCGGCTTCGAGGCGTACTGGTCGATCGCAGCGGATGAGCCGACCGCCATCCATGGCCAGTGGGTCAAGGCGCCCGGCTACGAGCTGTTCCAGCGGCTGAAGGATGTCTTTGGCGACCTGCCGTTCATCGCGGAGGACCTGGGGCTGATTACGCCCGAGGTGGAGGAGTTGCGTGAGCACTTCGGGATGCCGGGGATGCGCATCCTGCAATTCGGGTTCTCCGACCGCGGCGCGCGCATCTATCTGCCCCACCAATATGTGCCCAAAACGGTGGTGTATACCGGCACCCATGACAACGACACCACGCTGGGCTGGTGGCGGGAGGGCGTAACCACGCAGGAGCGCGCCAACGCGCAGACCTACCTGCAGCCGATCGAACACGAGGGCGACATCGTGTGGGCCATGATCCGGGCGGCCGCGTGCTCGGTGGCGAATCTGTGCATCTTTCCGTTACAGGACATCCTGCACCTGGGCAGCGAGGCGCGCATGAATACGCCGGCGAACCGGCTGGGCAACTGGACCTGGCGCTACGCCCAGGGCGCGCTCGATCCCGGCCTCGCCGTCAAACTGGCTGCGCTGACGGTAATGACCGACCGGGATGGGTATGTGCCGCCCAAGCCGGAGACGCCGGCGGTCGCTTGAACCCGGCGGTCGTCCGCCCCCGCGCTGGCGTCGCCGCACACGCGATAAACTGGTAGCAACGAATCTGAACTGACAGGAGCAACGATGCCTCTCTCTGGCGAAGCAATACGGACGATGAATTATGTGGACGATATCTCGGTTACCTTGCGGCGCATCCTGACCGTGCTGCCGTCGCTGACGGAGGAGGAGCGCAAGCGGGTCGCGGACCACATCAAGGCGGCCGATCCCAGCTACGAGAGCGTGATCCAGGCGGTGCAGGCCCCGAAGTAAGCAGGTTATTTGTAGCCCATGCCGGCCAGCACGCCGCGCATGGTGGCGAAGCTCTCCACCACCCCGGGCATGGGGTCGTTGGCCTTGATCTCATATTCGAGATCGACGTTGCCGGGGTACTTGATGTCGATGAGCGCCTGGAAGATGGCGCGCACGGGCATGATGCCTTCGCCCACGGCGACCTGGGACTCGCGGCTGGTGGCGTCGGCGAGGTCCTTGATGTGCAGGTCGTAGAGGCGCGGGCCAGCGGCGTAGATCGCGGCGACGACGTCGGCGCCGGCGCGGATGGCGTGGCCCAGATCGATGCACAGTCCAATGCGTGGGTCCATATTCTTGACCGCGGCGAGCACGTCGAACGGTGAGGGAAAGTTCTTATCCTCGGGGCCGTGGTTGTGGATCGCGAGCTTGATGTTGTACTCCTTGACGAACTTCTCCAGGCGCGGCAGGTTCTGGTGGGTGGGCGCGCAGACGGCAATAGGAATGCCGGCAGCCTTCAGGTACTCGAACTTGGGGCGGATGTCGGCGTCGTCGTCCTTGTCGAAGGTGATGTTGCCGTCGGCGGTAAGAATGAATCCGGCAGCACGATAGGCGGCAGCCTGGGCAGCAACTTGATCCAGCGGAATCCAAGTCGGAGGAACTGCCGCTTGAGCTGGCTGAGGCGGCGTCTTGGGCTGGTTGGCGGCCAGGTCCGCCGACGTCAGAGGAAGGTGGACGGACTTCAGATTCAGCAGCGGCGTCTTGAGCTGATGCATGAAGTCGATGAGGTGCGCCGAATCGAATTGGCGGAAGGTGTAACTGGCGATGCCCAGGCGGACGGGCAGATCGGCGTCCGGCGTTGGCGGCTTCAGCGTGGCGGGCGCATAGCTTGGGATCGAAGCCGAGCGGCTGTACACCGCAGTCGTGGTGGTCTGGGCTTGCGATTCGGGCAGCAGTGTGGCTGCGGCGGCGAGCGCGCCGGTGCGCATCAGGGTGCGACGAGTGAGGGTGCTGGCTGAGTTTGTCATCGCGCGCTATGGTAGCGCGTGCGCAGGACGGGAGTCTACCCAGGCTCCCAGATCGGACAGCGGCGTGTGCCAGGCATTAGACTGGCGTGCGATGCAAAACCGGCGTTCGCCAAAGGGATGGGGAGTCAATGAAGATCAACCGCAGACGATTGATGGGATGGATGGGAGCGGCCGGTGGGGCCGCGCTGGGCGCGCCGTGGATGGGCGCGGGTGAGGCGTTGGCGGCGGAGCCGATGGCGCAGGCGACGGGGATGGGCGCCGGCCCGGCGACGAATCAGGCCGGTCAGACGCGCTGGGAGCGGAGTGCGCAGCGCAAGCGCGAACAGACCCGCGGCGTGGTGTGGACCACGCACGAGCCGATCGATTTCCTGCTGCGGCGCGGCGAGCACGAGGCGGACCTGGCCGCGCAGTACGCGACCATGCTGAGTCCGGAGAACATCCAGCGCATGGCGGACGCCGGAGTGAAGTGGGGGCGGCTGTTCTTCTACAAGGGATTTGGCCTGGAGTATGAGCGGTCGGCGATGGAGCAGTCGAAGAAGGCCGCCGAGCAGATGCACCGGCTGGGCATGAAGGTGAGCCTCTACATGGGCGGGACAATGTTCGTCGAGACGCTGTACCGCGAGCTGCCGCAGGCCAAGGGTTGGGAGCAGCGCGATCAGTGGGACCGTCCCGTCCCCTACGGCTCGCAGACGTATCGCCACTACGCCTGCCCCAACGAACCGGCGTATCGCGAGTATCTGAAGCGGGTGATTCGGGTCGGCGTGGAGGAGTTCCACGTCGACGAGTTCGCGTTCGACAACATCATGCTGCAGGCGGAGCCGAAGTCCTGCCACTGCCCGCGCTGCGTGGCTGCGTTTCACGCGATGCTGAAGCGGCGCTACCCGACGAAAGAGGCAGCGCTGCGGCGCTTCGGGCTGCCGGACACCGACTGGCTGAGCCTGCACGAGTGGGGTACGGAGGCGGAACCGGAGAGCGTGACCGACTTGAACGACCCGGTGCTGCAGGAGTGGGTGCGCTTCCGCTGCGAGTCGCTGGCGCGGTATGCCAACGACCTCTACGACAGCGTGAAGGCGCTGGACCCGAAGGTCGCCGTGCTGTTCAACATCAAGGGCGTCTACAGCTTCAACCGCTACTGGACGAACGCGGTCTACCAGCCGCTGTATGCGGGCAAGGTGGACCTGATGGCCTTCGACACCGGTGGCTACGACGAACACATCGACGCTACGACCGGCGCGCTAGTGTCGCAGATCCGCTCGTACAAGATGGCCCGGCGGCTGGAGACGGGATGCGAGGACGCCTTCAACAACGACGTGCGCGCGTCGGTACACATGGCGTTCGGCTACCAGAAGCCGGTGGCGGGGATGGCTGCGGCGCCGATGGGCTCGGGCGCGTTCAACGTGTTCACGCCGGCGATGGAGTTCTTCCGCGAATATAACGACCGCTACTACACCGGCGTGGACAATGTGGCCGACGTGGCCGTGCTGCGGACGTGGGCGTCGATGGCGTACAGCGTCAGCGCGGCCTACGTCCCCACAACACTTCTCGAGCAGGTGCTGATCCAATATAAGGTCCCGTGGGACCTGCTGTTCGAGGAGCAGATAGACCGCATCGGCAAGTACGGCGCGGTGATCCTGGCGGGGCAGGAGTGCCTCTCGGACGCGCAGGTGGCGGCGCTGCTGGCGTACGTGCGCGGCGGAGGCACGCTGCTGCTCGCAGGTAATACCGGGCAGTTCAACGAGTGGCGCGAGACGCGGCGGACGAATCCTCTGCTGCCGGCAAGGAGCGAGGGCAAGGGACGGGTGGTGGTGATCCCTGAGATCGTGCGTGGCGACAAGACGGCGCGGGCCGCCGGCGCGAACGAGGACCCCGAGCCGGGAGCGACGGCGCAGCGCGGTGTCCACATGAACCCACCGCAGTGGGTGCTCCCGAAGAATGCGGAGGAAATTTATAAGGTCGTGGTTGCGGCGGTGCCGACGGGACTATCGCTGACAGCGGAGGCCCCGCTGACCACGGTCATGGAGATTCAGAAGCGCGCGGCTTCGCAGGAGACGATTGCCCACTTCATCAACTTTGAGAGCAAAAAGCGCGTGGGGCCATTCGCGGTCACGGTGAACAAGCAGTTCCCTGCTTCGGTGAAGGCGGTACTGTGCTTCTCGCCGGAGAAGGATGAGCCGGTG
>Ga0182013_10002835_pt1 | contig 22274 bp, 20 predicted proteins | sample 612S2MmetaG_FD_120487 | JGI IMG/M metagenome (GOLD analysis project Ga0182013, IMG submission 120487) | Permafrost microbial communities from Stordalen Mire, Sweden - 612S2M metaG | ecosystem: Environmental > Terrestrial > Soil > Wetlands > Permafrost | place: Sweden: Stordalen | collected... | reverse complement strand
CTCCATCGCGCACCGTTCGAGGCTTCTCCTCGAGGTCGCCAAGGCGTGCGCGAATGCAATCGGCGCCAACCGCCTGGGCGTGCGGATCTCACCGGTATCCACAGCCGGCGATTCACACGACAGCGATCCGCAGGCGCTCTTCAATCACGTCGTCGAAGGCCTCAATCACCCTGGTTTGGCCTATCTCCACGTCGTGGAGGGCGAGACGGGCGGTGCAGGGGACGGTATCCCGTTCGACTATGCCGCACTCCGCGACCATTTCGACGGCGTCTGGATGGTCAACAACGGCTACGACCGACAGATGGCGATCGACGCGGTGGAGAGCGGGCGCGCCGATCTGGTGTCGTTCGGGCGCCTCTTCATCGCCAACCCGGATCTGGTGGAGCGACTGAAAGAGAATGCGCCGCTAAACAAGCTGATGGGTCAGGAAACATTCTATGGGGGCGGAGCCCACGGCTATACCGACTACCCTTCCCTCAAACAAAGCCGCGCCGCGATTCGCCTCGGCGAAAAGACCCCGGCCTGAGAGCAACGCCCCCTGGCGCCGCAGGACTGTGGGTTCCGTGGATACATCCCGTCAGACAACGTCAGCCAATATATATGCCCAGGTGTGCTCAGATACTGATCCGCCGGGCGACTAACCGATATGACTTGTCATGGAGATATCGACCGCGGAGATCGCTCGTCGCCGCCTAAGATGAACCTGGGACGCGCACGGCCGGTCAGGAAAGCATCATGAAAGCAGACCAAACCAACTTTGACGCCAGCACCGCAGCCCGAAGGCTCTTAGCCGTGACGGGCTCACACAGTCGCACGCTTAAAGCGATCTTCCGTCATCCTTCGGCGCATAATCTCGAATGGAGAGACGTCGTTGGACTGATCGCGGAAATAGGTGATGCTCATGAAAAGGCCAACAGCGAATTTGTGTTCGATGTCGCCGGCAAACGCCATATCATGCGAACACCTCATACCAAGGATCTCACAAATTCCGAGGTGATGGAGGTTCGCCATTTCCTCGAACAAGCAGGATTTTCTCAGGAACATTCGCCCCAGCCAGCAGTGCATCCCAATTCAGTTGCGCCAAGTCTCCTGATTGTCGTGGATCACCACGAGACAAAGATCTTTCAAGTCGACGTCCCGTCCGACGACGCTTCGGAGCATGTCATCAGACCCTACGACGCCCATCACTTCCTGCATCATCTTGTCCATAAGGACCAATCCCGTGAACGCGGACAACGAGCGCCGGAAGAGCCTGCGTATTACGAGAAGATCTAGGACGCCACAGCTCTAGGTGGCAAAATCATCGTAGTCGGTCACGGAGCAGGCAAGAGCAATGCTGCGCATCATCTGACCGAATATCTCCAAGCGCATTACCGCGAGACGTTTCGACGCATTGTTCGGGAAATCACTACAGATCTATCCAGTATAACGGCCCCTCAACTCCTCGTTCTGGGGCGACAGGCTTTGCGCTCGTGATCTTTCGCTGGCTTTGGACGTAAGACCCTCCGCAGGCTTTTCGGGTCCAGTGGCACAAGTTGGAAATGATGGAGCGATGTTGAACTCACAGACAGCGTTGCTCGACGTCAAACAGATGGGCGAAGCAGATCGCCTGACGGTTGTCGCCGGGGCGCCGGGCACGGCGCTGATGGAGAATGCAGGAGTCTCGGTCGCACAGACGATCATAGAGCGCTGGTCGGCACGTCCCGTGACCATTATGTGCGGACCCGGCAATAATGGCGGCGACGGCTTCGTGACCGCCCGAATTCTTGTCGAAGCCGGCTGGAGCGTGCGCCTGGCTCTGCTTGGGGCGCGCGAATGTTTAAAGGGGGAAGCGCACCATCATGCGGAGCGTTGGAGTGGCGCGGTCGAACCGTTGACGCCAGCTGCGCTCGAAGGGGCAGAGCTAGTCGTGGACGCAATCTTCGGCACCGGACTCAGCCGCGCGCTTGAGGGACCCGCCGAGAAAACTTTGGCCGCATTGGAACGGAAGGGAACGCCGATCGTAGCCATCGACGTTCCGAGAGGCGTGATGGGCGATACGGGTGAAGGCCTGGGCGCGGTCGCGGTGGTTCTTACTGTCACTTTCTTTCGCAAGAAGCCCGGCCACCTCTTGTTGCCCTGCCGGCTGTTCTGCAGCGAGGTCACTGTCACCGATATTGGCACGCCGCCGTCCGTTCTGGATGTGATTACGCCCGGTACTTTTGAGAACGATCCGGCGCTTTGGCTGGCGGACCTCCCCCGGCCAAACAGCAGCGGGAACAAATACTCGCGCGGACACGGACTGATCTCCGGCGGCTACCCTATAACAGGCGCCGCCCGGATGGCGGCCCGCGCCGCGGCGCGCGCTGGCTCCGGACTGACGACGATCGCCGTACCCGAGATCGCCTTGCCGATCTACGCGGCCGCACTGACCAGCATCATGGTTCGCCCCGTGGTGGAGCCGGGAGACTTTGGTCGCTTACTCGCAGATCGTCGCATCTCGGCTTTCCTTATAGGGCCCGGCGTCGGCGGAGAGACTCGAGCGCTCGCGATGCCGAGCTCTGGCCGGGCAACTCTAATCGACGCTGATGCCATCACAACCTTTCAGGACGATCCCGAGGCGCTTGATCGGGCCATTGTGGACGCCTGCGTCGTCACTCCACACAAAGGCGAGTTTAAACGCGTGTTCAACGCAAGCGGCGACAAGCTCCAACGCACGCGCGCCGCCGCCCGTCGCAGCGGCGCCATCGTCGTTCTGAAAGGCGCCAATACGGTGATCGCAGCGCCCGATGACCGGGCAATTATCAATGCAAACGCGCCCCCGACCCTTGCCACCGCCGGCTCGGGAGATGTCCTCAGCGGTTTTATTGTGGGCCTGCTCGCCCAAGGCATGGAGCCGTTTCTGGCCGCGGCGGCCGCGGTTTGGCTTCACGGCGCAGCCGCCGTCGCGTTCGGGCCCGGTCTCGTCGCCGAGGATTTGCCGGACATTCTGCCACGCGTGCTTCGCGGCCTTCAAGACGAAAGATAACGGCATCCAGGTACCGCCGCGAAAAATGAGGGAATAGGTATGCAGGCAATGGTGCTGAAAAAGCTCAGGACTCCACTCGAATGGACAACCCTGCCGGATCGGCACCCCGGGTCGGGGCAAATTCGGGTCAAGGTGACAGCGTGCGGCGTCTGCCGGACGGATCTGCATGTGGTCGATGGGGAACTTGCAGACCCGCAAACGCCAATCATCCCTGGCCACGAAATCGTCGGCCGGATCGATGCGATCGGAACCGGCGTGGAAGGGCTGACGATGGGCGAACGCGTCGGTATCCCATGGCTCGGCCACACCTGCGGCCTCTGTCCCTATTGCCGCATACACCGGGAAAACCTGTGCGACCATCCGATCTTCACCGGATACACGCGCGATGGTGGTTTTGCCACCGCGACAATCGCCGATGCGCGCTTCGCCTTCCCGCTGGGCGAAGCCGGCGCCGACGTGTCTCTTGCGCCATTGCTCTGCGCTGGGCTTATCGGCTGGCGGTCTCTGGACATCGCCGGCGATGGACAGAAACTCGGCCTCTATGGCTTCGGCGCCGCAGCCCATATCGTCGCGCAAGTCGCGATTTGGCAGGGGCGATCCGTATTCGCCTTCACCCGACCTGGAGACGTCGCCACCCAAGCCTTCGCCCGGACGTTCGGGGTCACTTGGGCAGGCGGCTCCGACGAGCTGCCGCCTGAGCAGCTCGATGCGGCGACAATCTGCGACAGTTGGGGATCTCGTCCCCTTGGCGCTCAAGGCAATTCGCAAAGGCGGCCGCCTCGTTTGCGCAGACATTCATATGAGCGACATTCCGAGCTTTCCCTATGCGCTACTCTGGGAAGAGCGTCAGCTCCTGTCGGTCGCCAATCTTACGCGACAAGATGGCATCGATTTCCTGCGCAAGGCTCCCGGGATGGGCATAATCACGCACACCACTACCTATCCACTCAAGAACGCCAACCAGGCCCTCGCCGATTTGCGCGCCGGCCGCTTCGACGGCGCTGCCGTGCTTGTGCCTTGAGCCGCGCTTCCGATCGGATCCATTGACTTGCCCGAAGCCAAGAATGAAATGTGAAAACTGATCGAATTGGGACCCCGACTGATGAGCCAGTGATGTCCATGAAGCCACTGGAGAATTTAAATGTTCAGAATGATCCCGATCGACGCCGGCCGGGGCCCCTCTTTAGCGAATGATCATCCGCAATAATGACGCCATGATACCCACTTTCTCGCCTCATCAAGCCACAAAAGCTTTTCGTTACCCACAGATCGGAAATCCTCGTTGTCGAGCGTGATCTAACGAATTGTTATGAGTAGTTTCCGAGGCTGTCCACAATGGTTGAAGGCATTACGATGATTATTGGAGCACCAAGATTTAACAGCTCCCAGAGGAAACGATTATGCCCCAAGCACAAAACATAAAGGCGGCCGAACTTCACGAAGCGGCAGCGAAATCGCATCACGCGGCCGCGGAGCTTCACGGCAAGAAGGATGACAAGGCCGGCCTCGACCATTGCGCCAAGGCATGCAGTCAGTCTGAAGCGGCGCATAAGGCGTCCACCGACGCCCGCGTCAAAAGCGCAGCGCCTCACGCAAAGCAATAATTATATTTGGCCGGGACGAAGAATCGTCCCGGCCAAATTTAGCTGTGAGCATGCAATGCTATTTCCCCATCATCCGCAATGCGAATATCCCCGAAGCATCTCCAATTAAGACGCTCTGTGTCGCTATGCATAGCGGAGCCAGCCCGCGATTCTGGATGAGCTGCAAATGCGCGGGTCGAGTGCATCCAGACAATAGGAGAATTTCGATGAGCGCCGTCAATCCAAGTCTCACCGACATGCAACGCGCCATGCAGGATGCCTTTCGCGTCCATTGGCGGTTGATGATGTTCCAGGGCGTAATCATGATCATCCTTGGCGCCCTAGCTGTCGCTGCGCCGGTAATCGCGACGATCGCCATCGATATCTATATCGGGTGGCTGTTTCTGATCAGTGGCGTGATCGGACTCCTCGCGCTGTTCTCGACAAATGACATTCCAGCCTTTCTATGGGGCTTGATCACGGCGGCCCTGTCGGTCGCTCTTGGCGTCCTGCTAATCTGGAGGCCAGTCGAAGGCGCGGCGTCGCTCACATTTTTATTGACCGCATTCTTCTTCGTAGAGGGAGTGTTTCAGATCGCGACATCGCTCGTTTATCGGGAGCTGATACCCGGCACTTGGGGCTGGATGCTAGCGAGCGGGCTCTCCGATCTCGTGCTGGTCGCGGCCATAGTTTACGGTTGGCCGGAAAGCGCCGTATGGGTGCTAGGTCTCCTTGTCGGCTTCAACCTGATCATTTCGGGTTGGGCTATTGTGATGACCAGTTTCGCCGGGCGCGAAATGGCCAAGCCGGTGATGGACTCCGCTGTGGGGCGCCAGCACTAGGCGAACGGGTTCATCATTCTCCGTGGTTTCATGTGATGAATGCCATTCGCGCCGGCGCGCCGCGACCCTCTTCCCGTTGTTCGTAAGATTGCCGATTGGCGTGAAGTCCGTCTCGCATTTCCGGCTTCGATCGAACCACAACCGTCGAGTGAGTAAATCGCTCAAGGACACAGGTTCGCTGTCACCGTCGTGTTATTGGAATAATGGCCGTCGTCCCCGTTATTCGACCAGCCGTAGTCGAAGTGGATTTCATTAAGCCACGATCTTTTTATAATCTTCGGCACACACTTGGTTCGAAGCGCCAATCACTTGCGGCCTTGATCCTGATCCGCTGATGATGGGTCATCAGCCGGGACGGATGACTCCCTCGCGGACAGCAACAAATCTTCTAGAGTCCTTCGCAAACCATGAATCTGGTCCAGAAGATGCAAAATGACGCCAACTCCCTCGTCATTGACTCCGAGATCGTTTTTTAGGTCTCGGATTAATCTCGCACGCGCCAAGTCCATCTCGGAAAGCACCTCCCCATCAGCGGTTCCAGTGGGAATCAACCATCCCTCTTGGATCCACACTCCGAAAGTTTCGCAATCGAGTTGCGCACGTTGAAGAAAGTCCACTTTGCTGATGATCATGGCTTCATATCCCGGCGTGGATCGTACTCTTTTCCCGCGGCCCAATTGGACAGAAATGCTTCCAAGTCGGGGTTCGGTCCCGGCGGCACCATGACCTTGAGCGTGACGAACTCGTCGCCATGGCCCTCGCGCCGTGGAACGCCTCTTCCCTTCAAACGTAGAACATTACCAGTATTCGATCCCTTCGGCACCGTCAGGACGACAGGTCCCTTCGGCGTGGGCGCTCTGACTTCCGCCCCAAGGACGGCTTCTGTCAGGGTTATCGGCAGCTCGATATGAATGTCGTCGTCATGCCGGGAAAAGAACGGATGAGGATTGATTGAAATCTCCACCAGCGCATCGCCGGGTTCGCCTACACCGAGTGATGGGGCCCCCTTCCCGCGAAAGCGCAGAATCTTCCCTTCTTGAATTCCAGAAGGGATTGTTACTTGAAGGGTCCCACCTTTCGGCAAACTGAGCAACTTGGTCGCGCCGTTAACCGCCTCGAGAAACTCGATCGAAAGATGATAGTGCAAGTCTGGACCGCGGGCGTCTCGGGCCTCTCGCGCCCTCCGCCTCAACAACTCTGCAAAGATATCGTCCGTTTCGGCAAAATCCGCGTAGCCCGAACGGTTTTCGTAAGGATGGCCAGCGGCAGCCTCGGCCGCATAATCCTTGTAAAATCGTTCGTGCGGCCGTTCAGCCCCAGAAGCGTCAATCTCTCCGTTATCAAACTGCCGACGCTTTTCGGGGTCGGAAAGCAAATCGTAGGCGCCTGCAACTTCTTTGAAGCGCTCCTCCGCATGTTTGCTTCCAGGATTTAGGTCCGGATGCAGCTTCTTGGCCAAGCGGAGGTATGCCTTCCGTATCTCTTCGGGCAAAGCGTCCTGGGCAACCCCTAAGACTTCGTACGGGTCTTTCATTGGCCCTCCGCAGAAACTGTTTTCGATGGCTGTTGCTGAGCAGTCTGGATTCGACAATCCGCGGGTGACTCCCAAGCGAACTCGGAGCATAGCCGTTTTCAGCTCCTCAAGGATAGAGACACTAGCCGTAACCCGCGACCTGCCAGCATTCGCCATGCAGTCTGGATGGCCGGGCGCATCGCCCCGCAAGGCGGTTGAGGAAGCGTCAGGGCGAAGCCGTTTTCAGCCTTCCTGCCACCATCGACGGGGCCCGAGAGAGAGGTTGAGTAGTTTCCGCGGGCGCCGCGACAGCTCGCACCCGACTAAATTCAATTCAGGCGCGGCATGTATGCGTGACCCAGTTGCTGAGAGCAATTTTACCCTCGGCCACTTCAATCAGTTGAAGCTGAGCTATTCAGCGCAACGCCCTTTAGGGTCAGCTTAGCCGCAGCTGGCGAATGAGGCAGGAACTTTCCAAGGAGCACGGAATGGACAAGAAACCTGATACCCAAAGTTCGATTAAGGCTGCAACCCAGAAAGTTCAGTCGGACGCGCCGAAGACAGAACTGGAGATCGCTCAGAAGCTGGGCGGGCACATAGCTGACCCCAGCGCCGTCGATCGACCCGGCTTCGATATTGGCGGTTCCTCGGGCGATACGACTGCGGGCACTGGGCTTGGATTGGGAACGAATGCAGGCGAAAGTCGCTCGGATCGAAGCCTGCCGGGACGTCATGCAGGCGCCACGGTTTCGATTCCGCGCTGGAGCGGCCCGACACCCCAGGAGCCCCGACTGTCAAACAAGGGCAAAGTATCCGGACCCAAAAACCAATAGCTGACGATTGCGGCGACGCATGCCGCGGCGAGGAAATCCGAGGCATTTCAATCGTAGCGCTTGGCAATGCGCCGGGACTTTTTCGCGCGGTGGAGCATGCGCTCGCTGATGTTACGATTGCGGCGGAGAAACGGCGAGAAGCGGTTCCTCCATTTGCGATGGGTCTGGGGCGGATTTTTAGGCATCAGGGAGCCATCACCCTGAGAAAATGAAGAATTTGTCTCACCGGCGGCACTGGAAAACCAGGGACGAAGCTTAACGTTAGGGAGCCAAAAATGCCCGACATCAATTCCGACAAAGTCGGTTTCGTGATCATCAAGGCGCGCGAGTTCGATGTTCAAGAAGAATTGGACGTCGACGACTCCAACGCCAGCGACGATCACTTCATGAGCGTTTACGCGGACAGTAAGGAGGATAGCGTCAGGAAGGAGCTGAAGGAATTCGTCGATAGCATGGACGAACACGAACAATGCGAGCTTGTCGCTTTGTGCTGGATCGGGCGCGGCGATTTCTCTCCAGAGGAATGGAAGAGCGCGGTCGCCGAAGCGAGGAGCCAACGCCAAGGTTCGACAGCAGACTATTTGATTGGCATCCCCCTGGTCTCTGACCATCTCGAAGAAGGCCTCTCAAAGTTCGATCTGTCCTGCCAGGGTTTTGAAACCGGTCGTCTTTGAGCTCCATGACGGTACAAGAATTCATAGACAGCCCGCGCTATCGTCTACGATCCAGGTGGCGGCGCGACTGGTGAACACGAGGGAATCACGGTCGTCGAGCGCTCGCTGCCCGAACTTGCCTTTGACGCCGATCGAGGAAGGGTTGTCGACGCCAAATTGCCGACCTTGGTTCTGGCGTTGCGCCTCAGGCGCCAAGAGCTCTTTGCGCCGCTCGAAGTCGCCCAATCAGAAGCAGTGAACTTCGAACGCCTTCGCCACAAAGAGAAAGATTCATAGATGAGGCTGAACCTCGAAAGGCACCGCACAGGTAAAGCCGGGTGACTCCGCGCGGCTGTCATGGGCGCAGACGACGGCATTCTCTCGACCTCCAGTCTCTTGTTGGGTGTCGCCGCGGCTCACGGAAGCCGCGGTAATTTGCTTATCGCGGGCTTGGCCGGTCTGGTTGCTGGAGCAATGTCCATGGCTGCGGGTGAGTATGTTTCCGTTCATTCGCAGGCGGATACCGAGCAGGCGGATCTGACGCTCGAGCGAAACGAACTTAAAGCCGATAACAAGGGCGAGCATGAGGAGCTAGCGGCGATCTACGTCGGACGCGGCTTGGAGCCAGCCCTCGCTACAGAGGTCTCCAACCAGTTGATGATCCACAACGCCCTCCAGGCTCATGCGCGCGACGAGCTTGGGATCTCGGAGACCTTGAGGGCGCGTCCAAACCAGGCTGCGATCGCATCGGCCATCAGTTTCTCGGTTGGCGCAGCCGTACCGCTTTCAGTGACCGCGATCGTTCCTCGGTCAGACGTCATTACCTTTGTCTCTGCAACGTCACTTGCTTGCCTTGCAATCTTGGGTGCGCTGGCGTCGCGCACCGGCGGGGCAAATGTGGTGACGGGGACAATCCGCGCCACGTTTTGGGGCGCACTGGTGATGGCAGTGACAGCGGGTGTGGGAGCCCTGTTCGGGACAATCGCGTGAGCATCTGCAGGGATCTGGAGCAGCGGCGAGCGCCTTCTGGGGGGGGAGGGGCGTCGTATAATTTCCCCAAAAGACCAGACCGCGGACGACCACCACTACATACTGAACGAGGATTGGCTATGATCTGCGCGGACATCGTGGCGCACACATAGGAGAAGTCATTGGACAGCCGGATTTGCTAACAATCGGCATGATTCCCATCTTGTGCTTGCGGGTTGTCGCCGCCTTGGCATCGGCCGCTGGTCTGGTCTCTCGCGGAAGCCGGCGATCCGCGGCCATTCTTCATTGTATGGTCTGGTCTGGCACGCATGATGCGATAGCGCCTGCATGCGGAGCACGGCGGCTTCGCGACGCGTTTTGCGCTAAATACGACGCTCTGCGGCGACAGTCTGTTCGCACTGGGCCTCCAGCGTCGCGGTGTCCATCTCCGCGAAGATCTGCCTGGCTTTGACGAAATCGCCCCCCCTTGACGAGCAGTTGGCTCAATCGGCCCGCAATCTTGGGCGCGACATTGATTTCGGTTCGCTTGATGCGGCCATTGCCACTGGTGAATCCGGGGCCCAAGGCTTTGGGCTGCGGTAGTAGCCACCTAGTCAGAAAGCCCTTGCCCGCCGCCACAATAACTACTGCGCCAATGAATATCTTCTTAGCGGTTCCGCCGACAGGACCCGGTTCCGGAGTGTTCACCTGACCGGCCTTCGGGGCAAATCCCACCTTGGCATCGGCTATGATCTTTTTGCCCGCACCCGTCGTAGTCTCGCTATCCGGCATCTTCACTGCTCTCGGAGCGAAGCATCACGATAACTGGATCACCGGATCCGCCCATACGCGGGGAAGACCGGCCGCATGTGAACCACATTGCCAGTTCGCACGCTGGGTTCGGAAGCTACCCCGCCCCGTGGTTCTCGCTTCTGAGCTCGGCGCCGAGCCGCGCTGACCGGCTTTATGTCTGCTTGGCGTTCCTTACGTCATCTAGCAGAGCGATGACTTTGTCCGGGGATTCTTCAATCTGTATCTTCCCCTCTTCGCCCGATCCGGAAAGGAACCAAATTTCTGCTCCTTTTCCTTGAGGGAAAATGGAACTTGCATTTGCAAGATTCACGTAAGCGTTTGGCGCGTTTTCGGGCTTGGCGTGCTTCACAGTAAGTTTTACCCATTCGGAAGCCATTTTGTCCTACTGTAGTCCGTCATGCGAAGCAGTGAGATCGCCCCGGCGCTAGGCCGCGTTAAGGGGCCCCTCCGCGCCTATCCATTGCATTGACGGTTGTGGTTCGGCTCCGCAGAGCCGATCCTCGTCGCTTGCGGTTGGCCCCACAGGATCCGCTCCTCCAACATCTCAGGCTGCGGGCGTGCGCTTTTTTGCATGTCAGCTATGCTTGCCGTGTTTGTGCTCGCCATGCTCGCGGGGTTTCTTCGGCTCCATTCGCTGCAGATGGGTCAGAGAAACGCCGATCTCATGCGCTTCCACCACCGTGTCCAGCGCATTCGTCAGACCCTGCCCTCGCGCCGCCAGCTTTTTGCCATGAGCAAGTAACTCGTGCAGCAAGTCGGCGTTATGCGGGGGTATCCGCACGATGCGGCCATCCTCAAGCAAGGCGCCGCGCTTTTCGCCCTTCGGCCCGTGTAAGATATGTTTCACTACCCCCTCGACATCCATCAGCTCACGCGCGTCAGCAGCATACTTCTTCCTATGCTTGGGACCATGGCCTTCGTCTGGCGGACCAAGGTCGATAATCTGCTTCCCGTCGGCGGCCTCCAGCGAAACCGCGGCGATCATTTCAATCCCGCGCGGCCGAACGCCGCGTAACTTAACCTTATCGCCCGACTTGAACGCGGCCACCACCGGCTTGGACATGTGCGGGGGGAAATGAACCTCCATGCCGTCGGTCAGGAGCAGCCCGTCCGCATCGCCGTGCGGATTAAGCAGAAAGCGATCCAGCGTGCCTTTGGTTTCGGGTAGGTAGGCGGAGTCAATCCAATCCATGTTGGCGTCCTTTGTTAATTGGTTCCGATTTCGACCGATGCTTCGGGCCATCAATGATCGGAAGGTGTTTTGGCAATGAGGTGCTGCGTCAGACACTTGATTACCGCCGCGAAGCCCGGCACCAAGGACATGCCATAGCCGCTCTGGTCAGCTGTTCGGGCCACGCGCTACTTTTGACATTAGCTAACCTGGAATCCTCGACTAGGCTCGGAAACTACTCTGGGAAACTCATTCCAATTTTAACCCTGACCCGCGATTTCCACAGCGGATAAACAAAAGCGTTGATTGCTTGGACCTGCATCGATCAGCATAGGACCCGCACGCCGAACCACCGGTTGAAATCGAAAAGACCGGGCCTTCTCGCGCTTAGACAGCCATCGACGAGATACATGCACGGGCTGACGTGATAAGCGCTCATGCCGATGATCTCCCATAATTCGCTGAGGCTGCGGGTCATTATACGACAGTGTCTACGTTGCGCAGCAAGGAAGACACTGCAGTTTCATCAGTGGATATTGTAGCGAAGCGCGCGAGAAGGATTAGCGTCGTTGATTGAGAGTCAGCTCTGCACCGCCCAAGTATTAGGGCGATCACGACGAATTACGCTTTGTCTCTGACGATCTTGACGACATCCTTGGCCGAGCCAATTTTACCGACGCATTCCTCTCTTGGGCTGAGATAACCCTTCGCTCAAGACTTTAACGCGACGAAGCTGGCTTATCGCGTCCAGGCGAGTAACCCCCAACTTGCTCGATCGGGACAACGGCCAACTTCGGGCGGGGCGACCGTATTGAACGTAGGCCGACAAGAATCGGGATGAGAACGATCACGGTGAGTGTACCGAACATTTTGAAGCCCTTTCAGTTTAACGCAATTATTGCCGCGTTGCTCTGAGCCCCGCTAGAATCTCCTGACAGCGGCGAGCTCGAATCCAAGGATGCTGGTGAAGCGTACCATTATATCAATGTATTATATGCTTGATATGTGAAGCGACCATCCTCGGAAGATACTCATGTTGATTTGGGGATGCTCTTGCCGGGCTCACGGCGACGGCAAATAAGACACGGCTCGCGTCCGGCCGTTTCGAAACTTCCCATTCCGCTGCGCTATATAGCAAACTGTCAAGAGGAGCTGCTTCATTTCGGTAAGATGCATCAAGGTCGCAGAGGTGAATTGCGGCGCACGATGGATCCACTCCGCGATGAGGAAATCTCCATTCGATTGACGCCGGTCGGACCGCGTTGGTCGCCCCAGCCGCAAACTTCTTACACTGCATGTTGGAATGCGCTGAACAACCTTCCCCGGAACTGGCTCTAAGTAGTTTCCGAACCTCCAGCGACGCAATTCATTCGGCTAGAATGGCCCCTGCAAGGTCGAAGCCGCCACGGGACACGCGTTCGAGGCACAGGTTGTCGGCTGAAATCGACGCATCAACCTGCCTCAAACGCATCTCCGGCGAAAATGAGTGAAAGCATTGCCGCATCCCCATGGCGTCGATACCTGAGTGGCTTAAGGATAGCGGTCATGGATGAGCTTGTCGCTAGGAACAAGACGGTGTCCGCCCCGGCGCCACTCGAGAAAAGTCGCAAGAAGGGTCGCTTCGTCAGGCCGATGATTTATTTGCTTGCGTTTCTTCTGCTTGTGCTCGGCGCCTGGCGGCTGCTTATCCCACCAAAGCTCAGCGGCAAGGGCCAAGAACAGGCCCCACAGCAGGTTGGGGCAGCGAAGATCGGCAAGGGCGATATTCGGGATGTCCTCACTGGGTTGGGAACCGTGACGCCGCTTGCGACCATCACCGTGCAGACGCAAATATCCGGGCAGCTCATGTCAGTGGGGTTCAAAGAAGGCCAAGTGGTGCAAAAGGGTGACTTCCTCGTGCAGATCGACCCGCGCCCATACCAGGCTGCTTTGGACCGGGCGCAGGGGACGCTTGTGCACGACAAAGGCCTCTTGAATCAGGCGGAGTCTGATCTTAAGCGCTATGAGATTCTGAGCAAGAAGAATTACACCTCTATCCAGCAGACGGTCGACCAACAATTCCTGGTGGAACAATACAAAGGCACCGTGATGGTGGATGAGGCGGCGATAGAGACCGCCAAGCTGAATCTGACTTACTGTCACATTATCGCACCAGTAACCGGTCGCGTTGGCCTGCGGCTGGTCGATCCCGGCAACTATTTGCAGCCAACGAACACGACTGCACTGGTGGTGCTGACGCAGCTACAGCCGATCTCAGTAATCTTTGTGCTGCCCGAGGACGACCTTCAAGCCGTGTGGAAGGAGTTTCGAGGTGGGAAGGCGCTGCCGGTGGCGGCTTATAATCGCGTAGACGCCAATCAGATCGGGATCGGTACGCTGGACAGCGTTGATAACGAGGTCGACACCAGCACCGGAACAGTGAAGCTGCGCGCACTCTTTCCCAATACAGACGAGTTGCTCTTTCCTAACCAGTTCGTGAATGCGCGGCTACTCTTGCGTACTCTTCCGGGCGTGACAGTGGCGCCAGTGGCGGCGATTCAGAATGGTGCACCTGGGACATTTGTCTATATTATCAAGCCGGATGGCACCGTTGCAGTTCAAGTGGTCAGGACCGGCGTGACCGACAAGGACCAGATTCAGATCCTTTCGGGCTTGAAGCCGGGCGATACAGTCGTTGTCGATGGCACCGATCGGCTTCGCGATGGGACGAAGGTGCACATAACGTCCGATCAAGCCGATCCGGCAGCCACGATCAACAACGGGCCCGGGGCTCCACCTGGCCAACAATCGGGTAATGCCTCGCCGGTCCCGCAGAGTGGCCGCCTGGAGGACCAAGGTCAGAAAGACCATGCCCAACCATTGCCAACCGGGCGGTCCAATGTTCCGTAGGTACAAGCCATGAACCCGTCCCGCCTATTTATCCTGCGCCCAGTGGCTACGACCCTGCTGATGGTTGCGATCCTGTTGGTAGGCATAGCCGCTTATCCTTTCCTTCCGATTTCCGCGCTTCCAGAGGTGGACTACCCGACCATCCAAGTCTCCACCTTCTACCCGGGCGCAAGCCCGGAGGTGATGACAACCGCGGTCACGGCGCCTTTGGAGCGGCAGTTCGGCGAAATGCCGGGCCTGAACCAGATGAGTTCCATCAGCTCAGCGGGCGCGTCGGTGACCACTTTGCAGTTTGGGCTCACCTTGTCGCTAGACGTCGCCGAACAGGAAGTGCAAGCAGCCATCAATGCCGCGACCAGCCTGCTGCCCTCCGGCCTGCCGGCTCCGCCAGTTTATGCGAAGGTTAATCCCGCTGACACGCCGGTGATCTCTTTCGCCGTCATGTCCAAAACGCTGCCTTTGACCCAGGTAGAGGATTTGGCGGACATCCGCATGGCGCAAAAACTCTCCCAGGTGCCAGGCGTGGGGCGGGTAACAATCGCGGGTGGGCAGCGTCCTGCCATCAGAATCCAGGTGAACCCGCGTGCGCTGGCCTCCTACGGGCTTGCAATAGACGACATCCGCACGAATATCACCAACGAGAACACCGACCTGCCGAAAGGCAACTTCGATGGCCCCGAGCAAGACACCACGATCAACAACAACGATCAACTTCTAAACATCGAAGATTATAAGCGATTGATCGTCGCCTACAAGAATGGCCGCGCGGTGCGTCTGTCCGACGTGGCCACGGTAATAAACGGCCCGGAAAATACTGAGCTGGCTGCCTGGGCGAACCGGACCCCGGCGATCATTCTAAACGTGCAGCGGCAGCCAGGGTCCAATGTGATCGCGGTGGTGGACGCAGTGAAGGCTTTGATGCCGAAGTTGGAAAAGTCTCTGCCAGCGGGCTTTGATGTGATGATACTCTCCGATCAGACCGCTACGATACGCGCCTCAGTGAATGAGGTGGAATTCGATCTCGTGCTCGCCGTCGTCCTCGTGGTGTTAGTGATCTTTGTGTTCCTGCGCAGCATGCCGGCGACGTTGATTGCGAGTCTGTCTGCGCCGCTATCAATCGTGGGTACACTCGCCGGCATGTATCTATTCGGCTTCTCGCTTGACAATCTGTCGCTCATGTCCCTGACGATCGCTACTGGATTCATCGTCGACGACGCGATCGTCATGCTCGAAAACATCGCGCGCTATGTTGAGAAGGGCGAGACGCCCCTTGAGGCCGCGCTGCATGGTTCCAATGAGATTGCTTTCACCATCATTTCCCTGACCCTGTCGCTGATCGCGGTGTTGATACCCTTGCTGTTCATGGGCGACGTGGTTGGAAGGCTTTTTCACGAATTCGCGGTCACGCTCGCGACGACAATCGTGCTCTCGGCGGTCGTGTCCTTGACGCTGGTGCCGATGATGTGCGCGCTCATCATGCGACACAGACCCGAAAACATGCGCAATCGCTTCGATCTGGCGGCCGAGCATGGGTTCGATTGGGTCATAAATGAATATGATCGCGGCTTGACCTGGGTTCTGGACCATCAGGTCGTCACTTTGATCGTCGCCATGCTCACGCTTGTCATGACCTCGGCGCAATATATCGAGATCCCGAAAGGCTTTTTCCCCGTGCAGGACACTGGCGCGATTCAAGGGATCACCACCGCTGCGCAAGACATATCCTTTCCAGCGATGGCGCGACAGCAGCGGGCTTTGGCGGACGTAATCTTGCAAGACAATGATGTCGCGAACCTGTCCTCCTTCATTGGCGTGGACGGCACGAACATGGCGCTGAACAACGGACGGGTTCTCATCTCATTGAAGCCACGTGATGATCGCAGTGGCAGCGCCAGCGAGATCATCCGCAGACTACAGCGTGAAACCCAGAAGGTGCCGGGCATCTCGATCGCCATGCAGCCGGTGCAGGATCTGACAATCGACAGCACGGTCGGTAGAGCGCAATATTTGTTCTTTCTTGAGAACTCGAACCAGGCACTCTTCGCAACCTGGGCGCCGCGGCTGGTTCGACGTTTGCAGCAGATGTCGCAATTCGATGACGTGTCGAGTGATCTGGCGCTCCAGGGACGCCAGCTGCAGATCACGATCGATCGGCAAACTGCGGCGCGGTTCGGGATTACGCCGGCCACGGTCGACAATGCACTCTATGACGCTTTCGGTCAGCGTATAATTTCAACATTCTACACGCAGTCCAACCAATATCGCGTGATCCTGAAAGCGGATACGCACGATTTGCGCAGTCTCAAAGACGCGCTTGCGGGGATCTATCTGCCCTCGTCCACGGCTGCGACGGGACAGGTGCCGTTATCAGCGATCGTCGACCTCTCCGAGAAAGAGGCGCCGCTACAGATTCAGCATCTCGGCCAGTTTCCCTCCACGTCGATCTCATTCAACTTAGCCAAGGGCGCGTCACTCGGTAGTGCGATCGCAGAAATAAAGCAGGCGGAAGCGGACATCGGGCTACCGGCCAGTTTCACAACCGCCTACCAGGGTGCGCTTTCAGCGTTGCAGAAGTCCTTGTCGAACGAGCTGATGTTGATCATAGCCGCAGTAGTGGCCGTATACATCGTGCTTGGGGTCTTATACGAGAGCTTCCTTCATCCGATCACGATCATCTCGACGTTACCCTCCGCCGGCGTCGGGGCCTTGCTCGCCCTACGCATGGCCGGCGACGACCTCGACATCATCGGGATCATTGGTATCATCCTATTGATAGGCATTGTGAAGAAGAATGCGATCATGATGATCGATTTCGCGCTAGAGGCGGAGCGCGTCGAAGGGAAAACTCCGCGCGAGTCAATCCACCAAGCGTGCCTGCTGCGCTTCCGACCAATCATGATGACCACTATGGCGGCTCTCCTCGGCGCGCTGCCGTTGGTGTTCGGCATGGGAACCGGGTCGGAACTACGCCGACCGCTGGGCATTTGCATCGTTGGGGGCCTATTGGTCAGCCAGTTGCTGACCTTGTTCACCACCCCTGTCGTTTATCTCGCGATTGACCGCATTGCCTTTCGCTTCTTTCCGCGGCGACCACATCAGCGTGTTAGCGACGCGCCAGCGGAGTGATGCGCATGGGTCCGGAGGTTCCGCCAGCATGAACATATCGGCGCCATTCATCGGACGACCGGTGGCCACGACATTGCTGACGATCGCGATCGCCTTGTCGGGGCTCCTCGGCTACTCGGGCCTGCCGGTGTCGCCGTTGCCTCAGGTTGACTTTCCGACGGTGACGGTCCAAGCCCAACTGCCGGGAGCCAGTCCCGATGTCGTGGCGACAAGTCTGGTGGCGCCGCTTGAGCGGCATCTCGGGCAGATCGCCGACGTAACGGAGATGACCTCGCAAAGCCAGACCGGACTGGGTCGCATCACGCTGCAGTTCGGGCTGGATCGGGATATCAACGGCGCCTCGCAGGACGTGCAGGCTGCGATCAATGCATCCCAGGCCGATCTGCCTACGAATCTGCTGTCGCAGCCGACTTATCGCCAGGTCAATCCCGCGGACGCGCCGGTTCTCATTCTGTCCTTGACGTCAGCAACGCTGACTCGTGGACAAATGTATGACGCGGCAAGCATCGTACTTCAGCAGGAACTCTCGCAGATTGCAGGCGTCGGGCAAGTAGTCATCAGCGGCGCCGCATTGCCCGCCGTTCGGGTCGAATTGGACCCGCAGAAACTATCCCATTATGGCGTCGGGTTGGAGGATATCCGTTCGGCGCTATCAAGCGCGAACGCAAACAGCCCGAAAGGCGCTGTGGATATCGGCGCGCATCGTTGGCAAATCTATACGAACGACCAGGCCAATCACGCGGCAGATTACAAATCTCTCGTAGTAGCCTACCGCAATGGCGACGCCTTGCGGTTGCGGGACGTAGCTGACGTGCAGGATTCCGTGCAGGACTTGCGCAACATGGGACTGGCGGATGGCAAGCCGGCTGTGTTGGTGATCATTTTCCGTCAGCCGGGAGCCAATATCATCACGACTGTTGAAGCCGTGCGGTCGGCGATCCCGAAACTCAAGGCGGCAATGCCGTCGGATATCGACATCGGCTTCGCCTCTGACCGCTCCACGACGATCCGGTCCTCGCTCAATGACACCCAGAGAACACTCGTGATTGCAATGTTGCTGGTCGTGGCGGTCGTATATGCATTCTTGAGAAACTGGCGCGCCGCGCTCATTCCAGCGGTCGCGGTGCCGATCTCGATCGTGGGCACCTTTGGGGCGATGTATGTCCTGGGTTTCTCTCTCGATAATCTGTCGTTGATGGCCCTGACCATCGCGGCAGGGTTCGTTGTGGATGACGCCATCGTCGTGCTTGAGAACATCTCGCGCTACTTGGAAGTTGGCATGCCGCGCATGCAGGCGGCTTTGCTCGGCGCCCGCGAGGTGGGGTTTACGATTATCACGATCACGCTCTCGCTGGTGGCGGTGTTTCTACCAATTTTGCTGATGGGCGGCATCGTCGGACGACTGTTCCGAGAGTTCGCGATGACGCTATCGCTGGCGATCCTGGTCTCGATGGTTATTTCCCTGACGACCACGCCGATGATGTGCGCGCTGTTCCTGCGTGTAAATAGCGCACGGGCGGATACGGCCCCAGGTCGACCGAGCCTGTTTCAGCGCATGCAGGATGGCTACGCGGGCACCCTAGCAACGGCGTTAGACCATAGCTTCCTGGTAATTATGACACTGATCTCAACGGTGGCGCTGAACGTTTGGCTGTTAACTATCATACCAAAAGGGTTCTTTCCCGAGCAGGACACAGGACGTCTGAACGCAAACCTGGTGGCGGACCAGAGTATCTCTTTCCAATTGTTGAGCAAAAAGCTCACGCAGATATTGGCGCTCATCCAGCAGGATCCGGCGGTGGATGACGTGGTCGGCTATAGCGGGTCCGGCGGCGGCGGCGCGGCGGCGCAAATAAACACAGGCAGGATGTTCGTGTCGTTGAAGCCGCGAGGCCAGCGAGATGGTGTCGACAGGGTGATGACGCGATTAAGGGGAAAACTGGCCCAGATTCCGGGAAGCAGATTGTATTTGCAGGCGGTGCAAGACATTAGCGTGGGTGGACGATCGAGCAACGCGCAGTATCAATACACCATTCTGGGCGACAACATGGCGACGGTGTACGAATGGGCGCCAAAGCTCCTGGCCGCGCTCGAGAAGGACCATACTTTCATCGACTTGAGTTCAGATCAGCAGCAGAACGGACTCGGCGCTAATATCGTGGTGGATCGCGATGCAGCGTCGCGGCTGGGTCTGACAATGTACCAAATCGACAACACGTTGTATGACGCGTTCGGACAGCGTTCGGTCTCGACGATCTACAGCGCGCTCAACCAGTACCACGTTGTGATGGAGGTTGCGCCAGAATTCTGGCAGAGCCCCGCCATGCTCAGTCAGCTCTGGATCAGCATCTCGGGAGGGCAGCCGAGCGGGTCGGCTATGACGCAGCTTGGCGCGGGATCCGTTACGGGCATCACGAACGGGGCTGCGGTGACGACACCGCCCGCCACGCCCACCTTATCCTCGTCAATCGCCGCGGAGGCCAACAGCGGCATGACGATTTCCAACACCGTCATCTCGCCAGAGAAGACAATTAGCGTGGGCGGCACGACGAGCGCGGCGAATAACACGGTGCGGACGGCGGCGCAGTCGACGATTGCGACGACTGGCAACAGCAGCGCGTCGACAGGCTCCGCGGTGGCGACATCGACAGAGACAATGGTTCCGCTCGCGGCGGTAGCGTCGTATGGGCTTATAAACACGCCGCTGGCGGTGAACCACCAGAGCCAGTTCGTCGCGACGACGATCTCTTTCAATCTTCCAGACGGCAAATCGCTGAGCGATGCGGAAACCGCAATCCAGAATGCGGTGAAGGCAATCCAGATGCCGAGTGATTTGACTGGCGGCTTCGCGGGCACGGCATTGGTCTACGAGCAATCCCTCGGCAGCGAGCTAATTCTGGTCATCGCGGCTTTAGCAGCGATCTACATAATCTTGGGCGTCCTCTACGAGAGTTTCGTCCACCCCATCACAATCATCTCGACGCTCCCGTCTGCGGGCGTCGGCGCTGTGCTGGCACTGATGCTTTTCAAAATTCAATTCACCATCATTGCGCTGATCGGCATGATCCTGCTAATCGGCATCGTGAAGAAGAACGCGATCTTGATGATCGACTTCGCACTACAGGCGCAACGAGAAAACGGCATGGAGCCTCGCGAGGCGATCTTCCATGCCGCCGTGATAAGGTTCCGTCCGATCATGATGACGACGACGGCGGCGTTACTTGGCGCGCTGCCTTTATGCTTCAGCTTCGGCGAAGGGAGTGAATTGCGCCAGCCGCTCGGGATCTCCATCGTGGGCGGACTGATCGTCAGTCAAGCGCTGACGTTGTACACCACTCCCATTGTCTATCTGTATCTGGATCGCCTGCGATTGCGTTTCTCGCGCGCGGCGAAGGGTTGAGTGGCCTCATTTGAATGGGTTCTGTCGAAAACTTTCCTTGGCGGCTGACTGGGATGTGATCGCAGGAAACGTTCCCGCGGAACAGCAGGATGGTCGAGTTCAGCAGCTGCCATTTTGAACGTGACGTTATCCTGTGGGGCGTCCGTTGGTATGTAGCTAATCCGATCAGCTATCGGCAGCTTGAAGAAATGACGGAAGAGGTCCGCATCGCACTATCAAACCAAGGCGCACGCGATGCGAAGACTTCTATAAACAGGCGGTGGCGGCAAAGGCAGCTTCACTATCCCGCCGCTAACGCCCTATTAACGCCAAGAGAATGATGATCGGAATCGGAACGCCAAGCATCCAGAGCAGAATTCCACGTCCCCTGACTTATCTTCCTCGTCGGATGTGCTTTACCAGCGCGTCAGATGGCTGGCGTCGAATTTCTCGTCACGGTGAAGTCCGCCCACGCCGGCCCCCCACCAGGCCGCCGCGGCGCCCAGAACCATCGACGCGGCGGTCAGAAAGGCGAGAAGAATACCGGCTTTTCGCGCGGTTTCGGTCGCAGCCCGCACTTTGTCAGCGGAAGTCTTCATCTGTGCGGAAAGCGCGTCGACACGCTTTTCGGCGTCGGGCTGCGAAAGACCGGTGCGCGCCGCAACGACGCGCGCCAGATAGGCGCGATCATCGCTGCTCAGAGAACCTTCCGGGGCTCCCATCAACAAAATGCGTGAGACTACCTGACGCGACGTCTCCGTTACCCCGCTGTAGCCTATTTGGGCGTTTGCCCCGCTCTTCGGCATCTTTTCGACGCTATAGCCGAGCGGATCGGCATTTGGCGCAATGGTCAAAGCAAGAGTTATTCCGGATTTGCGCGCGGCTTCGTTCGCATCCCGTATCTTGTCGGTTGCGGCCTTCACCTGAGCGAAAATCGCGTCGACTCGTTTTGCAGCGTCGGCCGGCGCGAGACTGGCGCGCGTCGCAACCACGCGTGCAACCAAGGTGCGATCGTCGTTGCTCACAGCACCATTGGCCGCGCTAATGACCAAGATCCGCGAGATTTCCTGACGTGACGTATCTGTCGTCCCGCTGTTGTCAGCTAGATGGCGTAACGGGCCGCCGCGGGGCTGAGGCTTCGCGGCGGAGTGGTCATCCCCCAGATTGATGGTGTCGTTGACGGAGTCGGACTTTCGCCCGCTCCAAGCATCATCGGAGGATGACCATAGACTATTATGCGGGGATCGACGTGTCTTTGGAAGCATCGAGCGTTTGCGTCGTGGATGTCGCCGGGAAGCGAAGATCGCCAGCGAGCCGGACGCGCTGATGGGCTGGTTCGCTTCGCTCGGGCTCGATCTGGCGCGGATTGGCCTGGAGGCCGGGCCGTTGTCGCAATGGCTTTTCGCGGCGATGAAGGAAGCGGGCTTGGCGGTGGAGCTGCTGGAGACGCGGCATGTGCGCACGGCGCTGCAAACGATGCCGGTCAAGACCGACCG
>Ga0182013_10002833_pt1 | contig 22276 bp, 18 predicted proteins | sample 612S2MmetaG_FD_120487 | JGI IMG/M metagenome (GOLD analysis project Ga0182013, IMG submission 120487) | Permafrost microbial communities from Stordalen Mire, Sweden - 612S2M metaG | ecosystem: Environmental > Terrestrial > Soil > Wetlands > Permafrost | place: Sweden: Stordalen | collected... | reverse complement strand
GGTAGCGCATCAGTCTGGGGGACTGGGGGTCGTGGGTTCGAATCCCGCCGCTCCGACCAATTCAATCGGCGCCTGCCGTTGGTCCGCCGCACCCCAGCGAACAACCCGCGCGACGGCGCCCCCGGCTCGGTCTACTACCAACCGACGGCAACCTCGGCCCCTCACTGACAGCGCGCTCAACGCTCATTGATTGACGCCACACCACCGGTCTGCGACAGGGCGAACAACAAACGCACAACAATCAGGTCGAGCCAGGACCATCCTCACCCTGTCCCTCGGAGGACCGCCACCATGACCACCAACTGGGCGAAGCTCGCCGCCGACCTGGAGCGCCTGCTGAAACTCCGCAATTCGCCCTTCGGCATGAAGCTGTTCGAGCGAGTCGAGGACATGGAGGCAATCCCGCGCATCCGCCGCCCCAAAGCGGTGCATGCGTTCGACCAGGTTGTGGCGCAGGCCGCCCGCCTCGGCTGGACGGTCGGTGTGACCGCGGACAATCTCGTGGGCGCCCAATGCCGGGCGGTGATCGGCCTCGGCAACGCCAAGGACGACAAATGGAAATCCGGTCAGCACATGGTCGGCGTCTGGTACAGCACGCCGGAGGATGCCGGAGCGCACCAGGCGGCGATGAACTGCGTCGATGACGGCACCTACCAGGCGATGGTCGTCTCGCCATTGTCCAGCGGCAGGCTCGATCCGCCGGACATCGCGCTGTTCTACGCCACGCCCGGCGCGATGATGTATTTTATTAACGGGCTGCAATGGTCCGGTTACAAGAAGTTCGACTGGAGCGTGGTCGGTGAGTCGGCCTGCGCGGATTCCTGGGGCCGCGCGTTGAAAACCAGGCAACCCAGCCTGTCGATCCCGTGCTTCGCGGAGCGCCGTTACGGCGGCGTGCTGGATGACGAGATGTTGATGGCGTTGCCACCGGACCAGCTCGTCCAGGCGATCACGGGCATGGAGGCGCTGGCCAAAAACGGCTTCCGCTATCCTTTCCCGCAATACGGGATCCAGCAGGATGTTCGCGCCGGCATGGGCGTGAGCTACCCGGACAAAAAGCCGCCAGCATAACACCGTCCGGGCCATTGTTCCGAGGGATCATCGGGACTGTCCCGCTCTCGAACAGTACTCAAACCGGCGATGACCGCGGGGTCAGGCGGATCAGTTCGCGAAGGCGCTGGCGCACTGTGTGTCGCAAGGCACTTCCCGCGGGCGCATTGGAGGTCCGCCGCCCCCGCGGGTGCTTCCGCGATGCTCTCCTCGCGCCCCAAAGGGCCACACCTCGCGCTCCAAAGCGATTGATCACTGGAACCGGAACTCCCCGCGCCGGATCGCGTTGACGTCCCGAATCCAACAGCTTGAGGACGCGGGTCATGCCACGCGGCGACAAGTCGAAATACACCGACAAACAGGAGCGCCAGGCCGACCACATCGCTGAGAGCTACGAAAAGCGCGGCCTCCCCGACGCCGAAGCGGAGCGCCGGGCCTGGGCCACCGTCAACAAGGATGATGACGGCGGCAAGAAATCCGGCTCCGGGCGCGGCGCCTACACCGGGCACCCCGCCGCCCACAGAGGCGGGAAAATTGGCGGCGAGGCCTCGGCCGCGCGACCCGCGGCGGAACGCAAGGCATCGGCCAGGAAAGCGGCGGCCACTCGCGAGAGCCACGCGCGATCCTGATCGGCCCGCCGGCAGCCAAGACAACGATCACGATACGACCAGGCCAAACCGCGAGTGAACGAGGGAGGTTACAATGGCTACAGTGTTTCGCCCGCTTCTGTGCGGCTCAATTCTGGCCGGACTCTGTCTGTCCGCCCTCCACCCGGACGCCACGATGGCGCAGACCATTACCGTGGCAGCGGAACGGTCGCCTGGAGACAGCCCGGTATTGATCGATGAGCCGTCGAAAGCACCTGGCAACATTCCGGAAATCATCCGTCCAACCGACACCTTCGGCGATATGCTGGGATCGAAGGCTGTCACCGACCCTGGGTCAGTGCTGACACCGCCCAGTGTCGATCAACACATTTTTGCGTCCGGGCGGCGTCCTTGATCGCCACCCCCCGGCTTTGAAGGCGGAACGCGGCAGGCAGCCCGCCTCACCTCACGCCAAACCGCCGCACGCATCCGGCCAAACCCCGTCCGCCAAACAGGCGTCGCGGGGTGTTGCCGTTTGTCGCATGACTCGAACATGATATCATAAACACGAATTTGATCTCTCTGGATGAATCTCAGGTGTCTTTTTAATCGATGCCCCGGAAAGGTTTTGGTAATCTGTTTTGCGTTATGGTAATTCCATGGCGCGGCTACGGGCCGAGAAGCTCAAAAATGAGCGCCGCTGGTTCCAGGGGGAACATAAAACATGACCGACGCCACGATCACAATGAATGCCGCGACCGGTATTCCATCCGCGGTTTACCAGGCGAGCAGCGCGGCCCAGATCGCACCGGCGGAGACATCGGCGTTTGAGACGACGTTCTTCGGCGCCACCATCTCGGGCATGATCACCGACACCGCGCACGTCTGGACCGCCAACGCCAGCGGCCTGTTCTCCACCACCGCCGACCTCGCGACCGAGTGGCAGAACGCCTACAGCGCCATGATGGCGAACGACGCCAGCACGCTGACCTTCATCCAGCGCCTGGAAGGCAACGCCGAGGCGGTGTTCGAGAATGCCGGCATCGCCAAACTCGACACCGCGACGCAGGCGCGCGACCGGATGGACGTGCAACGGGAATTCGACGCCATTGGCGTGGCGATGAACGAACTCGGGCTGGACCCGAAGGCCGCGCTGACCACGCAAAACTATCTGGCGATCGAGAACACGATCATCTCCGATCCCAGCCTTGAGGAACTGGCCTTCCAGGGGCATGGGCTCAACGATCCATCCGTGCCGAAATACGATGGCTACACCAACGACTTCCAGAACAACGTCGATAACACGACGCTGTACATTGGCGGCGGGCTGAACAACAATCAGAACGCGGTCGCCGATTTCTTCGACGACGACATCCTCACCCACATCGCCTTCCCCACCGTCGCGCAAAACGGCCAACTGCAACAGTTGAACCAGAATGGCGCCGCGGAAAACACGCTGTCCCAGGCGGTCGGCGCCATCGACCAGTTCGGCGCCGGGATGGTTTTGACCGCGGCCGATTTCTCGGCCACGCCCGGCACCGCCTCCAGCACGCCGGAGACACCCCCCGATCCGGCGCCTACGCCACTACCCGCCGGACAGATGCTGACGTTGTTCGGCGCCACCATCAGCACGACACAAATCGTCAACGGTCATACCTGGGTCGCCGGACCCAGTGGCCTGTTCGAAACGAGCGCCAATCTGGCCGCCGAGTGGCAGTCGGATTACCAGATGATCCTCAACGGCCAGAGCAGTTCGATGACCGCGATCCAGCGCCTCGAAGGCAACGCCGAGGCGGTGTTCCTGAACACCGGCCTCGCCACTCTGGGACAAACCGACTACACCCAGCTCAGCTATGACATGATGGACGCGCAACGCCAGATCGACGCGCTCGCCGGCATCATGACCGCTCTGGGACTGGGTTCGGCGCCGCTGACCGACGCCAATTACCTCGCCATTCAGCACGCGCTGCAAAACAATCCCGCCTATGCCGCGCTGGAGCAACTGGCGATCGAGGGGCACGGCCTGAACGGGTTTTCAAGCGAGGAATACGCGGGATATACCAACGACTTTCAGACCAAGGTCGATAACAAGACGCTCTATGTCGGTCCGGGACTGGACAGCGGCGAACGCGCGGTCACCAACTACTTCGACGACGCCATCCTGACGCATTTCCCTTTCCCCACGGTGGCCCAGAACGGCGAACTGATCCAACTCAATCAGAACGGCAAGACCGAGGACACGCTGCAGGCGCAGGTGGCCGGTTTGAACCAATCGCTGTTCTCGGTCGTCACCGCCGCCGATTTCTCGGTTCCCGGCGGCACGGTTGGAGGCGCGGCGGCCGAGTCCGCGTCACCGCCAACGACCACCACGACATTTTTCGGCGCCACCATTCCCGCGACGATGGCCGTCAACGGCCACGTCTGGACCGTCGGCCCGGACGGCAAATTCCACACCACGACCGATCTCGCGACCGAGTGGGAAACCTACTATCAGATGATGCTGAATGGTCAGGCCGCCAGCATGACCCCGGTCGAGCGCGAGGAAGGCAACGCCGAGGCCGCCTTCGAAAACACCGGCCTCGACAACCCCAGCTTCAGCGCGGCGCAGGAACAAAAATTCCGGGAGGACGCGCAACGCGAGTTCGACGCCGTCGCGGCCACGATGACGACTCTCGGTCTCGGCGCCAATCCGTTGTCGGAACAGGATTACCTCAATATCGAGCAGTCGTTGCAGGCCAACGCCGCGCTTGAAGAACTGGCGATGCAGGGCCACGGCCTGAATGATCCGCCGAGCTCAAAATACAACGGCTATACCAACGACTTTCAGAACAACATCGACGGATCGACGTTCTTCGTCGGCGGCGGGTTGGATAACGGCGAAAACGCGCTCGCGGATTTCTTCGACGACATCATCATGACGCATCTGCCGTTCCCGACCGTTTCCGTGAACGGCACGCTGGAGCAATTGAACCAGAACGCCAACGACGAGGATGTCCTGGCCGTATCGGTCGCCGAGGCGAATGATTCGATGTTCCTGCGCGTTTATGTCGCGGGCGACTTCAGCAAGAACGCCAGCACTGTGGGACCGGTCGATTATGTCATGCCGGCGGACGCGATGTATTCCCCGCCGCCGCCGCCCACGCCAGGCGCGGGACAGATGCTGTCGCTGACAGGGGCTGTGATCTCGACGACGATCGTCGCCAACGGTCATACCTGGACGGCCGACGCGCAGGATCGTTACGAAACCTCGACCGATCTAACTCTGGAATGGTATAACGACTATCAGATGGCGCTGGCCGGCGACACGCTGACCCTGAGCCAACAATGGGAAGCGCAGGCCGAATCTGTGTTCCTGAACACCGCTCTGGATCAGCAGAGCGAGGGTCAGCAGGAAATCGACCGTGCCGACGTGCAACGCGAAATCGACGCCGTCGTCTCCACCATGGACACGCTTGGACTGGGCTCGGCGCCGCTGACCGACGCCAATTACCTGGCGATCGGCCAGGCGCTGGCGGCGAACGCGGCGCTGGAGGAACTCGCGATCCAGGGCCACGGGCTGAACAATCCCTATGTCGCCGGCGTCACGGAGTACAACGGTTACACCAACGACTTTCAGAACAACATCGACGGCAAGACGCTTTATGTCGGCGGCGGACTGAACACCGGGGAACGCGCGGTCGCCGATTTCTTCGACGACAACATCCTGTCGCATCTGCCGTTTCCGGTCGTTGCGCAAAACGGCGAACTGGAACAACTCAACCAGAACGGGAACGCCGAGAACACGCTCAACGGGGCGGTCGCGGCATTGAACGCCACGTTGTTCGGGCCGCTTTACACCGCGGCCGACTTCATGACGCCAGGCAAACAAGGGGCGCCCGCCGTAACCGCCGGGCCGGCGACGATCACGACGTTATATGGCGACACCATCGCCGGCACGATGACGATCAACGGCGACGTTTGGACGGCGGACGTCAACGGCACGTTCCAGACCAGCACCAACCTCGAAATGCAATGGCGGACCTATTACCAGATCATGCTGGCGGGCAACGGCGCCTCGCTGACCCCGACAGAGCGCCTTGAAGCGAACGCCGAGGCGATGTTCGAGAATACCAACATCGACACGCAATGGATGGGCGCGGCGAAGGAGGAAGCGGACCGCGAAGACGTGCAGCGGGAGATCGACGCGATCGCCGCCGCGATGCAGACCGATCAGACGCTGTATGGCATCGACCCCAACGCGCCGCTGACCGAGGCGAGCTACTTGCAACTGGCACAGACGATACAGGACAATCCGGTGCTGCAGGAACTGGCGCTGCAAGGCCACGGCCTGGCCAATCCGCCCTCGGTCCGTTACCGCGGCGCTTACGGCGACTTCATGAGCACCGCCGACTGGTCCACGTATTTCGTCGGCGGCGGACCGGATAACGGCCTGCTGGCGCTCCCGTACGCGTTCAACGACATCATCACAAATCTCGCGTTTCCCACGGTGTTCGTGAACGGCCAATGGCAGCAACTGAACATGAACGGCTCAGTCGCTGAGACGGTGATCCAGGCGGCGACAGCGCTGAACGACGCGATGGATGTCGAGGTCTTCGTCCCCGGCGACTTCAGTACCAGCGCCGCGACGATCGGGCCGGTCGTCCTGGTGTCGCCCACCGCGGCCGCCGCCGCCGCGCCGATCAGTTCGATCGTCGCGCCGGCGGGTCATGAGGTAACCCTCAGCGGGCAGGTCATCAGCACGACGCTGATCGAAAATGGCCACACCTGGACCGCCGACGCCAACGGATTGTTTCACACCAGCAACCTCGCCGCCGAATGGATCGGCTACGAAACCCAGATCCTGGCGCGCAACGCCAACAGCCTGACCCCGTTCCAACGCGCCGAGGGCAACGCCGAGGCGGTGTTCGAAGCCACCGGCCTGACCAAACTCAGTGCCGCCGCGCAGCAGCAATACCGGGAAGATGTGCAGCGCGAACTCGACGCCATGGCCACCGCCGCGACGATCACCGCCGCCGCCCTGAATATCCCGACCACAGCGGTGTTGTTGCCCGGCTCCTACGTGCCGCTGGAGCGCACACTGCACGACAACGCGGCGCTGGAGGAACTCGCCGTGCAGGGCTTCGGTTTGAACAATCCGCCGCCCGCGCAAGGCAGCAACACGGCATCGACTCGTTACGGCGGCTATGTGAACGGGTTCAGGAACCTGTCTTCGGTGAAGTATGTCGGCACCGGCATCAACAGCGGCAAGAACGCGCTGTCGGTGTTCATGGGCGAGAACATTATGTCGTTCACGCCGTTCGCGGTGATCTGGCTTAACGGGAAACTGACGCAGTTGAGCCAGAACGGACAGACGGGAGACACGCTGGCCAACGCGATCCAGGCAACGGACGACACGCTGTTCAACAAGGTCTACGCCAAGACGGACTTCCACTGAGGTAACGCTTTATCGTCATCCTCCGCATACGCTTTATCGTCATCCTCGGGCTCGACCCGAGGATCGCTCGAACCACGCACGGTGGCCGATTTTCGACGCCGAGGCGTGTTCACAGATCCTCGGGTCGAGCCCGAGGATGACGCGCCGGGGGCAGCTTCCGTATCCGATGCGCTTTATCCCGACGCATATGGGTGAAACCCCGGCGCTATCACCCCTCCAGCAAAGCTGCCGCGGCATCGACAAACACCTGGCACCCCAGCACCAGGTCCGCGTCGCTCGTATCTTCGGCGTAATGGTGACTGATCCCGCCGATGCTCGGCACGAACAGCATCCCCGCCGGCATGATCGTCGACAGGATCTGCGCGTCATGCCCAGCGCCGCTCGGCATAAGCTGAAACTTCCCCGGCGCGTGTTTCGCGGCCGAAGCCTCGAACGCACCCTGGAACCGCGCGTCCATCGCCGCCGGAGATGTCGTGCCCGTGGTGATCAGGCTCACCTTGCACGGCCCCAGCCTGGCCTCCTCAACCAGCAGCGTCAGTTCCCGGCCCAATCGCGCGAGAATCTCCGGATCGGTATCGCGGAACTGAAATACCATCTCCGCCTTCCCCGGCACGATACTCGGCGACCCAGGCTCAACCGTGATCTGCCCAGTGGTCCACACCGTCCGCTCGTTGACCAGTGCCGGAAACCGGTCGTTGATCGCCACCGCCAGCCGAGCCAGCGCCACACCCGCGTCCTTGCGCCGTGCCATCCTTGTCGTGCCCGCATGGTTTTGCACGCCCTCGAACGCGATCCGGAACCGGTGGCTGCCGACGATCGCCGTCACGATGCCGATCCGGTCGCCGGTCAGTTCCAGTTCGGCGCCCTGCTCGATATGCGCTTCGAGATAGCCCAGATACCGCGCCGGATTGGCCTGGATGCGCTTGCGTCCGCCCCACCCCGCCTGCTCCAGCGCGGCGCGCAGCGGAACGTTGTCGCCGCGCCGTTTCATGGTGTCGATCTCCGCCTCGGGCAGCAGCCCACAGAACGACCGGCTGCCGGGGAACCCTCCGAACCAGCCTTCCTCATCGAACCAGGCCGCGACATCGATGCCACCACCCAGAGCGCGCGCCGCTTCCAACCCGAAGATCACGCCCATCGCCCCGTCCAGCCAGCCGGCGTGCGGCTGGGTCTCGATATGGCTGCCCATCAGCAGTTTCTTGCCGCCGTCCGACCGATCCCACCCGTAAACATTGGCGATGCCGTCAATCTCGGCGGTCAACCCGGCTTCGGCCAGCTTTTTCACCAACCACTGGCGGGATCGAATGTCCTCGGGCGACAATGCCGGCCGGTGCACACCCGTTTTGTATTCGCCGATTCGCCGCAACTCGTAGAGGTCGCCCAGAAGTCGGTCGGCATCGATCTGGGGCATGCGTCAGGGCTCCTGGTGATGGTGCGGCGCAGCGAACCTATGGCGTAACCGCCACGCCGCGCAACCGGATAAGCCCGTCCGGCGTTGGCACGAAACCCGAGACTTTGTCGCTCAACGCCCAAAGCCATTTCAAATGATACAGCACGATGTGCGGCCGGTCGGTCAGGTAAACGTCGCTCAGGTCGCGGTACAGCGCCTGCCGTTCGGCCACATCGGTCACCGCGCGCGCCTTGTTCAGGATGCCGTCGAATTTGGGGCTGTTGTATTTTCCCCAGTTGAGAAACCCGTCGCTGGCCAGCCAGATCGAGACATTGCCGTCCGGATCGACCCGCCCGCTCCACAGCACCAGCATCGCGTCGAACGTGCCGGCCTTGCCCGCCGCGACCAACGCGTTGGCTTCCACGGCGACGATCTTCACCTCGAACCCCGCTTCGTTCGCCATCGACTGGATGACCTGCGCGGCCTGCATCTCCACCGGTTGGTTATCGACGGTCAGTGTAAAGGCCGGATGCGGCGTGCCCGATTGAGCCAACAGCGCCTTCGCCCGTGCAAGGTCCCGGGGAGGTACCGGTCGCTTCGGGTTGTAATACCGGCTGCCCGGCGCTTCGAACTGGTTCGACGGGATATATTGCCCGTCCATCACCACCTGATTGAGCACGCCGCGATCGATCGAGGCCTCCAGCGCCTCACGCAGGACCGGGTCGCGCAGCGCATGCCCCTCCACCAGGTTCATCGCCAGAGTGTGGTAAGCCAAAGCGGATTCCGCGATCAGCCGCAGCCGCGGGTCGGCTTTCACGGCGGCCGCGTCGGTGGGACCCAGTCGCTCGACCATTTCGAGTTGGCCGGCTTTGAGGTTGACGAGACGAACGGTGGTGTCGGGGATCGGCTGATAGATCACCCGGTCCAGTTTGATCGAGGCGGCGTCCCAGTAACCCGGGAAGCGATCGACGACGATGCGGTCCTGCGCCACCCGCTCGGTCAGTTTGAATGGTCCGGCGCAGGGCAGCTCGTCGGCGAGGCGGGGGCCGAGCCGGGCGATTCCTTTGGGCGATACCATCATCTCGGCGCGATCGGACAGCGCCGCGATCAATGGCGCGTAAGGCTGCGACAGACGCAGGCGAATGGTCTTCGGATCGATCACCTCCACCGCCGAGACTGGCCGCAGTTCACTCTTCCGCAGACTCTCGGGCGCGGAACGATAGCGTTCGAGGTTGACTTTCGCCGCCTCGGCGTCGAGCCGCTCCCCGTCCTGGAACGTCACTCCGTCGCGCAGCGTTATGGACAAAGCGAGGTTGTCAGGCGACCACGACCAGGACGTGGCGAGTTGCGGCACGAAGGCGTTGTTGGGGTCGGTATCGATCAGCTTGTCGCAGACCGCCGCGAACACCAGGCGGCCGACGAAGCTGCCGCTACGGGCGGGGTCCAACGCGTCCGGATCTTCGTTCAGGCCGATCCTCAGCGTCCCCGCCGCGTGCCCGACCGATGGGCCGCATAACAGCAGCAAGACCAACATAATACGCCGCATGACGTTGTCCCGTTTCCAATTCTGGGTCCGGTTCCCAATCCTGGCCCGCGATGCTGCCGGCTTTCTTCCGGGCCGGCGAGCCCCCCCGGTACGCTCTGTCATCAAACTGTCATTAAACTGCAATCTTACGTTCATGCTCCGGTCCTACATCCCGATCAGCAAATCAAGGGAGACTGCTATGAGACTCGCCGCCACCGCCCTGGCCCTCGGCCTTGGCGCCATGACCGTCGCCGCGAACGCGCAGCAAATCACCGGCGCGGGCTCCAGCTTCGCCGCGCCGATCTATGGCAAGTGGGGCGATGCCTCCAGCGGAGCGACCGGCCTCAAACTCAACTATCAGGCCGTTGGATCAGGCGCGGGTATTAACCAGATCAACAACCGCACGGTCGATTTTGGCGCCTCGGACATGCCTGTCGCCGCCGACCAACTCGCGGCGCACAAGCTGATGCAGTTCCCCACCGTGATCGGCGGCGTCGATATCATCGTCAACATCCCCGGGGTGAAGCCGAATGAGCTGAAGTTGACCGGATCCGTGCTGGCCGACATCTACCTCGGCAAGCTGACGAAGTGGAACGACAAGGAAATCGCCGACCTCAACCCAGGGCTGAAGCTGCCCTCGACCGCGATCGCCTCAGTCCACCGCGCCGACGGATCCGGCACCACCTTCGTCTTCACTGACTACCTGGGCATGCAAAGCCCTGATTGGAAAAGCAAAATCGGTTCATCCACCAGCGTGAGCTGGCCGAACGGCGCGGGCGCCAAGGGCAGCGACGGCGTGGCGGGCACCGTGCGGCAGATCCAGGGCGGCATTGGCTACGTCGAGAGCGCTTACGCTGAGCAAAACCACCTCGTCACCGCGCTGATGAAGAACAAGGCCGGAAAGTTCGTCGCTCCCAACATGGAGTCGTTCGCGGCCGCCGCGAAAAGCGCGGACTGGTCGAAGGTGGAGAATTTCGCCATCGACCTGAACGACCAGCCCGGCGAGGCCAGCTGGCCCATCGAGTCGGCCACCTTCGTGCTGCTGCCGACCGATCCGAAAGACGTCGCCCAGAGCGCCGCGGTGAAGAAGTTCTTCGATTGGGGCTTCAGCAAAGGCAGCGATATCGCGACCCAGTTGCTGTATATCCCACTGCCTGAGAGCGTGCATGACGCGATCCGCGCCGCGTGGAAAAAGGACGTGCCGGGGGGTATGTAAATTCCGCGCTTTGAACCAGGCTTTCGTCCGATCTGGCGTGCCGGAGGTCTCCGGCACGCCTCGTATTGTGTCATCTGACAGGAAACGGTCGCGCGTGCAGCAAGCGGTAGCTCTTTCGGCCCCCGATGGATCGGCTCCTCATGGGGCGGCTCCACACGAGACCACACGCCGGCGCCGGCTCGGCGATCCGATCTTCGCGATCGTCGTCACCGCCGCTGGTATCTTCGTTCTGGTGCTGATGGGCAGCCTGATCCTGTCGCTGTTCGTCGGCGGCCTGCCCGCGTTCGCGCGCTTCGGCGCCGGCTTTCTGACATCGACCACCTGGGATCCGGTGCACGAGGTCTTCGGCGCGGCGGTCTCGGTTTACGGCACGCTGCTCACCGCCATTCTGGCGCTGCTGATCGCCGTGCCGATCGCGTTCGGCATCGCGTTCTACCTCACCGAAATCGCGCCCGACTGGTTGCGCCGCCCGGTCGGCACCGCGATCGAACTGCTCGCCGCCGTGCCGTCGATCATCTATGGCATGTGGGGCTTTTTCGTCATCGTGCCGATCATGTCGCAATACGTCGAACCGACCCTGATCGACGCCTTCGACGGCGTTCCGGTGCTGGAGGATCTGTTCGCCGGACCACCCTTCGGCACCGGCCTCGCCACCGCCGCGATGGTGCTGGCGGTGATGGTCATCCCGTTCATCGCGGCGACCATGCGCGACGTGTTCGAAACCGTGCCGCCGGTGTTCAAGGAATCCGCCTACGGCGTCGGCTGCACGACGTGGGAGGTAATGCGCTCGATCGTTCTCCCCTACACCCGCGTCTCCGTCGTCGGCGGCATCATGCTCGGCCTCGGCCGCGCTCTGGGCGAAACCATGGCGGTGACCTTCGTCATCGGCAACTCGGATCACATCTCCGCGAGTTTGTTCTCGTCGGGCAATACCATCGCCTCGATCGTCGCGCTGGAGTTTCCCGAAAGCCCGGCGGGCAGCCTGAAGCTGGCGTCGCTGCTGGCGCTGGGGTTCATTCTGTTCGTCATCTCGTTCATCGTGCTGGCGATTTCCCGCACGCTGCTGCGGCCGAAGTTGAAGGTGTGAGATGAGCGCGACGACCTCCCCTCACGCCGCGATCCCGGGGCCCGACAAGGACCTGACCGTCGCGCGCAATCTTGGGCGCCGGCGGCATCGCACCAACACGATCGTCAAGGCGCTCTGCGTGATCGCCACCGCGATCGGACTGATCCTGCTGGCGTCGATCCTGTTCACCCTGATCTGGAACGGCGCCGCCGGCATGGCGCTGTCGGTGTTCACCAACACGACGAAGCCGCCGGGCTCGAATGGCGGGTTGCTCAACGCGATCGTCGGCACGCTGATTCAAACGGCCCTCGGGACCATGATCGGGACCCCGATCGGCCTGATGGTCGGCACCTATCTCGCCGAGTACGGCGGGAATTCGCCACTGGCCAACGCGGTACGCTTCGTCTCCGACGTGTTGCTGTCGGCGCCCTCGATCCTGATCGGGTTGTTCATCTACCAACTCGCCGTGCAGCCGTTCGGCGGTTTTTCCGGCATCGCCGGCTGTCTCGCCTTGGCGGTTCTGGTCATTCCGATTGTCGTCCGCACCACCGAGGATATGTTACGGCTGATCCCGCCCTCGTTGCGGGAAGCCGCGATCGGGCTCGGCGCGCCGAAATGGAAAGTCATCGTGCTGATCTGCTACCGGGCGGCGAAGGACGGCATCCTGACCGGGATTTTGCTCGCCATCGCCCGCATCGCCGGGGAGACGGCGCCGCTGCTGTTCACCAGTCTGGGCAACCTCAACTGGTCGATCAGTCTCGGCGCGCCCATGGCCAGCCTGCCGGTGACGATCTATCAATACGCCGGCTCCGCCTTCGAGGACTGGGTGCAACTCGCGTGGGTCGGCGCGTTATTGATCACGGCCGGTGTTTTGGCGCTCAACATCGCCGCGCGCTTCGCGCTGCGCGGCAGGAGCTGAACGGGAATGAGCACAACGATGAGCGGTCAGCAGGAACAGCGTAGCGGCTTCGCCGGCGGGGTCCAGGCGCGCGCCGCCACGGGCATGAACGAGGCGAAGATTTCAATCGAGGATCTGAATTTCTATTACGGTGAGAACCGCGCGCTGAAAGCCATCAACCTGAACCTGCCGGATCGTCAGGTCACCGGCATGATCGGGCCGTCCGGCTGTGGCAAGTCAACGTTGCTGCGCGTGCTGAACCGAATGTTCGATTTGTATCCCGGACAGCGCGCGACCGGGCGGGCGATGCTGGACGGAGAAAACATCATTTCACCCGATACCGACGTGAACGCGTTGCGCGCCCGCATCGGCATGGTGTTCCAGAAGCCGACGCCGTTTCCCATGACGATTTACGAAAACATCGCGTTCGGGGTGAAGCTGCACGAGAAACTGTCGAAGTCGCAAATGGATGAACGGGTGGAATGGTCGCTGACCCGCGGCGCTTTGTGGCTGGAGGTGAAAGACCGCCTGCACACCTCCGCGATGGGATTGTCCGGCGGTCAGCAGCAGCGGCTTTGCATCGCCCGCACCATCGCCGTGCGGCCCGAGGTGATCCTGCTGGATGAACCGACCAGCGCGCTGGATCCCATCAGCACCCTCAAGATCGAGGAACTGATCGACGAACTGAAGCACGATTTCACCATCGCGATCGTCACCCACAACATGCAGCAGGCCGCGCGCTGCGCCGACCAGGTCGCGTTCTTCTATCTGGGTGAAATGGTGGAAGTCGCGCCGGCGGCGCAACTGTTCACCGCGCCGAAGGAGAGACGGACGCAGGATTACGTCACCGGCCGGTTCGGCTAAGCCAAAAAGGGAACGCGACCATGTCGGAACAGTCCGAGCACCTTGTCAAAAGCTTCGATCAGGATCTGAAGCGGCTGACCGATATGCTGATCCGCATGGGCGGCATCGTGGAGAATCAGGTCGCCCTCGCCTCCGAGGCGATGATGGATCGCAACGCCGAAGCCGCGACCCGAACCGTTGAAGAAGACGTCAAGGTCGATGCGCTGGAACGCGACGTGGAGCAATACGTCATCCGCATGCTGGCTTTGCGGCAACCGATGGCGGCCGATCTGCGCCTGGTCGTGGCGGCGCTTAAGGTCACTGGCGACCTGGAACGCATTGGCGATTACGCCGCCAACGTCGCCAAGCGCAGCATCGTGCTGGCGCAGTTCCCGGCGCCCTATTCCATGGGCGGACTCGCGCACATGGCATCCCTTGTGCAAGCGCAACTTAAATCCATCATCGACGCGTTGGGGTCGTCGGACGCCGATAAGGCGATCGAGGTATGGCGTTCCGACCGCGCCGTCGATGACATTTATAATACAATTTTCCGTGAACTGATCACGTATATGATGGAAGATCCACGTAACATCACGCCCTGCACGCATTTATTGTTCATCGCCAAGAACCTTGAGCGAATCGGTGACCACACTACCAACATCGCTGAAACGATCTATTATACTGTCAAGGGCGAGGTGATACCGGATGTGCGGCCGAAGGGTGATACCTCGGCCTACGCGGTGGTCCGTCCGAAAGAGTAACAAGGGGATTGACGCCGATGCCAGATGGTCTTTCCAGTTTGCCGCGACCCCTTGTCCTCGTGGTCGAGGATGAGGCGGCGATCGCGACAATGCTGCGCTATAACCTGGAGAAACAAGGTTATCGCGTATCCGAGGCGTCCGACGGACAGGAAGCGCTGACCCGCATTCAGGAACAACAGCCGGATATCGTATTGCTGGACTGGATGTTGCCGCTGATGTCGGGAATTGAAGTGTGCCGCCAGATCCGGCGCAAACCGGCGACGCGCGACTTGCCGGTGATCATGGTCACCGCGCGCACCGAGGACCAGGACGCGGTGCGCGGCCTGAACACCGGCGCCGATGATTACATCACCAAACCGTTCAACATCGACTCTCTGCTGGCTCGCATGCGCGCGTTGCTGCGGCGATCCAACGCGGTGCCGGATAAGGGCGCGCTGGCGTTTCACGATATCGAAATGGACCTGTCGTCGCACCGGGTCACCCGCAACGGCCGCCGCGTGCATCTGGGCCCGACCGAATTCCGGCTGCTGGAATTCTTCATGCAACATCCCAGGCGCGTGTTCTCTCGCGAGGAGCTACTGGACGCGGTCTGGGGTCACGACATCCATGTCGAACCAAGAACGGTCGATGTGCATATCCGCCGGCTGCGCAAATCGATGAACGTCGAGGGCGAGCTGGACCTGGTCCGCACCGTCCGCGCCGCGGGCTACGCATTGGATACTGAGCCGGTGTGAAGCGCCGGGGTTTCACCCCGGGCCTTCACCTCCGGAACTCAATATCCCACGGAGCACGGCTGGCCTCGGCCTGCGCTTCGGCACGGCTGACGCCGATGTCTTTCAGCAGCCGCGGATCCATTTCCGCCAACATACGTCGCGTACGCCACGCTTCCAGCATCAGCGACAGCCGATGCATCGCGGGTGGCCGTGGCCGCGACGACGTCCGGGGATGGAAAAAGCCGGAAAGCACTGATACCTGGTCAGACACCTCACCCTCCTCTTGGGGCTTATGGACGCGCTTTATGAGCCAGGCGGCATAATCAGTAAAACGAATTGCGTTGATCATAGAAATCAGATATGTTGATGAACATGGTTGCCCTCAACGGCCTCGACCCCGATCTGCTCCGCGCTTTCGTACTCATCGCCGAGGGCAACAGCTTCACCCAGGCCGCGAGCGTCGTCGGGCGCACGCAATCCGCCATTTCCATGCAGGTCCGCCGCCTGGAGGAAGGCCTGGGCCAGCGTGTGCTGAGCCGCGGCCGCGGCGGCGGCATCGAACTGACGCCCCACGGCCGCTTTCTGCTGACCCGCGCGCGACAAATCCTGGCGCTCAGCGATGAGGTCATAGAGACCTTTCGCGCCCCACGCATCGCCGGAACGGTGCGGCTCGGCTGTCCGGACGACTACGCATTGGCATACATCCCACCGATCCTGCAGCGGTTCGCCGCGACCCATCCCGCCGTGCAGGTCGATGTGCGCTGTTCTCCCTCGGGCGAACTGATGCGGGCGATCGAGGCCAACGAACTGGATCTGACGCTGATCTCCGACGGGCATCAGCCGCCCGGGTGGCCGGCCACCCAGCTGTGGCGCGGTCCGCTGGTGTGGGTGACCTCGACCCGGCATTCGCCGCACCGGCAGGATCCGCTGCCGCTCGCGTTGGCCGATCAGACGCGCCTGGGCCAGGATTGCGAGTGGGCCAAAGCCGCCACCACGGCATTGGAGAAAGCCGGCTGGCGATACCGGGTTGCTTATACCTCGGCCTCGCAACTGGGGACCCACGCACCAGTGGTCGCCGGACTGGCGATTACCGTTTCGACACTGTCATGGTTGCCGCACGGCCTGCGCCCTTTGGGGCCGGAAGAGGGGCTGCCACCATTGCCGAATTTCGGGATCATGCTGCTGAAAGCGCAGAACGCCAGCCAGCCGGTGACGGATGCATTGGCATCGCATATCGACGCGAACTTTCAGGCGGGCGCCCCGCGATTGGCGGATTCGTTGACGCAGCAGTCCGTTCCGGGCTCTTCACAACCTCGCGCCGCCTCTCCTCTGGGCAACGCCGCCGGCCGCGGGTAAAATCCCGGCCAGTGCAGAACCCAGGAGGAACGACGATGGACGCCGACGCCAAAAAAACCGCGCTACGCATGATCCCGTACGGCATTTACGTGCTGACCACCGACGACGGCAAAGGCAACGTCGGCGCCGCCACCGTCAACTGGGTCACCCAGGGATCGTTCGCGCCACCGCTCGTCGTCGTCGGCGTGAAGGGCGATTCCGGCTGCCACACCGTTGTCAAAGGCACCGGTAAATTCGTCCTCAACATTCTGGGCAAGGACCAGAAAGGCGCCGCCTTCACCTTTTTCAAGCCGGCGAAAGTCGAGGGCGGAAAACTCTCCGGCATGGACTTCCACGCCGGCCATAACGGGGCGCCCGTGCTGAACGACGCCATCGCCGCCGTGGAGTGCATCGTCAAGGAAATCGTTTCTCTGGGCGATCATGATATCGTGGTGGGCGAGGTTACGCAGGCTTATGTGATGAAGCCGCCGGCCGGCCGCGCCGACGCCGCCATCCTGGAAATGAAGGATCTCGGCGACAACGTTTACTACGGCGGATAAAGCCGGCCGCGCCGACCGTCATGGCCGGGCCTCGGCCATGACGGGATGCTTCACAGCACCCCACCAAAGGCATTCCCATGTTCCGTGAATTCGCCACCGTCTATCCTGGCCACATCGATCTGCCCGACCACGGCCAGAACGCCACACCGGCCAACGAGCGGCGTTTCAGTAACGAACAACTCGCCGGCGTGTTCGCCAAGACCGAGGCGGTGGCGAAACTGATGGATCGTACCGGCTGGGACACGTTGTGGATGGCCGAGCATCACTTCCAGTACGAGGGTTATGAGGTCATCCCGAACCTGCTGATGGCGGCGGTGCATCTCTGCCATCTGACATCAAAGTTGAAGATCGGCTGCGGCTTCAACATCGCGCCGATGTGGCATCCGCTGCGCCTCGCCGAGGACTACGCGGTCGCCGACATCCTGACCAAAGGCCGCACCGTGTTCGGCGTCGGCCGCGGCTACCACACGCGGGAAGTCGAGACTTTTGGCGCACCGATCATCAACCAGGACGCCAACCGCGAGCTGTTCGAGGAACAGGTCGAAATCATCTTCAAAGCCTTCAACAACGAAAGCTTTTCGCACCAGGGCAAGCATTACACGCTGCCGCCCGAGGTGCCCTATCGCGGCTACACCCTGAAGGAACTCACGCTGGTGCCGCGGCCGGTCAACATGCCCGTGGAATGCTGGCAGCCGGTGGTCAGCGCCGGTGCGCGCGGGCTCGATTTCATGATTAAGCACGGCATCAAGGGCGCCATCGGCGGCGGTGCCGCGACCATGCGCGAGGGTCCGATCAGCGCCTATCGCGACGCCGCCGCGCGCGCCGGCATCGACCTGAAGCTCGGCGAGAACCTGATGCTGGGATTCTTCGTGCATCTGGCCGACACGCGCGAAAAGGCCATCAGGGAACTACGGCCGATGTATGAGGAGCATGCCAAGATGTTCGCCCCGCTCGGCTTCGTTCCGGGGGTGAACGAAGCGCAGATCGCCGCGATCGGGCGGCGCGGCGGTTGGTACGAGGCCGGCGTCCCCACGCTCGAGCACTTCATGAAACTCGGCTCCTGGTTCGCCGGCACGCCGGAGGATCTGGTCGCCTACCTGAAAGAACTCGAAGAGCGTTATCCCGGCATGGAGCACATCAATCTCAGCACGCCGATGAGCGCGCCCGAGAGCGTGATGCTGGAACAACTCGGCTGGATCGCCGAAGCGGTGATGCCGAAGTTCAGGAAATCATAGTTCCAGACGGCACGCCGGCCTGATCCGCCATCGCGTCACGACGCGCTGTCGCGTGGCCGGCGGCGCTTCGTGACGCGTTGGCGGACCAGCGTGTCAGGCCAGCCCGTACAGCCCGCACGCGTTATCCCGGAACACCGTGGAATGTTCCGCGTTGGACAGCCGGATCGGAAACGCCGTGCGCGGATCGTCATAGTCCCAGTGCGGATAATCCGTGGCGAACATGATCTTGTCCCAGCCGATCCAATCGATGGTGTCGCGCAGGTGCTCAGGCTGTTCTGGCTCCTCCATCGGCTGCGTGGTGAACCACAAATGCTCCCGGATGTATTCCGACGGAGGCCGCCGGCATTCCGGCACTTCGTCACGCATCCGTTCCCATGCTTTATCCAGACGCCACGCGAGCATTGGCAGCCACGCGAAACCGCCCTCGATCATCACCATTTTCAGCCCAGGATGGTGCTCGAACACACCTTCCAGCACCAGACTGGCGATTTGCGCCTGGAAGCTATGCACGTTCAAATGGTGATCCTGCAAATAGAAGCTCGGCCAACCGCCGGCGGTGGAGGCGTAGCCGCCGCCGACGCTGTTGACATGCACCGCGACCGGCAGCTTCGCGGCGCAGGCGCCGGCGAAGATGGGCCAGTAACGTTTGCGGCCCAGCGGCTCGGTTGTTTTCGAGGGCAGCAGGATTTGCACGAAATTCGGATCGCCGGCGCGATGTTCGATCTCGGCGACCGCCAGCGCGGCGTCGTCCTGCGCCACCGTCACGCAGGCACGCAGCCGCGGTTCGGGCTTCACCCAGTTCTCGATCTGCCACTCGTTCACCGCGTTGCAGTATGCGGCGCCAAGATCGGTGTTGCGCGCGGCCGCCGACAACGGCGCCAGCACGCCCCAGGCGATATCGTTGGCGTCGAGCAACTGTTCGCGCATGAAAGCCAGATCGGAGCCGGGTGGTCCGCCACTCGGCGGCCACGCGTCACGCCGCGCGGTGGCGGGCGCGGATTTAGGATATTGCGTACCCGACGTGAATGGAATGCGCACCTGGGCGCCATACTCCGCCAGATGCTCGCGCCAGCGTTCCGGCAGCCATGGATCGAGTTCCTTCTTCGAACGCATCGTCGGATGGATGTCGCAATCGACAATGCCGGCGCGCACCGGTTGATCTCGCGCGCGGTCGAGGATTTCGCTCATGACAGCGTCTCCTTCAATCGGGGATAAGTGGCCAGCGGATTATCCAAGGCCATTTTGTGCACCAACGCATACGGCGTTCCCGGTGGCAACGCGTCGATGCCATCGAAGTGCCAATGCGGGAAGTCGCTGGAGAACAGCAGCATCTCGTCGCAATCGATATGCGTGAGGATCTTCCGCACCTCTTCGGCCCCCGGCGCGTCGAACGGCTGCGAGGTCAGCCGCACATGTTGACGCACGAGGTCGGCCGGCGATTTCGTGAACCACGGCGTTTCACCGCGCAACCCGCGCCATGATTTGATCGCCCGCCAGAGAAAACCCGGCAGCCAGGACACGCCGGACTCGATCAGCACGACCCGCAGATCGGGTACGTGATTGAACACGCCCTCCGCCATCAGGCTGAGCAGCGCGCTTTCCAGACCCATCGTGTGGCTGACGTAATCTTGCGCGTAATGCGACGGCCAGCCCACCGAAGTCGGCGCGTGCCGATACGCACTGCCGCCATGGATGCCGATCGGCAGGCCGTGCCGGGCGGCGGCCTCGTAAATCGGCCAGTAGTATTTGCGGCCCAGAGTGATTTCGTTCGAGGCGAGCAATTGCACCTGAACGAAACGATGGTCGTGCGCGCAACGATCGATCTCGTCAGCCGCGTAACCGGGATTTTGCGCCGGTACCACGATCGACGCCCGCAACCGCGCGTCCTTGTCCAGCCACTCGGCCACCAGCCAATCGTTCACCGCCTGACACAAGGCGCGTGCGAGGTCCTCGGAATGCACCGCCTGTCCGCCATGCAGACAATTCACAATCGCGGCGCGCAGTCCAAACCCGTCCAGCACCTCCCGTTGCAGTATCGCAAGATCGGTGCCGGGCTTGCCGTTCGCCGGACGCCAATCGGGACGGCAGGCGATCGGCGCGCCAACCGGGTAGCTGGCGAGGTCCAGCCCGTCCGTGCCGCGCGTGACGATCATCTCGCGCCAGGCCTGGCTCATGTAGGGCAGCAACGCCGCCATCGCGGGCACCGCCACATGCACGTCGCAGTCGATGGCACCGTTTGGCAGCAAGGCACTCTCCCCTTTTCCGGAGTAGACTGCGAGCGTCCGGCCTCGGACGCAAGCATTGGGGCTCCGGGATAAACCCCGGGCGCCTGCCTCAATGCCCGGCGTGCGCGCCGGAGAAATCCGGCGCCGGCAACCCGGACGCGGCGAGTTGTTTCACCAGCGCCGCCTTCAACGCCTCCAGGCCCGCCTCGGTCTTCGCCTCACACCGCGCCACCAGCACCGCCTGCGTGTTCGACGCCCGCAGCAGCCACCAGCCATCCTCCGTCAGCACGCGCACGCCGTCGATTTCCGACACCGTGGCGCCTTCCTGTCGCAGGCGTTCCGCGACTTCCTCGATCACCTCGAATTTCCGCGTATCGTCGCAGTCGAAACGAACCTCCGGCGTATTGATCACCTGAGGCAATTTCTTCCGCGCGTCCGACAAATGCTGATACGGCAACCGCGCCACCACGCCCAAAGTACGCACCGCGGCGTACAGCGCATCGTCGAAGCCGTACCATTTATCGGCGAAGAAAATGTGACCCGACATCTCGCCCGCCAGCGGGCACTCAGTCTCCGCCATTTTCGATTTAATCAGAGAATGACCGGTTTTCCACATCAGCGGCACCCCGCCGGCCGCGGCGATTTCGTCGAACAGCACCTGACTGGCCTTGACGTCGGCGATGATCGTCGCGCCTGGATTCCCGCGCAGCACATCGCGCGCCAGCAACACCATCAATTGATCGCCGAACATGATCGTTCCGCCATCATCAACGATCCCGATGCGGTCCGCGTCGCCGTCGAAGGCGATTCCGATGTCGGCGCCGCGCGCCAGCACCTCGGCGATCAACTGTTCCAGATTTTTTGGCACCGTCGGGTCCGGATGATGCGCCGGGAACGTGCCGTCTATGACGCCGTTCAGCACCGTGTGCTCGCCCGGCAAATGCCGCACCAGCTGAGCGAGCACATCGCCCGCCGAGCCGTTGCCGTTGTCCCATACCACCTTGAGCTTGCGATCCTTGCCGTCCCAGTCGCGCAGCAACCGCTTCACGTAGTCTTCTTCCATATCGATGGTGCGAGTCGGCGCGGCGGATTCGGGGACGACGTCGCCCTCGCGCGCCATGCGGCCGATATCCTGGATCTGCGCACCAAAGAACGGCTTGCGGCCCAACATCATTTTAAAACCGTTGTAGTCGGGCGGATTGTGACTGCCGGTGACCATCACCGCGCCGCCGGTCTCCATCGTGGTCGCGGTGTAATACAGCATCGGCGTCGGCCCGCGGCCGATGTTCAGCACCTGGATGCCGCTGGCGCGCAATCCGTTCGACAGCGCTTCGGCCAGTTCCGGACTGGACAATCGCCCATCGTAGCCGATCGCGGTCGTGGTGCCCCCCTCGCGCGCGACGATGGAGCCGAAACAGCGGCCGATCGCGAACGCGTC
>Ga0182013_10002832_pt1 | contig 22290 bp, 20 predicted proteins | sample 612S2MmetaG_FD_120487 | JGI IMG/M metagenome (GOLD analysis project Ga0182013, IMG submission 120487) | Permafrost microbial communities from Stordalen Mire, Sweden - 612S2M metaG | ecosystem: Environmental > Terrestrial > Soil > Wetlands > Permafrost | place: Sweden: Stordalen | collected... | reverse complement strand
ATGAGATCGAGACCATCCCGGCGCTGGTGCGCGAACTGCGGCGCAGCGGCATCAGCTGCGAGGTTCTCTACCTGCACGCCGCCGACGAGGTGTTGCTCAAGCGCTATGCCGAAACCCGCCGCAAGCACCCGCTGGTCTCCGGGGAGGTGAGCCTGCGCGAGGCCATCGCCTCCGAGCGAAAGCTTCTGGAGCCGATCACCACGGCCGCCGACCTCGTGATCGACACCTCCAACATGGGAGTCCATGCCCTGCGCGAGATGATTCGCGAACGCATCGACCGCCGCCGGGAGGGACGCTTGTCCCTCATGTTCGAATCGTTCGGCTACAAGCACGGCATACCGGGCGATGCGGATTTCGTGTTCGACATGCGCAGCCTGCCGAATCCCTACTGGGAGCACTCGCTGCGCCACCTCACCGGCCGCGACGCGGCCGTGATCGAGTACCTGGCGGGCTACGAATCCGTGCGAACCATGATTGCGGGGCTGACCGACTTCCTGGAGCAGCGCATCGGCGAGTTTGCCCAGGCGAACCGCAGTTACCTGACCATTGCGGTCGGCTGCACCGGCGGCCAGCACCGCTCCGTGTATATCGCCGAGCGGCTCGCGGAGCATTTCCGCAAGAGCTATCCGCAGGTTCTGACCCGCCACGACTCGCTGCAAAAGAGCTGAGTCCGCCGCCAGGGCCCGTGGCCCCGCCGGCCGCGGCCTGTCAGCGCGGCGCGGCGCGGTGGCGGTGCGCTTTTTGCAACGCCAGGAACGCACGGATCTCGTCCGCGCGCGCCCGCGCGTCCTCATAGCCCAGAGCGATGAGTTCGCGGGTGAATCCGCGCTCGAACAAGAGGTAGCTAAGCAGCAAGGTGCCCGCGGAGTTGTTGGCGCCGAGGATGCGCAGCAGCGCGCGCAGGCTGCGCGGCAGCTCGTTCCGGTGCCTGCGCGCGATTTCGTTCACGTCCCTCGACGGCGTCATCACCAGGAACTCGATGCGGCGGGTATCGTTGTTTTCATTGTACCGGCTGATGCGCTCGAGGTCCGCGTGCAGCTGGTCCATGAACAGCGAGTCCAGCATGAAGCCGAACATCTGGCCAAAGCTCGGTTCGACCGCGGGCTGACCCGGGCCGTTGCCCGTGGAAACCGGGTCGTTGACGCCGATGATGAACAGGCGATTCGCGCCCAGGTGAATGGCGGGGCTCAACGGCGAAGTCTGCCGCATCGCGCCGTCGCCGAAGTACTGCCCATGCAGCGCGACCGGACGGAATAAAAATGGGATGGCCAGGCTCGCCATCAAATGATCCAGCGTCAGCTGTACGCGGGCACCCTTGCGGAACACCCGGGCCCAGGGCTCGATTGCCGATGCGGATGCATAAAAAGTCACCGAATCCGCGTCGGCGTAGCACGTCGCGCAGATGCCGATCGCCTGCAGGTGTTTCTTGTACAGGCTGCGCGGAATGCCGTCGAAGTGCAGCTTCTCCCGCAATAGATTCCACAGCGGGGTGTTGTCGAAGAGCGAGTGCGGAGTATGCACCAGCCATCCGCCGGTGATGAACGCCAATACCCAGTGCAGTCCGGAGCGGAGCATGCTCGCCGCATCCGCCTTGAACACATGGTGCACGCGAAAATCGCGCCACACCCGTTCGATGGCATAAACCGAGTGCCGGAAATGCGCCGCGTCCGATGCCAGTGCGATGGCGCTGACCGCGCCGGCGGAAGTGCCGGTAATGATGGGAAACGGGCAGGCCGACCCGCGCCGCAGCAGTTCGGCGACTCCTTTGAGTACGCCCACCTGGTAGGCGGAGCGGGCGCCGCCGCCCGTCAATACCAAACCCAGCTGAGGTGACTCGGGCACGATGCTAGTATGCCATTGCCTCAATCCGCTTTCGTGACCTGCGTCACCCGAGCCGTCAGCTCAAGGCATCCATGGCGTCGTCGAGCCCCGCCAAGGTCAACGGATACATTCGCCCATCCAGCAGTTCCCGCGTGGCTTCGATCGACGCGGTATGCACCCACCGCGACTGCGGCTGCGGATTGATCCAGGCGAATTTCGGAAAGTGCTTGAGCAGGCGCTGCAGCCAGACGCTGCCCGCTTCGGCATTCCAATGTTCGACGCTGCCGCCCGCGTGGGTGATCTCATACGGACTCATGGTCGCATCGCCCACCAGAATGAGCTTGTAGTCCGTTCCGTAAGTACGCAAAAGCTCGAATGTGCCGATGTGCTCGCTGGCGCGCCGGCGGTTGTCGCGCCACAGGGTCTCGTAGGTGAAGTTGTGGAAATAGTAATGCTCGAGATGCTTGAACTCGCTGCGCGCGGCCGAAAAGAGCTCCTCGCAGGTCTTCACGTGATCATCCATGGATCCGCCGATATCGAGCAGCAGCAGCACCTTGACCACATTGCGCCGCTCCGCCTGCATCTTGATGTCCAGCCAGCCTCCCGAACGCGCCGTGGCATCGATGGTGTCGGCGAGCGCCAGTTCGTCCGGAACGCCGCGCCGCGCGAAGCGCCGCAGGCGGCGCATGGCGATTTTGATGTTGCGCGTCCCGAGCTCCACCCGGTCGTCCAGATTCGCGAATTCGCGCCTGTCCCACACCTTCACGGCGCTGCGGTTTCTCGATGAATCCTGGCCTATGCGCACGCCTTCCGGGTTGAACCCATGGGCGCCGAACGGCGAAGTGCCCGCGGTGCCAATCCATTTGCTGCCGCCCTGATGCCGTTCTTTCTGCTCCTCCAGCCGTTTCTTCAGGGTCTCCATCAGCTTGTCCCATCCGCCAAGCGCCTCGACCTGCGCCTTCTCGGCATCGGTAAATTCGCGCTCGGCCATCTTGGCGAGCCAGTCCTGAGGCAGTTCGCGCTGCAGCACCTCGAACAGATCGGCGGCTCCCTTGAAATGCGCGGCGAAGGCCCGGTCGTACCGGTCGTAATAGCGCTCGTCTTTCACCAGGCAGGTGCGCGCCAGATGATAGAACCGCTCGGCGCTGGACTCGCCGAGACCCGCCTTGAGGGCCTCCAGCAGGGTCAGAAGCTCGGTGATGGAGACCGGTATGCCGGCCCTGCGCAGCAGGAAAAAAAACCTAACGAGCATTCCGGCGGTGGAGAAACAGCAGTTGCTCGAACAAGTGCACGTCCTGCTCGTTCTTCAGCAGCGCGCCGTACAGCGGCGGAATGAGCCTTTTCGCATCGTCGCTGCGCAGCGCTTCGGGCGGAATATCTTCGGCCACCAGCAGCTTGATCCAATCCAGGAGTTCGGAGGTGGTCGGCTTCTTCTTCAAGCCCGGCGTCTCGCGGATCTTGAAGAACGTCGTCAGCGCCTCGTGCAGCAGTTCGCGCTTCAGGTCCGGAAAATGCACATCGACGATCTGCGTCATCGTTTCCGCGTCGGGGAAGCGGATATAGTGGAAGAAGCAGCGCCGCAAGAAGGCGTCCGGCAGCTCCTTTTCGTTGTTGCTCGTGATAACGATGACCGGCCGGTGCCTGGCGCGGACCGTTTCGCGCGTTTCGTAGACGTAGAATTCCATGCGGTCGAGCTCGCGCAGCAGATCGTTCGGGAACTCGATGTCCGCCTTGTCGATCTCGTCGATGAGGAGCACGGGCTGCTCGTCGCAGCTGAACGCCTCCCACAGATCGCCCTTCACGATGTAGTTGTGGATGTCCTTGACGCGCGGATCGCCGAGCTGGGAGTCCCGCAGTCGCGATACCGCGTCGTATTCGTACAATCCCTGCTGCGCCTTGGTGGTGGACTTGATGTGCCATTCATAGAACGGCTTGCCCAGCGACCGGGCGATTTCCGCCGCCAGCAGCGTCTTGCCCGTCCCCGGTTCGCCCTTGATCAGCAGCGGGCGCGACAGCACCATGGCCGCGTTCACCGCGGCCATCAATTCGGAAGTGGCGATGTATCGATCGGTGCCGCGAAATTCGCCGGGCATGCGTCAGCCGCGCACCACATGCAGGATCTGCATGGAATTGGTGCCGCCCGACACGCCGCTGAGTTCGCCCTTGGTCAGAATGATCGAATCGCCCTCCACCACCAGCTTGAGGTCGAGCAGCTGGCGGAAGATGGAAAAATAGAATGCCTCTCCCTTGTCCGTGTCGTCATAGGCGACCGGATACACTCCGCGATACAGGGTGACCCGCGAGCGCGTGGCTTCGTGGCGGGTGAACGCGTAGATCGGAATGTCCGAACGCACCCGCGACATCCACAGCGACGTCGACCCCGACTCGGTGAGCGCCACGATGGCCTTGACGTGCAAATGGTTCGCCGTGTACATCACCGCCGCCGCGATCGCCTCGTCCGTATGCCCGAAGTAGCCGCTGCTGCGCTGCCTGATGCGCACGTGCGCCACCTGGTATTTCTCCGCGCCGACGATGATCTGCGCCATCGCCTCCACGACCTTGGTCGGGTGCTTGCCCGAAGCGGTCTCCGCGGACAGCATCACGGCGTCCGTGCCGTCCATGACGGCGTTGGCCACGTCCGATACTTCGGCGCGGGTGGGAATCGTATTGGTGATCATCGATTCCATCATCTGCGTGGCCATGATGACCACGCGGTTCTGGTGGCGCGCCTCCTGGATGATCTGCTTCTGCAGCCCCGCGAGTTCGGCATATCCCATCTCGACGCCGAGATCCCCGCGCGCCACCATCACCCCGTCGCTGGCGCGCACCACGGCGGCGAGGTTCTTGATCGCCTCCGCGCGTTCGATTTTCGCCACCAGCAGCCCATGCCCGCCGGCGTCGCGCAGCAGTTTGCGTGCTTCGTCCATGTCCGAGGCATCGCGCGGAAAGGACACGCCGAGGTAATCGACCTTGAGCAGCGCGGCCGTGCGGATGTCCGCGCGATCCTTGTCGGTCAATGCACCGGCCGACAAGCCGCCGCCCTGGCGGTTGATTCCCTTGCTGTTGCCGAGTTCGCCGCCGACCAGCACGCGGGTCTTGATTCGGGACCCGTCGATGCCCAATACCTGCAGGCTGATCTGTCCGTCGTTGAGGAGCAGCACATCGCCGGGGAACACATCCGTCGGCAGTTTCTTGTAGGCGATGCCGACGCTGTGCTCGGTTCCAACGTCCACCGCGAGCGATGCGTCCAGCGTGAACTCGGCGCCGTCCTTGAGGTTCACTTTGCCGCCGATGAAGCGGTCGATGCGGATCTTCGGCCCCTGCAGATCGCCCAGGACCCCGACATAGCGTCCCGCCTGGCGCGCCGCCTCGCGCACCAAGCCGACCCGGCGCGCGTGATCGGCCACCGCGCCGTGCGAGAAATTGAGCCGCACCACGTCGACGCCGGCTCGCACGATCTCGGCCAAGACCAGGGGATCGTCGGTGGCTGGACCCAGGGTCGCGACTATCTTGGTCCGTCGCAGCAGCGAGCTCATGCGGCGCGCTTCTCCAGTATCTCGACCGCCGGCAGCTTCTTGCCCTCGACGAATTCCAGGAAGGCGCCGCCGCCGGTCGAGATGTAGGAAATGCTGTCCTCGACTCCGTACTTCTCGATGGCCGCCAGGGTGTCTCCGCCTCCGGCCAGCGAAAACGCCTTGCTGCGCGCGATCGCCTTGGCCAGCGTCCGCGTGCCCTCGCCGAACTGCTCGAACTCGAACACGCCCACGGGCCCGTTCCAGAGAATCGTGCCCGCCGAGGCGATGAGCATGCTCATCGCCTCGGCCGAATCCGGTCCTATGTCGAGGATCATCTCGTTGTCCGACACCGTTCCCACCGGCTTCACATCCGCCTCGGCCTTCGCCGAAAATTCGGTCGCGACCACCACGTCGGTGGGCATGGGAATGACGATGCCGCGTTTCTTCGACTGATCGAGCAGCCGCTTGCAGATGTCGAGCATGGCCGGCTCGTACAGGGACTTGCCGACGTTGAACCCCAGCGCCGCGAGAAAGGTATTGGTGATCCCGCCGCCCACGATGAGCTGGTCCACCTTGCCCAGCAAGGACTCGAGCACCGTCAATTTCGTCGATACCTTGGAGCCGGCGACGATGGCGAGCAGCGGCCGCGCCGGCTTCTCGAGGGCCGTCTCCAGCGCGGACAATTCGCTGACCAGCAGCGGTCCCGCGCAGGCGACGGGTGCGTACTTCGCCACTCCGTGGGTGCTGGCCTCGGCGCGGTGCGCCGTACCGAAGGCGTCCATGACATAGATATCGCACAGCGCCGCCATCTTCCTCGACAAATCCTCCGCGTCCTTCTTCTCGCCCTTGTTGAAGCGGACGTTCTCGAGCAGCACCACTTCGCCGGCGGACACCGCCACGCCGTCGAGCCAATCCTTCTTGAGCGCAACCGGCACGCCCAGAAGCTGCGCCAGGCGCTTGGCCACCGGCGCCAGGGAAAACTCTTCCGCGTACTTGCCCTCCTCGGGGCGGCCCAAATGAGACATCAACATGACGCGCGCCCGCGCCGTCAATGCCGCCTGGATGGTCGGCAGCGACGCGCGGATCCGCGCGTCGCTGCTCACCGCTCCGTCCTGGATCGGCACATTCAAGTCTTCGCGTATCAGCACGCGCTTGTCCTTGAGATCGAGACTCAGCATTTTTAGGATCTTGACGCTCAAAGCGCTTTCGCCCAAGCCGCCGTGGTGTCGAGCATGCGGTTGGAAAAGCCCCATTCGTTGTCGTACCACGAACACACCTTGACGAGGTTGCCCTCGATGACCTTGGTCAGCGTCGCATCGTAGGTCGAGGAAGCCGGGTCGTGGTTGAAATCCACGGAGACCAGCGGCGCATCGTTGTAGGCGAGAATCCCCTTCATGTCGCCGGCGGCGGCCGCCTTGACGACGCTGTGGATTTCCTCGACCGTGGTCTTGCGCGCCGCCGTGAAGGTAAGATCGACCAGCGACACGTTGATGGTCGGCACGCGGATCGCAAATCCGTCGATCTTGCCCTTCAGTTCAGGCAGCACCAGGCCCACCGCGGCCGCGGCGCCGGTCTTGGTCGGAATCATCGACATGGTCGCGGATCGCGCGCGGCGCAGGTCCGTGTGGTACACGTCCGTCAACACCTGATCATTGGTGTATGAATGGATGGTATTCATCACGCCCGAGAGTATGCCCAGCTTGTCGTTCAGCACCTTGGCGAGCGGCGCGAGGCAGTTCGTGGTGCAGGATGCGTTCGAGATCACAGTGTGGCTGCCCTTGAGCACCTGGTGATTGACCCCGTAAACGATGGTCGCATCGACGTCGTCGCCGCCCGGCGCTGAAATCACGACTTTTTTCGCGCCCGCCGCGATGTGCGCGGAGGCCTTCGCCTTGCTCGTGAACAGGCCGGTGCATTCGAGGACGATATCGACGCCAAGTTCGCCCCACGGCAGCTTGGACGGGTCGCGCTGCGCGACCACGCGGATCCGGTCGCCGTTCACCACCATCGAATCGCCGTCCACATGCACGTCGCCGCGGAAGCGGCCGTGCACCGTGTCGAAATTCGTCAGATAGGCATTGGTGTTGGCATCGCCCAAATCGTTGATGGCGACCACCTTGATCTCGCCGGCATGCCTGCCCTCGTACAACGCGCGCAGGATGTTTCTGCCGATGCGTCCATAACCGTTGATAGCCACTTTGATTGCCATCGTCTTGAAACCCCCTTGATTCTATTTAGCCAAAACTTTTTCTATCGCCTCGACGACGTGCTCCGCCGTGAAGCCGAAGGCCTTGAACAGGTCCTTGGCCGGCGCCGACGCGCCGAAGTGGTTGATGCCGACTATTTCGCCCTGCAAACCCACGTAATGCCACCAGGTCGCGGTCACGCCCGCTTCGACCGCGACGCGACGCGTGACGGAGGACGGCAGCACGCTTTGCTTGTAGGCAGCATCTTGATTGTCGAAGGTCGTGGTGCTCGGCATGGACACCAATCGGATCTTTCGCCCCTTCGCAGCCACCGTGCGCACGGCCTCGGCGGCAATGCCCACCTCGGACCCGGTGGCGATCACGATGGCCTCCGGAGCGCCCTGCGAATCGATCAGCACATAGCCGCCCCGCCGGATGGCCTCCACCTGCGCAGCCTGGCGCGCCTCGTGGACCACCGATTGGCGCGTGAATATCAGGCAGGTGGGACCGTCCCGATTCTCGATCGCAACGCCCCATGCGGCCGCGGTCTCGACCGCATCGCAGGGACGCCACAGATCCATGTGGGGGATGACCCGCAGGCTGGCCAGATGCTCGATCGGCTGGTGCGTGGGGCCGTCCTCGCCGAGTCCGATGGAATCGTGGGTGTAGACGAATATCACGCGCAGCCGCATCAGCGCCGCCATGCGCACGGCATTGCGCGCGTAGTCGGAGAAGGTCAGGAAAGTGCCGCCGTACGGGATGAATCCGCCGTGGCAAACGATGCCGTTCAAAATGGCCGACATGCCGAATTCGCGCACGCCGAAGTGCAGGTAGTTGCCGCCGGGCGAATCCGGCGTGAGTTGCACCGAATCCTTGCGCAGCGTGCCGTTCGAGGGAGTCAGGTCCGCCGATCCGCCGATCAATTCCGGCATCGAAGGGCCGAATGCATTGAGCGCGGCCTGCGAGGACTGGCGCGTGGCCAGGGCTTTGCCGTCGGCCTGCGTCCGTGCGATGGTGGCATTGAGCAGGTCGGTGAACCCGGCGGGGAGATCTCCCGCCATGCGCCGCTCGAGTTCCGCGGCGAGTTCCGGGAATTTCGTCTTGTAGGATTCAAATCGGGTGCGCCATTCCTGCTCCGCCCGGGCGCCCTTCTCGCGCCGGTCCCAGGCCGCACGGATGTCGGCGGGTATTTCAAAAGGCGGTGAAGTCCAACCGAGATGGGCCCGCGTGGCCGCGATCTCCTCATTGCCCATGGCTTCGCCGTGCATGGCCGCGGTGCCCTGCTTGTTCGGGGCCCCCCAGCCGATCACGGTCTTGGCGCAGATCAGCGACGGCCGGGCCGTCTCCGCGCGCGCTGCGGCCAACGCGGCGGCGATGGCCCCGCTGTCCTGGCCATCCACGTGGGGCAGGACATGCCATCCATACGCCTCGAAGCGCTCTGCGGTGTCGTCGCCGAACCAGCCGATGACCTTGCCGTCGATCGAGATGCCGTTGTTGTCGTACACCAGGATGAGCTTGCCGAGTTTCTGCACTCCGGCGAACGAAGCGGCCTCGTGCGAAATTCCTTCCATCATGCAGCCGTCGCCGAGGAACACGTAGGTATGGTGATCGATGATGGTGTGACCCGGCCGGTTGAACGTCGCCGCGAGCGTGCGTTCCGCCAACGCCATGCCGACCGCGTTGGCAAACCCCTGGCCGAGCGGCCCGGTGGTGGTCTCTATCCCGAGATGCAGCTCCCGCTCGGGATGCCCGGCGGTTTTGGAGCCGAATTGGCGAAAATTCTTGATCTCATCCATGGACAACGGGTAGCCGGTCAAGTGCAGCACCGAGTACAGCAGCATGGACGCATGGCCGTTCGACAGCACGAACCGATCCCGGTCCAGCCAGGTCGGATTGCCCGGATTGAACTTAAGCACATCCCGCCACAGGACCTCCGCGATATCCGCCATGCCCATCGGGGCGCCGGGATGTCCGGAATTGGCCTTTTGAACTGCGTCCATCGATAAGGCACGAATGGCGTTGGCAAGGTCGCGGCGGGTAGGCATGGCGGGCTACTTATTTAACGAGTGTGAGGGAAGACAAGCCGTGTATTGTCCCCGATGCGCCCCCTGGCGGCAAACGGCTATTTATGTATAACGTGTTGAAGCATGGGCATGACCCAGTTCACCGTCAACCGCGGGCCGCTTTGCTACCATTTGGTCATGCAAATTTTACACCTCACCGACCCGCACCTGTACGGCGACGCCGCCGGCCGTTTGCGAGGCGTCGAAACCGATTCGAGTCTGCAAGCGGTGCTCGGCGACGCGCTGGTGCGCGTGCCCGACTGTTCCGCAATACTGGTCACGGGCGATCTCGTGCAGGATGATCCGACCGGCTACTTGCGTTTCCGCAGCATTTTCGGCGGCCTCGGAAAACCGGTGCTGTGCATTCCCGGGAACCACGATGAACCGCAGGCGATGCGCACGGAACTCACCGGCGCGCCGTTTCAGATCTGCGGCACCCATGAGACGGGCGGCTGGCAGTTCATCATGCTCGACAGCTACGATCCGGGACACGTGGGCGGCCGCTTCACCGAAGCCGAATTGGCGCGGCTCGACCGCGCGCTTAAGGATTCGCCCAAGCACGCCATGGTGTGCCTGCATCATCATCCGATATTCATGGGCAGCCGCTGGCTGGACACGGTTGGGCTCGCTGATCCGGAGGCGTTCTGGCGGATCATCGATTCGCACCGCCACGTGCGCGCCGTGGTCTGGGGACACGTGCACCAGGCATACGACGGGCGGCGCGGCGATGTGCGCCTGTTCGCGACGCCGTCCACCGGAGCTCAATTCCTGCCGCAGAGCGATCGCTACGCGGTCGATTCGCGGCCGCCGGCGTATCGGCGCTTCGACCTGCATGCCGACGGCCGGATCGACACGGCGGTCCACTGGATCGACTCGCTGCCGATGATCCAGGCGGCGGCGATATAGACGCCGGGCGGCATTCCTTTCTCGGCCGTCTCGGCCTCGCACTCTGCGCCCTGGCGCTGTGTGGCGCCGCCCGCGCCGACGCGGCGCTGCACTCGCTCTGGGAATTGCACGGCAAGCACAACGTGGTTTACCTGCTGGGCTCCATTCACGTGCTGCGCCTCAGCGACTATCCGCTCGCCCCGGCCGTACTGGACGCATACGCCAATTCCAAGGGCGTATTCATGGAAGTGAATCTGGAGGAGATCAGCTCGCTTCAAGTCCAATCGGAAATGCTGACGAGCGCCATCCTTCCCGAGGGCAAATCCTTGAGCGAAGTACTCGGCAAGCAGCGTTATGGGCGCGCCGATGCCCTGGCTCGCGAGGTCGGCGTCGACCTGTCCACGTTCGATCAATTTGCGCCCTGGTTCGCCGCCGAAGCCATATCTCAGCTGCAGCTCACCCAGCTCGGATTTCAGCCCGAATCGGGCGTCGACATGTACTTCATGGAGCGCGCGCGCAGCGACGGCAAGAGCGTGGCCGGGCTCGAAACCGTCCACGATCAAATTTCATTGTTCCAGAACATGCCCCTGGATACCCAGGCCGAGTACCTGCTGTCGAGCCTGGAGCAGGCGCATGACCTGCCCGCGGAAGTCGATTCCATGGTGCACGCCTGGCAGCGGGGCGATACCCGATGGTTCGAGAACCAGCTGCAGTCGGAACTGGGCCGCGACCCCGCCCTGTATCAATCGGTTCTGGGCGAGCGCAACCGCAAGTGGGTGCCGAAAATAGAAGCGCTGCTCAACGAGGACAAGAACTACCTGGTCATCGTCGGCACCGGCCATCTCGTGGGCAAGGGAAGCGTGGTCGAGCTGCTCAAAAAAGACGGGATCGGCGCCATCCAGAGATGACGCCGGTCCCGTTGTCGCGACAAATGCGCCGTGCGGATCTACTCGCTCGGCGGTGCGTCACTTGAGCCGGTGCTTCCCGGGCCCCGCGCGCCGTGCGCATGGGCCTGCCGGTTTGCTTGCATCTGGGCTTCCAGCGTGGCCAGCTGCGTCTGCTGGGCCGGCGTCAGAACCTTGAATATCTGGGCCCGTATCTGCGCGTGCTGGGTCATCATCTGCGCCGCCAGCGAGCCGTGCGTCTGGCTCGCCTGCGAAGAGATGCTGCTGTAGTTCGCGTCGGTCGGCTTGGTTTGCTGCAGTTTCAACGAATTGGCCTGGATCTGTTCATGCAGGCTCTGCATCTCGGGACCGGCGGCCGTCATGATCTCCTTGATCTGCTGCTTCTGCGCCGCGCTGAGGCCTAGCTTGCCGAGCAGGTGCCAGGGTCCCCGGTGATGGTGCCAGCCGTGGGCCCCCGGAGGAGGAGGCGGCGCGGCCGCTTCATCGGCGGCGCTGGCAATGGACATGCCGGCGGCGGCGGTCAATACGGCTCCTGCCGCCAGCAGACTTGCCGTCAACAAATTGCGAATCGGTTTCATGATCCTTAAGTCTCCGGTACGGTGGAATTGGATTGCACGCGACTATCCTAAGCCGGTCCTGTGCAAACATGTGTCACAGGAAACGCACCGTTCTGTTAAGAATTGTGAATTCCTGCGCCGGGACCATCGATGCGCGCCGACTGTGCCAAAGTAGGAGGGAGCCATGACGCCATCCAATCCAAATTCGTCGGAAACGCCCGCGGCGCGTGAGGCGCGGGTGCTCCTGGTCGACGACGATCGCGAACTCTGTCAAATGCTCACCGAATATCTGGACGCCGAGCATTTCGACGTGAAGAGCGTGCACGACGGCGGCGAGGCGCTGGCCGAACTTCGCGCCAATGACTTTGAAATCCTGATCCTCGACGTCATGTTGCCGAGCGTCGGGGGCTTCGACGTGCTGCGCAAGCTGGGCGCGTCCTACCAAACTCCGATTCTGATGCTCACGGCCCGCGGGGATGACGTCGACCGCATCGTGGGCTTGGAACTCGGGGCCGACGACTATCTGAGCAAACCCTTCAACCCGCGCGAGCTGGTGGCGCGCCTGCGCGCGATTTTGCGCCGCGCCAGCAACCGCGCCGGCGGCGGCCACGTCCCGGACGAGCTCATCGTCGGCCCGATCACGCTCAACACCGGAACCCATCTGGTGCACGTGGCGCAAAAGCCGATTCCCCTGACCGGCGCCGAGTTCCGGGTGCTGGAGATCCTCATGCGCTCGGCGGGCCAGGTGATTTCGCGCGAGGCCATGACCGAACAGGCGCTCGGGCGCAAGCTCGTCGCCTACGACCGCAGCATCGACACGCACATCAGCAATTTGCGGCGCAAGCTCGATCTGGAGGCGGACAAGAATCCGGTGATCAAGAACGTGCGCGGTTCGGGCTACACGCTGACCTGGGCGCATGCATAGTCTTTTCCTGCGGATCTTCACTCTGTTCTGGGTCGCGATGGCGCTCATCGTCGGCGGCAGCATCGCCATCACCTTCACCGTGACAGCGCGGGAATATGAGGCGCCGGAATTGCAGCGCCGTCCGTCCGCGGCCATTCGAGCGTCCGAGGTGTTGGCGCACGGCGGCATCGGCGCCCTGAAGGAGTGGCTGGCGGCGAACAAGAACACTCTTCCGGGCCGGGAGCTTTACATCATCGGCGGCGACGGAGCCGACATCCTGGGACGCCGGCTTTCCGAGGGCGCCCAGCGGCGCCTGGAATTTTTCAATCGCGACGAGCCCGGGCCGCGGGGACGCGCCGCGCCGCAGATCGCCGGCCCCGACGGCTCTTACTACACCGTGCTGCTGGTGCCGCGGCGGCCCAGCATCTTCGGCGCATTGAGCCTGCCCGGCATCTCGCTCGCCATCCTCTGCATGGCGCTCGTCGTCAGCACCCTCGCCAGCTGGTGGCTGGCGCAGCATTTCAGCGCACCCATCCGGCGAATCCAGGAAGGAGTGCGCGCGCTCGCCTCGGAGAATCTCGATGTGCGGGGCGATGCGCGGCCGCGCGTGAGCGCCGGCCTGGAGGGGCGCGGCGACGAACTCGCGGTATTGGCGCGGGACTTCGATGCCATGGCGGATCAGCTGCGGGCCAACCGCAGCGCCGTCACGCGGCTGCTGCGCGACATCTCCCATGAGCTGCGTTCGCCTCTGGCCAGAATGCGCGTCGCCCTCGGGCTCGCACGCCAGCCTCCCGCCGACGTCTCGCGCCAATTGGACCGGCTGGAGCGCGAGATCGAACGCCTCGATTCGCTCATCAGCCAGGTGTTGAAGCTGGCGCGGCTGCACGGCACCGATGTCCCGTTCGCGCGAGAGATTTTCGACCTCGACGAAGTGATCGAAGAAGTGGTGCGCGACGCGAATTTCGAGGGAGCGGTCAAGAACTGCAGGGTGCGGCTGCACGGCGCGGCGAATGCCGCCATCGACGGCAACCGTGATTTGGTCCGAAGCGCCGTCGAGAACGTGCTGCGCAACGCCGTGCGCTACAGCCCGAGCGACGAACCCGTGGACGTCGCCGTCTCCCGGGCGCCTGCGACGGTTTCCGTCGCCGTCAGAGACCGCGGCCCAGGCGTGCCGCAGGCCGATCTGGAGCGCATATTCGAGCCCTTTTACCGCGTCGCCGAATCGCGCGATCGGGACAGCGGCGGCGAGGGGATCGGACTCGCGATTACCGCCCAAGTCATGAAGGCTCACGGGGGCTCTGCGCAGGCCGGCAACCACGCGGACGGCGGCTTCGAGGTACGCCTGAACTTGCCGGCAGGCGCTCCCGCTGTTTAGAGTGGCTGGATGAGCCTATATTCGGAAGCTTGCAAATACATACCGGGCGGCGTCAATTCGCCGGTCCGTGCCTTTCGCAGCGTCGGCGGCGAGCCGATCTTCTTCAAGAAAGCGGCCGGAGCCTATGCCACCGCCGCGGATGGACGCCGTTTTCTAGACTACGTCGGCTCCTGGGGTCCCATGATCTTGGGGCACGCGCACCCCGCGGTGATCGAGGCCGTACAGAGGGTCGCGGCCGATGGGCTCTCCTTCGGCGCGCCGACCGAACTCGAGACCCAACTCGCGCGCCGGGTGATCGAACTCATGCCGTCGATCGAATTGGTGCGCTTCGTGAGTTCGGGAACCGAAGCGACCATGAGCGCCATCCGCCTCGCGCGCGGCTTCACCGGCCGGGACACCATCGTCAAATTCGAAGGCTGCTATCACGGACATTCCGATTCGCTGCTGATCAAGGCCGGCTCCGGCGCGTTGACCTTGGGAGTCCCCACCTCGCCCGGCGTACCCAAGGCGCTGGCCCATCACACCGTCACGCTCGAATTCAACGACATCGCCGGACTGGGCGATGTGTTCCGGCAGATCGGCCCGCAGATCGCCTGCGTCATCGTCGAACCTGTCGCCGGCAACATGAACTGCGTGCCGCCCGCGCCCGGGTTTCTCGAGGCCCTGCGCCGCGAATGCGACAGTGCCGGCGCCCTGCTGATTTTCGACGAGGTGATGACCGGATTTCGCGTCGCTTTGGGCGGCGCGCAGGCGCTCTACGGCGTGCGGCCCGACCTGACCACGCTCGGCAAGATCATCGGCGGCGGCATGCCGGTGGGCGCCTTCGGCGGCCGCCGCGACATCATGGAGTGCCTGGCGCCCTTGGGGCCGATCTACCAGGCGGGTACCCTGTCCGGAAATCCGGTGGCCATGATGGCGGGACTTACCACGCTCGGCCTGCTGTCGGCCCCGGGATTTCATGCGCGGCTCGCCGACATGACCGGCTCGCTGATGCGCCGGCTGGCGAAGTCCGCTCATGATGCGGGCATTGCGCTCGCCGTCAATCATGTTTGCGGCATGTTCGGATTTTTCTTCACCGGCGAACCTGTCATCGACCGCTACGGCAAGGTCATGGCCTGCGATGTCGAACGCTTCAAGCGCTTCTTCCACGGCATGCTGGACGAAGGCATTTATTTCGCACCCTCCGCCTTCGAAGCCGGCTTCTTGTCCGCTGCGCACACCGAGGGCGACATCGATGCCACCATCGACGCGGCGGACCGGGTTTTTGCGAGCCTGAACCGCTAGCGCATGCGAGCCTTTGCCTGGTTCTTGGGCTCGATCCTGCTCGCCGGGCTGATCGGCGCGTCGATCGCCTATCCCGCCTTCGAGCTCACCTCGAGCTTCGCCGGGTGGGCGTTCCATCGCGTCGCGAGCCGGATTGCCATGCTGGTGCTCATCGCCGAACTCATCTGGCTATGCCGGCATCTGCGCCTGGTCGCCAAGCGCGACTTCGGCTACGGCTTGCCCTGGCGCCGCTTTTTTCGCGTGAGCCTGCGTTGGGGCGCCGTCGGCATCGTCAGCGCGGGCCTCGGCGCCGCGTTCCTCCTGGCCGCGCATCTGCGCGTCCGGGATCCGTCTTTCGCGCCGTCGGCGGCGAACTTCGCGCGAATTTTCCTGGTCGGCCTGGCATCGGGCATCAGCGTCGCACTCCTCGAAGAAACCGTGTTTCGCGGCGTCATGCATACCGCCGTCGCGGACGAGTCGGGTCCCTGGGCGGCCGCGCTCCTCACGGCCCCCTTGTTTGCGATTCTGCATTTCTTCGCCAAGGCGAGGATTCCGGCGGCCGATATGGGCTGGAGCAGCGGCTTTCATTTGCTGTCGCTGTCCTTCGCTCCCCTGGGACATCCTGCGTGGGTGCTCGATTCCTTTCTGTCGTGGCTGGTGGTCGGCCTGATACTGACGTTGACGCGGGTGTTGACGGGCAACATCGCGGCGGCGATCGGGCTGCATGCCGGCTGGGTGGTGGTGCTGCGAATGCTTCAGGAAAGCACGACGACGGGTGCCTCCGCCGCCGATTCCGTGTGGGTGGGCCGCTTCGACGGCTTGGTGGGCTACTGGATGCTGCCCTGGGGAATCGCCATCGCCGCGGCGGTGTGGTTCACTCGCGAGCGGTGGGTTCCCTACGCCAGGGGCGCGAGTACGTCGAGCCTCTGAATCGGGTCGTTGAGCTCCAGGCAGGATTGCTTGTCCGCGAGCGGAATGGAGAGTATTTCGGCGAGCCGGTGCCCCACCCAGGCCGCATCGTCCGCACGCATCTCGAATCCCTCGTACACCTCGCCGAGCTGCGGCAGAACGTTCTTCAACAATTCCGCCAGCCTCGCATGCCGAGCCGGCACTGCCACGGTCGGCTCGGGCTTGAGCCACTCGACCTCGGCGAGGTTCAACCCATCGGCCTGGCGGCTGCGGGCGAGAATCCGGAACCGCTGCTGGCCGACGCACGATAGCCCGAGAAATCCGTCGGACAGCCGGTGGAAATCCACGATCTTGGCCAGCGTGCCCACGTCGAAGGACTCGAGCACCACGCCGAAACCCTGGTTCTCGCGCATGCACCGGCCGACCATGTCGACGTAGCGCGTTTCAAATATCCGCAGCGGCAGCGGCCCGTCGGGAAACAAAACGATGTTGAGCGGAAACAGCGCGATCGAGTTCACGTGCGTTCCCGCAAGGCGGCGAGCAGCTTGTCGTGCAATCCGCCGAAGCCGCCGTTGCTCATGATGAGTACCTGATCGCCCGGCCGGCTGTCGGCCTTGAGCGCGCTCACCAGGGCATCGACGCTGCCCGCGAATCGGGCGCGGCCGCCCATCGAGGCAAGCGCCGCCGGCAGATCCCACCCAAGATCGGGCGAGTTCAAAAACCAGGTGAGATCGGCCTGTTCGAGCGCGGCGGCCAGCTGTCCCCGATGCACGCCCAGCTTCATGGTATTCGAACGCGGCTCGAGCACGGCGACGATGCGCGCACCCGCGACGCGGGCCCGCAGGCCTTTGAGCGTCGTCTCGATCGCCGTCGGATGATGCGCAAAATCGTCGTACACCGTGACGCCGCCGATGACGCCGCGGACTTCCATGCGCCGCTTGACGCCGAGAAAGGAATTGAGCGCCCGGGCCGAACGCTCCGGCGGCACGCCGGCATGACGTGCCGCCGCAATGGCCGCCAGGGCATTCATGACATTGTGTTCCCCGAGCAGCGGCCAGCTGACCTCGCCCACCGCCCTTCCCTGCCATTGCACCGTGAAGCGGCTCGCCGCCGAATCGGCCGCGATGGCCGCGCTCCAGTCGGCATCCGCAAGACCGAGGGCGAACGACTCGCGCGGCGTCCAGCAACCCTCGCGCAAAGTGGCCGCGATTTCGGCGTCCCCGCCGTTCACGATGAGCCGGCCCGAGGACGGCACGGTGCGCAGCAGCTGATTGAACTGCCGGCGGATCGCGGCCACGTCCGGGTAGATGTCGGCGTGATCGTATTCCAGATTGTTGAGGATGGCGGTGCGCGGCCGGTAGTGAACGAATTTCGCGCGCTTGTCGAAAAACGCCGTGTCGTATTCGTCCGCTTCGATCACGAAAAACCGGCCTTCGCCCAGGCGCGCGGTGCCGTCGAAATTGCCCGCGACTCCGCCGATCAGAAAGCCCGGCTCGAGCCCCGCATCCTGCAGGATCCAGGTCAGCATGGCGGTGGTGGTGGTCTTGCCGTGGGTGCCGGCGACGGCGATCACATGCTTGTGCCGCAGCACCTGTTCGGACAGCCACTGCGGCCCCGAGGCGTATGCCAAGCCGCGATCCAGCATGGCTTCGACCACCGGAGCGCCGCGGCTCAGGGCATTGCCGACGACCACGATGTCGGGCTTCAAATCCAATTGTTCCGCGCCATAGCCCTGGATGAGCTCAATCCCCAGAGCCTCGAGCTGGGTGCTCATCGGCGGATAGACGTTGAGATCCGAGCCCGTCACGCGAAACCCCGCCGCCTTCGCGATGGCGGCCAATCCGCCCATGAAAGTTCCGCCTATACCTAAGATATGAACGTGCATGCTCAAGTGTCCGGCAGCAGCTGCTGCTCCAAGACGATGGACAGAAGCAGATAACCCACGCTGACGGCGACTCCGAGGCTCAAGCCCGAATCCAATGCACAGCGCCAGATGTTGGCGCACGCCAGCAGGTACCACACGAGTCCGACCAGCATCAGAACGCCGAGCGGAACCGCGGCGAGGCGATCCGAACCGATCACGTGAATCAACGAGCCGATCGGGTAGAGAATGATCTCTGCGATCACCGCAACTCCCAGCAAGGCGCTGCCCGTCTGCAGAAACCGCTGGCGATGCCGCGCCAGAACCAGAACCATCCAGGCGAAGGCCAAAGGCAACCCCACGCTCAGCGCGATTCGCATCGGAATCCGCTCACTCGACGCCGGCGGAAGAAAGGAACTCAGTACCTCGAGCAGCGCTGCGGCTGCGGCCGTCAAGACCAGCAAAAACAGCGACGCGGGCAGCTGCGCGGGCGTCCGTCTCCAGATTGAAATGTCCCAGAATGCTTTTGCGAGTCGCAGCATCGTCCGATTCAGTCATAATCGATTCCAAATTGTACACGCGGATCAAAGGTATGCCCGACGCGATTTGGATCGACCGACAGGACCAGCTGGAAACGCTCGCGCAGACGCTTGCGCACACGGCCGCGCAATCGCAGGAATCCGCACGGTGGATCGGCGTCGACACGGAATTTCTGCGCGAGCGCACTTTCTTTCCCAAACTGTGCCTTCTGCAGCTCGCAGCCGGCGGACGGATATGGTGCGTCGACACGCTGCGCGTCGGCAGCCTCGATCCCTTGATGCCGGCCCTGACCGCGCCCGGCGCCCGCAAAGTGATTCACGCCGCGCGCCAGGATTTGGAGGCCGTGTACCTTTCAGCCAAGCGCGTCATGACCCCTATATTCGACACGCAAATCGCGGCCGGATGTATTGGCCTCAAGCCCCAGGTCGGCTACGCCGAACTCGTCAAGACTCTCCTGGACGTGGCCATCCCCAAGGGCCAGACCCGCACGGACTGGTCGAAGCGGCCGCTCACCCGCGAACAGCTGGAATACGCGGCGGACGATGTGCTGTATCTGGGCGAAGTCGCCAATCGCCTCTCGTCGCGGCTGCGCGAGCTCCAACGCGAACATTGGGTGGCGGAAGACTGCCTGGCGCTCGAGGACCGGCGGCTGTACGAACCCGATCCCGCGGACGCCTGGGGCCGGCTGCGCGGGCTCGCACAGCTTAGCCCCGCGTCGCGCGTGCGCGCCAAGGCCATCGCCGTCTGGCGCGAGAAAATCGCGCGCAGCCGCGACCTGCCGCGCGCCTGGATTCTACCGGATATAGCCATCTATGCCGTCGCCGAGGGCGCTGCCCCCCCGCTCAACGACGTCCTCGCGGCCAGCCTCACGGCGAGCCTTGCGGCAAGCGCGACCGGTGCGCCCGAGGAGACGCCTGACGACGAGCCCAGCCACGATGCGCGCCCGACTCCCGCGCAGAAAGCAGTCATCGAGCGGCTGGCGAAAATAGTCGATGCGCGCGCGGCCGAACTCGAGGTGAGCGCGGAAATTCTCGCCCCGCGCGGCGAGCTCAAGGCGCTCGCCATGGGAAAGCGCGAGTCTCACGCGCTCACCGGTTGGCGCCGCGACGAAATAGGCACGCGGCTGCTCGCCGCCCTGCACTGACGTCAGGCGGCGACCGCGGCCTCGATGCTCTTGAACACCGTATCCACGTCGGCGTCCGCATCCACGATCCGCAACGATCCGGCCGCCTGATAGTACTGGATCAGCGGCTTGGTCTGCGCCTCGAACACCTCCAGGCGCTTGCCGATCACCTCTTCCTTGTCGTCCGGCCGCTGGATCAGCTGGTGCTTGCCCTCGGGCGGCGAGGTATAGATGTTGAAAACCCGTCCGCAGTCCTGGCAGATTCTGCGGCCCGTCAGGCGCTTGAAAAGCACGCCCAGATCCAGGTTCAGGAGCACCACTGAATCGAGCGGCGTATGAAGGTCCCCGAGCATCTTTTGCAGGGCTTCGGCCTGGGCGATATTGCGGGGAAAACCGTCCAGGATGAATCCCTTGGCGGCGTCCGGGAGACTCAGGCGTTCACGAATCATCCCGAGGACGGTCTCATCGTCCACGAGCTGCCCGTGATCCATCGCGGCCTTGGCGCGCAGCCCCAACGCCGTGCCCTTGGAAACCGCCTCTCGCAGCAGATCACCGGTCGATATTTGCGGTATTCCAAAGGCCTTGACCAGCCGCTGCGACTGGGTGCCTTTGCCGGACCCGGGTGCTCCCAATAGGACTATGCGCATGGTTATTTTTCTGGTGAAAGCGCGCTACCGTACCTTTGGGCGGCGTGATCGTCAAACCCCGGCCGATCGGCTATTCTGCGCGCCTTGCGCCGTCGGGGAAATTCATGAAGAACGCCTTCTATGCTCAATCGGGCGGGGTCACCGCCGTCATCAATGCCTCCGCCTGCGGCGTCATCGAAACGGCGCGGCGGCACCGCGGCAAGATCGGCAAGGTTTACGCGGGCAGGCACGGGATCATCGGGGCATTGACCGAGGATATGATCGACACGGGCAAGGAGAGCCAGGCCGCCATCGGCGCGCTGCGCCACACCCCGGGCGGCGCTTTCGGATCGGCCCGCTACAAGCTGGCGGGAATTGACAAGAATCGCGCGCAGTTCGAGCGTCTCATAGACATATTCCGCGCCCACGGCATCGGCTATTTCTTCTACAACGGCGGCAACGATTCGATGGACACGGCGCAAAAAGTGTCGGAAATCGCCGTGCAGATGGACTACCCCATCAATTGCATCGGCATACCGAAAACCGTGGACAACGACCTGCCGATCACCGACTGCTGCCCCGGTTTCGGCTCGGCCGCCAAGTACATTGCCGTATCGACGCGCGAAGCCGCCCTCGACGTCGCCTCCATGGCGCGCACCTCGACCAAGGTGTTCGTGCTCGAGGTCATGGGCCGCCACGCGGGATGGATGGCGGCTGCCGGCGGTCTGGCCGGCGGGAAGGCGGGCGATGCGCCGCACGTCATCCTCTTTCCGGAGATTGAATTCGACCGCGCGCGGTTCCTCGCCAAGGTGAAAAGCTCGGTGGAGAAGTACGGCTATTGCGTGGTGGTGGTCTCCGAAGGGGTGCGCGGTGCCGACGGCAAATTCCTCGCCGAGGCCGGCACCCATGATGCCTTCGGACATGCGCAACTCGGCGGCGTCGGTCCGGTGGTGGCGCAAATGACCCAGGAAGCCTTCGGCTATAAATTCCATTGGGCGGTGGCCGATTATCTGCAGCGCTCGGCCAGGCATATCGCATCGAAAGTCGACGTGGACCAGGCCTACGCGGTCGGCAAGGCCGCCGTCGAATTCGCTCTCGCGGGCAAAAATGCCGTCATGCCCATCATCATCAGAAAATCGGCCAAGCCCTACCGCTGGAGCATCGGCGAAGCTCCGTTGAGCGCCGTCGCCAACCGGGAGAAGAAGGTCCCCCGCAATTTCATCACCGCCGATGGATTCGGCATCACGGCCGCCTGCCGTGCCTATTTGTCGCCGCTGATCGGCGGCGAAGACTATCCGCCCTACCGCAATGGCTTGCCGGACTACGCCGCCCTGAAATGCGTCAGCGTTGTCAAACGCCTGCGCAAACCGTTTGTGGTATAGTCGCGCTCGCTTTTTTAACTATAAAATCAAACCTTTTCAATAACATAAGATCCCACCGGAGACTTGACTCATGACTCTCGACTGTGCGCTTTGGCTGGCAATTGCATCGGGTGTTGTTGCAATCCTCTATGGCGTGATTTCGGTGCGCTGGATTCTCGCGCAGCCCGCGGGCAATGCGCGCATGCAGGAGATCGCTGCCGCGATCCAGGCGGGCGCAAACGCCTATTTGAACCGGCAATATTCGACCATCGCCATCGTCGGAGTGATCTTGTTCTTCGCGCTCGGCTTGGCGCTCGGCTGGCCCACCGCCGGCGGTTTCGCCGTGGGCGCAATACTCTCGGGGCTCGCCGGATACATCGGCATGTTCATCTCGGT
>Ga0182013_10002828_pt1 | contig 22300 bp, 24 predicted proteins | sample 612S2MmetaG_FD_120487 | JGI IMG/M metagenome (GOLD analysis project Ga0182013, IMG submission 120487) | Permafrost microbial communities from Stordalen Mire, Sweden - 612S2M metaG | ecosystem: Environmental > Terrestrial > Soil > Wetlands > Permafrost | place: Sweden: Stordalen | collected... | reverse complement strand
GTGTCAACAGTCTGCGCCGATAACGGTGCGCTTGCTACCGCACAGAGCAAACAAAGTGCGACAAGTTTCATATTTTGGCTCCTTTTTTGATACCTGCTTGTTGGAAGCGCGGGTCGCGGGCACGTATCAACTCCTGGCGACTATAAGATTACCGCCTCAAAACAGGCTTCGGGACAGTTGAAGTCGCCCACATCGATGCCGAGCCGCGACAGCAACAGCGAAGTCTCGCCTGCATAGAAAACTGGCAAGACAAATGAAACAGGGGCATGACAAGAGCGCCGCAATTTGCAGCGCCTTGCCGCAAAGAGAGCGTCTCGATGGCTTAGTCCCCATGTCTTTCCAGCCGCTTTGTTTACCGTGTGAAATCAGACACTAGAAGGCCTCTGGAGACATTCACTTGGCAAATAGGAATATCGACGCCGCCAAGATTTGCGGAAAGCGCAATCGTCGCGACGCTGCGATTTGCTACAGGCGCTGCGCTGAGAATCGGGTCCGCATCCCCATGTATCATGTTCACTCATGAGTGCTTTGAATTGAGACGACGTGGGTTGTCAAACTTGAAGCTGCATCGCGCGCCTGAACGATCTCGTGTAATTGCGATATACGCAAAGCCAGTTGTGCTCGTAATTTGTCGTTGCTCTTTGAGCGACTTCCAATTTCTATTGACCGGCAGAGGGCCCTCCGCTTCAAGAGAGAGGACTTCATGGTTATCCGCCATGCAATGTCCTGAAAAAAACCAAGATAGATAATGTACCGAATCCGTCTTTGGAATCGTCGGAAAGCTCTGATCGATACATCGCCGATAACACAAAAGTTCAAATCAACTTATTTATATTCAATACTATACGCTGATATTATTGGTGCCCGGAGGGGAACTTGAACCCCCACGACCATCTAAGGTCTGCGGATTTTAAGTCCCTTCTGTGTGCTTGCATCAGCATGAAAAATAAAACGTTACAAAATAACAAGGTGAAAATGTGCAAGTCAGTGTGTAAGTTTTCGGGTTTTCTGCCGAAATTCCAATTCCGATTCCAGTTTGAAGCCGCTCGGAGCGTCTTGAGCCGGCGGTCCGCTGAGCCTGGATTTCCCTGCAATTCCGCTCCGTGCGATCAGCACTGACTTTGGGCACCTTTTCGGCAGATCGTATATTATCAAGTCCTCCCCCGAGAAAGATCCTTGATGTCTCGAAAACCCCAATAATGCCATGCTCTGGGGGGACCATCCTTCAGGTTGGCCCTTTGTGCTACAAATCTCTTGGCCCTATTTGGACTTAAACAGAACCTGTCGGCCCACGAGGGGTGAGCAAAATGGAGATCCGAAATGCGCTATACCAGATAGCGCGAACGCTCGTCGACGCATTCGATGTTGATATTCAGCTTTGGATGGGCAAGGCTCTCAAAAGACTCAGGGACACTGCAGCCGGAGAATCGTTCGCAAGGTGGGCCGAAGCGAATCCTATGGCTTTTGAAATCCTCCTGCGCGTCACTTCCGCTGCTGTTCGACGACTTCCGCAGGATAGTAATCTCCTGGTCGATACGATCTATACGCAATTGTCTCGATTACCGGTCGAGGTGAAGCGCGCTGTTGAAGCGGACGGCGTCGAAATCACTTTTCGAACGACGCAGAAAGACGATGAATTCTTTGCGAAATACGAAGATGCGTTGAAAGATTTGCCCGATGAGAGCCTTGCCGAGATCGCGCAACTCAGCCGCCGGCAACTGAAGGAATGGGTGAATTCCCCTTCTCGAATTCGTGCCCACTTGCTTAAGAAATGGGCCAAAGAGACTTCGGAGCGAGAGGAAAGAGGTGAGCGTCCCAGGAGACCGGTGAAAGAATTACTAGCACCTCTCGCATCTGCTGCTAGGTCCGTTCCTGCGAAGCTCGACTCGAATGCCGAGAAGCTCGCGCCTAGTGTTGGAAAGGTTGCAGATTGGTTGGAAGCGCATGGCGGGAAACGCAAATAGAAGCGTCCGGCACCTCGCCTTGAACACGGTTGACGATGATGTAGTAGTGCTTCCCAACTGATTGCTTCCGGTTCGACGATCCTCCTGTGGAGGCAGAAATGAAATCCCTGATTCAAGAAATCTGCCACGTTGTTGCCAGCATCTGGCGCATCGGTGACGCGTGGCTCCGTCGCATCGCCGTTCTTGCAATTGTTGTCTTGCTCGCCCTGTTCAGCGCTGCCATGCTTGTCCCCCAGCATCTGCAGGTGACGGTCGTCCCGATCCTGGCCCTCATCCCGCTCGCGGGACTCCTTTTCCTGGCTATCAAAAGACCAACGCTGGTCGCCATAGCGGCTACGGCCGAAATTGGCCGCAAAGCGATCAGAGCGGTGTCATTGGCATTAGCGGCAGACCTCATCTTTGGTGTCTATCTTTCCCTAGTGCCGATTTCCAATGACCGGGGACTGGTTCCACTCCTCGTTCTCGTGCTGGTCACGATCGTATTACTGCGCATCGGCAACGCGCCCGCTCTTATTTCACTTCTCATGATCGTTCTTGCCGTCGCAATTAGCGTCGTGTTCTTCATCGGAGGAAGAGACGAGCTTCGTCCTCGGATGACTTATCAGGACGTTTGCGTGGTCACCCCGGAGGGGCTACGCAGTTACGTCAATTTGAAACGGGATCCGACCTACGGCTTGCCCACACATCCCTGCACAACCCAGGAGATCATTGATCTTCGCCGCGAAAAGGTGAGCATTCCAGAATCGCAGTCCATTTCCGTGACAGACGCGCGGAACTATCCCTTTTTCGACACTGTTACAGGTCAGCCTAGAGTTTGGTACTTCAAACGCGCGGATGGCACTTATGCTCTTTTTGACCGGCCGGGAAGTGACCCCGCAACCGGAGAACCTCTGAAACCCATCGATGAGGTCGTGCGCGAGGATCTGATCCGACAGCAGCAGAGTGCCGGCCAGCAGCACGCACAAGACGAAATGCAGTCCGCGCAACGCGCACAAGATGCCGCTGCAGCGGAACTTATAAATGCGGACATCCACCGGCAATCAGGGGTGCGACAGGCAGCCGTCTTAATTCTCTCGCAGGATGCATCCTCGGTGACCACCGTCGAAAACGAAGTGGCGGAAGCGCTCAAACAGAGAGGCGTAAGCCCGGTTTTGTTTTTCTTCAAACCAGCGTTTCTCCAACATGGCAGGGCAGAACGGCTGTTTCATGGCGATTGGAGCGCCGCAGACGGACTCAACCTCGCCGCGCACGTCAACTTTGTGATAATTGGTTCCGTTGCCTCGACGTTCAGCTCATCCCCGAACTTGGACAATGTGATGAGTGCGCATACGCAGATCGAGCTTCAATGCTTTGATACTGCCGCGCAATCAAGTTGCGGGCAAAGCGAGATCAATAGCGATGGTGCCGGGTTTAGTCGAGAGGACGCCCTTGGAAATAGTTATTCAAGGGCAACACTGCAAATCACAGCGTTTTCCAGGGAGATTACGCTCAATTAAGTTTGGAGGAACGATGAATTCTGTACGGCCGCCAGCGATCGCCTTTCTCGCCCTGTTTCTCTGCATTGGTTCGTATGGGCAAGACTCTGAAATTCAGCAGATTTCCGCGAAGCTAACAACAAACCTCACGTCAGAGGGTAGAAAAAGTGTCGCGGTTGTCGACTTTACCGATCTCAGCGGTTGCGTCACGGAACTCGGACGTTACGTGGCGGAAGAGCTCTCCACCGATCTCGCCTCTCAGCACACCAGTTTCCAGGTGGTGGACCGGACCAGTCTGCAGGTCATTATGCAGGAGAACAAATTGGCTACTACTGGAGTCATCGATCCGAGCGTTGCTCGCCGGCTCGGACAGATCGCCGGGGTTGATACGTTGATCTCGGGAACATTGACGCCGCTCGGTGACACGGCCCATCTTTCTGTAAAAGCACTCGATGCAACCACGGCTCGCATTATTATTGCTGATCAAGGCGAAATTCCGCGGACTGGGGCGGTGAACGAACTGCTTGCGAGAGGCATGGGGTGCTCTGGTTCTATGCCAGCAGCAAGCACCCACGCACAAGGCCCTTCCGGAAATCAAAAGGAACAGAACATAGTTCATCCTTCAATGGAGGTTCAGGGCATCCTTGCCGTAGCGGACAGTTGCGTGGCGGATGGTCAAGTCCTCACTTGCACGGTAACGCTGACTAGCCATCAGCAGGATGCAAACATAACTTTTGGCGCGGGCGCCCGCAGCTCCGGCAGGTGGGTCCACTCCGAGGCGTATGACGATTCAGGGGTGGAATACGGGTCCGACTCTATAACCTTTGCTAGAAGGACGAGCTACCCTTACGCAGAAACATCCGGCCTGCTTGTCGCCGACACACCGACCCATTTAGTTATGAAATTCAACCAGTTCAACAGCGCGTCGGTCAAGGTCACGCTTCTGAGTTTTCTATTGGAGGTCCGGCCATCTGGCGGCGGTTATCGGCAGTCCAATTTTAACTTGCGAAACATCACCATACAAAAGTGACCTATGAGCCTTCGATTCGGAGATCCGTGCGGACCGTCGGCAGAGCGTTTCACTCTTAGTGCCCGAGGAGGGACTTGAGCCCCCACGGAGTGACCTTAGAGGAGCGATGAATTCTGTGCGGCCACAAATGATCGCCATTCTCGCCCTGTTCTTTTGTATTGGTGCTTACTGGCAAGCTCACAGCAAGAGTGGTTCTAATTCAATTTGCCGGCATGGTAACCGAATCGAAGTGTAAATTCTGGAGTGAGTAAGAACTCCTGTCTTGTCCGTCTAGGAAACCCAGGACGAATTCGCAATGGAACTCGAAAGAGCTTGGCCCTTGGCTATAGCTCGCCTCACCTGCTTGGCGAACAAATGTCATGGTAACGAATTCGATTCCGCTAGGTTCAATGGTGGTGGGTGATCCCGAAATGAATGTATTTCCGGAGTACGGGAAGAACTTTCGTGTAGAAGTGATGCCGGAACCTGAACCGAAGGTGACGTTGCATCCTCCCCCGCCGCACGAATCCGCATTGGCATAATATCCGTCGCTTGGATCATCGGCATCTCTTCCAAGCCGGTCACGCAACTGAAGAAGTCTGACGATCTCCCATGGACTGTACGCTTCTTGCCCATTGCGGCCGTGCGCACCCACATTTACGAATCCGAGGCCGCTCAAATCAGACGACCGCAAGTTCCATACTCCTCCGCGATCATCTTGGAGGCCCGCACGGAGGCGGTCACCTGTTGGAGAATTTCGATTCTGACCTTCGCCGTTTATCGCTACTACCATTGACCTCCTGGTTTCCCGGTTTGTCAACTCAAATGAAAAACGGATGGCCAGTCCTTGTCCGGGGAGTCTGATCGGCGCCACGGACCTGAGAGATACGCGCATCGAGCCCAAGTCCCTCACTGCAATCGGTGACTCCTTGCGAGCACTTACGCCACTGGAAGTCCCCATCGTGCCACTGCCTGTGTTTGAATCTTCGGCTGAGGAGAGCCCACGATTCGCAATATCCTGGGTTGCGGACGTCTTTTTGAAGTTAATCCATCCCGCGGTGACAATTTGCGCTGTGCTTGTTGAGATAGCCTTGACCGTCAATCTGTACCCGTCGTCGACCTCGGTTATGTTCCCAACCAAGATTGTGTCCACGCCGGCAAACTCCCCGAGTTTCTTAGCGTTTGCTGGGTCCACAAGCCCTTCGACTGTCAATTTGTGTTCGGCAAGGATCTGTTTGATGTTGGCGCGATCAACCATCGTCAGGCTGGAGCCTGCGACAATTTCAACCGTCAGTTGTTCTGCCAAAAAGCGCCCCAACTCCGTTGGCTGGCCTTCGAGGTCTGTAAAGTCGACAGCTGCCACATTCTTGCTGCCCTTTGCCACAAGCGCTTTTCCAATTCTCTCGGCCAGCCCCGCAATCCCATTGTCGAGTGATTGAGCGCGAGCTATCCCAACGGTTCCTAGACAGCACACCAGCAGTACAGAAGTCATTTTGGTCTTGATGGCCATTCTGGTCCCCAGCCGGGATTATCATCTGTTAGCGCACCAATTGTACCGCAATCCGCAAAAAGGACTGGGAATCCCGAGGACAGATGGGGACGCTACCAAGACATTGACATTCATCCTGGTGCCCGGAGGGGGATTTGAACCCCCACGGCCTTGCGGCCTACGAATTTTAAGTGCGTTGCGTGTGCTCTCAAATAACTGCAAACAAAACAGGTTATTTTATGCGCATGTGAAAGTGTGCAACTCAATGTGTAAGTCCGAGGCATCCGCGCCTCACCGTTCGAGGCCGCGTTGGCGCTGCTGTTGCAGGGTCTGGGACTGCTCTTTTTCGCGGGCGAGTTCGGCCTGTTTTGCGCGCTCGGCGTAGTTCTGCTGGGAGATCAGCGCGGCATAGCGGTTGGGTGCGGCGGGCCGCTTTAACGCCCCAGACGCTGACGTCGTGAAAGTCGAGACTGTCAGAGCGACGAGTTTCGAGCGTTTCGATGTGCAGATGCTCGCGCGCGATTTGTGCGAGATTCTTGTGAAGAGCGCGGTTCATGACGCACCGCCTTTGTTGTTTGCTGGGTTACGACGGTGTAAGGCGAGAGCGGCAGCGAAGAGGGCTTGCGCTTCGTGTAATCGCTGATCGAAATCGCAAATGGTGCCTATGGCGAGATTGCGTTCATTTTGGCGCATTGCGAGATTGGCTTCTCGGGCAAGCGCAGCAGCGGCGGCAAGATTTTCCGCTAGTGCGGCGAGATTCCAGGCTATGGCCGTGTCGGTAACATTCGGTCTGAGGCGTTTCATGCTGCACCGCCTTTCGCCTTGGCGAGAGCGGCGAGGGCATCGTCGAGCGATGTTTCAAGGCCGTGGACTGCGCCCGCAAGATCGCCATGTTCCCAGGAATCGATAACTTCGCGCGCGGCTTCGCTTTGCCGTTCGAGAGCCGCTATGAGGTCCTCGACAGCCTCCGGGAGGCGATCCGTGTTGTCCCATGCATCGACGATTTGACGGGTCGCCTCGACCTGGGCTTCGAGAGCTTTCAGGAGTTCAGGCGCTGCAAGTTGGAGCCTGTATTCGTCAGTCATCCAGTCCAACAGTTCTTTAGCGTGCTCGTTGACGATGCGTATCTGCTGAAGCTTTAGATAGCCGCAGTCGGCAGGAGAGAACCCAAACTTGCCGGGGTCTTCGCTAAAGGCTTTGCGCGCGAGTTCGAGCGCTTGCTCCGGCGTATCGGCGACAAAGATGTCCTCGGCAGAGCCAGCCGTAGTCCGAAAATAGGCCATGTATTCGTTTGGGCAGAAATCTCCCACCTTTCCGGAGTGACCGCACGATACGCATCGAATGTGGCTTGCATCGTCCCATTCATGGGCGTGAGATGCGGCAAGATCGGCATCTGTGCCGTCGTCGGTCAACCTGACCCAGATGTTGGCGTTGATATCAAGTTTGTCGTCGTTGCCGCATTGCGGACAGCTAAGTCGAATCAGAGAAGTCATGGGATTCCCTTTCCGTTGATGAGGCCGCCACCATGGGGCCTCACAGCGAAGCGACGGCCCGCTGGTGGCGGACTAGGGAATCGGCATATGATGGCGGACGAACAACAGCTCACGTTGTGCGAGCCGATCGGAACTTGCTTTTGATGCTCGAGAGAGGAAAGGGGGGCGCGGTGGGGCTTGAATTTGAGGACCTCCCGTTTTACAAGCGGCCAGACCTCACTCCATATCTGATTCACCTTACGCGAAGCACGGAGGCTGAAGACGACTACTCCGCCTTCGACAACCTTGTGAGCATATTAAAGGAGGGGCGTATCTGGGGGAGCACCACGAAGAAGGGATTCATCAGGGGACCGTCGCGTTTTGCGAGGCGCAAGACTTCGTTCCGCTTCCTGCTGATCCAGAGCAAGTCATGCTCTACCTGACGCATCTCACGGACTTCTTCGGGGCCAAGGGGAAAAGGCTCCGGCCACGCACCGTCGAGCGCCATCTGGCGGCGATCACGACAACGCATTGCGCTCTCGGCCTAACTTTCAACCGCCACTCTCCGGCGCTCGTCAAAACCCTGAATGGCATCCGGCGCAAATTCGACATAAGCCAGAAGGGTGCCCGCGCGCTTCGCACAGAGGACATCATCGCCATGTGCGAGACGTTCGGCCGGGACATCCGTTCGCTGCGCAACAAGGCGATCGTTCTTCTCGGATTTGCGGGCGGCTTCCGGCGTTCGGAGATCGTCGGGTTTAACGCCGAGGATCTGGAATTCAAAGGCAAAACTTTGCGCGTGACGCTGCGGCGCTCGAAAACGGATCAGGACGGGGAGGGGAGGATCATCGTCATCATGCCGGGCCGGAATCCAATCACTTGTCCGGTCGCCGCGATCCGCGCCTGGCTCGAAGCCGCCGATCTTGAGAATGAGGGCGCCGATCCGATCTTCCGGCCAGTCAACCGCCATTCAGGTGTCGAATTGAACCGTCTCTCGGATCGTGCCGTCGATCTTATTGTGAAGGATGCTTGCCGCGCGGCGGACCTGAAAAACAAGTACTCCGCGCACAGCTTGCGCGCGGGCCATGTGACCGAATCGCTGGCGCGCGGCGCCGGGCGCGCCTCCGTCAAACGCCAGACCGGCCATGCCAGCGATATCATGCTCGACCGTTATGACCGGGAGGCCGATCTTGATGCGGACAATAGCTCAGCCGCACTCGGACTCTAGCCGGGCGGGCACAATGACGGGCGCAGCCATCACCAAACTTACGGCTGCGGGGAATGCTGTCTGGCATGACACCGGGCCGGATTTTATTTTGAACCGGCTTGAGGTTTCTGGACCGGACGAGGCGTTCTTCGATTTTATCGGCGCGGCGTCCGGACCTGGCTTCATTGATTGGGGTCCCGAATGGTACGGCGTTTATGAGCAGATTTTCTACGGCGCGGTGAGGGGCGGGGCGCCCACGCGCGAGGCGGCCGAGAACCTTGCCCGCAAATTGCGGGACATTCTGTGGCGCAGGCATGAAGAGGAGCGCGTCCGCTCGGAGATGGACCCGCACCGCGTGCTGCTCGATCTCAATGCACTTTTTCCGATTCCGCGTCGTGTCCTGCGCAAAGGCTTCGGCGAAGCCGCGCAGGAATGGATGTGGGCGAACTGGGGTGTGCGCTGGCCGATCAGGCGTGTGACGTTCGCGCTCGAGCGAGAGCGCGGTGACACAATCGGCGGCAAGCCGGTCGCGGTGTTTCGATTTATTTCCGAGGACTGGCCGCCTTGGGTCGCGGTTCTGCGGATGCGCGAGCGGTGGGCGGGATTGTCGTTTGAGTTGATTCCGTCTTACTTTCACTCGGCTTGAGTGGGTGGACGACGTTGAGAATGAACCAACAATCGAGGGAAAAGATCATGAGCGGCGACCAGATTGCGTATATCACGGTGACCTACATGGACGGCACCATAGAGATCACCAGCATTTATGAGGTCAGTGAAGAGATTTCGCGCGAACTGGACCGGAAAAGAGATTGGCTGGGCCGAAAGCTGACCGGCCAAAAGTTGGAGGCGTGGCTTGAAAAAAAGGGGTGTCGGGAGATCTCGTGGGTAAATTCCTAGGATTATTTCTACAATTCCGGCAAGTTAGCCGTCAGGATTTTGAGTCTGAGATATTCCTCGTCACGTAGGCCGTAGGCACAACGCTGAATGACGCGGATTGCCTGTAACGCGAGTGGCGGCACACGGCGATCTGCCCTGGTCAGGCACGTTCAACAGCGCGGACGATGCGTTCCTTCAGATCATTCGATAACGGACGTGGCATCGGGGCTGGCGTCCTGTCCAGCCCTTATCTTGAATCACAATTCGTATCTATTGTGAATCCTACGGATTCAAATTAACCGGGATATGCTCAGGCTCGTCCGGACAGCTGCCGGGCTTTATGGTGTGCGGTCCGCAGCCTTAAAAAGTCGCTCCGCCGCGGCCTGGACCTCAGGCGCGCCGAGCGACAGCATAAGACCTGGCGCCCGGAGTTTTTGCAGCTCTACCAGGCTTTCGGGCGTGCGTATCGCGGCGGTGTTCGGGCCCTGCGGCCCATACACGCGCTCGTCCGAGTGTCCAAAGAGGCCGAGCGTCGGCACGCCCAAGGCCGCCGCCATGTGCATAGGCCCCGAATCGTTGCCGATGAACAGCTTGGCCCGCGCCAGGCAGGCGGCCGCCAGCGCGATGTCAGTCCGCCCGACGAGATCAATGACGCGCCCCGGCGGGAATGTGCTGCGCGCGAGGGCCTCGTAGAGCTGGGCGAGCTGCGCGCGCTCGTGGTGTGCTGCGAAAATCGCTATCCGTCCGTGCGGCAGGATTCCGTTCTCCGCCGTCAGCGCCAGGGCGAGTGCGGCGAAGCGCTCCGGCGGCCATTGCTTGCCCGCCCAGTTGGCGGCAGGGGCGAGCGCCAGAATGGGGGCGAGCAGAGGCGAAAGAGTCGATGCCCGGTCGGTCGCGAGCAAGGAATCTCCCGCCGCCTGGATGTCGGGCGTTAGCCAGAGGCGCGGCAGCGGCGGCGGCGAGATGCCGAAGAGGCGGGCGAGCTGGACCGATTTTGGGATGGGTTTGGCCGAGCCGGGAAAGACGATTCGCTTGCGTGCGCGCAGCAGACGACTGACTGCCGTGTTGCGCAGATCGACGATCAGATCCCACTGCTGGCCGCGCAGATCCAACCAGAGATCGAGCCAGTGGCGGCTCCACGGCTTTTTGCGCAAGGGGATGACGGTATGGATGCCGGGTGCCATGGTAAACAGCGGCGCGGGTAGGAGACCCGCGACGACGGTCAGGCGCGCCTCTTTATGCGTCTCCATCAGCCAGCCGAGAATGCCGGTCGAAAGAACCGCATCACCCAGACTGTTCGAGGTGATAAAAAGGATAGCGGTGCAGGACTCGGCGCTAAAGGTAGAATCGGACATGGCTGGGACAGTCATCGGTGAGGGAGAGGTGGCGGCAATTCCTGTTTATTCTAGTTAAAGGGGATATGCTCTAAGCTTTCAAAATTCCATCTTCGCGCAACTTCGCAAGCACCCGCTCAACCGTGATCTTGTCGGCGCCGATCGCGAGATCGATCCCACCTTCGGGCGTAATGGGGCGCAAGAACCTTAGCGTACGATTTTTTCCGTTTCGTGAGCAGACCCCTACTCGGTTGTTAGCTTCAAGCGTCATTGGGCAATACCTGTTGCGGCGCTCGATACACAACCATGGCGGTACCCTCGATATGGTGTAAGGGAATTCCTCTGGCCAACTTATTCAAGACCGTGAAAACATCTTTCGCCCGCATAGGGCCGCGATAATCGTGCCAGGCCACAACACCGCCCGGCTTGACCATTGCCAGCGCTTTCTTGGAGTCGCTTTCAATGTAAGAGCGTGTGTGTGAGCCATCGACAAAGATCAGATCGCAGCTTGCCAAGAACGGCTTTTCGTCAAATTGCTTGCTGTCGCCAAAAAGCTGATCTATGCGCTTCTCTTCGGGGGTGCCCTGATAATAAAAATCGGTGAAGCAGGATTCTTGTTTTGCCCAGGTACTTGCCTCCGGGTCGTCTCCTGCCGCATTTCGGACCTGGCCCATATCCTCTGGCCGCAGCGTCAACGTCGTAATGCGGGCCTGCGGCGCATTTAACGCCAACAGCCAGGTCGTTTTGCCGGTGCAGGTGCCGAACTCAAAGATTCGGTTCGTCTTTTTAGCCAGATTGCAAAGTATCCAGGTTTCAAGGTCGCTGATGCTGCTCGGAACTCGGTGGCTAGCCACGAATTGAATTACCGTCTCCCGATCTGGCCCTAAAATGCCAAAGCGCAACATCGGATCGAACGTTTCAGGCAAGACCTTTGCAATCGGCCAGGGCCTCAGCTTGTTAAAATATTGGCGGAATTTTTGCCTGAACCAGACGCTGAGCGCAGCCAGCAAGAAAACATTCGCCACCAAAGAAAATTCCAACCACATCTTTATGCATTCCCTATATAAAGCCTGTTATGCGGCCAGCGGAGAAAGGCCCACAGGAAAAGGCCATCGGCAATGAGCAGGGCGATGCAAAAGGGAATTGCTGGAGGGTGGAGGGCGCAGAGAAACGCCATGCAGGATATGCCGATCAAGATCAGTGATGGTGCGAACCGCCGCCTTATTGTTACCGCGTGCTGATTCTCAAGTTCTTGAGATCTGATATTGTTCCGAGCCGCTTCCCAGAGCGGATAGCCCGACCCGGTTTTATCTTCCCGTTTGCGAGCGATAATTTCCATTTGCGCCAGCGCACCATCGACCGTGACTTGACTGGTCTGGTCGATGGGGCAGCGGCAGAGGGTGGCGATGGCATAAAAAAGGACTTCGAGCCAGCGCGCCGCCAGCCGGCGTTTCTTCATGGACCGCAAAGTTCGTCTCAGAAACCGCCGCAGTTTTGGTTTATCGGCTCCGCCGCAGCGGCGAAAAGCGTAGATATAGCCATCATCCTGTCGGGCTATGGAAGTAGGTTCGCTACCCGGCAAGGCAGCCATCAGGTCGCAGAGATCGTAGGAAACCGGCGACCAAGTTGAAGAACGGCATAAGCGGAATGTCGCCTTGTGGTCGCCGTTGAACAAACTCGGCCAAAAGCCTTGCTCGTAAAGATCTTCGTCCGGCACGACCACGATGAGAAATCCGCCTGGCTTTACAAGCTCCCACCAACCGGCAAGGGCTTTCGGCACATCGCGCATGTGTTCCAGACAGTGTGAGCTATAAACCGTGTCGTAAGCCGCAGTAGGGCGAAAGTTGGTAATCTCGTTGGCATCGCCTTGTGGCATGTCGAACGGCTCGGCGTTCGCAACAACAAGATCGTCACCACAACCTATGTCTATTGTGCGGCCTTTAAAATAACGGCTATAAAAATCCGAATCGCGAAACTTCCTAGTTTTGGCGCTTTCTTTCATGCTTGTTTCTCGCACGTAGTGTTAAATCTTCCGTCCACGCGTAGAGCAGACAGCACTTGCTCAACCGTAATCTTTCTCGCGCCCAAAACTTTATCGATCCCCCCTTCCGGCGTGATTGGCCTTATGTGCGGCGAATAGGTATAGGGCGTAACGGTCGGAAACATCGCGTAAACGGGCACCCCCACCGCTGCCGACACATTCATAAGCCCGGAATCATTGCAGACCGTGAAGGCACAGAGCTTCACCAGCGCAATCGCTTGCTCAAGCGAGTGATTTGTTACGGCGATGGGTTTGGCCATATGGCAATGGCTAATAATCGCCTGCGCGATAGAAGATTCGTGCGGGGCTCCCAATAGAAAAATCGTGCGGTATCCGGATTCCCATAAATGATCGGCCACAGCCGCAAATCGCTCCGGCGGCCAAATGCGATCTTCGGTCGTCGATCCAATTGCTAACCCTACCCATGGGGCAGGAAGATCAGCATAAACGTTGGCCATCTCCCGCATGGCTGTCGGAGACGGGTTTATATGCGGCGGTTCGTCGATATGCGGAATGTCCCAGAGATCAAGCAAGGCAGCGTTGCGATCAGGATGTGGGAAATGTTTACGAGCCGGAAACGGGACAGGCGTCGTTCGCCAGCCGATGCCGTGGGTGTTATAGATATACGGAATCCCGGCCAGCCTGGCACACAAGGTGTAGCGGGAATGAACATAGAAGATTATGGCGCGCTTATAAGCGCCCGAGCGGAAAGCGCGCGTAATTCTATAAAGCCCCAAGAACTGCGGACTAAACTGCCGGATCTTATATGTAAGGGCATCGGCCATCCCTTTCTTACGCTCTGCGCGCCGTTTCAATCCATCCCGTGGCGTCGGTATCGGCAGTAACAGATAGCGATTGATGATTTCCGCATTTCCGAAAAGCGGTATGACCGGCGCTTGATAGTGCGTGATGAGATCAATCCGCCCCGAAGGATCGCTGGCAGCCAGAGAACGAAAAATCGGCAGATTCCAGATGTTGTCCCCGATTGCCTCGGAGGGATGCAGCACGACTGTCTCGGGCTGTCGGCCAGACGCAGGGGGCGCTAGTGTTTGCCACCCTGACCGCGCTCCATTCTGTGCATTCGCTTGCCTATTTTCGGTCATGAGAGGTGGCTGGCTCCCTTTGTTTGGACAGTTTGGCGGCTTAGTTAAGGTGGGTGCTGAGGCAGTGCCATGCCACCAAGCTGAACCTGGTCGCCGGATAATACACATCCAACGGCGGGCGTCCATCCACAATTATTCGAAAGCCGCGTGACAAAAGTGGCGTCAAGCCGGTCGCGCTGTTCCTCTTTCTCTCCGAGGACTGGCCGCCCTGGATCGCGCTTGTGCGGATGCGCAAGCGCGAACGGTGGCCGGAATTGAGGTTTGAAATGAGGGTGGGATATCTCGAACCAATCGAGACCTGAGCTGGAGACGAAGGACGGTCAGAAGTTACAGATATCTCGGGGCTGACTAGCCGGGGGGAACCCTGTTAACCCTATGGAACTTTAATGTCGTTTGTTTAAATTCACCCCTCTTGCTGCTGCCCAAAACCTGCGCTATATCATCCACATTCAACTTCCCGCTGGTAAATCAATGGGGCAGGTCACTTGGGGTTGCGCTTTATGATTGGCTCTATTGTCATCAGACTCAGGCGGTTAAAGCAAAATACGCAGGATATTTATCGCCAGGCTGGTTTTGCACCAGCCGCCCTTTATGTGCTGCGCTATGTCGTTGTAAAAATTCCGCTCTTGCTCCATCACATCGTTCAAAGGCAAAAATACGGCTCGCTCGCCAAAAAGATTTCCCGGCAACGCGCGCGAGAATCGCCGCTTTCTTGCCCTCTCATAGCAATAAAAGTAACCGGCGGAATTGGAGATTATATTGTTGCGACCCGCTTTTTGCGCGACCTGAGAAACTCGTGCGAGGATTTTGTTTTTGATGTCTATGCCAGCGCATGCCCAAATGCGACGTGGGTTTTTAGCTCACTGGATGGGTGTCGTGGTGTTTATGTAGATAGCTTGTTTGATAGTGTGTCCGAGCAATATGATGTGTCGCTATGGGTAAGCCAGTTCGTCATTCTATATAATAGTCGGCTCGCAACAGGGGTTCTTCAAAAGTATCCGCGCCTTCTGCATGCCATAACGGCATTAAAACGTATCAAAAGCATATCGATGTTCACGTTCAGAATCATCCGAAATTAGATAATGCCCTAGCCAGAGAGGCGGTATTTTCAAATGCTTCGCGTCGTGATTATCTGCATAAAATTGCTGGCATCCCCTATGGCGGAGACGAGATATTTCTGCCAACGGCTCCCGATAGCCTGACGAGACTGGGGATTGAAAAACGGCCATATATTACGATCCATAATGGCTTTGATACTGCATTTATTGTTGCGGGGAACCGTGCGACAAAATGCTATCCGCACTTTGGGGAAGTAGTGGCGCTTATTAAAAAAGCTTTACCGGATTTGCTGGTTGTTCAAGTGGGAGCCACCGCGACGGGTGAACCGATTGGCAACGTCGATCTTGATCTGACCGGCAAAACAAAATTATCCGATGTAGCGGCCATTCTCAAAGAGACGTTACTTCACATCGATAACGAGAGTGGGCTTGTGCATATGGCCCGCTGTTTCGGTGTGACAAGTTGCGCTGTGTTTGGCCCAACACCTTCCGATTATTTTGGCTATCCGGCCAACATCAATATCGATCCTCCTGTTTGCGGTAATTGCTGGTGGATAAAAAGTTCATGGATGTCGCTGTGCCCGAAGGGATACGAAAATCCCAAATGCCTATTTGAGCAACCGCCCGAAAAGATAGCGGCTGCGGCGATAGAGCATCTTAAAACCATTCTTGCCGTCCATGGACAAGATTCGCCGGAACAATTCCGAGCGGTTGCGAGGGGCAGATGATGAGGCCAATAAAAAGCTGTGGCTCGCTGCTGCGGAGAATTCGGTCCGGACCACGGGCAACGGTTGATGCTGGCTCACTTGGGCTCCAGGATGCGGTCCTCAGTGGATGGTTTCAGAATGAAACGCGAGAACTCTTCGAGGGCTTTACTATCGATCCCACGGACACCGTGCTAGATGTCGGCTGCGGGGATGGCGGTCATGCATGCTTCTGCGCACGGGTTGGCGCTCGATTGATTCTTGTCGATGCTAATTCTGCGAAAGTCGCCACAGCTAAGGCTCGGGTATCGGCCCAAGCGAGGCAGCCGGTTGATGCCATCGTTAGCGACGCCAATCCTCTACCCCTCGACAACGCCACTGTAACAAAGGTGATTTCAACGGAGGTACTGGAGCATGTAGACGACCCGCACCAGTTTCTAAATGAGCTGGTGAGGGTCGGGAAACCTGGGGCGCGTTACCTGCTGACTGTTCCAGATCCCGTCGCGGAGGAAATACAGACGCATCTCGCTCCTGCTGCTGCGTTTCAAAAACCTAACCACATCCGGATTATTCAACGCGATGACTTTGCGAGGTTGGTAAGTGGGGCCGGACTCGTCGTCGAGAAGCGTGCTTTCTACGGTTTCTTTTGGGCTATGCACCTGACCCTACTCTGGCCATCCGGAGCAGACTATGACTCTCCGCGCCATCCTGTCCTGGACGGCTGGTGCGAGACTTGGCAGGCGCTTTTGAGTCTGCCACGAGGCAAGCAGGTGCAACAGCTCCTGAACGCTGTGATGCCCAAAAGTCAGATTATTATTGCGCGCAAGCCTTAAGTAAGCGGGGGCCCCATTTTCGGTGAATCCAAATTAAGACCTTGCCGTGAAAGGAGTGTTGACCAGGCACGCGCCCAGGAAGCCCTGACGCAGAAGGCAGAGCCGTTTACCAAGCTGCGCGTTATCGACAATCCGGTCAGAGTGTAGCCCGTGACAGTAAAGGACGCGCTAAAACATATTTATTATAAGATCGGCATACATACGGCGCCTGCCGGTACGCTGATGGGGAGCCTGCATTCCGCTATCGTCAACTTATACACGGGCGCCAAGTATGCGACTGTCAAGCCGCCCATTCCGGACAACACTCTTGTGATCGCTTTCAGAATTACGGGCGGCATCGGGGATCATGTAATCGCCGTGCGTTACATAAGAGATCTGCTGAAGATATGTGGCGATTTTGAATTCGATATCTTCAGCTCGCGGCCCAAACAGGTGGAGTGGATGCTCTCGTCCGTGAAGCGTCCCCTCAGATGCTATGACGAAAGCCGCGTCAGGCCCAAGCTCGGCCATTATCCGGTTGTCATCTGGATATCGACCTTTGTGGTGCTAGATGATACTCCAGCGAGTTGGCATGGCCTGAACCAAGCCAATCGAAAAGTCACGGATATCTGCCGGAGGATCTTAGAATTCCGGACGAAGTTCCACATGTATGTTGAGCATCATCCGCATTTGGATGCAGCCTTTGCACGCGCGGCGCTCATCTTGGGCATGGATCGGATGAATGTGCACCATGCCATCTCCGCTATTCCGTATGGCGGCCATAGGCTGGAACTCCAGACTACCTCCGGCACTCTGGAAAAATTTGGGCTTCATGGAATTCGTTATATAACGATCCACACAGGATTCGATCCCAACGAGGTCAAGCGACTAACGCCCGGCAACATGGCAACGAAATGTTACAGGCGTTATAACGAGGTTGTAAAAATTCTGCGCACCAGAATTCCGGATCTCTGCGTTGTGCAAATAGGCATAGCATCGAGCAGCCAAAGACTTCCCCACGTAACGAAGAACCTGCTGGACAAGACGACGCTTGATGAAGGAGCGGAAATCCTCCGTCACTCAAGCCTTCACATCGATAACGAGGGTGGGATGGTTCATCTCGCCGCATGCGTGGGCACCAAGTCCTGCGTGGTATTCGGACCGACTTCCGTCAAGTTTTTTTCTTATGCAGATAACCTGAATCTGGCTCCGCCCGTTTGCGGGGATTGCTGGTGGTCAACAAAAGACTGGTTGGTGAACTGTCCGCTCGGCGACATTGAACCAAGGTGTCTCGCCGAACGATCTCCACAAACGATTGCCGAAACGGTCATCGCTGAACTTTCTACCAATCATGCGATGCATGCGCCGACAAGAAGACTTGCTGCCGCGAACATGGAATCATGACCTCGTTCCTGAAAATCTCTCACGAAGCGGTGACGGATATGAAGTGCATGCGAGCACCTCACTTGCCGTAACCGGATTGTGTAATAGCAGGGCTCTATGGCAAGCGTTCATCTCGAAAATGTCGGCGTCGAATTCGCGATTCACAACAGAGTTTCGCGCTCGCTGCGGCATGAGTTATACCGCGTCGTCGGCGGCACTGTAAAAACTCAGAACCGGGCAGTGTGGGTCGAGGCGCTCAAGAATATTTCCTTCTCCCTAAAAGACGGCGACCGCCTCGCTCTGCTCGGGCATAACGGCGCGGGTAAGACGACGCTGTTGCGGGTGATTGCCGGGATTTATCCGCCGACCTCGGGCCGCATCGAAGTTACGGGTCGCCGCTCTTCCATGACCGACATCACAATGGGTATGGATACCGAGATGACGGGGCGCGACAACATTGTCGCTCGTCTTGTCCTCATGGGCTATACCTTCACTGAGGCAAAACGGTTGGTGCCGCAGATTGCAGAGTTCAGCGAACTTGGCGACTATCTAATGCTACCGGCGCGGACCTACTCGACAGGCATGTTCATGCGGCTGGCTTTCGCGATTGCCACTAGCACGACGCCGGAAATCCTGATCCTCGATGAGATGCTGGGAGCAGGCGACGCGCACTTCGTCGAAAAAGCGCGCGAGCGTTTACTCGAATTCGTTGATCGCGCCAAGATCATGGTCCTGGCTGCGCATAACCAAGCAATGCTCAAGGAGTATTGCAAGCAAGCTATCTGGTTGCATCATGGAGAAATGCGATTTTTCACAACGGTGGATGCGGCTTGGGCAGCCTATGTGGCCGCACCGTCTGGTATCGAGCCTTCATAGGTTGTTGCGAAATGTAGGTCAGATTTATCATCGACGCGACACGTCGGAAGAAAGAGGATTTTCGTTGGGAGATGTTCAACTGCCCGGATAGATGCTTCGCCGAGGTGGTCGTGGAATCTCCAGTCCGGCATATGGACGACGCCGTGGAGGTGCGGGTCATAGTCGATCCAAGACATGGCGGGGATCATAGCAAATCTGGGTTGGTCTGCGCAGTCGGAATATCTCATTCCGGCATAGCTGAGAGAACCACGCCGCAGCGAGCGGTCTGTCCAGCATGAGGGCCTTTAGCCATCACCGTGCCAGCGGCGAAGAGCGTGCTTGACAGACTGGAGACGGAGGCGGACCCCGGTAAGGTTGGTGCGGGCGGAGGGACTTGAACCCTCATGGCCTTGCGGCCTGCGGATTTTCATACCGTCTACGGCTTTCGCCGCCTCGCCGTAGCGCCATCGGCGCAGAAGCGGGTTTGCGGTCTGGACTATCCCTTCACCTTTTCCCGGTGCTCTGAGGTTTAGGTGCTGCCCGTCTAGTCTCTACACCTTCCCGGCGAAGTTTTCCGCCGGGCTTGGCTCGGGATTGCCATTTCAGGGTTCCCCGAATTTGGGCAGTTCTACATCGCCGGTTTCCCGGCAAGCACTCAAGTTTTCCTTAAGTCCGCTGCGTCTGCCAATTTCGCCACGCCCGCGTGGCCGTTCGATTTCTATGTTAAATCAGGCTGCGGGCATTTGCGCCTAGAAGCCCCAGCCTCTCCTTATCTCCTTCGATAGATGATCAAGATCGTAGTAGGTTGTGAACTGGTTAATATTAACGCGGTGGAGTTCGTCGCGTATTTCACGCTTTTGAGAGGCGTTGACCTTGATTGTTATTAGTGTTGGATTATCAACGGGTGCCGCGCGATGCATGTGGAATGTGAAGCAGGAACTTTGCTGACCAATTCGGCCTGGGATCACGTCCGGGCGGACTGGCAAAACATAAGGTTTCTGCTTTTCGTCCTTCGACATCCAGAATGAAAATTCTACTGCATTCTGAACGATTGGATTGCGCATCAACATTACAGACGGCCACAGTTTTTCTCCGCTAGACTTTTTCGCATCGTCGGGAATCACCTTCCCCGAATCCATCGCGTACACGAACCCATCCTGACTCTCTTTTCCTTCGCATGCAAAAAAAAGCGCCGCCAACGGGTTAGTAGACCAGTCAAGTAATCGCGTGGGCATCCCAAAATGCTGCGCAGAAAAGTACATTTCAGTTGGGCTGTACTTACTAAGAAACGCAGCTCCCGCAGTGCGAAAGTTGGAAATCATATCTCGTTCAAGACGGAGGCGCTTGTCCTCAATGTCTCCTTTGATTTTGACCTTCGCGGCTCGCTCAGTAAAATCCTTTCGGTAGACCCCTGGGGCTTGGTCGTCGAAATGCATGTTCACGCCGCGATACCACAGATTGCTCAACATCCCAGTATCAGGCTGGGAATGTTTGCTGTGCCAGTCACCGGACACTTTGAGGAAGTCGGCTAGGTGGTCGACCGCTCCGGAGTATTTGGGAGTCTTGATTACTGGAATATCCACAATGCCGCTCATTCTACAGCGAACGGCCCTCGCCTTTCATTAGGCAGTCTGCATCCCCCGGTCGAATCAGGGGGAAGGGGGACATCCATGATAAGTACCCGCCTACGCTTCCGAGTTCTGCCGCGCAGCATCGGAACGCTTGGCGGATTTTTGCGTCTTCTTTGACTTGGGCCTCATGATGTTGATCGCGGCGGCGTCAAGGTTAGTTTTTATATGCGCCGCATAGTATTTCTCGATCATCTCGACGCTGGTGCGACAGTTCTTGGCGATCTGGTAGATGTCGGCGCCCTCCATCAGGCGCAGACAAATATATGTGTGCCTTAAGCTGTAAGCGGTGCGCGCCCTTCCATCGCGGTCAACGCGGAGATTTTCTTCCTCCAGAATCGTCTTGAAAAGTTCGCGCTGCCATTTCGGAAAAATCAGATCCGTCGGTTTCGGCAGGCGCAATTCCTCTGGTTTGGTTGCCGTGGTGCTGGGTCCAGTCTTGCCGTTCTCTTCGTAAGCGCGAGTTGGACGGAGCCTGGCTTTCAGCCGCTCGAACGGACGCACGGCTCCGGTCATGCTCTTGCAGTAACCGACGCCTCGCTTGCCCCGAACCTCGATCTCGAGAATCGTTTGCTCGCTTGCTTCGTCTTCGACGATTGCCACGTCCCGAAATTGCAAGCGCCGGGCTTCGTCCGGCCGCACGCCCGTGTTGGCGGAGAACAGGACATAATCGTGAAGCTGTTCGCATTCCCATTTGAAGCGCGCCTGTTTCGGCTCGTGCGCGCGCTTTCGTGTGGCCTCGTAAAGCTGCTTGTATTCCTCCGGCGAGAACCACGCGCGGTGCGAGATTTTTGGCGATGATCTGTAGGGCTCGGAGAGATCGGGAAGACGGTCGAGCCAGCCCTGGCGGATCGCGGTCTTCAATGTCTGGCGAAGCGCCACGATTTCCTGATGCATGGTGTTATAAGCCGGTGGCTTGCCGTGCTTGGCGACGGATTCTTCATGCCGGTGAATCCGGTATTCCTGAATCTTGCCGGAGGTAATTTCTGAGAGGCCCAGTTTGCCGAAGAACGGGACCAGGTGGTTCGCCGATCGCTCGTGCAGGCCTCTGACGTAGTGCTTGCTGCGCTGACCTTGGGTGATGATGTCGTATTCGCGGAGGTATTGGTCGGACGCTTCGCTGAAGGTCCTCTCGCTTTTGATTTCTCCGGAGCGGAGTTTGCCACGGAGTTGAAGATACCAATCCTCGGCGACTTCTTTGGCCTTGGAGAGACTGTCTTCTTTCGTGCTCCGGCGGCGATTTCTGCCCGCGAGATATGTGGAGCACTGCCACTGACTGCTGTTCGGGCGCCGATAAACGTGAACCTTGCCGCCGAGAATCGTGTACTGTTCCGCCACGGAAGCTTGTCCTCCCATCCCGGTCAAAAAGACCAAAATGTGCAAGCAATGTGTAAGTTATACCGAAGGCGGAATTATGTCAATATCTTATTGTTTTTATTATGTTTATTGCGATCACTGGACAGCCATCATCCGATTTTAAGTCCGCTGCGTCTTCCAATTTCGCCATCCGGGCTCTTCCCTGCTTCCTCTTTAATCTCCTCCTTTCAGCCACTTGCGTCAATTCTCCTACCGGGTCCTCAGAGCTGCGCCGGCTCGGGTCTGCGTGGTTCCATGCGGCTCTCTGTGGGCCGTTTAGGCACAGTCCCAGGGCGCCAATGACCGCGTCCGCACCCCATGTTTAAGCTGCTCTCCCGCACCCGATCGGCAACGTGCCTTCATATCTCCGCGCAATTCCGCAATGACTTCTCGGCGGTGAAACGGTCAGCTGAACTACTTAGAGGCATTCTATCGTGCGGCGCACCAAGTTCGACTCTTACACGACTCGTGCCAGGTACGCTCCTGACGGCGCGTGAAGTGGGGCGAAGAAGACTGCTGCGGGTGCCCTTACGC
>Ga0182013_10002826_pt1 | contig 22302 bp, 24 predicted proteins | sample 612S2MmetaG_FD_120487 | JGI IMG/M metagenome (GOLD analysis project Ga0182013, IMG submission 120487) | Permafrost microbial communities from Stordalen Mire, Sweden - 612S2M metaG | ecosystem: Environmental > Terrestrial > Soil > Wetlands > Permafrost | place: Sweden: Stordalen | collected... | reverse complement strand
TGTTCTGCACTACAGCTTCGTTTTCCAGTCCAGCCAAGCTCAAAGCCCGGATTTACGAGCAATCTTGACAGGTCGCGACTGAAAAAATCTTTGATTCAAACTCATCCTGCGGAAGACGGGCTAACTTTCTCAGTGACCAATTCAAAGTCGCTGACGTTTTAAGTGGTGCATCCCAGCACTTACGTCGAAAAGACATTGATTTTGTTGGTCAGATCAAATTGGCTTATCAGGTAACGCTTCGTGTTAATGGAGTTGAGTCCACGCATTCGGTTGAGACGGAATGGATTGCGTTTCCGGACGAAATACGCAAATTGTTAAAGAAACCGGCTAACTAACAGCAAACCACGACTTTCTGCAGACTGCCAAAAATCACAATCACTGCTGCGGATAGACGAGGATGCGGTCGTGGACGAGGACCACGAGGTCTTTCTTGCCATCGCCGGTGACGTCGGTGATCAAGGCTTCGCGCGGTTCGGGCAGGTCGCTGCGGCGGCTTCGGAAGGTCCGCTCTTCGAACACCGGCCAGCGGTCCAACGGCACGAGCTTGCGATTCTTGGTGAAGTCAACCAGGTCGAGGTAATTCCTGCTGGTCTCGAGGAACAGCAGTTCTTTGTGGCCATCGTTGCCGAGGTCGCCGGAGATCACATCGTTCAAACGGCCGTCCTTGATGGGCGTTTCGTAACTGTCCAACTCGGTCAATTCCCACACGTCACCCTGGAGCGGGAGCCACGCCACGGCGTCTTTGCCGAGGAAGGCGACGGCGTTCAGGCTGCCGCCGCCGAGGGCGATGGGTTGCAATGATTTGAAATCCGTGTACGGCAGGGAAATATTGCGCACCACCTTCCAGACGCCGGCGGCATCGCGCTCGCAAAGCGTGACCACCTTGCGCTCGGCATCAAAAAGGAAAAGAGAACTCACGGCATTGGTGCCGTTGGGCACCGCCGCGGCGCCGACGAGCCGGGAATTGCTCTCCGAGCCGTTGATTTGTTCCTTCACGCTGAACACCCAGCCGGCCCGGTTGGTGGAATTTTGCGCGGCTGATTCCTGCTTCAAAACCACGGCGCGCAGAAAATTCTTTTGCGCGAGGAGCAACTCGGTTTTGCCGTCGCCGTCCACATCCGCGAAACTCATCCAAGGCTCCTCCACGCTGCCGCCCGGCGGGGCAACGTCTTCCTCATCAAAATCCTTGTCCGGAACCTGGAGCAGCACCTTGACTTTTTCATAAGGAATCAGGACCACGAGATCGGCGAGGCCGTCCTGGTTGACATCATGAAAGGCCATGGCGGTGGGGTTGGACACAAAACTATCGCTGAGCTTCTGGCTGCGGGTCTTGCCGTCCGGAGTCACCGTCACCAGCGAACGCTTGCCGTCCTGGTCCACAATGGCGGCGAGGGTGGTTTTGCCGCCGGGCTTGAGATGGCCCACGGCCATGACGAGCGGCTTGCCTTGCAGTGGAATCAAGGTGGGAAACGGCAGCCGGCCCTTTTCATCCATTTGCGAAAATCCAATCTGGCGTTCGTCCGAGCTGAGCATGAAAATAGTGGGCTTGCCGTCGCCCCAGTCCGCCGCGGTCAAATCGCTGACGCCGGTTAATGTGGGAAAGGTCTTGGGGGAATCGAGCGTGCCATCTGATTTTTGCAAATAAACGGAAATCTGGCCGCCCTCCGGATCGGCCACCAGCAAATCAGGCAAGTGGTCGCCGTTGACATCGGCCCAAAGCGTTCCGCGACGCGCCTTGTCGCTTTTGTTGAGCGACATGACCTGAAACTGACCCAGTTTGAAAGCGCCCGGCAGGGCTTCGGCGGGTTTAAGGGTGAATTCTGAAACTTGCGCGCGACCGGAGTTTTGGGCGATGGTGACGACCTGGTTTTTGTTGCTGGTTTCAAGATTATCGGCCCAGTACGAACGAATCGCCGGGAAGGTGAAGAAATTCTCCGGCCCGAGCTGGCCGGAGGCGTTTTGCAGACGGAAGCGGAACGGAGTCGGGCTTTCCCAATTCACCAGCAGCAAATCGGTTTTTCCATCACCGTCAATGTCAAGCAACTGGACGGCTTTGACCGCCCCCGCGTAGGGAATCTTCTCCGGCTCGGCAAGAGTGTGATCGGGTTTTTGCTTCAACAAATAAATCTGGTTCTCTCCAAGAAGAACGAGGTCGGTCAGACCGTCCCCGTTCAAATCTCCGGCGGCGAGGGCATTAGGGGAAAGCTGGCCGTCATCAATGGGCCAGCGTTTAGGGGCGCTCCAGCCGTTGGTGCCCAGATTATATAGCACCACCAATTCCTTAGGCTCGCCGTAGTACGCGATGTCCGGTCGGCCGTCGCCGTTCAAATCCTGGACGACGAGCGAGGAAATCCGCTTTTCAGAAGCGATGGAATCAATGCGGAAACGCGCGTCCGGCGGCAATTCGTTCAGTTCCAATTTAACCGCGGGTTTGCCGCTCTTGACCACGTTGGTGTGGCCGGTCTGGTTGTAGAGCAGATCAATCTTGGAGCGCGAATTGTTGACGATGATTAAATCGTTCAGTCCGTCGCCATCCAGATCGGCGGAACGCAACAGATCAATCGCGTTGTCTATGGGAAAAATCTCCGGACCAGTGAAGTTAAAATGGTTGGTGGCCTCCTCAGCCGGGCAAACTGAAATGAACATGGCGGTGAAGGCGGAGAAGATGCCCGCGCGGAAACTAAGTTTGATAAAATTAAATGGTTTCATGGTAACGAATTAACGGTGGGAAACTGCCATTCCTCGCGTGGCTTGGCCAGCTTTATTCGCCGATAAAATGGGCGGCGACACGCCGGGTATGGGGTTGGTGGCGATGTTCCCAGACGTAAATCCCTTGCCAGGTGCCCAACGCCAGTTGGGAGTCCACAATAGGCACGCTGAGATTGACGGCGGTCAGCGCCGCGCGGACATGCGCCGGCATGTCGTCCGGTCCCTCGCTGGTATGGCGAAACAACGGGTCGCCATCGGGCACAAGGCGGGAGAAAAACCGTTCCAAATCCTGCCGCACGGTGGGATCGGCGTTCTCCTGAATCAACAGCGAAGCCGAGGTGTGCCGCAAATGCAAGGTCAGCAAGCCGGTCGTGATGCCGGTTTCGCGCAGCCAAAGTGAAACCGGGCGGGTGATTTCATAAAAGCCCCGTCCGCGCGTGCTGATCTCGAACTCATGCGTGCCCTGGCGCAACATTGTTCGTCCCCGGTTTGGAGTGTATCTTCAGTGGGCTGGGTTCACGGCAGCGCCGCCGGCGTTCAGGAGCTTTTCCAGATCGGGGCTTACTGCGTGGCCGGCGGCCAACGCCTTCTGGTAGTGCCAGCGGGCAAGTTCGGAAAGTGGCGGGTGCTGGGTGATGTAAACCACCGCCAGATTGAAGTGCGCGTCGGTATCGCTGGGATTCAATTGAATGGCTTTTCGGAAGGCGGTTTCCGCCGGACCGTGCAGGCCTTTCTCACTCAGGATGATCCCGAGCAAGTTCTGAGTATCCGCTCGTTGCGGATTTAATTGCGCCGCGCGACTCGCCGCATCCAGGCCTTCATCATAATTTTTCTGGAGGAATCTCAACTTGCCTAAAAGGAAAAAGCAATAATCGTCGTTGGGATCCAGGTCGAGCGCGGAATGGAGGTATTTATCCGCTTCTGCGAAATGGCCCAGTTCAATCTCGAGGTAAGCCAGGTCGCCGAGAGTGACCGTGTTCTTCTCGTCCAATTTCAAGACTTCGAGATATTTCGCCTCGGCCTTGTCCAACTCGTGGGCGGCAAAATAACGCTGCGCTTCCGCCAGCAAAACGGAGGCGTTGGCCGGCAGTTCCCGGGCGGGTTTCTTGACGCGAACCGAAGCAATCAGCGTCGCGTTCGACTGGCTGAACAGGGCCAATTCGGTGGGCGAATAGGCGACAGGGTGCGCTTCGAGCACGTCAATACGGGCGTGCAACGCCGCCATTTGACGCGTCATTTCCTCAACGCGGGCGGAAGATTCTTTGCCCTTCTTGTTCGCTTGAAGATCGTGATTGGCGGCGTCCAGGCCGGCTTGCAATTCGTTCCTTTGCTGCTCGAGTTGGGCGATTCTGGCAGCGCTGGCGCTGTCCAACATCGGCGCGGGGGCGACGGTTGGACTGGTTGTGGCAGCAGTGACCGGCGCGGATGCCGCAGCACCCGACAATTGTTTGACGCGGATTTCCAGCGCAATTTTTTCGAGCCGCAAGATTTCCTTGTCCGATTGCAACGATGCCAACTGGGCTTGCGACTCCTTCAACTTTCGATTTAATTCATCCGCCGTATTGTTTGAAGCGGGGCGGCTTTGGAGGTCGCTCAATTGTTTCTTGAGCATCGCATTTTCGTCGCGCAATGCCGAGACCGTTTGGTCGGGCGCGGTGCCTGACTTCAAGCGAGCTTGCAGCGATTCATTTTCCTGGGCCAGCGCGGCGTTGGCTGCGGCGAGTTGGGTGATTTTTTGATGGGCTTCGTTCAAGTCCTTCAAAACCTTGCCGTTTGCGCCCGCAGCAGTCTGAGCCGCATTCGTCTTGGCCTCGGCGAGGCTGGCTTTCAGCAAATCGTTTTCCTTTTGCAGATTCTTGAGTTGTTCCTGGATCCGGGCGAATTCCTGCGGATCAATCGGGACGGGCTGGGCGGCCAAGGCTTCTTTCAATTTCGCTTGCAGCAGCGCCCTGTCGGCCTCGAGATCGTGGATGCGCTGTTGCAGATTCGTCATCTGGAGCCCGGTATAAAGGGGCGCCGGCATGGTTGGCGCAGCTTCGGGAGCGGGGATCGGGGCTGGCGGCGGAGGGTTGGATGGAATCGTTTCGTGAGAAATGGCCGGGATACTGACTGGAGCAGCCGGTTTTGGAGCAACGTAGGCGGGCTGGGCGGAAAGGTCGGTGATCTTTGTGGCGAGATACTTGAGGCGGAACTGGACGACCTTGCTGTTCCAACCCGGATTGTTGGTATGGAATGATTTGAGGGCGGTCTCCGCTTCGCGATAACGGGCGAGGCCCAGCGCGAGTTGGCCCTTGGCGCTGAGGGCGTCGCCTTGCTGGATCAGGCTGTAGATGGCGACATAATCGTCATCTGCACCTTCAGCCCGGGCGGCGGACGGAATGATGAGCAAACACAGAACCAACACCGTGAGAAAGCGTTTCATCCCAACAGTGTAAGCAGAGTTGCGGTCAATTGGCAATTAGAACTCGGCTGGGGAAAATTTTGGAAAAGAACTTGGGAGCGTGCGCAAAAAAGGCGACATGATTCGTCCACAATCGGACCCAAATGGCGTCTCGTTTGCCTAATTAATGCCCGGTGCCATAGTTGCCTGTGACCTTGGTTCCAAGTGGAGGAAGCGTGGGCGTCGGGGGCAAATTCAATGAACTCGCCCCTGCCGAATTTTCGGCCGCGGCCGATGAACCCCCTTGCAACGCAGAAGGGAGCGTAGGAAAAGGAGGCATTGTTCCCGCCGCAACTTCAGCAGCGTGTATCCGTGCATTGACGGCGGTCATCACAGTTTGCTCCTCAGCGGATGGAGCGGCTCCTTGTGGCTGCTGTGCTTGCAACTGCGATGGCGTTTGATTGAATAATGAACCAGGACTTGATGTTCCTCCGGCACCAGTGCTAATTGCAGCTTGGGCATATCCGCCCGAGTATCCGCCGCCGCCAGCGTAGCCACCACCGACGCCACCTTGGGGAGAAAACTGAGAATTATCAGCAGTCCGCACCGGTCGGGGCGGAACGCTGCCATTATTCACTGGTGAACCTGCCGGAGTAAATCCTCCCGGCTGGTTAAATCCACGGGGAGGTGGAGCTCCTGGAACACGAGGCACTCCGCCAGCCATATTTGCGGGTCCAAGACCGCCGGAAGCCTTATTAGTTTCAAAAGTGATCGTCGAAATCAGTTCATCAACCTTTATTTTGACCGTGCGTCCCTTGGGATTGATTTCGAGCACTTCGAGAATGCCCTGACGCTGGCCTTCGCTCAACATATAGGATTCTTCCTTGGCCGGAGGTTTGCCGGGACCGCCTGGCTCTTGAACCGAGAAGATGGCGCGTTTGCCGCCGAGAATGGTCGTAATGCCTTGCAATTTGACGTTAGGCGGTGGCCCTGGGGGTTTAGTATCAATGGCGGTAGCAGGAGGCGCCGGCTTCAAGTCAAAAACGTTGCGCAGCCAAATCGAACTGTAGGTGCCATCATTGCTCTTGGTGGTAGCGCCGACATTGGCTTCAGCACTGGCGCTGGAAATCGTATCGTTCACCACCGCGCGGGCGCGGGTGGTGAGCGCCATGAGGCAGAGGAGGCAAATAAACGTTTTGGGACCGCGTTTCATCGTGTGTAATATACCAGCATTGAAGGATAAACACCACTAGGAAATTAAAGTTTCGGGAAGCGTTCAATTCAACCACGGATGCACACGGATGCACACGGATTCCGATTAACAATAGGGAGTTATTACCAAATGGAGAAAACTCATTCTCTGGTGTGGCTTGAGGAATATTTGGAAAGCCTGCTTTTTCCCTTTCCTATCCGTGTTTATTCGTGTCCATCCGTGGTTTAGATTGCATGGTTCAGGCTTCATTATGACCCAATAAATTGAATGGATTGGGAACAAGCTGAAGCTTGAACTCCGAACTTTTGGCTGCGGAGCATACGCGCCCTCGCGTGTGCCGACCGGCGCCCTCGCCGGTCGGTTCCATCTTTCCGAATTGCAGTCACGATTTGCAGCGTCGGAGTGGTCGGCGGGGGCGCCGACCACTACACGCGAGGGCGCGTATGCTCCCCAATCACAGGAAGTCGGGCAAATTTTGCAGCAGAAATGTAACATTTTGCAGCAGGAAAAGGGCCAAGGGCGGGTTGACAGGGGATTAACGGGTGTGGTAAATACTTTGCAGCGCATTGGGTTATGAGTTCGTTTTTAAACCAGCATGTGCTCGTTCTGAATCGTCTGTGGCAGGCGGTCAATATCTGCACTGCCCGGCGGGCACTGACTCTGCTCTTTGAAGGGCACGCCCAAGCTGTCCTCAGCGACGACGACGGCTCGTTCCAAACTTTCAGCTTCGATCAGTGGCAGGATTTGTCCGAGCAAAAGCCGCATCCGGAAAGCATCCACACCATTTCTTTCAGAATCCGCGTGCCGCGCGTCATCCTGCTCGTCATGTTCGATCGGATGCCTAAAAAGGAAGTCAAGTTCACGCGGCATAACATTTTTGAACGGGATAACAATACCTGCCAGTATTGCGGTCAGACTTTTGACCGCAAGGATTTGAATTTGGATCATGTCATTCCCCGCGATCGTGGCGGACCGACGACTTGGGAAAATATTGTCTGCTCGTGCATTCCCTGCAATACGCGCAAGGCGAACCACACGCCGCAGGAAGCGGCCATGCACCTGATTCGCAAGCCGAAGCGGCCGAAGTGGCGTCCGTTCGTGCAGATCAACCTCGGGATGCACCAGCACGAAAGCTGGAAACATTTTATTGATCTGGCGTATTGGAATGTGGAATTGGGCGAAGAGAAATGAGGGTGGGAATTTTTGATTTTTGATTGCGCGGGGAGCACACGCGCCCTCGCGTGTTCTTCGTGGCGCCCTCGCCGCGAAGAAAAATCGTGTGCAACCAAAAACCGCTTGATTGGCCGCGCGTCAGCCGGAGTGTGGTCGGCGGGGGCGCCAACCACTACACGCGAGGGCGCGTGTGCTCCCCGGACATTTGATCTGGCGTATTGGAACGTGGAGTGGGCGAAGAAAAGTAGCGGATTTTTGATTGCGCGGGCAGCCTAAAGACGGACAAATGCGATGTTTAACCACGGATGGACACCGATGAACACGGATTAAGCAAACTGACGAACGGAAGGAGTTGTAACCGCGAACCACGCGAAATACGCGAAATGGGAAGCAGGTAAATCTGTCCTTTTTCGCGTATTTCGCGTGGTTCGCGGTTAAAAATCTTTTTCCGATCCGTGTTTATCCGTGTGCATCCGTGGTCGAATTGAGTTTTTGCAGCTCATGCCTTCTTGGTCGCGGTGCGGGCGGCTTCGATGAGTTCCCAGAATTTGGGGTTTTGTTGCAGGGCTTCGTCTTCTTCGATTTTCAGGCCGGAACGAAAATAGAAATCCTTGAGGGTGTGCCGGCTCAGGATGCGATGCACCACCAGGCCCAAATCGTGTCGCTCGAAATATACCCGGTAATCCCCCACACGGAAACGATGCAGGCTGTGGCCGGTGCGCTCGAGTTTTCCGAACTGGTCCAATTCGGTGTTCAAGACTTGCTGGGGCAGGCCGCGGAATTCCCCCAGGATTTGGAGTTGCAATTCCTTGGGCATGCGGGCGAGCTCGGCCGCGCTGGTGGGATTGAAGATAATTTGGAAAGGGCGCATGGGTGGGGATTTTTAGCCGCAAAGGAACGCAAAAAACACAAAGACTTTGAACCGCGAAATACGCGAAATACACGAAATAGGAAACAAACAATTGATAGCTCTGAAAGTCTTTGTGTTCTTTGCGTTCTCTTGCGGCAAATTCATTTAATTTCAAAATGGTAGCGCGTACGGGAATCGCACCCGTCTTTCAGCCTTGAGAGGGCCGTGTCCTAACTGATAGACGAACGCGCCTGATCAATAAAAGTTCACCCGTATCGTAGCCAACCTGGCAAGGGTGTCAATGACGGGAGGGAAGAAAAGGGGGTGATTTAACCGGAGGGCCGAATTATAGCGCGACGGATTTCGGATACCTCGAAGAGGTTGCGGAACGAAGCCCCAGGTTGCCCGTCACCGGGCTACCTGGGGGAGAAGGCGTTCAAATATAATTTCCAACCTCGAAGAGGTTGTGGCAGACGTTCATTGGCAATCACCGAGTTTTGCGAGATTGAACGGGCAAAGGGCCACAACCTCGTTGAGGTTGAAAACATTTCCGACGTCCTTCCCCCAGGTAGCCTCGCGGACGAGGCAACCTGGGGCTGTGGGGCGCAACCTCGTTGAGGTTGGGAAATGTTTTCGGACGGTTACCCCAGGTAGCCCGGTGACGGGCAACCTGGGGCTGGGGGGCGCAACCTCGTTGAGGTTGATAAATCATTTCGGACGTCCATCCCAAGGTAGGCCCGCAGGACCGTGAGCGGGCCAACCTTGGGCTTTGTGGCACAACCTCATTGAGGTTTCAAAACAACCTCAAAGAGGTTGTGGAACGAAGCCCCAGGTTGCCCGTCGGTGGGCTACCTGGGGAAGGCAATCGCACATAATTCCCAACCTCGAAGAGGTTGTGGCCCTTTGCGGGTAGCCGGTGAAAATTGCCACAACCTCGTTGAGGTTGAAAACATTTCCGACGTCCTTCCCCCCAGGTAGCCTCTCGGACGAGTCAACCTGGGGCTTTGGGGCGCAACCTCGTTGAGGTTGATAGTTGCGGATGGAAAAGGATTATGGAATGCGCGCGATTCGAAGCAAGATTTGCGCAATTGGTAAGCGAATATGCAAATAAAAAAGCCGCCCTTGCGGGCGGCTTGTGTTTTGAAATTAGATAAGTCTAATTATTTGCGGCGGCGGAAGGCCAAGAGAGCCGCAGCACCGAGACCACCGAGAACGATGGTCGAGGGTTCGGGAACGGGATTGGTAATATTAAAACTATTAATCAAACCAGGAGTAGTTCCGAAGATCGAGGGAGCGAGTCCAGTACCTGTTGCAACAGTTATACCAGTTGCTTCGCCAGACCATCCTGAATACTTTCCGTCAGTTGTTTGGCCGAAGTAGATAAACTCCAGCGGCGCCGAACCATTCCAACCCGGCACTGCCGCTGTGGTAACAGTATAAGGCGAGGTTATGGAGAACGTTCCTTGAAAGCTCGCGAGGGCGCTTCCAGAATTTAGTACGGTGATTAACGGAGTAGATGCCTCCAAGGTTGCCAAGGACGTGCCGCTTACTGCAGCATACAAGGAGATGTTAACCGAAGACTTACCGACGTCAGCAAAACCTGCAGTTACAGCTGGCGTGCCAATTGTAACCGGTGTTCCATTGTTGATCGGTGAGGTGGTGCTTGAGTCTGAAACTGTTACAAAGACTGTTGTTGAACCACCGGGATTCGGATTAATTGTTCCCTGGGCCATTGCACCCATTACGCCAGCGGCGGTGAGCGAGGTTATGACAAGTAGTTTTTTCATTGTGTGTTTGTTTTGTAGGTTTTGGTTTTAATCTTATTTAATCAATCCGTTATGTAATTATCAGGTTTACTGGGCGACAGTAAATTTTTGCGACCAGTTGGTTGCAGCCCCTGGGTTTTGGTAAATGAAACCAGCTCCCGGAGTATTGGTGTAAACAGCGCGTGTTGAACCGTCAAACGACAGCACCGGATAAGGCGCCGGAGTTCCCAACAGGTTTCCGCTGCCATCGTAAGCACTTTGATCCGTTCCAATGCCATAATATGACGTATTATACTTTTGCTGGCCAGCATTCCAAGTGATAAGTGCTGAATTGTCAACAATCGGAAAACCATTGGTTGTGATATCGCCAGTAACCGGTTCAAAGTTGCCGTAGAAACCATAGCCAGTATTGACTGGATAGCTATTAGTTCCTTGAACCACCGTTCCAACCAACGTCGCTGTCAAATTGACACCGTTGATGTTCTGAATAAAGAATGCCTCGCCTGGGGGAAGCGGCGTGGTCACTTGAAAGCTTCCAGTTGGATCATACCAATTGCCATCACCACCAGCCAAGATGCCCGCATTGTATGTCCCGGCCGCCGCATTCCAAGTGTAGAGATACGCACCACCACCAAGAGTCGGCGTAATGTTCGTCAAACAGACGTTGACGCTGTTACTCGGATCCGAGCTTTGCAGAGGGACGGTAATTAGGTTGAAACCCGGTACGAGGGTCACGTTAACGTACCCAACGACGTTCAGTGAATAAACGTTGGATGATTGCGCCATGGAGGAGGCGACGCCTGCTGCGACTAGCGCAGCGGTTAGAAGAATCGTTTTTGTTCTCATTTTTTTGTTATAGTTGTTCCGTGTGCGCATTAAGGTTCACAAATTACGGGGTTTGTGTCAATAGTTTTTTTAATTATTTTGCACATTTTTTGGACAGTCGGGTTTTGCGGGGGTGTTGGCGCTTAAGTCATTAATAATAAATGGGTAATATAGGAAATATTTTGCCGCAATTTCCCGTTTTAGCAGGCGGATTCGTATTATTACGGATATTTTTTTGAACGGTTTTGGAGGGTTCACGTTTCTCGCGCGGAGTCGCGGAGGGCGCAGAGTGGGAGGGGGAGAAGCGGACACCTTGTCGCAGCTTACGGTTGCTACCGTCCCGGCGGTCTTCGGAATTGCATAGCGCGAGGATGGAGGATGGCGGGGGTCAGTTTCCCGGGGAGCACACGCGCCATTGCCCGTCTGGAAAGACCGTGTAGTGTCGGGCGCCCTCGCCCGACACATCCGGCAGTCGCACGACAAACCAGAAAGTTTCGACATGTTCCTTGCGCTCGCCGGATGCGGGACGCGGGGGCGCGTCCCGCTACACGGTCTTTCCAGACGGGCAATGGCGCGTGTGCTCCCCGGGGAAAGGGGACTCGGAGTGGTCGGCGGGGGCGCCGACCACTACACGCGGGGGCGCGTGTGCTCCCCGGGACTTTGCGGAAGCACCATGATTTTCAGGGATTCGGGTTTGGGGTGGGCGGCCAGCTCGATGGCGTCGGCGGTTTGGGCGAGGGGAAATTGGTGGGTGACGAGGTTGCGGACGTCCAGTTGCCGGGTGAAGACGAGTTGCCGGACTTCTTTTTGCAGGGTGAAGTCGGCGGAGTAGCTGCCGATCAAATCTTTTTCGTCCACGCAGATTGCCGCGTAATCCGCGCTGCCGGCCTCTCCGCGCCGGGTGTGGGCAAAGAGCAGTGTCTGTCCACCGCCGCGCAGGAGCGCCTGGGCCTGGTGGATGGCGGCATCGGAGGGCACGGCAATGATGGCGGCGTCCAATCCGCGTCCGCGCGTGAGTTGATGAATGCGGTCGGGGAAGTCGGGTTGATCGGCGCGGAAGGCCCAGCGGGCGCCCCATTGACGGGCGAATTTCAATCGTTGCGGCATTAAGTCGCTGGCGACGACTTTCATGCCGCGCAAGGCGAGGAGTCGCGTGAACATGAGACCGATGGGCCCCTGCCCGGCGACTAAAACGAGGTCGCCGGGCAGGAGGGCGAGGCGTTTGACGGCTTTGAGGACGGTGTTGACGGGTTCCTGCATGGCGCCTTCGAGGAAGGTGTTGCGCCGGGGGATTTTCACGACGCCGGGGAGCACGCCGGACATGACGCGGACGTATTCCGCATAACCGCCGCCCGCCGGCTCGAAGCCGGCCGTGATGCCGGTGCGCTGGTAATGCGCGCATTGGGCGAAGGCGCGATGGCGGCACGCATGGCATTTCAGGCAGGGGATGTGGTGGTGGAGCGCAACGCGTTCACCGACGCGGAGGCCGCGCACGAGCGCCCCGGCGCGGACGATGGTCCCGGCGGTTTCATGGCCGAAAACGCGCGGCGGCGGGACGGTGCCGTAGTGGATTTTTTTGATGTCGGTGGGGCAAACACCGCAGGCGGCGACTTTTACGAGGAGTTCGTTCGGCCCAGTGCGCGGGACGGGCAAGGTCTCGAGGCGAAGGTCGTTTGTCCCGCGATAAACGACGGCTTGCATGGATTTAGGTATGGCGAACACTGGTGGATTTTAATGGCTGACGGCAGGGATGGACATAAAAAATTCGGTGAACCAAGGCTCGGGTTCAGCGCGAAAAAGGTGTTCGGAACCGCGCCACGCAAAACTCACTTCCCGGGCGTGCAGCGCATGATAGGGCAGGATCATCCGTTTGCGCTGGTCGGGCGTGAGCCGGTCTTCCACGAGCGCCATATATATATCCTCATCGCCGCCGTATAATTTGTCGCCGACGATAGGAAAACCGTAATGGGCCAGGTGAATCCGGATTTGATGTTTCCGGCCGGTGTGGGGCATCACTTGCAATAACGTAAAGTTCCCTTCCTCCCGCGTGAAACGCCGCTCCACCACAAAATCCGTCCGCGCCAGCGCTCCGTCAGGGCGCACCCGGTCCTTGATGGCCACCACGCTCGACACATCCTTGCCTAATGCGGCCTCGATGGTCCCCTGCCCCTCGGCCACATGACCGTGGACGATGGCCCAATATTCCTTGCGGACCAATCGCCCTTCCCAAAGCCGCCGCAGTTCCTTGGCCACGCCATTGTCCTTGGCGACCAATACCACGCCGCTGGTCTCGCGATCCAGGCGATTTACCAAATGCGGTTGCGCGTCGGTTCCCAAATGCAATCGCACCCGGCTGATCAAACTCGAATACTCGTCGCCTTTGGTGGGATGGCAAACCAGGCCCGCGGGTTTGTTGATGACCAGCAAACCCGCGTCTTCGTGAATGATTTCAAATAGTTTTTCCATGCGCGGCATCCGCCAGGCAATTTTTGGCCGGCAGAGGCCAATACTAACCTGCAATCACGCGGCTTGTCATTATTTCCAATTTTGGTAGAATGTCGGCTGGTGAAAAGAAAATTGATCTTGCCCATCGTGCTGATGGTGTTGCTGGCGGTGACGCGCTGGCCGGGGCTGATGCCGTGGAATTTCAGCGCGGTTTACGCGTTGATGTTCTGCGCCGGTGTTTATTTTCCGAAACGGCTGGTCTGGTGGCTGCCTTTCACCACAATGCTGGTCACCGACCTTTTATTGAACGGGCTGTATTATCACGCGTCGCTGGTCAGCCCGGAGATGGCGGGAAATTATCTGGCTTATGTCGCGTTGGTGTTGCTCGGCAGGGGATATTCGCCGAAGGCGTCCTGGCTGAAGTTGTTGAGCGGTGGACTGCTCGGAGCGATTGTTTTTTACGTGATAACCAACACTTTTGCGTGGTGGTTCAATCCGTTCCATAATGTCGAATACGTCAAGAACTTCATTGGTTGGTGGATTGCACTGACCAAGGGCACGAGCGGCTATCCGCAAACGTGGGAATTCTTCCGCAACACGCTCATGAGCGGCGGTCTGTTCACCGGTTTGCTGGCTGGCGCCGTGAAACTGATGGAAGCCGCCGAGCCGGAAGAAGAGGAAGCGGAAGCCCCGGAAGAGAAACCGCAGGAAAAGCCCGAGGAGGCCAAGGCGTAATTTGCCCCTCATGGTTCGGGGAGCGCACGCGCCCTCGCGTGCAGCGGGCCGCGCCTCGCGGCCCGCAAATGAGCCGCCTCCAGACATGTTAACTATCCTCTTTTCCATAGCCTGCTGACTCAAATGAAAATCGGCGTCATTTCTGATACTCATGATTTTCTCGATCCCCGAATTCCGGCGCTTTTTCAGGGCGTGGAACATATTCTCCACGCGGGCGACATCGGGCTGCCGTGGATCATTCTGCAATTGGAATCCATCGCTCCCGTCACCGCTGTGCTTGGCAATAATGACGAGGGCTTGAGTTATAAGGAGACTGAAGTCATCGAACTCGCCAGCCGCAAGTTCCTCATTCACCATATCATTAACGTTGACCAGCTTTCGGAAACTGCGAGCAAGCGCATCACACGCGAGAAACCTGATGTCGTTGTCTTTGGCCATTCACACAAACCTTTCAACCAGCACATTGGCACGACGCTTTATTTCAATCCCGGTTATGCGGGCAAACCGCGCTTCAATCAACCCCGCTCAGTGGCCATCCTGAATTGCCATCCGCGGAGCATTCACGCGGAGTTTCATCCGCTGTAATCATCGTTAGTTTGCTACCGTGTCGCTTCTTCGCGTGCTCCCGCGCTTCCGGCAGTATTGGGAGGAACTTTCATAGGATTCTTTTGCGATCCATGACTTGGCCCCACGGCTCGAAGAGGATGCGACAGCAATTTTCTTGGATCAAATCCGAAGGTTCATTAATTGACCGGTTTTATTCGCTAAGGCAACTTCATCCGATAGGCAGCGGTTTTCTCAGACGCTGAATGCTCCACGGGGCTGAATTCAGTCAATGGAAAGAAATGTGCAAAATTAAATTTCCGGTAAGTCAGATTAGCCCAAGATGACTTCATCCATTTGAGAGCCATCATGGCCTGGTCTGCGGGCCACGCTGATGTTTTGTTTATCTGGACGACTTCTTCCAAGGCCAAATTATTTTCGTTGTGAAGAGAGCCACTTAATTATTTTAAGCCGGAAAGTTTCAGTGAGGCGGGCGCCGGACTAACGTAAAACCCTTGAGCGAGGAGGACTGGACGGCGATCTTGGCCATCCTGGATGAATTTGGTGCCCGGTACTGGCCAGAATTGTATGGCATCCGGCGAACGCACAAGGGGCTGATGCATTACTTAAATTTGGAAGCCGGCTCGCGTAAGAACATTTCGCCGGGCCGAATCGAGGCGGATGAAGACACGGTGTTGATCGTTGAGGCAATGCAGCTTCACCGCACATTTCAAGCCCTTGTCGGATCGCCGCATCCAGATCATGATAACGGAGTCGCTAACCATTTGAGTTCTTCAGATTGCCCGATGACAAATCGCGGTATTTCGCACAGCTACGCTCCAAATTAAACCGATTTTACTTAGAGGAAAGTCTGGCATGTTTTCGGCCACGAGTCTTCCCAGACACAGTTTCTCGTCACTTGGCTTTATCATTTTTCGCAACGCCTTCGTTCCGCTTGCGCCGCGAACCATGTCCGCGGACCATTGGACCACCAACGCGCCGAGCGTGCGGGCGGACCTGGGGGCGGGAGCTGCCGTGGTTGTCAAGCCATGGGCTCCGAACCATTGAACTCCACCTTCGCGTCAGGTGGGCAAAAGATGCTAATTCCGCGGTCGTGCTCGCCGTCCGTGGGCAGCGGCATCAGGCGATTCCATCTGCTGGCGCTCTTCTTCTGGGTCATTACCAAAGAGCCAGTGCTGAAGAACATCTGAATCTCCCCTTCCGCCTCCTGATCGCGTCCCCTTGGAGCGCGGAAGCGCATGCCCAAGAGGTGTGGCAGCGGAAGAATGGCCTTGATTTCGCCTTCGTTCTTCGACCAAGCAATGTGGAAGTATCTCCAATTTTTCATAATTATTGGCTGACCGGGTTGGGCGTCTTCGAACCAGCGCCGCGGTTTGCTTCCGCCGGGGGCTCGTTGCGCGAGAGAGTCTGCGGCACATGGATAAACTCAACCTTGGCCACCGCGTGATAACCATCGTTCCAACGTGTCCACCTCTCCGGCAGCGGGCCTTCGGTAACACCGGATTCGGCTTGCTGGAGAAGAATACCGGCCCTTGCCGGGCGGGCGGTTGCCACCACGACCCGGATACTTCCCTCCAAGATTTGTTCGGCCAGTTCCGAGGTCCCGCTGCATGATACGCATAGCCCGTTGGATATCATAAGTCCCGGCAGGCCTTCCACTCGCAAAAGATCTGGGGTGGCGCGTTCGGAATTTCCAAAATAGAACAGGCCAGGAACCGGAACTAACCAATCGGTTGCATGGGTATTGCGCCTTAGAGCATTATTTTTCTGCTTTCAAAGCAATTCGTTTCCTCAGAAACTTGAATGAAATAGGGATACGAAACACCTTTGAACGCAGAAGCTGCTGGATTTTAAGGCATAACGGTTCTTCTGCTAATTTTGGTCCTTTCGCCCATTCCACGCCAATTTGCGTGCCGTTTGCCGCAAGAATGAAATCGGGTTTTCCGGATGGCATGATGTCCTGCGGAACTTCGCCATCAATCTCCGACAGACGTTTCAGTAAATGCCAGAGAATCATCAACTCATTGGATTTGTTCGCGTTCAAGAAAGCCGTTGATATGTCCCTGCCGCCATGAAGTTTGCGCACGGGATGTATCGTGTCAATACGGCTGGTGAGGTCAGATGGAAACACCCTTCGCTTATTTGTAGCCCTGTTCCAACTGCTGCTCCCGAAAGCGAATGATTTTCGCATCCTTGCTTTTGGTGATGGCAGTCAACGGCAGAATCTCAGTCCAGTTGATCCCGTGCCTGCCGGCGAGTTTCCGGGCGCGGTCACTGGCCGTCAATTTCAGCACTTGGTTTGTGACCTTCAACCAATCCTTTGCCGGGAGTTCCCTCTTTTCAACCTGCTGAAGAAGTTCACGCAGGAATGAGCGGACACAGGGTAGCAAAACTCTCAAATGTGTCACATCCCTGCGTTTTCCCTGTGAAACCTTCGCTGCCAGTTCCAATTTGCAGGCCAGCAGTGAAATGGGATCGAGAACGCGAATGGTTTTTCCTTCCCACTCGGCTTGAACAGCAGGCGTCTCCCTGGAATCCGAAACACCCGGAATTCTGCGGACAATTTCAATGGTTGATTCGAGGTCACCTATCTTGAAGGTCATGAAGCCAGACAAGGCGGTCATCTCAACCTTATGGGGAAACACGGGTTTCAGTTGCAATTGCCGGGCAATGCGTTGCACATCAGCCCGGTCACCCTTGAAATCAATGTCCTCGCTCGTGAACGGCTGTAATTTTTCAAGCTGCGGCTCCTGGGGGAAATAGCGTTCAGCCCAATAATTGACCGCCTGCCCTCCAATCAGCACGTACGGGTTTCCGTGCTCGTCCCGTATCTTGAAAATTTCCGAGAATTGGCGGAGGGAAAATCCCACGATCAGTCCCATCTGGCAATGGCGCGGGCAACATCGTTCATGTTGGTGATGCGCCAATTGGAACCATTGCCGACCAATGAAGCCCGATGCTGAAGTCTTGCTGCGGCCTTGGGACTGCGCCGGGCCTTGCGAGCTTGTTCCATCCGGCTGTCAGCCTCCTGCCGTTTCATTTCAGTTACGGACATCTTTTTCATTAAAAATCCAAAATACCGCAATCCGGGGTATGAAGCAAGCTGCAACGGGGTGAACGCCGCAACGGGGTGAACGCACATTTCATCCACCGACAATTGCGGATGGCTCAGCCCATCGCGCCGACAGGCGAGACGATATTTGGGTGTCTGCCCTTGACGCGGCGTTCCCCAAGCCCCAGCCAGAAATTCCAGGAATGGCGTCGGTTCCCGCCGTAGAAAAAAATCCGGTCAGGCGGGTCCTCGGCCATGATGTCCTGCGGTTTGTCGCGGTGACCCTGTTGGCATTCCGGCATCTGCAAGGCTTTAAGTGTGCTGCCGACACTGGAGTTTTTTGCTCCTGCGTCCGAAAATTCGCGCAAATCGCCGGGACCGGCTGATGGGTGGGGGCAGATCTGTTCTTTGTCCTGAGCGGCTTTCTCGTGTCGGAGTTGATTTTTCGCGAATGGCAGCAGCAAGAGACCGTCCCTCTCGGGTGGTTTCTCATGCGGCGCGGGCTTAAATTATATCCGGCCTTTTCATGAAATGGAGGAGGCACTGTTTCTCCCGCGGTTATTTGAAACGGCGGCAGGGTTCACAGTCGCGGAGATGGGTGACGAGGAGTTCCTCGGCCCCATTGCGAAAGCTGCGTTCGATTTGCAGCTCCACCTCCACCAACCTGGCGTCATCCCGCCGAAACATGCAAATCGTCATGGTTTCCTGCGGAACGCCATTCGATTTCCCGGCGAGATGGCAGCGGAGCACGGCGAGAATCAGACCCACGAGGTTAGCCGCGATTGAAATAGTCACCGTGGATCGTCCGGCCATCACTAAAGCCGCGCCGAATCCGTAATGGGAGCAGGAAAGGATCAAACAATTTGAGGACCGCTGGCCAAGAATACAGGATGTGCTAGCCGCCCTCGAAGAACTCGATTCATTCCAATTCAATCCGTCGCCGCTTTGGAACTCTTCGCCGCCGCTGCCTGGGGCTCCGCCAAAGGCAGTTTGAAGGCGGCGGCTTCCTCGGCATTTCGGACGTAAAGCCGGTCGCCGACCAGCACTGGATGGTTCCAGGTTTTTCCTGCAAGCGCCTTGAACGCAGCCACTTCCTTGTATTCACTCGGATCCGCCAAAACGAGCGCGACCTGCCCATCTTCCGCCGCGATGAGGAGCAAACCCGAATTCTCGAGCAAGAGTGCCTGACCTTTGCCGTAACGGCCGCCTTTCCATTTCCGTTGCCCGGTTTCCAGATCAAGGCACGTCCAAATACCGGCGTCGTTTCCGTAGGCGTAACCCTTATAAGTCACTAAATCGGTGAAGTCCGGTTTCAGATTGTGCGAGGTCCAAAGTTCTTCAGCCGCGAATTGGCCGTGGCTATTGGTGATTCGAATGCAGCGCGTGCCGGCGTTCATCGCTGTCGGCAGCAGGATTGTGCCATCTCCAACGACGCGCGGCTGCAGCGCGCGGTACTGCGGAAAGTTCCAATTATACTTCAGCCGTTCGCGCCCGGTCGCCGGATTGAGCAAAAGCAGGCCGTCATTTGAAAATGCCAAAACGAACGGCTCGCCGAGAATCGTGTTCAACTGCGGCGAGGCGTAGGAATCGCTGGGTGACGAGGCGGACCAACGGAGCGCGCCGGACGCCGCATCGAATGCGAGCAGACCTTTATCGCCGGGACCACCGGCATAAACAATGGCAAGCCCTCCAGAGACCAGCGGCGAGGCTGCAAACCCCCACATGGGCATCTTCCGCCCGGCAACGGTCGTGAGGTCCTGTTTCCATACGATCTCACCCGTGAGCGGGTTCAGCCGCAGGAAAGCCCCGGTCGCACCAGTGATAAATAATCCGCCGTTGGCGAGGGTAGGCGTCGCGCGAGGACCAGGTCCTCCGAGCGGATCATCCAAACGAGTTTCAAGCTCCCGCTTCCAGACTTCCCGCCCGGTCTCCGCCTCATAGCAAACCACTGTCTCCATCGGGCCGCGTTGCTCTTGCGTAAAAAGCAGTTGGCCTGCAACAGCAAACGATGACCAGGCAGGCCCGACCTGGATTTTCCAAAGCTGCTCGGGCGGATGCGCCGTCCAATTCGTCGAGATGCGCGGCCCGAGCGCGCGCGCCGCGCGGTCGGCGCCGCGAAAACCCGGCCATTCCGGGGTCGCAAGCCCGAGCGCGAATTTCTGCCCGGCGTTATCGGCGGTTTTTGAATCGGCATTGCTTACGCCACCTGCAGGTTTTTCCGATCTGAGGCTGGCCAGCATTAGAGCTTCGGGCTTCTGCGACCAGCGCCAGTGAACGTCCATTTGATACTCGCCCGTCATCCCTTCGTTCCGGAGCAAAGCGGAAAACCCAAAACCCGCAAGCGCGAGTGCCAGGGCCGTCGCTGTGCGAACCAGCGGGCGGCGTTTTGCCAGCAAGATCGCCGACAGGGAAAAAGCAAGCATCCCCATCGGCAGCGTGAGATAGCTCGTGCCGGGTCCCCTCAGGGTCGGGTCAACCAGCCAAAGAGTCAGCGCCAGCGCCGCCGCGATCCCGAAGAAGCCGGACAGCCGCTCTTTCCAAGTCGCACGACTCACGGCTACCCACCAGATCAAGATCAGCAGGCAACACAATAGCGGCCCAAAAACCGCTATCATCCAATATGCGGAAAGTCCGCCCTCCAGAAGAGCCGGCCCGAACCTGGCCACCAGCATCAAGCCGGCCAGGAGCACTGCGGGCCAGATGCGCAATGCGCGAAACGGCCTCGAATTTCCTGCCGCGCCAACCCCGTTATCCAACTCTGTTGATTGCTCGCTCATACGTGCCACGATTTCGCCCGGACTTGATTCTCGTCGGACGCAATCAGATTGCAATTGGTTTTTTAACGGGCTGGCATCCCGGCATCCCGGACGGCGAGGTTGGGACCTTCATCCACAGCAGTCGGAGGCTTTTCATCAGCTGCTGACCTTAGATCTTATTTCGCCGTGGCGACCGCGGCCGTTTCGATAATTCGGATAATGAGTTCCGGCTGGGATATATAAGCCACATGGCTGCTCTGAATTTCTGTAGTCTGGGCTTTTGCTCTTTTCGCCATGAAACGCCCACTTCGGGATTGATCGCACGATCCTGTTTTGACACGACATACCAAGATGGAATCGTTTTCCAAGCAGCCGCCTTGACCGCTTTCCCAAAAATGCTTGCGGCGATCGGCTTTTGTGCCGCACCGAGCACTGCGGCTTCTTCTGCGGAGGGGTCTGGAGCGAAGACTTCTTGGAATTGAGTTCGGTTGATGAACAAGAAACCGGCGGCATCAGGTACCAACGCCGCAGCCAAAGGGGGTGCGGGGAATTTTTCCATCAATCCACCAGCTGCTTCTCCCGCGCCAGGAGCAAATGCAGCCACGTATATCATGGCTTTCACCTTGGCGCTGCCGGCAACCGCCTCGGTGATAACTGCGCCCCCCCGTAGGAATGTCCGACCAGAATGACATCACCTCCCTGTGCATCAATCACTCGCCGCGTGGTGGCTGTATCCTCAGCCAACGATTTGAGAGGATTTTGAACCGCGGTCACCTTGAACCCGCGTTTCTCCGCCAAGGAGATTACTTTTTGCCAGCTTGAGCCATCGGCGAACGCCCCATGCACGAGCACGATTGATGGTGTTGGGGTGTTTGAATCTTTCATATATGTCTTTTTAGTTTTGTAGTTTTTGTATGCGTGAGGAAATTCCTGACATTTTGTTCGAGCTCATTTTCAAGGCGCCTCCTGCGGGGGCAATTTCCATGCTTCGATTTGAGCCCCACCAGTGCGATCCGCGTATTCTCGCTGGTTGAAAAGCGGGTCGAACTCTCCAAGGACCCCTGCTTGGTTTCTTTCTGCTTTTGTCATAATCGATACCACCTGGGGTTTCGATTAGGCATTCGTTCCGCCATCCACGGTGATGCTCGCGCCCGTGATGTAAGACGCTTCCGGCCCGGCGACAAATGAAACAAGCGCAGCAATATCATCAACATGTCCTTAACGCTTAAGCGCGGTATTGGCGATTTGGGGCGTTGCCCAATCTCCTGCGGCCGGATTCAGGTCCGTGTCAATCGGGCCGGGTTGGACGTTATTGGCCGTGATGCCCCGGCTGCCTATTTCTCGGGCCACCGGACCCCAGTGGGATTGGATGTGCATGAACCCACCTGGTTTGTGCCCATTGAAACGGTGTCTTACCTGCGGGATGATCACCGACCGGAGGCAACCTTGGAGGCAATTCGATCGCTTTGGCCAAACATATGCTCCTCGGAGGCGCCGGTTATGTTATTGAATGGCATCTGGAGTGCCGCCCGCGAACTTCAACAGGATATACTGGGATTGGCGGCCCGAAAACACGTCATCGTGGCAGACGAGAAGGTGCCGTCTGCAGCCGGGTCGATTCCCGGAGCTGAACAACCGCGCCACTGGCTCGGAGTTTCCACGTCTCGTTTAAACTCCTCCTGGTGGTCGGTTACCATCGTCGGCAGATGATGCAGCAATTCTCATTTTAGCTGAATGCGGCAGGAAGCGGAGCGGGCCGATCGTGGAAAGCGCGGGTAATGCCTGACGGGGCCCGGCGGACGTTTGCGCCGGTGGAGGGAACTGGTACAGGCGA
>Ga0182013_10002825_pt1 | contig 22311 bp, 23 predicted proteins | sample 612S2MmetaG_FD_120487 | JGI IMG/M metagenome (GOLD analysis project Ga0182013, IMG submission 120487) | Permafrost microbial communities from Stordalen Mire, Sweden - 612S2M metaG | ecosystem: Environmental > Terrestrial > Soil > Wetlands > Permafrost | place: Sweden: Stordalen | collected... | reverse complement strand
GTCGCCGACAACAAGGGCGAGAAGCTGGATGGCAAGAAGCACAAATACACGATCACCTTCCCCGCCGGTGGACTGCCGCCCGTCAACGCCTTCTGGTCGGTGACGATGTATGACGGCAAGACGCAGCTGCTGATCGAGAATCCGATCAACCGCTATCTCATCAACTCGCCAATGCTCCCCGGCCTGAAGAAAAACGCGGACGGCTCGCTAACCATCTACGTGCAGAAGGACAATCCCGGCGCGGAGAAGGAGTCGAACTGGCTGCCGGCGCCAAACGGCCCGATCTATCTGGTGATGCGGCTCTATTGGCCGAAGGAGGAAGCCCTCAACGGAAGCTGGAAGCCGCCCGTCGTCACGCGCGCGGATTGAGGTCGGCGCGCGGCGGCGCATCCCCTCTTCCCGTTGGCGGGGAGAGGGTGAGGGGCTGGGAGATTGAATGCCGATGACGGGAATGGTTCATAGATTAGGAGTTTCGTGCCGAGCTTCTCGTGTGTTTGGGGCTTGCGGGTGTGTTCTTGACAACCAACTATTCCCGGCAAAGGGAGCGACATGCCTGATTATAGATTCAACATCAGCCTTCGCCTTCGGCATCCATCATGGGAACCTGAGTCCGCGACAAACATCCTTGGCTTGACCCCAAACAGAATCTGGCGAGCCGGGGAAAGCCGAACATCGCCAAAAGGCGCGCCGCTGGAGGGCGTATACAAGGATAGCTACTGGACGGCGCAAGTTGCGAAGGGCCGGTCTCAGCAGACCCGTCTTGCGACAGCGATTGGCGACGTCATTGAAAGCCTTTCGCCAAGCCAGCAATTTTTTATCGATTTTTCAGGAAGTGGCGGAATAGCGGAGTTTCTCATTGGCTGGTTTTTCGACGAAGGCAATTCCGGCGATGTCCTGGACTGGCGTCTATTAGAGCGTTTATCCCAGATGCGTATCGGTCTGTCGTTCGACGTGTATGGCCGATGATTGAAATGCGCGGAAATCAAGAAAAATGCATCGCGCGGAATCGCTTATGATGGATAAAGGAACTTGACCCAGAGGCAAACCCCTATGCCTGCAACGTTGATGGTGAGCCGTCAGATCGGACGAGCATGAGGCGATATTGGCTGACCTTTGAAAATCTCGGAAGGCCGCACCCGATAAATCTTGGGTGTGGCGTGACGGCACGAGACTACCATGACGCGGTATTATTGTTGCGGGCGGCCTTCCCTGAATTGAGCTTTGACGCCCCGCTGACTGTCGTGGAGGACGTTGACGTTTCGACGCTGGACAAAGATCACATAGCGCCCAACCTCGGGAACGTCCTTGCCAGAGGCGTATGGTGGCCGCGCATCGAATAGTTGGCGATCTGGAGGCGAGAAAACCTCAAAAACGCATCGCGTAAACGCTCACGACTTATTGTGAAATTCGCTTCTCGCCCCCTTCGTCCCGCGCGTTGATGCTTCGCCAAAATTGCTTCTCTCTGCTCAGCGCCATATGATCAGATTGCGGCGATCGCGCTCCACTAACGCTACGGATCGCACAAATGCGCCCGCCTCAAACGGTGAACCTGAAATGCCTCACGGGCGCAGCGAGATCGTGGCAATCGGAACTTGGCTCTATGATGGCAAAACGCCGTTCAAGATCGAATTATACGCGCGGCCAGCGAACTCGGCTTCATCGCGCTGGATTGAAGATGCCGTGACCGGTGAGGTCATTATTGACGATAAAGCTCCCGTTCCAGCAACTGCTGATGGGTTCGTCTATTATGTCGGCGCGACTAGTGGCCCCGAATTTCTTAGTGTAACCGAGGCAATAGATTGGGCTGATCGACAGCCTTGGGGGCCGGTCGAATGGATATTTATGCAGGGGAGAACCTGAGCCTTCCTCGCAACAGGGCGCCATTACGATATCAAAACACATCAAAAAAGTGAGACCGCCCTTCGCCATGCCCCTCACCCCCGCCCCCCCCCCGCCACCGGGGAGAGGCATCAAGGCGCGGCCCTTTGCTCTCTCGCGCTGGCGGACGCGCTGTTGTAAAAGGCATCGCCCTCGCCCCGCACAGGAACATCGCCGCCATGCCCCAACACGACTACGACCTTCTCGTCATCGGCGCGGGCTCTGGCGGGGTTCGGGCGGCGCGGATCGCGGCGGGCCATGGCGCGAAGGTCGCCATAGCGGAGGACTTCCGCGTCGGCGGAACCTGCGTCATTCGCGGCTGCGTGCCGAAAAAACTCTATGTGCTGGCGAGCCGCTTCCGCGACGAATTCGAGGACGCGCGCGGCTTCGGCTGGACGCTTGAGGAGCCCGTCTTCGACTGGGGGGCGCTCGTCGCCGCCAAGGAGAAGGAGATCACGCGGCTCGAAGGGCTCTATGCGCTCAACCTCGAAAAATCCGGCGTCGAGATCATCCGCTCACGCGCTGTTGTCGAAAGCCCGAACAGCCTGCGCTTCGCCGACGGACGCACAGCGAGCGCGGACAAGATTCTTGTCGCGACCGGCGGCGCGCCCGCCTGGCTCGACATTCCCGGCATTGAATACGCCATCAGCTCGAACGAGATTTTCGACCTGCCTGAATTTCCGCGCCGGCTGCTGGTGATCGGCTCGGGCTATATCGCGGTGGAGTTCGCCTCCATCTTCGCGCGGCTCGGCTCTAAGGTCACGATGAGCTATCGCGCCGAACTGCCTTTGCGCGGCTTCGATCATGATCTGCGGCGCATTCTCGCAGAGGCGTTGCTGCAAGGCGGCGTGTCGCTGCATGCGGGCGCGACGCCCCTGGCCTTGCGCCGCACGGCGGGCGGCGTCGTCGTCACGCTGGGCAATGGCGCGGAGGCTGAATTCGACGCCGTGCTCGCCGCCACGGGCCGTCGCCCCGCCACGCATGGCCTCGGACTGGAGCAGGCCGGCGTGCGATTGCAAGAACACAGCGGCGCGGTGATCGTCGACGCCTATTCGCGCAGCAATGTCCCGTCGATCTTCGCGGTGGGCGACGTCACCGACCGCATCAATCTCACCCCCGTGGCGATCCGCGAGGGCCACGCCTTCGCTGATACGCAATTTGGAGGGCGCGAGGTGAGCGTCGATTACGACTGCGTGCCGAGCGCAGTGTTCACGACGCCGGAGATCGGAACCATCGGCTGCACGGAAGAAGAAGCGGTGGCGCGCTTCGGCGAGATCGCGGTCTATGAAACATCCTTCCGCCCGATGAAGGCGACGCTCTCGAGGCGCGCCGAAAAGGTCTTCATGAAGCTGCTGGTTGAGCCCTTGAGCGAGCGCGTGGTCGGTGCGCATGTGCTGGGGCCGGAGGCCGGCGAGATGGCGCAGCTCATCGCCATGGCGATGAAGATGCGCGCGAGGAAAAGCGACTTCGACGCCACGATGGCTCTGCATCCGACCATGGCCGAGGAGCTGGTGACGATGCGCAACGTCTCGCGAATCGCCAAGCGGCCTTGACCGCGAAGCCCCCAGGCGGCGGGCGGCGGAAGGCCCGCGAAACGCAAAAGATTGTCATGGTTCATTTTTTCAATTCCTACGTATAGCCCACAATTTCTGCTTGCCCGAAGCCCGTGTATTACTTTTCCAAGGGGCAGAAAGTTTCAGGTTGAGCGTCATGGAGTGGCGGCAATGATTTCGCTTGAAGAGTGCAGGAATTACGCGGGACTTTTTTTGAAAGAAATGGTTTTGGGCGCCAAGCCGAATGAAAAACACCACAGGCTGCTCGCAGGCTATCTGTTCAACATGAGATTCGGCGCCGCCACGGTGCGGGAGCTGATCGTCGCCGACATTAGGGTGGCGATGGATCTCGGCGCCGTCCAGCGCGCGGCGGATTTGCTCCTGGTGCTGCGCATGCTGCTGGAGGAATATCCCGAAGCTCGGCGCGAGAACGATCCGCCCCCGCCGGAACGCCAGCCCCTGCCAAGGCGCCGAGCGCAAAGACTGCGCATGTCCCGGGTGCGGACCGGGATAGTCCCGCCTCACGCCGCCGCAAAGGCGCCGCTGTTCTGACGCCGCGCTGGCGGGCGCGGTTTTTCTTCGCCCGGGCGATTTCCTTGCGCGTCCAGCGTTCAATTCTCCTGAAAACGCTATATCATCGGGTCAAGGAGCGAACCCGATGACACAGGCGACCAAGACTTTCCCGGTAACGCGCAGCGAGGCGGAGTGGCGCGCGCGGCTCACCCCAGAGCAATATGCGGTGATGCGCGAGCATGGCACGGAGCGGCCCGGCAGTTGCGCGCTCAATCATGAAAAGCGCGCCGGAACCTTCTTTTGCGCCGGCTGCGACCAGCCCCTGTTCGAGGCGGCGCGCAAATTCGAGAGCGGCACGGGCTGGCCGAGCTTCTTCGATCCCCTCCCCGGCGCGCTGGAGGCCACCGTGGACCGCACTTACGGCATGGTCCGCACCGAGGTCCATTGCAGCCGCTGCGGCTCGCATCTCGGCCATGTCTTCAATGACGGCCCCCCGCCAACAGGCCTGCGCTATTGCATCAACGGCGTCGCGCTGAATTTTACGCCGACGTAGGCCCGCGCCCTGGCGGTCGAAATCCAGCGCCTCGCGCCCGCGACAGGAAATGACGCAAGCGGTCGCCACCGGACCGCTCTTTGGGCGGAATAGTCGTGTCAGTGCGCCTACTTAAATGCGACGCCACGGCTCCATCGGAAAGGCCCCCAGGAGAAATTCTGGCGCCGAAGAGCGGGTAGATGAGAAATATTTTGCCATGGAACAGAAACGATTTAGACAATTTTGCCCCGTCGACCCCATGTAGCCTCCGCACAATCATACAGGCTCGCGGACTCGAGCATCGCAGGAGGCGGGGAAATATCATCGCCTGTTCAAAATCCATCGCCAGACTTTGAGGCGGCGCCGCTAATTGTCTTCGTGCATGTGCCGAAGACCGCCGGCTCGACGGTGAATCGGATTCTGAAGTTTTGCTCCTATCGCGGTCGCGAGCAGTGCCAGATTATTACCGCCCCGGACCTTATCAAATATGCCCTGCATGGCGACTGGCTCAGCGGACATCTGTCTAAGGACGTGTTCGAGGCAGGCTTCGCCGGCCTTGATCGCGCCAGGGAATATTTCTCGACCGTCCGGCGTCCGGTCGCCCAGCTTGTCTCTTATCTGAACTGGCAATTCGAACTCTCCCGTCAGGGACGTGTTGTCGGAAACCACGGCGATGCAGTCGATGTTCGCGCGACGAATTTCTCCAATCCCATGTCGATCGTAGCGCTGCTGGACAAGCATGCCGACGCCTTTCTCAATGTGCAGTCGCGCTATCTCATCGGCCCGGATTTCGCGACAATCTCGCAGGGCGAGTTCCTTCGTCGCCTTTCGAGCTATAGCTTCATTGCGCGCGAGGATAATTTGCCGAATCTATATCGAGCCTTTGGATTTCCGAAGCTCCCGAATGAATTGGAGGGCTTGCGGGAAAACGTCACGCCCCCGCATTTCGACGCCAGCGGATTCGACAGCCCGATAGTCCAGGAATTTCTCGCGCAGCGCCACGCTCATGATTTGCGTCTTTACGACGCGGTCGGCGAAATTACCTGGTCCGCCGAGGCGCGCAATCCGTTTCGAACATTTGAATTCGGCTGCGTTTGCATCTCCCCGGAGAGTTTTGATGAACAGCGCTATCTTGACGCCAATCCCGACGTCGTCGACGCCATAAAACTCGGCCATATCGCCTCGGGTCACGAGCATTACGACGTTTACGGACGCACAGAACATCGCCTTATGCGCTCGGGCGCCGTCGATGAGTTCTTCTCGCGGGAAACCCGCGAATTCGCGCCAACGTTTCAATCAACAGGATTCGAGTTTCCGCGCGCAACGCGTGAGAATTTTGACGAGCAAGGATATCTCGACGCCAACCCGGATGTCGCCGACGCCGTCCTACGAGGCCAATTCCCATCGGGACGCGCCCATTTCGAATTGCATGGACATTCCGAAGGGCGGCTTATACGGCCGGCCGTCGGCTGGAAAGATGGAGCGGTCCAATGAACGCGAGAAGAGAGCGATAGTTTTGGGGCGCCTGTCAGCAAAAGGCCAAAAATGTTGAGGCACAAGGGGAGCCCATTAAAAATTCTCGTCATGGGTTTGCCGGGCGCGGGGAAAACGGCCCTCACTCACGCCCTCGCTCCGATGCTTGGCGCGGTGTGGTTTAGCGGCGACGAAGTCCGGGCGGCTCTGAGTAAGGATCTGGGTTTCACCCTCGCGGACTGGATCGAACAGGCCAGACGCATGGGCTGGCTTTGCGACTGCGTAAACAAGGCCGGCCTCGTGGCGATAGCTGATTTCGTCTGTCCAACGCCGGAAACGCGGGAGGCCTTCGGCCCGGCATTCGTGGTGTGGGTTGATCGTATCAATGAGAGCCCATTCGCGGACACGAATCGGCTATTTACGCCACCAGATCGCTTTGACATCCGCGTTTCGCCTGACGGCGATCCGAGCCTCTGGGCAAAAAGGATTTGCTCGGCGCTCGAACAGTAGCGGTCAAATCCGGCGAAGGAGATGAGGATGAGCGATTACGTCGCGATTTTTCTGGCGCTGCTGGTCTATGCCGCGTTTTTCTATTTTATCTGGAGGATGCAATGAAAGGGAAAGCAGGCCGATGACTCCCTGCGGCCATGAGTCTCAAGAAGTCCTGGGCATCCGCTATTGCATCAACGGCGCGGCGTTGAATTTTACGCAGGCGCGAAGGGGGCGGAACAGGAAATGACGGGTTGTCGCCGGGTCGAGAATCTTCAGCAAGATTCCACCTGGCCGCCACCGCCGCACAGCGAATCCGCCCCCTAATTCCCGTCGCCGGTCAGTCCGGGCGGCAGCGCCAAAATATCGATGCCCTCGTCGAGCAGGGCCTTGGCCTCGGCGAAGCTGGCGCGGCCGCGAATGGGGCGCTCGGGCGCGTCGCCGTCATGAATCTTGCGCGCCTCCTTGGGGAAGCTCTCGCCGACATCCTCGGCGACCGCGAGCACCGTCTCGCGCAACTCGCGAATCATTCCGCGCAGCTGCGCATGGCGCTCGTCGAGCAGCGCGACCTCGGGCTCCTTGCCCCCCTCGGTCCTGCCCCCCTGCTGGCGGGCGGGGGCCTTTTCGCTCACGCCGCGCGCCACATGCGGCGCCATGGGGGCCTTGGCCACCTTGTTGGACTGGCAAAAGGGGCAATGCACGGAGCCGTTCGCCGCCTGGGCGTCGAAGGCCGAGCTGTCGCGGAACCAACCGTCGAATTCGTGCGCTTGAACGCAAATCAATGAATAATGGATCACTTTTCAGGCCTTTCCAGCGGCGAGCAACGGGTCCAGGCCCCCTTCGCCGTCCAGTCTGTACAGATCGTCGCAGCCCCCAATATGGCGGCCGTCGATGAATATTTGCGGAACGCTGGTGCGCCCGCCGGCCAGTTCGCTCATGCGGGCGCGGCCGGCCCGGTCGCCGTCGACCTTGATTTCCTCGAAGGCGAGGTTCTTTTGCGCCAGAAGCCTCTTCGCCGCAAGGCAATAGGGGCAGGAAGCGGTGGTGTAGACGACGATATGGGCCATGACGGTTCCAGGAACAATGGAGGCGCCTCTAATACAATAAATTACGCGCCTGTCACGGTCCTTGCGAAAACCAGCAGGTCCACGCGGGCCGCGCCCGCCTTTAGCAGGGCCCTGGCGGCGGCGTTGGCGGTCGCCCCGGTGGTCACAACATCGTCCACCAGAACGATTTTCCGGCCCGAGATGCGCTCTTTCGCCGCGGCGTCCACGCGAAAGGCCCCGGCGAGATTCGCGGCGCGCTGGCCGCGGGTGAGCCCCACCTGCGGCGCCGTGCGCCTCACCCGCTCCAGCGCCCGCGATTCGAGCGGAACCGCGCTCTCGCGCGAGACGACCCGCGCCAGCTCGGCCGACTGGTTGAAGCGCCGGGCGGCGAGGCGCAGCCGGTGCAGCGGCGTCGGGACCAGCAGATCGGCCTCGGCCAGCAGCTCCGCCCCGGCGCGGGCCATCCAGCGGCCCATCGGCTCGGCCAGCTCCAGCCGGTCATGGAATTTCAGCCGGCTGACGAGGCCGCGCGCGGCGTCGCCGTCGTAGCGGGCCACCGCCCGCGCCCGCGCGAAAACGGGCGGATGCGCCGCCGCCTCCAGCGAAATCATGCCCGACGCCTCGTCGCTCTCGAAGGGCGTCCCCAGCCGCTCGCAAAATGGCCGTTCGATGAAGCCCACGCCATTCCAGCAGGAAGCGCAAAGCCCCCCATGCGCCCCAACCGCCTCGCGGCAGCAAAGGCAGGCGGGCGGATAGACAAGATCAAGCAGCAAAGCCCCGGCGGATCGAACGCGGGCGATGGCGGTCTCTAGCGCGGGCGCGAACATGGGCGCGAGCATAGCGCGGGGATGGCGGGATGGGGAGTGGGGGGCATTTGGGAGTTGCATCACGCCGTTGTTATTGAAAAACTGCGGAGTATGGGCTTTTGAGAATCAACTCCAAATGAGTCGCGACTAATCTTCTTTAATATCCCCCGCAATCGCTTGGCAAAATCATGCAATTAAAGCGCATCCGAGTGCTGAACTATAGTTCTTTTAAGGATTCCGGATGGATCGAACTGTCTCCAGGAATCAACCTAATAGTGGGCCAAAATAACGCAGGAAAAAGCGCCCTATTGAGGATATTTGATAAGCAGTTCAAGCAAAACTTGCATCGCGATTCAGAGCGCTTCAGAGCCGAGTTGCTTGAACAACAAGAAGCGCAATTTGAAATAGCCGTTTCAAACGCCGAATTGTTCCGCGGAATATTAATTTCGGGCCGCGATGTCTTCTGGCCATTGGATAGTGGCCAGAGTTTCACGCAAGCATTAGTCGACAGCGTATTAGCCTACTTCCAAAAGCCAACATATCTGTTCAAGGTCAGACGAAATAGCGGCACGGCGTTAGGTTCATATACCGGCCCCTTGCATGAGCAATTCACAGGCAGTCCCACCAATATCAGGCTGCACTTCGAACTTATTAACGGAAAACTGGAAGTGCACGGGCAGCACGTGGGCGCCGCCCAAGAGTCGCTTCTCACGTCCGTAAATAATCTATGGCAATCAAACCTGTTTTCTTTCAATGCACAACGTTACCACCTTGGCACAAGCCAGTTCACACGCGAGGACCGGCTGCAGCCGGACGCAGGCAATCTCGCCGGTATCTTGTCAAAAATGCAGGGTGAGCAAGGAAGCCTGTTCGAACGCCTAATCGAACATCTACGCGAGATATTTCCCACGGTCCAAAATCTCAGCGTCACTCCGACAAGTGGCTTTGAAATCCGCGTTTGGCCTACTCTGGATCGCAGTCGAGGGGAGCTAGGTTTTCCGCTCGATGATTGCGGCACAGGAGTCGCTCAAGTCATCGCAATTCTGACAGTCGCAATGACATTTGAAGAAGCAGTGATTGTGATCGACGAAATTAGCGCGTTCCTCCACCCTGCTGCTGCAAAGGCTCTGCTACGAATCCTCCAAACCGAATATGCTCAGCATCAATATATCATCACGACGCATTCGCCCGAGGTATTAAGTGCGGGAAGTCCGGGAAGCGTGCATCTTGTTCGCCGACAAGGATATGAATCGACAGTTGAGCGCATCGACCTTGCAAAGATCGATGACCTACGAGACCTAGCAAACCACCTTGGAGTTTCGATGACGGATGTGTTCGCGGCGGAACGCATCATCTGGGTAGAGGGGCCAACCGAAGAAATTTACTTCCCCTACATCCAAGGACACAATGCAAAGACCTCGCTCAGTGGGATTACCGTGACATCTGTGATCGCGACTGGAGACTTCAACGCCAAGAGAATACGTCGAGACTTGGTCTTCGAGGTATACCGAAGGCTGAGCAAAGCTACCGCGCCACTCGTGAAAACCGTTACGTTCAGCTTTGATCGAGAGACGCTTTCAGAGGAGCAAATGTCCGAACTTAAGCGAGACGCCGGCGGACGCCTTGCTTTTCTCCCTCGCCGCCATTTCGAATGCTACCTGCTTGATCCGGCGGCTATTGCAGCGTTCATAAACAGTCAGGTGCCGGACCTTGCGCAAAAAGTAACTGGGGCGGATGTCCTGCCATGTTTACAAAAATCTGGCGGCGATCCCGCTTTCAAAGCTAGCAAGCAGTGGAACGACGAAATCACGGACGAAGCATGGCTAGCCGAGGTGGACGCCGCGTCGCTCATAAAGCACGTCTGTAACGAGTTGACCGATAATCGCCTTTCGTTTGTAAAAAATCGTCAGTCATTCGATATTCTGAAGCACATCATGGAACACAATCCCGCGAGCCTTGGAGGGCTGATCGGATATGTGAATAGCCTTTACAAAATGGCGATGAACGAATGATCTGCTCGATGAATCTACGAGGGTGAGCAGCAGCCTCGCGCCTACAAAGCGGCCTTCCCGGACGGTGGAAAAGCCGCGCCCGCCCCTCGCGCCAAGGGGCGCGGTAAGGCATAATGGCTCCAAACAGAGGAATCGATGGCCAGAAACCCGCAACCCGACCTTTTCGGCGGTCCCGCGCAGGGCGACCTTTTCGGCGGCGCGCCCGCGCAGCCGCAATGGCGGCCGGACCCCGACAAGGTGCGCCGCAGGCTTGAGCGCATTCTCGCCGAGATGCGCGCCGAGGAGAAAATGGCCTGGAGTTTTTCGCAGCAGCTTCTGTATGAAAAGATATTTCCCGACATGACCCACTTCCTGCCCGACGAGGAGGGCGCGCAATACCGCCTCGCCTTCGAAAAGGAATGGGAACGGCTCATCGCCGCCTGAGCCCCCTCCCCAAAACCCCAGCCCGCGCTTACACTTGTCGAACCAGCGAAATCGGCGCATTCTTCGCGCCTGCCCACCCCCTTCGCGGGCATGCTGCTTTACTGCTTTAAGAAAAAACATTTCGGGAGAGACGATCATGACGGACGTTCAGGCCGCCGCCCCGCAGCCCAACGCAGCGGATTCGCAATCGGATTTCCGGGTCTACAGGAACAGCGGTCTCGTCAAGGACGCGACCTTCTTTTTCATCGAAAGCACCGCGCCGGACAATGTAGAGCAGCGCGCGAATTCCGACGACGCGCCGCCGCAACAGTTTACGCGCATCGACTCCAGCGGGGCCGCGCGCGAGATCGCCGAAGAATTGATGCGGGGCGAAGACGATGAGGACGTCAGCCTCGTCGTGATGGTGCATGGCTTCAACAATCCGCGCGCCAGCGTGCTGGAGTTTTACACAACCGCGGTGGAGGCGCTCGCGCGCGACCAGGGCGCCATCTTCGGCGCCGGCCGCCGCACGGTCTGTGTGGGCTTCCGCTGGCCTTCGGAAAAAATGGGCAGCACGTTCTGGAGCTGGTATCGCGCCATGCCGCTGTTCCCGCTGTGGCTGTTTCGAATCTCCGCCGGCGTTCTGTTGCTGCGCCTGCTGGGCTTGATCTTCGGCCTGCCCTCCTTTCTGGAATGGGCCGCGAGTTGGCTCACGCCACTCGCCGTCGTGCTGATCGCGGTGATCGGGGTTCTCGTCGCGCTGCGCGCCATCGTCTATTTCCGCGACATTTATCGCGCGACAAACTACGGCGTGCCGGATCTCGTCGAGGTGATCCGGCAGATCGACATGGCGGCCTGCGACCTGCTCGACAAGCGCGGGCAGAAGCCCCGCTCGAAGCGGCGCGTCGCGCTGTCCTTCATCGGCCACAGCATGGGCGGTCTCGTGGTCACCAATGCGATCCGCGTGCTCTCCGACGTGTTCGCCCCTTCCGCGATACAGAGCGCCGACCTTTCCGGCGCGAAGGCCGCCGCGCCTGCGCGCCTGGCGTTGCGTGCGGCCGAGAGGGACGCGCCCGCGCGGCCCGAAACGGCGCTGACGAAGAGCCTCGCGCCCGAGAGCCTCGACGAGGTTCCCGGCAAGATCGGCCATGTGTTCACGCTCATGCGCTTCGTGCTGGCGTCGCCGGACATTCCGGCGGAGGCGCTGCTGGCCGACCGCGCCAATTTCCTCGCCTCCTCGCTGCGTCGGTTTCGCGAGGCCTATCTGTTCAGCAATGAAGGCGACGAAGTGCTGCGCATGATCTCGACCACGACGAATTATTTTTCCTTTCCCACCGCGAAGCGCGATTTCGGCTACCGGCTCGGCAACGCCGAGATTTTGGCGACCGGCTTCGGCTCCATCGCCAATGGCGGCCTGCTGGCGAAGCTGCGCGTCGGCGCGAGGACGCTGGCGCAACTCTCCGGCGCGACGCGGCGCGCCGAGAACGTCAATCTGCGCAAGTCGCGCAACGGGGCCGAGGTCGCGGAAGCCTTCACCTTTTTCGACTGCACGGATTATGTCGACGACCCCGACCGCAAGGCCTATCTGACCGAGGCGAAGCACTACAAGGCGATCAATGCGGACGCACGCATCCCCTATCTGGAGCACATAAGGCTGTTGTGGCTTTATATGCCCTTCACGCCAGCCGACAAGCAGATCAACGTCCACGGCGGCTATTTCGACGGCGCGGCGACGCAGCGGCTGATCTATCGTCTCGGCTGCCTTGGATACAAGCGCGCGGTGGAGACCTATGGCGACGAGAATGCGATGCTGAACGAATGCGCGGGGCATCAGATCAGGGTCGTATTGTCGGACAGGCTTTCAATCCCGCCGCTTTCGCGCGAATATATAGAGACGCCAGGCATGTCGGGAAAATAGCCTGAGCAGGCCTGACGCGCGCAAGGCGGATCCGCGTCAAACACAGCCAGGAAGCCAGAAGACCATATGAGCGCAGCCTATATCGCCGCCGTCGTTTTCGCCGGATCATTCGTCGCCGCGATGGTCGGCATGCTGTTGCGGAAAATACTGCCGGACAATCATCTCGATTCGGACGCGAAGGACGTCATGAAGCTGGTGATGGGCCTCATCGGCACCATGGCCGCGCTGATTCTCGGCCTGCTGATCGCCTCCGGCAACAGCAGCTACAATGCGCAAAGGAGCGAGTTGCAGACTCTCGCCGCCAACGCCGTGATCCTCGACCGCCTCCTGCAAGCCTATGGGCCCGAGGCTGCCGGCGCGCGCGAAAGCTTCCGCGAGATCATCACTACCGCGCATGACCTCATCTGGACTCCCGACGGCCTGCGTCCGCCCAACTTCGACGCCGCGAACAAACTCGCGCAGCAGATTCAGAATCTCGCGCCCAAGTCCGAGCAGGCGCGCTCCTTACAGAGCCGGGCCACGCAGCTTACGGAAAGCATGCTGCACATGCGCGTCCTGATGACCGAGCAGCAAGGCGACGCCATCCCGACGCTGTTCCTTGAGGCGCTGGTCTACTGGATATGCGCGCTGTTTCTCGGCTTTGGACTTCTGGCGCGATTCAACCCCACCATAATGGCGGCGTTTATCGTGGGCGCGATATCCGTCGCGGCGGCCATTTTCCTGATATTGGAGCTGAACGAGCCTTACCGGGGCTATCTGCAAATCTCCGACGCGCCGCTGCGCCACGCGCTTGAGCGCATCGGCAAATGACGCGGCGGTATTTTTCAATGCTGAAAGCGAAGTCCGGAATGCGCGGCCTTTCGGTCGTCTCCCTGATGCTCGCGGGTTTCGCATGCGCGGGCCCGGTCAACTCGGACGGCGGCGCGTTCACCGGCGCATGGCGCCTCGAGCACGTGAAAGGCGCCAGCGGTTTCGACGCGTCGATAACAAGCATGGAGCTGCGCGCGGACGGCGGCTTCGGCTCGACGGTCGGCTGCAACCGCATCGTCGGCAAGCCGAAAATCGACGGCGAAAAAGTGAGCTTCGGCGCTCTCGCCTCGACGCGCATGGCCTGCATCGGCCCCATCGCCGAGGTCGAGACGAAATATCTCGCCGCGCTGAACGCCGCGCGCTCGTTCCACGTCAATGGCGAATGGCTCACTCTGCTGGACGAAAGCGGTGGTGAGCTTGCGGTTTTCGCGCGCGTCACGAATGGCAAGAACTGACAAGGCGCTTACGGGTCCGGCCCCTCGAAGCAGGTCTTGAACGGAAAGGTCCGCGAATAGCCGTGCAATGCGCCGACCGACACCTGATACCAGGTTTCGACTTTGGTAGGCACGATTGTTTTCAGCGAAAGATCATCGCCCTCGAATATGAATTTCTTCCCGTTGAACTGCGCCTGCATGACGCCCTCGCCATGTGAGAACAGCCGGTCGACAGTATCGCCGACCTTGAGGCCGACAAACCGCTTGCGAAGCGCCGTGACCTTGTAGCGGCCCGGCTCCTTCACCAGCGAGAAGGAATCGCCGGGCTTCGCGGCGACAGGCGCGGCATAATCGCCAAGCAGTTTGGATGAGGCGTTCATCGACTCATAGAGACGAAACTTCTTGCTGGTCTGCGTTGCGCCGGAGCATCCGCAGCCCTCGCCCTCGGCGCAACCAAAGATGATTTCATCGCCTTTCTCGGGCGTGGGCGGCGCCTGCGCCGCAACGGGAGTCGCCACGAACAGGGCCGCCGCAGCCCAGAACGCGAGCCCGACGCGCCGTGTCAAAGAGCGCGCAGGATTGAAATCCGGCAACGCAAACTCATAAAGAAATTCACCCGCCGGCCGCGCCATCTCCGCCCCGTTCAATCAAACGCACGCGGCTGATATTTATGCATGAGCGAGCGCAGTTTTGCAGTCGGAAATCCGCGTCGCCGGGCGAATGCGGCGTTACGCCTCACCATGCGGGAAATTAGCCTGCAAGGGCGCGGGGCTCATGACCGCGCCGCGGCGGTCATGAGCGCGGTCTTCTACCTCAGCAGGGCACGCGCACGCGCTGGTAGCCGACGAAATTGCCCCATGAGTCGTAGACCGGCTGGCGCGCCGGGCACAGGCGCGCCGGATAGGGCGCGGCGGCGGGATAGCCGTAGCCTCCATAATATCCGGGAGCAGCCGCGCCGGCGGCGACCGCGCCCAGCGCCAGTCCGCCCAGAACGCCGGCTGCGATGGCCGGTCCACCCCAGCCCCAGCCGCCACGATAGCCGTAGCCGTAGCGATACCAGGCGGAAGCGGGAGTCGAGGCGAAGACCGTCGTGGCCAATGTCGCGGCGACGACGCCCGTCGTGATGATCTTTCTGAAGCTGCTCATGACCTGCCTCCAAACTTTGCGCCCGGCGGCTTTGCGGCAACCTGGGCTGATTGAAAAACGTATAAGCTTGGCCTTGGTTCCAAATATGGCAAAGCCTTTGCTGGAGTATTTCCAGAATGCTTCGCAATTGCGGCAAGACTTGCTCGCCTCAACATAACGCCAGTGAAGCTAAACGGTGGCTGAACGAAGCCCGCCGCTTTTGAAAAAATCGCACGGGAAACGCGGCTGCGCTCCGATCAATACTCGCCGTGCAGGCGCAGCGCGAAAATATTCACCGGCCCGCGCGCGGTGTTGAACGCGGGATTGTCGGCGAGCTGGTAATCGAAGGTGACGCTCACATTATCGATGATATTGTATTTGTAATAGGCTTCCATCACGTGTTCGGCGCCGTAGGATAACGCGCCGTCGCCGACGAGGAGGCCAAGGCCGCCCGCCGCGAGATAGTTGGCGTGGCTGTTCGAAATCCCGTTGATCACGCCCGCTATGCCGATGGCGTCCTTGGGCCGATCCCATCTCGCGCCATTCAGCACGAAGCCCGCCGAGACCGAACGCTCGATGTCGGTGAAGTCGAAGGTCTCATAGCGCCCGTCGGCCCAGCTGGCGCGCAGGAAGAAGCCGAGATCCTCGGAGATTGGCTGTTCGATGTTGAGGCCGCCGCCGACCTTCGTGCGCAACTTGCGGTCCTGCGTGATGTCCGGCGTCGTGCCGGTGAGGTAGCCGATTTGCAGCGCCTCTTCATATTTGCCCATGTAGCCGATATTGGCGAAGCCCAGCAGCTTGATCTTGCCCTGCTGGTCGAACAGCAGATTGTGACGCCACTCAAGCTCCGTCACCGGCGACCATTGGCGGAACAGAACCGGCTCGATCTTCTCGCTGCCGGGCACTTCGGAAAGCTGGAAGATGCCGGCGCGCGCGGTCCAGTTGTCCTGACGCCATTCCGCGGTCGCGCCATCGGTATAGCTCCAGGCGTCGCCGGCGTAGTCGAGGGCGCCCATGTCGACGATCGACCAGTTGATGAAGCCGTTGCGGCCGTCATGGGCGTATTTGTTGTCGTCGAAAATATCGACCATGGCGTATTTGCCGACCGTGAAAGTGACGCGGTTCTTGTCCACCACGCCCGCGAGCGCGCCCTGGCCAGAGTCGATGTTCTCGGTCTCGCCGCCAAGGCCTATGGTCTGGCGCAGGTAATAGCGCTGGAAGCGCAGATAGGGCGCGGCGCGGCCTATCTTGTAGGCCTCGGCGCTGGAGAAGCCCGCGAGGCCGTAGGTGTCGGCAAGGCCGAAGCCCTCATCCACCTCGGGCGTGATATAGGCCTCGCCGCCCTGCCACAGCTTGACGCCAAAGAAGCCCGTCGCCGAGACCGTCGAACGCACCTGCCCGTTCGCCGGAAGGCTGTTCTGGCCGGAGTAAGGGGCGGAGAATTTCGGATAGCCCTGTGGCAGCACGGTGAGCTGGCCATGCGAACTGACCGTTTCGGCCTCGGGCGGCGCCTCCGGCTTCGCCGCGTCGGATTTGGCCTCTTCCCGAGGCGGGTCCGCCGCGCCGGACTGGTCCCAGAAATGGTAGTTTAGCCCGAAGCGCAGGACATGCGTCTCGGCGCGATTGATCGACGCAAACATGAATCCGCCGGCGTCGGCGAATATCTGGGCGTTGCGCGACTGGTTGAGGAACAGATATTCGGCCTTCGCCGACCAATTGTCCGCGAAGGCGTATTCGACGCCCGCGCCAAGCGCGTATTTCGTCTGCGCGGATTGGGAGTTCGTCGCGCTGAAGGGGTTGGCGGGGCCGGCGCCGTTCAGCGTCAATGTCGAGGCGCCGCGCCAGCCGCCATTGGCGATGCCGCCCGTCGCATAGAACAGCGTCCGGTCGACGGCGAAGCCGAGGCGCGCGCGAAAGGTCGAAAAATACGTGCCGCCCGATTCCGGGGTCAGAGTGTAGGAGCTAACGCCCATTCCGGCGTAAGAGGGCGGCGCGGCCCAGGTTCCGTTTGGCGCGCGCTGGCCGTTGAGGAAGTTGAAATCGGTTTCAAGGCCATAGACCCAGTTCTTGTACTGCCAGTTATAGCCGCCTTGCATTCCGAAGGTGATCCCCGCGCCCACGCCGCCGCCGGGGTAAAGATCATAGGCGCTATTGCCGAAGCCGCTCGCCGCCTGCAACCGCTCGGAGTCATGCAAGGGGATTCCGACGCCCATGTTCGCGCCAAGATAGCCCCCCGCCCAGCTGAACGCCGGCGGCGGCGCATCCGCCGCATGCGCCATCGTCGCCGCGCCAATTGCGATGAGCGCGCAGGAAAACGCCGACGCGCGAATGCTGCTCGCATCCCGGCGGTTCTTTCGTTTACGGTCTGCGTTGTTCATCAGCGCTGATTTGCTCATGCTTCCTTCGAACAGAATCGCGGCGAAAAGTGAAGCCCGATCGAAGAATTTGAGAAGCATTCCAGAGATGCCCCGCAACGACTCCAAACGCGGCTCCAACCCGAACTCAATTCGCGGCATTGCCGCGATCCCCTGAAATTACAGTCGATATCGGGCGAACAATACGCTTTTGCGACAGCCCCGCCCTGACCTTTGGTCAAGGCCGTCGCGAGGCGGGACCGTCAATCCCATGCCCCTATTTATGCTGTCATTCACGCCTTTTTGTGTCATTTTCTCCGCCGGCTCGGAAAAGAAGGCGCAGGTTCGGCGATGTCGGAATTTTACACCACGCATGAGCTGGCCGCCCTCCTGCGGGTGAAGGAACGCAAGATCTACGACCTTGTGGCGAAGGAGGCTCTCCCCTTCCGCCGCGTCACCGGCAAGCTGTTGTTTCCCCATGAGGAAATCTCGCGCTGGCTCCACGGCGACGGAGCGCGCGCCGGCGCGGCGCCACAGCCCGCGCCGCGAGCCGACGCCGACCGGCCGCTCGTCGCCGCGGGGGGACATGACCCTTTGCTTGAATGGGCGCTGCGGGAATCGCGCTCCGGCATCGCCGGCTTTTTCGACGGCGCGCTGGACGGGCTGCAACGGGCGCAGGCGGGCGATTGCATCGTGGCGGGGCTGCATATCCCCGAAGAGGGCGGCTGGAACGTCTCCGCCGTCGCGGCGCGCTTCACAGGGGAACCCTGGGTTCTGGTCGAATGGGCGAAACGCCAGCGCGGCCTTGTCATGCGGCCCGATCTCGCCAGGCGTCCAGATTGCCTCAGGGCCGCGCGAGGCCTGCGCTTCCAGAGCAGGCAGGCGGAAGCTGGAAGCGAGCTGGTGCTGGATAAATTGCTGGCGGCCGAGAAAATGAAACGCGCCGATCTGCGTCTTGTCGATGCGGTGGAAAGATCGGAGACGGATCTGGCGCTGGCCATCGCCGACGGGCGCGCCGACCTCGGGCTCGGCATTGCGGCGGCGGCGCGGCAGTTCAAGCTGGATTTCGCGCCTCTGATCGAGGAGCGCTTCGATCTGCTTGTGTGGCGCAAGGCCTGGTTCGACCCGCCGTTCCAGAAACTCGCCGCATTCTGCCTCTCTCCCGCCTTCCAAGAAAAGGCTAAGGCGCTTGGCGGCTATGACGTTTCGGGATTCGGGACGGTGCGGTTCAACGGATAGACGTAGCCGCGCCTGCGGCGCGATTGGCCGCAGGCGCCCTTCGGGGCTTACGCGGTGGCGACGAGCACGTCGGAGGATTTGATGATCGCCTTGGCCATCACGCCGACCTTGAGGCCGAGTTCATCGACGGCTTCATTGGTGATCGACGCGGTGAAGATCAGTCCCTTGGCGTCCAGCGTGACATGAGAAGTTGTCGCGCCTTTCTTGATTTCGGTGACCTTGCCCTCGAAAACATTGCGCGCGGAAATCTTCATCTTGTTATTCCCTTTGTCATTCGCGGGCGTCTCCCGCCCCAGAGCGCCGCTTCATCGCGCGCCCTGAAAAACAAATAGTTTCCGGGCTCTTCTCCCGCAATAGGCAAAAATTGTGCATTATTCCCGCGCCATGCGAAAAAAACGCAGGCCTCGAAGAAGAATTTGGAGAAGGACATGGACGCCCCGATCGAGCCCAAGGTCGTTATCGCCCGCGAGGATGGGGTCATACGGATCATGTTCAATCGCCCGGCGAAGAAGAACGCGCTCGACCGCGAGATGTATCTGACGATGATCGCCGCGCTGGAGGAGGCGCAGGCCGACCCTGACCTGCGCGCAGTGCTGTTCTGCGGCGCGGGCGGCGATTTCACCGCCGGCAATGATCTTTCCGATTTTCTCGGCCCGTCGCTTAGATTGGAGGAGTTTCCAGCCTTCCAATTCGTTCTCGCGCTCGCGGGCTTTGCAAAGCCTCTCGTCGCGGCGGTGGCGGGCGACGCGATTGGCGTTGGAACAACGATGCTGTTCCATTGCGATCTCGTCCATGCGGCGCCGGGCGCGCGCTTCAAAATGCCCTTCGTCGATCTCGGCCTGCCGCCGGAGGCTGGGGCCAGTCTGCTCGCGCCCCGGCTTTTCGGTCCCGCGAGGGCCGCGCAATATCTGATGCTGTGCGAGAGCTTCGACGCCGCCGAAGCGGAGAAGCTCAATCTCGTCAACGCGGTGACGCCGGCGGATTCCCTGCTTGAAACGGCGATGAACGCGGCGCGGCGGCTTGCGCAAAAGCCCGCCGAGGCCGTTCAGGCGACGCGACGGCTGCTGCGCGGCGATCCGGCCGAATTGCGCGAGCGCATGTTCGAGGAGGCGCGGCTGTTCGAAAAGGCGCTGGCGAGTCCACCGATGAGAGCGCGGCTGGAGGCTTTTTTCGCGGCGCGGCGTTAGAGCCTTGCGTCAGGCGCCTTCCATTTTGCCCATATCGCCGAGATTGGCGTAGTTCACGAGGCGCGAGGCGCGGATCAATATGATGCGCATTTTCTCGCCGGCGCGATGGCAGATCGTGGTGACGCGGTCCATGTCTTCCGGCACGCCGTTCTTGAACTGGCGGCGCACCGAGGCGACGCTCGCCAGAGCGATCACGTCGAGCTCGGCGACAAAGGTTTCGAAGCGGCGGCGGAAAGAGGGATTGAGGCGATCGTAGGCTTCAAGCGCGGAGTGGCGCCCGGCGAGCTTCGACTGCGCGAAATATTCCTTGTAGCTCATTGGCCGCCAGGCCAGGAGGTCTTCGAGCAGCTCCGGCATCTGCGGAATCTGCTCAAGCATCATCACCAGCTCGTTGAACAGGTTGAGATAGTCGTTCGCTAGGCCCGACACAGGATTGACCAACGCCTTGCTCTGCAAGGCGACGACCGCTTCCTCGCGGGTGATCTCGGTCGGTTCAATGAGCTGAAGGTCGAACGACATGAGTCCTCACAGGATGTGCAGCATGATCCTGAATGGAAATTCATAATTTTTCATTGACGGCGGCAATCGGCAACGCATGGAAAAAAGACGATAATTCGCTTCAAATTCGTCAGTTCCGCCTTTGGCGGAAAGCACTTGCGCATTCACTAACCCGCCATGCGATCAGGATTACATTGAACCATCCGCGTCACATTATCGCGCGACGATGGGCGGCGCGCGCCAGCGTCCGAGACACGGCGCTGCGACATTAACGCCTGCGGCATTCTCGGTTTGGTAAATTTTTCGTTTCATCCGAAAAAAGACGCTTGACGGGCGTGGGCTGTTATGGCATAAAAACCCCATCGTCGAAATCTGCGCCCGGAGCTGAACAAGCCGCCGGGCATTTTTATTTTCGGGCGCCGTGTCTATCGCCATGACCCTGCGCTCTGGTCCCTCCCCCGCTGACCATGCCGAGAGCGCCGCGCCCATAAAACGCGCCGACAAATCCCTTCGTGCGGCGGCCATGCTCGAATGGCGTCTGCAGGGCCATACTTTCCCGCGCATCGCGAGAGAATTGACGGAGGCGGGATACGCCCCGCTTTCGCTCGCGCGGATCAGCCGTATCGTAAAAAGCGAAATCAGGCGCGCGGCGGACACTTGCGTCCTGCAGCGCGACATGGAGCTGATGCGGCTCGACCAATTGCAGGCCGCGCTCTATCCCAAGGCCATGCAGGGCGACGGTCCGGCGACCGACCGCGTGCTGGCGATCATGGATCGCAGGGCCAAGCTGCTCGGGCTCTATTCTCCGCGCCAGGAGGACGAGACGCCCGAACCAGCCAACGCCAGGCAAAGGCTGATCGAGAAGCTCGAAGCGATGGCGGCGAGAATGAAAGGCGCGGACACATAATCCGCCCACCCACCGTCGACAGAGACCGCGCCAATTCCAATGCTTCACGCCACCTCCCTCGCGCGCATGAGCCCGCACGATCGCGAAGCCGCCATCGCCGCACTGAACGAGGACGAGGCCGCGCTGCTCCCCTATCTCTGGGAATTCTGGGCGCGACCCGAGCAGCTCGTTCCGGCCGGCGAATGGGTCTATTGGATGCCGCTTGGCGGGCGCGGTTTCGGAAAGACGCGCACCGGCGCGGAAGCCGTGCGCAAATGGGTGCGGACGAACGAACACGTCAACATCGTCGGCGCGACGATGGACGATGTGCGCGACGCGATGGTCGAGGGCGAGTCCGGCCTGCTCGCGGTCTGTCCGCCGCATGAGCGGCCAAGATACATCGCCGCGCGCAATTGTCTCGAATGGCCCAATGGCGCGCGCACATTGCTGCTCTCCGCCGAAACGCCGGAGCGCCTTCGCGGCAAGCAGCACATGAAACTCTGGTGCGACGAACTCGCGGCCTGGCGCTATCCTGAAGCTTTCGATCAGGCGGTTTTCGGTCTGCGCCTTGGCGAGAGGCCGCAGGCGATCGTCACCACGACGCCGCGCCCGACGAAGATCATCCGCGAATTGCTCGCCAATCCTCTGACGCTGGCGACGCGCGGCTCGACCTATGACAACATCGCCAATCTCGCGCCGGACTTCATCCAAAAAATCATCCGCAAATATGAAGGCACGCGGCTCGGGCGCCAGGAGCTCGACGCGGAGCTGCTGCTCGATACGCCCGGCGCGCTATGGACGCGCGAGATGATCGAGGCCGCCTGTCTCAAGCAGGAAGAAGCGCCGAAACTGACCCGCGTCGTGGTGGCGATCGATCCGCCCGCAAGCTCCGGCGACAACGCCGACGAATGCGGAATCATCGTCGCGGGACTGAGCGAAGAAGGCGAACCCTGCATCATCGCCGATCTGACCAGCCAGGGCGAGACGCCGCTCGGCTGGGCGACGCGCGCTGTCGGCGCCGCGCGCAAATATGAGGCCGACGCCATCGTCGCCGAAGTCAACAATGGCGGCGAGATGGTGGAGGCGGTGATCCGCCAGATCGACGCCAACATTCGCGTGAAATCCGTGCGCGCGAGCAAGGGCAAGTTCACGCGCG
>Ga0182013_10002823_pt1 | contig 22338 bp, 17 predicted proteins | sample 612S2MmetaG_FD_120487 | JGI IMG/M metagenome (GOLD analysis project Ga0182013, IMG submission 120487) | Permafrost microbial communities from Stordalen Mire, Sweden - 612S2M metaG | ecosystem: Environmental > Terrestrial > Soil > Wetlands > Permafrost | place: Sweden: Stordalen | collected... | reverse complement strand
ATCACGCCAGGCTAACCGTTTTTCCCTCCTGTCCGGCCTTCAGGTCCGTCGCCGGGAGGGTTGTCCTGGCCGACCCTTCCACGCCGTGGCGGTTCCCGGCAGTATGCCGCTCATCAACGGACCCAATGCGTCACCCGACACAGCGGCGCGGCCGTGGCATTGGCGATCTGTCGTCGTCAACCGGAGGACTCCCCCATGATCGACCTCTATTTCTGGCCCACCGGCAACGGCAAGAAAATCGTCATCCTGCTGGAAGAACTCGGCCTCCCCTACACCTTCCACCCCATCAACATCGGCCGCGGCGACCAACTCACCCCGGACTTCCTGAAAATCTCCCCCAACGGCCGCATGCCCGCCATCGTCGACCACGACCCGATGGGCGGCGGCGAGCCGATGTCGATCTTCGAGTCTGGCGCCATCATGACCTACCTCGCCGAGAAAACCGGAAAATTCTGCCCCACCGACCCACGCGGCAAATACGACGTCGCCCAATGGGTCAGTTGGCAAATGGCCAACCAGGGACCCAAACTCGGCGAGCAAGGCCATTTCCGCCGCGCCCTCGCCGCCGGAACGAACGGGGACCTGACCTACGCCCTGAACCGTTTCGACAACGAAGCGCACCGCATTTTCGGCGTCATGAATCTTGGTTTGTTCAACAAACGATATCTCGCCGCCGGCCAATACACCATCGCCGACATGATCTGCTACCCCTGGGCTTCCAGTTGGGCCACGCGCGGCATCGACATCGAAGAATTCCCCAACGTCAAACGCTGGCTCGAAGAACTCGCCGCCCGCCCCGCCGTCCAGAAAGCCATGGCCCTGGGCCCCGAGTTCCGCGAAGACCCCGCCTCGATCAGCGCCGAGGAACAAGCCCGCCGCGCCACAATCGTCGCCAATCAGCGCGCGCGACCAGTCCCGGCCGAATGGCTCGCCGCCGCGCCCGCGTAAGGCGCGCTCCCAGAAACAGCGCGCGAACGGGAACGGAGGCGGACATGCATCGGTGGCTCGCGGCGTGCCTCGCGATCGTCATGGCGTTCACCGCTTCCGCGCGCGCCGAGCCAACCCCGAAACACGGCGGCATCCTGACCTTCATGATCCCGGCTGACGCGCCGCCGAGCTTCGACGGCCATCGGGAAAACACCTTCGCCACCATCCACGCCGTGGCGCCGTTCTACAGCGTGCTCATCCGCGCCAATCCCGACAATCCGGCGGACACCACGCAATTCGTCTGCGACGTCTGCACCGAAATCCCCGCGCCCACGGATGCGGGCCGCGCCTGGACTTTCTCCATTCGGAACGACATCAAATTTACCGACGGCGTGCCGCTGACCGCTTACGACGTCGCCGCCAGTTGGAACCACATCATCGCTCCGCCGCCCGGCGTGATCAGCGCGCGCCAGGGCTATTATTCCATGATCGACAGGATCGAGACGCCCGACGCGAGAACGGTCGTCTTCAAACTTAAATTCGCCACCGCCGCGTTTCCGCCGGCGCTCGCCGATCCGTATGCGTTCCTGTACGAAAAGACCATCCTCGACCGCGACCCGCACTGGTACGAGAAGAATATCCTTGGTTCAGGCCCCTTCCGCTTTAAGGATTATCAGGCCGGTCAATCGATTTCCGGTGAGCGTAATCCCGATTACTACCGCCCAGGCCTGCCGTATCTTGATGGATTCATCGGCATCTTCGCGGATAAGCAGGCGGTCCGTGTCAGCGCCATCAAATCCGACCGCGCCGCCATCGAGTTCCGCGGCTTTCCTCCCGCCACCCGCGATGAACTGGTCGCCGCTCTGGGCGATAAAATCACCGTCCAGGAATCCGACTGGAACTGTGGCGCCCTGGTCACCCCCAACCACGCGCGCAAGCCGTTCGACGATGCTCGCGTGCGCCGCGCTTTAACGTTGGCCATCGACCGCTGGGGCAGCGCGGCGGCGATGTCCCGCATCACCGTCTCCCGGACCGTCGGCGGCATCGTGTTTCCCACCTCGCCGCTGGCCGCGACCAAGGCGGAGTTGCAACAACTCGCCGGCTACTGGCCCGACATCGAAAAATCGCGCGCCGAGGCGCGACGTTTGCTGAAAGAAGCCGGCGCCGAGGGCCTGACGTTCGAGTTGCTTAACCGTAACGTCGATCAGCCATACAAATTCAACGGCATCTGGGTGATCGACCAATGGAGCAAGATCGGCGTCACCGCGACACAGCGCGTGTTGCCGACCGGCCCGTATGACGAAGCGCTGCGGCGCGGCGACTTCGCGGTGGCGATCGACGCCGAATGCCAGAACATCGTCAATCCGTTGCTCGACGGCACCAAGTACCTGCCGCATTCCGTCTCCTCCTCGAACTACGGCAATTACGAGGATCCAACGGAAGTCGATATTTATGATCGCATGGTACGGGAGGCCGATCCCACAAGGCAGCGCGACCTGATGCGGCGGTTCGAGCGGCTTGTGCTCGACACCGAGGCGCATGAGGCGTTTCTGCTCTGGCGCTATCGTATCGTGCCGTATCGAAGTTATGTCAAAGGCTTCAAAATCAGCCCGAGCCATTACGTCAACCAGGATCTGGCGACAATCTGGCTGGACCAATAAACGCGACGAGAGTGGAACGAGCCCGACTTTCCGGACCGCTCGGTCATCGCGTTATTGAAGTGCTTCTCGCGCGCGAAAACTCCCGGGGTGGCGCGTTGGCGGCGACAAAGGCCTTCGCGATCGCCAGGTCTTTTCCGGTTGTCACAAATGGCGCGGCCCCGTGCGTCTCCCACAGTCGCGCCATTTCCGGCGTGTGCCACGCGGCGAAGTCCGGGAACAGCCGGATCGTCGCGCCGGCAAGATGGAAGTTGGCCCGATCGCCGGTGTCCAGGTAGCTCTCGACCGGCAACCCCTCGGCGTGGATCACCGCGTGACGCGGCAACTCGACATGGAAATACGTGATTTCATTTCGTTGTGTCCGTGCGATGCTGGTTCCATTGATCAACATTTTCACCGGCACCAGTACTTCGTTCACGAACACCGCGTGATCGGGGGACAGGTAAAGATCCCGCGCCGGAACGCCCGCGCCAAAAGCTCCGGCCTGGACGCACACCGGCCAAACCGCGGCAGGCGTCGGATGCGCCGCGCAGTTCACCGCCCGTTGCCCAAGCCAAACGATCGGCTCGTGACCGCCATCGGCGGTCAGCACGGTGTCTCCGACGGCCAGCGCCTCGACCGCGATCCATCCGGTGCCGGTCTCGATCCGCGTTCCCTTCGCGAAGCACGCCACGATCGTGTCGCCGTTGATGATGCCGAACCCGCCGGCGTCGATCGCGGACGCGAAGATGATCGAATCGACTCCACCAACGCCGGCACCCGAACCACTGTCGTTGACCGTCAATGTATTGCCGTTGCTGACCCCCAGCCCGGACAACGTTCCGCCGGCGACAATTATTTCGTCACCGGAACGCCACGTCGCGATGGTGCCGCCAAACGCGGCGATGTCGTCCAGTTGCAAAACGCCTGTGCCGTCCTGGAACACGACATCAATGACGCTGTTGATGACGGTATACGTGCCGGTGGGTGTCAGATTGTCGGTGAACGTTGTCGTCGCGGCGTTCAGGACAGCGCCGCTCACCTCGATCGTATCGTGCGAGGCCATCTGGAGAATGCCCGGCGAATTCACTGACGTGGTTCCACCGATCGTCGCCGTGCCACCGCCAACCAGGGTTCCTTGCAGAACCTCGGTCGATTTTCCCGCTTTGCTCCCGTTCGAAAGAACAGTCCCTTCAAGCAGAATGAAGCCGGAAGCGATCGTGCCATACCCGCCCGTGGTACTGCCGCCGTTCTCGATGAAGACCGTGGGGTCCAGCAGCCCTCCCTCGAGCACCACGCCGCCCTGCAAATCGATCACCGACGCATCGATCACCGCGCCCGGTCCAACCGTCAGATCGCCGGTGCCCAGAGCGGTGCCGATATTCAGTCCGCCGCTGACGGTCAGCGTGGTGCCGTTGCCGGAAACGATGAGCGCGCCGGAACTGTCCCCTTGCGATCCGATCGTCAGCGATTGCGCGGAGAAACTGGCCCCGTTCAACACCGACAGCACCCCGGCGCCGTCGTCGGATATCGTCGCCGAACCTGAAACAATCATCTCCGAGCCTGGGCCCGTCACCGTGATCTGACCCTCCGCCGAGGCGATGGCCGCGGTGTCCAGCGACCCGGCGGTGACCGTCCCGCCCCCGGAAATATCCAGTTGCCCGCTGGTGTTGGCGCCGATGGTCAACGCCCCGGCAATCCGCCAGTCCGATTTGGCGCCGGACACATCGACCTGCGTGCCGGCGGCGCCGGAGGCGTTGGCGATGACGGCCCCGGCGGTCGTGGTCACGCCGCCACCCCCCTCGATCAGCAGGCTGGCCAGGCTGGTGTCACCGACCGTGAAGGAGCCGGTGGTGGTGAATGACGCCCCGGCGCCGGTCACCGTGATCCCGCCGGTTCCGCTGGCGTTCGCGGCGAGCGTCGTGGCCTGAGTACCGGTCACGCTTTCGCTCTCTCCCGCGCTGATCACCGTGGGGCCGACCTGATCCGCGGTTTCGATCGTTTCGACCCCGGCGACGATGACGATCGGAAACACGTCGTCCGCGTAACTTTGCGTGGGATCGAGGGTCAGGTCGATTGTCGCGCTGGCGGAGCGGGCAATCGCCAGCGTATTGCCGTTGACGATGCTGGCTCCAGTGGCGTCGGCGACCCCGCTCAGTTCGATTCGGCCGCCGCCGCCAAGCCCATCGATCTGGCCGGGAGTCGCCGCGGGCGTGACCGACAACAGGCCGGTGCCCGCGAATCCGATCGTTTCGGTCGTGCTGACAACGCCGCTGATGGTCAGCGTGCCGCCGTCACCGATCTCGACCAGGCCGGTGCCGTTCAACGACGCCGCGGTCAGCGAACTGTCGTCTTCGATGTCGCCATTATTGACGATGCCTCCGGCGTCGTTCAGGCCGCCGCCGGAAATGGCCAGTTCGCCCGCGTTGGTCAGCGTGGTGCCCGCCGCCTGTGTGTTCGCGCCGGTCAGCGTCCATTGCGCGCCGGCATCGATCACCGTTTGCTCGAAATTGATGAATTGCGTGCCCAGGCCGGAGATCAGGCCCGCGGAGGCGCCGGAGGCGAGTTCGAGTGTGTTGACGAGAGTGCCTCCGACGGTGGCGCCGCCGTTCACCGTGCCGACAAACTCGCCGCCCGGATCGACGATCACGCGGTTCGTGAAGGCGTTCCCCAGTTCGACGGCGTACGTGCTTCCCTGGATCAGGCCCGCGTTAACGACGGTTCCATCGCCACTGACCATGTGAACGCCGATGGAGGGCTCGTACGGAACCCCGGCCACGCTATCCACAAGGCCGATCGCCCCGGAGCTTAGATTGGTGACAGTGCCGCCAGCGAGACTGGCACCGTAGGTGAAGCCGAAGATGGAACCGGCGTTCGTGACGTTCGCCCCGAGTTCATCGATAAACACCCCGTCGGTCGTTCCGTGGATTGTGCCTGTGCTCTCGTTATCGACGTCACCGGTCCCGGCGGAACCAGGGTAGAGCAAAACACCGAATTTGCCCCCGCCTATATAGCCCGCGTTCATGACGGTCCCGGCGATTGTACCGCCGACATAAACTCCGATGGCTCCAGCGCTGATGCTGCCGGTGCTCAGGTTGTCGACAGTGCCTCCGTTGAGCCGAACACCATACTTATTGGCTCCGGAGATGACCCCCGCGTTAAACACCTTTCCGCCGTTATCGATGTAGATTCCGTTCGAGCCGCCGGTGATCGTGCCGGTGCTCAGGTTCTCGACGGTGCCCGCGAAGAGGTAGACGCCGAGTGACGAGGTGCCACTGGAAGCGTTTGCTGTTCCGGAGATGACGCCCGCGTTCGTAACGACCGCGCTGGCGGCTCTGACGCCGAGCCCCGTTCCGACCCCGGAGATCGTTCCGCTTACCTGATTGGCGACGCCGCCGCCGTCGGTCATCAAGAGCCCGTATGCCGAAAGCCTTCCCAGGATATAACCCGCGTTCGTGACGCTGCCGGCGGCGGCGGCGATTTCAATACCTCCGCTGATCTCACCGTTGGACTGGTTGCTGACGTCGCCGCCTTCGGTCAGAAAAACGCCATATCCGAAGCCCGACACGATCGTACCCGCGTTTGTGACGGTCGCGGTCGCTTGCATGTAAACCCCGATATCCGCGCCGATTATGGTGCCGGTGCTCAGGTCGGTGACCTGTCCCCCCTCAAGGGACTGAACGCCGAAACCGTTGGGCCCTCGGATATAGCCCGCGTTCACAATCGTCCCAACCGCGCCCGAGACGTAAATGCCTTGGATGCGTCCGACGACGGTGCCATCCGTCCTGTTGACGATGGTTCCCAAGGTGGCGACGCCGGCACCGATGAACCTGAGACCGGTCTGCTGTCCCATGAGCTGTCCCGCGCTCGTGATGGTCCCTACCGAAATCGTCTCCGCGTCAAACGCGTAGGAACCGCCTGCCGAGTTTGAAAGATACGCGCTCGATCCGATATCAATCGAGCTCTCGGTCGTGGACGACAAGGTGACGCCGCTGGAATACGTTCCGGAGTATAAAAGAGTCATCGGATATCCCCTGTTCCGTCGATGGTTCCACTCACCGGATCGCCATCAGCCGGAAGCGTAAGCGCGATCGACCGCTGGGCCCGTCGATCGAAATCCCGTCCCTCGGACTGTCATCGTCGAGCAGAAATATTCCGGGGTCAAGACAAGCCGGACCGTGTGTGGCTCGCGGTATTCGTGCCTTCGCCGAATTTCCGGCCAGCGGCGCCGAACTCGCCGCGACAGACCTTTCCCGCCCTCGGTCCGCATAGTACAATGCCCCCAACCTTCCTGGGAGCAAACGGACATGGCCGAAGCCTATATCTGCGACTTCACCCGCACCCCGATCGGCCGGTACGGCGGCGCGTTGCGCGATGTCCGCACCGACGACCTCGCGGCGATCCCGATCAAGGCGCTGATGGCGCGCAATCCCTCGGTCGATTGGGAAGCGCTGGACGACTGCATCATGGGCTGCGCGAACCAGGCCGGAGAGGACAACCGCAACGTCGCCCGCATGGCCGTCCTGCTCGCGGGCCTTCCCACCACCGTCCCTGGCGGCACCGTAAACCGGCTTTGCGGCTCCGGCCTCGACGCGGTCGGCACGGCGGCGCGCGCGATCAAAACCGGCGAGGCCGATCTGATGCTCGCCGGCGGCGTGGAAAGCATGACCCGCGCGCCCTTCGTCATGGGCAAGGCGACCGAGGCGTTCTCGCGCAGTAACGAGATTTTCGACACCACGATCGGCTGGCGCTTCGTCAACGCGCAGATGAAGAAGATTTACGGCACCGACGCGATGCCGGAAACCGGCGAAAACGTGGCGGAAGAATTCCAGATTTCCCGCGCCGATCAGGACAAGTTCGCCCATCGCAGCCAGATGCGAGCGAAAGCGGCACAGGAAAGCGGGTTCTTCGCCCGCGAAATCACCCCGGTCACGATCAAGGGCCGCAAAGGCGATACCGTGGTCGATACTGATGAGCATCCGCGCGGCGACACCACGCTGGAAATGCTGGCGAAGCTGCGCACCCCGTTCCGGGAGCCGGGGACGGTGACCGCCGGCAACGCCTCGGGCGTCAACGACGGCTCGGCCGCGCTGATCATCGCGTCGGAGGAAGCCGCGAAGCGCCACGGCCTCACCCCGCGCGCCCGCGTGGTGGCGATGGCGACGGCCGGTGTGGCGCCGCGCATCATGGGCATCGGCCCGGCGCCCGCCGTGCAAAAACTGCTGGCCCGTCTGGGCATGTCGATCGGCGAGATCGACGTGATCGAACTGAATGAGGCGTTCGCGTCGCAGGGCATCGCGGTGCTGCGGCAACTCGGCCTGCCCGACGACGCGGATCACGTGAACATGCACGGCGGCGCCATCGCTCTGGGCCATCCTTTGGGGATGTCGGGCGCGCGGCTGGCGATGACCGCGGCGCACGCGCTGGAGACCTACGGCAAGAAGCGCGCGATCGCCACGATGTGCATCGGCGTGGGGCAGGGCATCGCCGCGCTGATCGAGGCCGTGTGACGGCCTGACGCGCGGACACACGTACGGGCGGCGGAGAATCTCAGGCCGGCGCCCGGCCGCTGCTTCCAGGGCATTGCCTCGTGGGCATCATGATAGGCGCCGTGACAGGCCGAAATTACCCTCCGTCGTCATGCTCGGGCGTGGCCCGGGCCCCTGTGGACGCGCCCTTGCGTGGAAAATCGGGCACGATACGGGGATGCGAGCGATCCTCGGCTCGAGGACGAGGATGACGGTCATGGGAAGATCTTGTGCTGTCCGGGCTGATCCTGATGCCTGTATGGCGCGGCCCCCGACCCCCGGCCCGCGTCAGGCGCCCCGTCGCGCCGGTTTCACGGCGCGATTCCCGACCACCGCGACGCGCGCCACCTTGTTCAGAGTGTCGGCCGGCAACTGACCGAACATCTCCTGATACGCGGACGCCGCCCGAACCGCTTCCCAGATCCCGTGACGGGTCATCGCCGCGGCGACCGAGGTGGAACCCGGGTCGGCGTGGCGCAAGGTCCCATGCACAAGCCGCAGCCGGTGATTTCGCAGGTATCGCGCCGGCGGCATCCCCAGGTAGTTCATCGAAACCTCGTGCAGCGTGTGCGCTGAGACGTTGCTCGCCCGGCACAGCGCCGCCAAGGTCAGGTCGCCGTGGCGGTCGCCCTCGATCGCGTCGATCATGCGCCGGAGGATGAGGTGGTGACGCCCGGACGCCGCGCGGTCGGCGTCGTGTCGGCCATTCGTGGCGCACGCCGCGACCGCCTCGATCAGCACGCCCGCCGCCGCCTGATTGGGCGCGAAGCCGTCCGCGTCCGTCATGCCGAGGCGAAGCATGGTCCGGCAAACGTCCATCAGACGCCCGCGCGCGGCCGTGTCGCCCGGACCGAACATCGCGCCGTGCGTCAGATGTGACCCAGGCCGCCCGTGCAACGCCTGGAAATCGGTGATCAGCAGGTCGGGGGCGAATTCGATGGAGGTCCAGGCCATGTGCCGGTCGGAGACCATGGAGACGGCGCCTTGTTCGGCCATGTAGTTGATCATGCCGTGGTCGAAGTCCTGGCCGGACACCCGCGCCGGGCGGCCGTTGCCGGTCAGGAAAAAGAACCGCGGCCAGCGGACGGTGCTGCGCGTGCTGAGCGAGGCGGAGTATTCCGCGCTGTTGAGCCGCACCTGGTCGAGGTCGATCCTGGCGTGCCAACCACTGAAATTGGGTGCTTCGCGCACGACCATGCTGGTCGTCGCGAGCCGCATGCTGTGCTCGTAACCTTCGATATCGTCGAATGACCGAACGGTGACTCTACTTTGGTCAGGTTTCAGCCCGACAGTGCCCAAGGTCATGATTCCCGCATACCGCCCAGAGCCCATGTTATCCGACCTGGGCCAGCCAAAACAATGCCGCTCCCCATCGCGCGCGCCCTTGTATCCGGGCGCGGGACGCTCTGTCGTCGCCACTGTCGCTTCGCCAGCATCGGAGCGAAGAAAAATCCGGCGACCCGGGACGCCGGACGCTCCGGAACCCGCCGCTCAGTTCGACCCCGAAAACGTCAGCCCCTGATAAACGTCGGCGAGCGGCAGCGTGATGTCGAGGTCAGGCAGCATGCGCGACCGTACCGCCGGTCATCGGGATAACGCTCCGGCCATCGAACTCGTACTTTCCTTCCGGCCGGTCTTCCCAGGCGAGGAAAGCGTTCGCGGTCCATGGCCGATCCAGCACAGTGTCCATGGGTGTAAGGGTGGCCGCGATCGGCCCAGGGGGTCGAATCATCTTTCGAGAGCCCCAGGGACAGCACTTGGACAGCATCCGGCACCGCGATGCCGAACAGTGTCAGTCAACCCGCTTCCTCCTGACAACGGCGCGCGCGCCTGGCCACCCGCCACTGCCACAGCGCCAGGCCCGGCGTCACCATCAACTCCATCGCCAGAGCCGCCATCATCGCCGCCGACGGGGCGCCGGTCGCCAGCAGCCCAACCAGCCGGCCAATGCCGCCCGCGACAACGATCCCGGTCAGCAGGCGAAACCGCGGGCCATGAGCCTCGATCCGCGGGATCGTCGAGACGAACCCCAATCCGATCCCCAGCAGCAGCCCGGACAGGTAGCGAAAATGGCTGTCCAGGTCGCCGGAACCGACCGCTTCGGCCCCCATCATTCCGGGTCCCAGCAACATCCCCGTGCCGCCCGCGCCGATCGGCACAAGGCAACCGAGCGCCACCACGACCTGTAACGCTCGCCGCCCCATCCCGGTCCCCTTCGATCCGCCCATGCACTCTCTCTCCCGCGAAAGCCCGGGCTTTCGGTTACGCCGCCATGGGCAAAACTCCTACGTAGCGCGATTGCGGACGGATCAGCCGCTCGGTGGCGATCTGCTCATGCGCGATCCATCCGCAAACCCGGGCGGCGGCCTGGCGGCGGAGAGATCAGAGCCAGGAATGCTGCTCGTCAATCTTGATCAACCTGATCAATATCCGATTGCGGCAATATCCGATGACGGCAATATCGGTTCATGGCGATGTCTGAGTTTGGTGACGTTTCGGATTGGCTGACCATCGAAGCCGCCCGGGCCCGCCTCGGTGTCGCGCGGCAGACGCTGTACGCCTATGTCAGCCGGGGCCTCGTGCGCGCTCGCCAGGCGCCGGACGACCCCCGCCGCGGCCTGTACGATCGCCGTGGCATTGACGACCTGCTGGAGCGCCGCCAACGCGGCCGCGCCCACCGCGACGTCGCCGCCTCCACCATCGACTTCGGGGAGCCGGTGCTGGCATCGCGCATCACCGCCATCGCGGACGGCGTGCCGCGCTACCGCGGTCACGACGCAATGATGCTGTCGGAAACCGCGAGCCTGGAAGACGCCGCCGCGATCCTGTGGGAAATCCCCGCGTTCCCGGCGTTGCCGGAGTCGTCTTATGTCGCCGGTGACCCCGGCCCGCCGATCGCCCGCTGCCTCCGCCAGGCCGCCGCGATGAGCGGACCCGGCATCTGGGCGCGCAACACGCGGGCCTTGCGGCAGGACGCGGCGTCGGCGCTGCGCCGCATGGCCGAGGCCGCCGGCGACCGCCGCGCCTGTTCTCCCATTCACGACATGATGGCCGCCGCCCTGGGCTGTGGCGAGGCGGGCGCCGATCTGATCCGCCGCGCGCTGGTGCTCTGCGCGGACCATGAACTGAACGCCTCGGCCTTCGCGGTGCGCGTCGTGGCCTCGACCGGCGCGGCATTGCCGTGCTGCCTGTTGGCCGGCCTGGCGGCGTTGAGCGGGCCGTTGCACGGCGGCATGACCAGCCGGGTCGCGGCGCTGTTGGCCGAGCCCGGCATGACCGCCGACCCGCGCGCCGCCATTGCCGCGCGGCTGGCCCGCGGCGAGACGGTGCCAGGCTTCGGTCACCGCCTGTATCCCGACGGCGATCCCCGCGCCATCGCGTTGCTGAACGCGTTCGAACCCGCGGCGCCGTTACGCGCGGTCTTCGCGGCGGTGACCGAACTGACCGGACAGCAGCCCAACATCGACGCGGCTCTGGTGGCGCTGGAACGGCATCTGGACCTGCCGGTGGGGTCGGCGCTGGCGATCTTCGCCGTGGGCCGCACCGTGGGGTGGATCGCGCATGCGCTGGAGCAGCGTCAGGATGGCCGGCTTATTCGGCCGCGCGCGGCTTACTCCGGGCCGTAGCGCGGTTCGCCGGTGGCGCCGCGGCTGGCTGCTCCCGCGTTTGCCGATGATATTCAGGGTTCGGCATCATATCGGTGGCCGACGCCATCCGGTTCGACAAATTGAAGAACGCCACGGTCTCCGCGAGGTCGAACAGGTCCTCGTTGCTCAACCCGACCGAGCGCAGCCCGTCGCGGTCGGAGTCGTCCACCAGATGCGGCGTCGTGGTCATCTTCCAGGCGAAATCCAGCATCGTCCGCTGCCGCGCGTCCAGCTTCGCCACGCGGTAGTTCAACGCCATCATCTCGCCCAGTTCGGGGTCGCCCGACAGGGCGCGGACGGCGGCGCCATGCGCCACGAGACAGTAGTAACACCGGTTCGCCGACGACACGACGACCGCGATCATCTCCCGCTCGAGCTTGGAAAGCGCGGAGTCCGACAGCATGATCTCGTTGTACATCGCCATGAAGTTGCGCAGCCGTTTCGGCTTCAGGCTGTAAGTGCTGAACACGTTCGGCACGAAGCCGAGTTTTTCCACGCACTTCTTCCAGATGACCTGAAGATCGTCATCCAGGCCCGCCGGATCGGGCACGCCAAGCGCGGAGATGTGGTCTGGTTGCGGCATGGTGTATCAGCCCTGATCGATAAGTTTCTTGAGGCACGGTACAGAAAGCAAGACAATTTCACCACAGAGGCACAGAGCCCACAGAGAAGGACATAATAATTAAAGATCTCTGTGAACTCTGTGCCTCCGTGGTGAAATTATCTTCGCTTCCGGCGGCGCGTCTTAACACGCGGGGTCCGGATATTGTCGCCTGTCTCAACGGCCCTCACGCGTTCTCTCAGCCGTAAACCTCGGGGTTGATGGTGTTCTCCTTGTTCGGCGCGCCATCCAGCACGCTTAAAATGTTCCGCGCCGTCGCCACCGCCATCGCCGCCACCGCCTCCACCGTCACGCCCGCCATGTGCGGCGACGAAATGACGTTGTTGAGCTTCAGCAACGGGTTGTCCGGCGGAGTCGGTTCCTGATCGAACACATCCAGTCCCGCGCCCGCGATATGCCCACTGACCAGCGCGGCGTGCAGGTCCGGTTCATTGATGATCCCGCCCCGCGCGGTGTTGACGATGAACGCGCCCTTTTTCATTTTCGCCAGCCGCGCCGCGTTGAACATGCCGATCGTCTCGGGGTTCTTCGGACAATGGATCGAAACGAAATCCACCCGCGGCAACGCCGTGTCGAGATCGGTCACCGCCTCGCATCCCGCCGCCGCGATCTTCGCCGCGTCGACATAGGGATCGTAAATCAGCACATTCATGTCGAACCCGAGGCACCGCCGCGCCTGCCGCGTGCCGATCCGCCCGAAGCCCACGATCAGCACCGTCTTGCCCGACATTTCCATCGGCAAACCGCCATGCCGGTCGGTCCAGCGCCCGTCGCGCACCAGCCGGTCCAGCGCCGCGTGCTTCTTGGCCAGAGCGATCATCAAATGAAACGCCTGCTCCGCCACGCTGGTGGAATTCGCGATGCCCGCCGTCATCAACGGCACTTTTCGCGCCGTCAGCGCCGGCACCTCGACCGCGTCATAACCGACGCCGATACGCGCCACCACAAGCATCGCGGGCGAGGCATCCATTTCGGTCTGTTTATAAGGCGTCCCCGACAGAGCGATCCCTTCGCAATCGATCAGCAGCGGCAACAACTCCGCCTGAGCGATCCCGGCCGGATAGATCACCGTTTCGATGTCGTCGCGAGCGCGAACGATGTCGATCCCCTCCCGCCCCATCGTGTGGGGCAGCATCACTTTGCGTTTATTGGTAGCCATGGACGCGTTTCCTCAAAGCCGGCGTTGCAGGTTGGCGATATAGCCGCGGTTGTGCGTCGGCGCCAGATGCACCTCGTTCATCACCACGTGCTTCGGCAATCCGGCGATGTAACGGATCAGATCGCCGCAATCCGCCGGCTGCACCATTTTCGCCCGCACCTCCGGCGGCACCGGATTGGGCCGCTGATCCAGGATCGGCGTCGCCACCTCACCCGGCAGGAACACGGTGGAGCGAATGCCGTTCACGCACTCTTCCATGTTGAGCCCGTGACTCATGGCGACGATGCCGTGCTTGGCCGCGACATAGATCGGGCCCGCCACGCCGCCGATGAACCGTCCGGCCATGGAGGCGGTGTGGATGATCAACCCATCCTGTTGCGCGCGCATGAACGGCAGCGCCACGGTCACGCAATACAACGCCGCGGTCAGGTTGCCGTTGACCATCGTGTCGATGCTCTCCGGCGTCAGCTTGTCCCAGTGCCGGTCGAGGATGTTCACGCCCGCGTTGTTCACCAGGATGTCCAGCCGGTTGAACGTCGCGCCGATATACGCGCCGACCTTCCGCACCTGATCCTTGTCCGTCAGATCCGCCGGCCGCACATGCGCCTGGCCGGAACTGTTATGAATGCGCCGCGCCACATCCTCCAGCGGCGCGGCGCGGCGCCCGGTGAGAATGACGGTCGCGCCATCCTCGGCCAGCGCCAGGGCGGCCGCTTCGCCAATGCCCGTGCCAGCGCCGGTGACCCAGGCGATTTTTCCAGCGAGATTGGCCACTGGCGGTTTCCTCCATTGTTCAGACGCGGTGTCATTCAACGGGAGCGGGCAATTCAGGGCAAGCCCTCGTGCGACGCACGGGCGCGAGGATGGGCGGCGCCGGTGCCAGGCCGCCGGCTCGGCGGTCGTTTGGATCCTTGGGGGAGGCGTGGGGACCGCCCATCTCACGTCATGGTCTGGCTCGACCCGACCATCGGTGGAAACACACGGGTGAGAGCGAGTTTGGGGAGAACGATGGACCGGTCGAGCCGGCCCATGACGACGAACGGCGAACGGATGGTGTCGTTTGACGCACGGCGCGATTCGATCGGAGTCACTGTTCAGCCCGCATGGCGCCTGACCCGGCCATCTGTCGCCACACCGTGCTGGCCGAGGACCGGTTCAGGCCCGGCCATGGTGTTCTCCCACGTGGCGCGCTTCGCCGCGCGTCCGGGCCCGGGGGGCGCCATGCCTGACCCCCAATCGTCCAACGTCGCTTTTCTCAATAATCACTCACCGTCTCGCCGTCGCGCATCGTATAACGAGCCATGCCAGCGATTGGATCCGATCCCGAGACCCCGCGATGACGACCGTCGCCAAAACCCCCTTCGGACTCCCCTTCGACCTCTGGGACGGCCCTATTGACGATCCTTTCTGGGCTGCCATCGCTCCCGCCTCGCCGATCACCGACCCTGGACTCCCCGGCACGCAAACCGCGCTCTCCCTGACCGCGGGCCTCACCGTGTTCGCGGCCGCGACGACGACGACCCCCGCGCCAACCCAGGTCTCCTCCGCCACGTCGCCGATGGTGATCAACCTCGACTGGGATTCCAGCGTCAGCGGCGCGCCCGCGGGCTTCATGGCCGACATCATCGCCGCCGCCGCCTGGATCGAGAGCCAGTTCATCGACGCCGTCACCATCACCCTCGCCATCGGCTATGAGGAAGTCGCGGGCAATTCGATCAGCGGCGCGCTCGGTGAGAGCATCGCCAACATGTCCACCGTGAGCTACGCCAACCTGGTCGGCGCAATTCAGGCCAATGCCCGGACCGCGACCGACGCCAGCGTCGTCGCCTCACTGCCGACGAGCAGCCCGTTCTTCGACGCGTCGTACTGGGTCACCACGGCGCAGGCCAAAGCGCTTGGGCTGTCGCCGGCCGATGGCGCCGGCGTCGATGGCAGCGTGGGCTTCGGAGCCGCCTCGCTGTTCACTTACGGCGACAGCGCCAACAGCGGCACCGTGGCGAACGGCACCTACGACTTCTTCGGCACCGCCGTGCATGAGATCACCGAGGTGATGGGCCGCCAGATGCTGACCGGCGTGGCCGTGCTCGGCGTGCTGAACAGCTACTCTCTGTTGGATCTGCTGCATTATTCCGGGGCCGGCACGCGCGATTCATCGTCCCTGTTGCCGGGCTATTTCTCCCCCGACGGCGGTACCACCAACCTCGGCACCTTTAATACCGCTGTCGGAGGCGACCCCGGCGATTGGGCGTCCTCCGTCAGCGACGACGCGTTCGACGCCTTCGCCGCGTCCAGCACCATCCAGGCCGTCACCGCCAACGATCTGACCGAAATGGACACGATCGGCTGGGAGCCGGCGGGTTCCAGCGGCCCGATCTCCCCGCCGGACGCGGTCTCCACGCCGAAAGGCGTTTCCGAGACTGTGCTGACCGGGTTCCTGGCCAGTGCCCAGGTGAATAAGGGGCTGGCGGCGAACGCGGGTCTGGCGAGCATTTCGCAGACCGGAGGCCTGGCGTCCGACCCGTATGCCTTCACTTTGGGAGGCGCGGGCGCCGGCTCCTTCGCCGTCTCGGGTGCCACGTTGGCGGCCGGTTCGTCGGCGGTGGCGGGGGCGGCGAATGGCGCGCTTTACGCCCTCTCGGTCGCGGCGACCGACACCTCCAGCGGAATGGCGTCCCCGGCGATGCCACTGAACGTGATCGTCGGTGACAACGGCAACGATGTGATCGCGCCGGCCTCGCTGCCGGGGATCGTGACCTCGGCGCCGACGTTCATCTATGAGGGAGGCGGGATCGATACGATCGTGGCGACCGGCATGACCGGAACCGTTTACTTCGCCAGCGGCACGGGCGCCGATATCATGACCGGCGGCGGTGGGGTTAACGTCTACGAGTACGGGGGGGCCGCGGATTCCACGCCGTCGGCCATGGACATCATCACCAACTTCAACGTGGCGGTGGACCTGATCGACCTGACCGGCCTCGCGACACCGTTCACGTCGGTCGGCACGCTGGCGAGCAACGCGACCACGATCGCGGCGGGAACGATCGGCTGGCAGACGATCAAGACGAACACCTTCATTTACGCCAACACCAACAACCGCCCCGAGGCGCTCAGCGCGGCCAACATGAAGATCGAACTGAACGGCCGCGTGACGCTGACCGCCGCGAATTTTCTCCATGTGTGAGGGCGGGTTTCCGTCATGGCGCCATCGGGCCGTGGCGTTCGTCCGCTGTCCCGGAATGGTCCCGCCGTCCGTCATTGCGCGGCTCGACCGGGGATGACGGAGCGCGCCGTTCGGCCGCGACGTCTCACGGCATGGCCGGCCGGCCGTCCCGGCACGACCCGACCTTGCCATCGGTCAACGCGCGCCATCGATCGACCGATCCCCCGGTCAGGCAGGGGATGACGGAGCGCGCCGCGTGTTCGGGCTGGAACTACCGCCCGATGATCCGCCGCGCGATGGCCATGCGATGCACCTCGGACGGTCCTTCGTACACTCGCATCGTGCGCGCTTTCTGCGCCATCAGTTGCAGCGGCAGTTCCTTCGCGACGCCCATCGCGCCGAACGATTGCATGGCATGATCGATGATTTCGGTCGCCATTTCGGTGCCGTAAAGTTTCACCATCGAGGCCTCCATGCGCACGTCGCGGCCCGCGTCGGCTTTCGTGGCGGCGTCGTAAACCATCAGCCGGCAGGCGTGGATTTTCATCGCGGCGTCGGCGATCCACCACTGGATCGCCTGCCGGTCGGCCAGCCGCTGTCCGAATGTCACGCGTTGTTTGGTGTGCTCCACCATCATGTCCAGCGCGCGGCGCGACATGCCGACCGACCACGCGCCCATCTGCAGCCGCCGCACCGTCAGCCGCAGTTGCATCGGCGCGTAGCCCTTGCCCTCGACGCCCAGTAGTTGCGAGGCCGGGATGCGGCAATCCTCGAACACCAGTTCGTAGGTGCGCTGGCCGCCGAGCATGGGAATTTCCCGCTCGATGATGAAGCCTTTGGTGCCGCGCTCGACGATGAAGGCGGTGACGCCCTCGGCGCGCTTGCCCTCGCCGGTGCGCGCCATGACGATGACGAAATCGGCTTTGGGAACGCGGGACACCCAGATTTTGCGGCCGTTGATGACCCAGTCGCCGCCATCCTTCACCGCCCGCGTGGTCATCCCCGCCGGATCGCCGCCCGCGCCCGGTTCCGAGATGGCGATCGCCGAGTGCGCCTCGCCCCGCGCGTAGGGTTCCAGATATTTCCGCTTCTGTTCGTCGTTGGCCGCCGCGATCAGCATGTGCAGGTTCGGGCTGTCGGGCGGGAAGGTGAACGGCGCGCAGGTGCGGCCTTGTTCTTCATACACACCCACCAGCGCGGAATACGGCAGATTGGCGCCGCCATATTCTTCCGGCACGTCGAGGCCCCACAGGCCGAGTTCCTTGCAGGTGGCGAGCACTTTGGCTTCCTCGTCCGGCGTCAGGCCGGAGGGCTGGCCGGCCGTCTCGCGGGCGAGGGTGGCTTTTTCCAGCGGGATCAGGTCGCGGTCGACGAATTTCGCCACCAGTTCCTGCAACATGCGGTGTTCTTCGGGCAGCTCGAACATGCGGCTTGTCCTTCGGTCGTTTATGGCGGGTCGTTCTGCTCCGCGGGGTGGGGTGGAGCAAGAGCGGCCGCGTCAGTCGGCCGGCGCCGGGGTCTTATAGCGATACAGGCACCATTCCGCGCCGACGCAGCGCCAGCACTCCGGGCGGCGGGCCTTGCAAACATACCGTCCGTGCAAAATGAGCCAGTGATGCGCGTGCCGCAGCAACTCCTTCGGGATGCGTTTGACCAGCCCGTCTTCGACCGTCCGCACGTTGGCGCCGGGGGCGATGCCGGTGCGGTTGCCGAGCCGGAAGATGTGGGTGTCAACGGCCATCGTGTGTTCGCCAAAGGCGACGTTCAACACCACGTTGGCGGTCTTGCGGCCAACGCCAGGCAGAGCTTCCAGTGCCGCGCGGTCGTTCGGAACCTCGCCATTGTGTTTGTCGAGCAATTGTTGGGACAACGCGACGACGTTGCGCGCTTTGCCTTGCCACAGGCCGATGGTGCGGATGTGTTTCGCGACGCCATCGACGCCCAGTCGCACCATGGCCGCGGGGTCGGGGGCGTCGGCGAACAGTTTGACGGTTGCCTTGTTCACCGACACGTCGGTCGCCTGCGCTGACAGTACGACCGCGACCAGCAGGGTAAACGAGGTCGAGTATTCGAGCTCGGTTTCCGGTTCCGGATTGGCCGCCGCGATCGCCTCGATGAAACTCCGCACCGCGGCGAGGGTCATCCGCCGCGGTTTTTTGGCGGGTTTTTTGCCCGGTAACGTTGTCGTGGCCAACGCTGTTTCCCCTTTGCCTCGGCGTCGCGTGTCAGGCGGGCAACCGTGCGTCAACCCCTTGTGCCGCTACCAACCGCACCGCCGCCCGATCGAACGAGACAATCACGTCGGACCCCAGCCAACGGCGGAGATCCCTATCGTTGCAACTTCGCGCAATAAAACGTGCTGCGTCCCGACTGCGTGATCCTTCTCACCCCGTCGCATCCCGGCGCCCCCGGACAGGCTTCGCACGGCTCGCCTTCGCGCCCGTAGACCTTCCAGGCGTGCTGGAAATAGCCCAGTTCCCCGTCCGGCTGCACATAATCCCGTAACGACGAGCCGCCCGCTTTGATCGCCTCGGTCAGCGTCGCCTTGATCGCCGGCACCAGCCGGGCCGCCCGCGCGCCAGGCACGGTCGAGGCCAGCCGGAGCGGGGAAATCCGCGCCCGGAACAAGGCCTCGCAGACGTAAATATTGCCCAGTCCGGCGACGATCCGCTGGTCCAGCAGCGCCGCCTTGATCGGGGTGCGCCTGCCCTTCAACGCCGCGCTCAGCAGCGCCGCGGAGAAAGCGTCGTCCAGCGGCTCCGGCCCCATGCCCGCCAGCAGCCGGTGCGAGTCCTCGGCCGCTGTCGGCACCAGATCGACCGAGCCAAAGCGCCGCGGATCGACGAAGCCGACATGCCAGCCTTCGTCGGTTTCCAGCACCAGATGTTCGTGCGCGGTCAGCGCGTTCGGCGTGCCCAGGGTGAGTACGATCCTGCCGGACATCCCCAGATGGAGCAGCACCGAGTCGCCGCCGGACAGCCGCATCAGGATGTATTTCGCCCGCCGCCGGAAACTCAGCACTTTCGCGCCGGTCAGCCGCCGCGTCAGGTCCTTCGGAAAAGGCCAGCGCAGATCGGGACGATTCACTTTCGCGCGGACCAGCGTGCGGCCCTCCAACCGGGCTCGCAGGCCTCGCATCACGGTTTCGACCTCGGGGAGTTCCGGCATCCTGGTTCCACGCGCTATAACCCGTCCATCATGAGCGAAAATCCATCGAGCGATAGTACGGACCTGGTCGATTTCGGATTTCGAAATGTCGGCCGCGATCGGAAGGCCGGCATGGTGCGCGCCGTGTTCGACAGCGTCGCGCCGCGCTACGACCTGATGAACGACCTGATGTCGTTGGGCGTGCACCGCGCGTGGAAGCACGTGTTCGTCACCGCGCTGGACCCGCGGCCGAGGCATACTCTGCTGGACCTCGCGGGCGGCACCGGCGACATCAGCTTCGGCTGGCTGCGCCGAGGCGGCGGCCCGGCGATTCTGTCGGACATCAACCCGTCGATGCTGCGCGTCGGGCTGGACCGCGCGGTCGAGCATGGGCTGATCGGCGGCCTTATGCCGTTGGTCGCGGACGCGGAGCATTTGCCGTTGCCGGATCGATCCGTCGATCGTGTTTCCATCGCGTTTGGATTGCGGAATTGCACCGACAAACTCCAGGTGCTGCGGGAGGCCCGGCGCGTGCTGAAACCGGGCGGGCGCTTTCTGTGCCTGGAGTTTTCGAAATTGAACATCGCGGTGTTGCAGCCGCTGTACGACGCGTGGTCGTTTAAGGTTTTGCCGCGCCTTGGCCGGCTCGCCGCGAACGATTCGGAAAGCTATGTCTACCTCGCCGAGAGTATTCGCACCTTCCCCGATCAGGCGAAGCTGGCGGCGATGATGACGGAGGCTGGGCTGTCCCGTGTCACCGTGCGCGATTTGTCAGGCGGCATCGCGGCGATCCATGCAGGGTGGCGGTTGTGAGCCTGTCCGGCAAGCGTGTGCTGCTGATCATCGCCGGCGGCATCGCGGCCTTCAAGGCGGCCGAGCTGATCCGCCTGCTGCGCCGTGCCGACTGCGGCGTGACCTGCGTGCTGACCGGCAACGGCGGCCAGTTCGTAACGCCGCTGACGTTGCAGGCGTTGAGCGAAAACAAGGTCTACACGCAGTTGTTTTCGTTAACTGACGAGAACGAAATGGGCCACATCGAACTGTCCCGAGCCGCCGATCTGCTGGTCGTCGCGCCCGCGACCGCGAACATTCTGGCGAAAATGGCGGGTGGTCTGGCGGACGATCTGGCGTCTACCGTGCTGCTGGCGACCGACAAACCGGTGCTGGTGGCGCCGGCGATGAATGTCCGGATGTGGTGGCATCCGGCGACCCAGGCGAACATGGCGACGTTGAAGGGCAGGCGCGTGCGGGACGTCGGCCCCAATGAGGGCGCCATGGCCTGCAACGAATTCGGCTTCGGCCGCATGGCGGAACCGGCGGAAATCCTGGCCGCGATCGAAGCCGCGTTGTCGGGTGAGAAGCCGTTGGCCGGCCGTCACGTCATCGTTACCAGCGGGCCCACGCATGAGCCGATCGATCCGGTGCGGTATCTCGCCAACCGATCGTCGGGCCGTCAGGGGCATGCCATCGCCGCCGCTTTGTCCGCGCTGGGGGCGCGGGTCACGTTGGTGAGCGGGCCGGTGTCGATCCCCGATCCGGCGGGTGTGGTAATGCGGAAGGTCGAGAGCGCGGCGCAGATGCTGGCCGCCTGTCAGGCAGCGTTGCCCGCCGATGCCGCCGTGTTCGCCGCGGCGGTTGCCGACTGGCGCGTGGCAAACACGTCGGCGGGCAAAATCAAGAAAGGCGAGACCACGCCTAGGTTCGAACTGGTTCCCAACCCCGACATCCTCGCCACCATCGCCGCCGCCGGCCCGGCCCGGCCTCGGTTGGTGGTTGGCTTCGCCGCCGAAACGGATGATCTCATGACAAACGCACAGGGAAAGTTGCGCCGTAAGAACGCGGATTGGATCGTCGCCAACGATGTGTCATCGGAAACCGGCATCATGGGCGGCGCGGAGAACGAAATTCACCTGATCACCGCCGGCGGAGTCGAGGATTGGCCCAGATTGGACAAACAGGAAGTGGCGCGGCGCCTGGCCGAGCGGATCGCGGAGGCGCTGCGATGAATATCCCGGTTCGCGTGCGCCGCCTGCCGCACAATCAGGACCTGCCTCTGCCGGCTTACGCGACCGAGGGTGCCGCGGGCATGGATCTGTTGGCCGCGGTTGCCGAGCCGGTGGTGATCGCGCCGGGCCAACGGGTGTTGATCCCGACCGGCCTGGCGATCGCTCTGCCGCCTGGGTATGAGTTGCAGGTCAGGCCTCGCTCCGGGCTGGCGTTACGCAACGGCATCATCCTGCCGAACAGTCCCGGAACGATCGACGAGGATTACCGCGGTGAAATCCAGGTGATCGTGTTGAACACCGGTAGCAAACCGTTTGTTGTCGAGCGTGGCACGCGGATTGCTCAGGCGGTGCTGGCGCCGGTGGTGCGGGCGGCGTGGGAGGAGGTGGCGGATCTCGACGTCACCACGCGGAACGAAGGCGGCTTTGGCAGCACGGGACGGTGATGTTTAGTTAAACGACATTCCGCCGCTCAGCGCCACCGTCTGCCCGGTCATGTAAGCGT
>Ga0182013_10002822_pt1 | contig 22345 bp, 18 predicted proteins | sample 612S2MmetaG_FD_120487 | JGI IMG/M metagenome (GOLD analysis project Ga0182013, IMG submission 120487) | Permafrost microbial communities from Stordalen Mire, Sweden - 612S2M metaG | ecosystem: Environmental > Terrestrial > Soil > Wetlands > Permafrost | place: Sweden: Stordalen | collected... | reverse complement strand
GCTATAACGTTGAGCTCAGCATTACAGACGGGGGCGGTTGTACCAGCGATACTACTATCCCGGTAAAGGTTTATACAGTTCCGGTAATTACCCCATCACAAACAAATGTTACCTGCTTTGGCAATGCCAATGGCACTGCACATGCCGCTGTTACCGGCGGAACGCCTAATTACACCTATACCTGGTTACCATTTCCGGTAAGTACCACAAATAATGCCTCCTCACTTGATACGGGCCTTTATGGACTTATAGTTACTGATATTCACGGCTGTGCCGATACTACCGCCTATCACATTACCGAGCCACCGGCCCTTACCGATTCGTTGGTGCAGGTAAATGTTTTGTGTCATGGCCAATCTACCGGTTCGCTTACAGCCATAGCAGGCGGCGGAACACCCGGATATGCATATCGCTGGGTTCCCAATATCAATAACACTACAAATACATTATCAAACCTGGTGGCAGGCACTTATAGCAGCACGGTAGTAGATGCCAATGGTTGCCGCGATTCTGTTCAGGCCGTTATTACACAGCCGGCCGCGCCGCTTACCGCTGCTTTAACTGCCTCAAACGTTCCCTGCTATGGCTCATCATCAGGTTCCGTTACGGTTATTGCCACCGGCGGTACCCCGGCTTATACCTATAGCTGGAACCCGGCTGAACCCGCTAACAGCTCAATAACCCAGGTTCCCGCAGGCAATTACAGTGTTACTATTAGCGATGCCAATGGCTGTTCGCTTATTGAAGATACCACTATAACACAACCATCGGCTGCACTTACCCTATCTGTTACAGCTACGCCGGTTTTATGCTATGGTTATCCAACCGGAACCATTATTGCCACACCTGGTGGAGGCACACCGGCATATTCTTTTGCACTTGCCACCGGCGGAGCATCTGTTACCAGCGATTCCGGTGAATTCCACAACCTGCTGCCAACTACTTATACAATAACATTAACTGACCAGAAGGGTTGTACAGCCGACAGCATTGTTACCGTTAATCAACCTCCGCAACTGGTCATTGACAGTATACCAACAGTTTCGCCTAAATGTTATGGTTACCAGGATGGACAAATAAAGGTTGCAGCCGGTGGAGGAACACCCGGTTACACCTATCAGTTTTCGAACGGCATTACTGACACCGGGGGTATTGATAATAACCTTGCCGCAGGAACCTATAAAGTAACGGTTACCGATAACAGCGGCTGCACCGTGGCCGATACCACCATTACCCTGACCCAACCAGATTCAGTTATTGTGAATGTTACCCCAACGCCGGTTCAGGTAATTTTAGGCAATGAACTGCAATTGGGCACAACCAACAATCAAAGCGGCACTGTAACCTATAGCTGGTCGCCCGATTTTGGGTTAAGCTGTTACGATTGCCCCGACCCGGTATTTAATGGCGTATTCTCGCAGCCATACAACGTTGTAGCCACCAACCAAAACGGTTGTTCAGGCAGCTTTGCCTTTACAGTAACCGTGGTGCCCGAGTATAATATATTTTTCCCTAATGCATTTTTACCTGAAGGCAGCGGCGCCAACCGCGTATGGCAGGTATTTGGCAAAACAAATGCCGTGCTTGAATTCTCTGTTTCGGTTTTTGACCGGCTTGGCGAAAAGGTTTTTGAAAGCAACTCAGTAGATTACCAGTGGGACGGAACCTTTAAAGGCAAACCGGCCCCCATGGGCGTTTATACCTACATGGCCCGCATAGTTTGGCTGAACGACTATACAGAAAAACTATTTGAAGGCACCATTACCTTGTTAAGGTGATTAACCGCGTATTACAGAAAATATTTAAGGAGGATATTCATATTTGTATTCCCCGGCTGTTTACTCTGTATTTTCTCCGTGCGATAAATGTATTTCGTTATTTTTAAGTCAGAAATGTCTTTATGGAAGAGTTAGAAATAGAAAAGAAAGATTTTGCCACCATACAACTAAAGCCCCGCGGCCCGGTTACCCTAACCGGTAATTTCGAGATTATATTAGAAGATGGCACTACACTCGAGAAGCGGGAAAAAGTATCCATTTGCCGTTGTGGCATGAGCCAGAAAATGCCCTTTTGCGATGGGGCCCACAAAGCTCTGGCGGCAATAGTATAGGCATTAAAATAAAATAATTTAATCACCCGCCCCTGTTATAAATTCCTCTTAAATGATACTGATTGCTGAGAGCGGCTCCACTAAAACGAACTGGGTAACTGAAAAAAATGAGTTGTACGAAACCATCGGCTTCAATCCCCTTTTTGATACTACCGAAACCATTTATAACGAGCTGAGCAAACATGAAGGCCTGCTTGCAGCCAGGGAAAATTTTACCAAAGTATTTTTTTACGGAGCAAGTTGCTCAAGCCAGGAAAGAAATACGATAGTGTATAACGCACTTAAAAAATATTTTACCAACGCAGAAGTTATAAATATTGACCACGACCTTAAAGCCGCCGCCATTGCCACTTACGATGGCAGGCCGGGTATAGCCTGTATACTTGGCACCGGTTCTAATTCGTGCTTGTACGATGGCACAGATATTCATGAAGTAGTTCCATCTTTAGGTTATGTATTAGGCGATGAAGGAAGCGGTGCATACTTTGGCAAAAAGCTGGTAGCTGCATACCTGTATCATGAGTTGCCCGAAGCTACCAACTACATCATGAAGGAAGTATACAAGCTTGAAAAAGAAGAAGTACTTAAACACGTTTACAACAAGCCTAATGCCAACGTATACCTGGCCCGCTTTGCCAAAGTAATGAACGAAACCACGGATAAAGCATACATGGATAAACTGGCCGAAGAGGGCTTTACCGATTTCTTTAACCACCATGTTAAGTGCTACAAAAACTATCAGCAGTACCCCGTACATTTTGTGGGGTCAATTGCATTTCATTTTAAACATGTATTGCAGGAAGTAGCCAATAAAATGGGCTGCGAACTGGGTATTGTAGACCGCAACCCCGTTTATCGTTTGGTAGCCTGGCATTTAAAAAGCAATAAATAATAAAGGGCACCCCGAAAGGGTTTCTCTCACCCTTTCGGGGTTGGCTGTTAATAGCGAATCAGGCCAAAACTAATATGTTGGTCTCCCATTTCCTTCGGAGAGGGAAGAAGACTCCTATGCAGCCTTAAGCTTGCTAACGTTGGTTTTTTCCAAACGGTTTTCAACAAACTCGCGGGTAATGGTAAATTCTTTAACTCCCGGCTCAGAAGGAAGGTCAAACATGGCATCGGTCATTATTGCCTCGCAGATAGAGCGCAGGCCACGGGCGCCCAGCTTAAATTCAAGGGCTTTCTCAACCACATATTCAATGGCGTCATCCTCAAAAATAAGTTGGATGTTATCGGCCTTAAATATCTTTTTGTATTGTTTCAGCAAGGCATTTTTAGGCTCGGTTAATATGGACGTTAATGCTTCCCTGTCTAATGGATCTAAATGCACCAGCACCGGTAAACGGCCTATTAATTCAGGTATCAGGCCAAAAGCACGGAGGTCAAGCGGAGAGATGTGGGCAAGGAAATTCTCCTTCTTCACCTCTTTATCTTCGCCTTTTTTAAAGCCAACTTTACTTTGATTTAACCGGGTAGCAATCAGCTTATCAATACCTTCAAATGCACCACCGCAAATAAACAGGATGTTTGAAGTATCTACCTTTACCATCTTCTGCTCAGGATGCTTTCTGCCGCCTTGCGGGGGCACCAGTACCTCTGTTCCTTCCAGCAACTTTAACAGAGCCTGCTGTACACCCTCGCCTGATACATCACGGGTAATAGAAGGGTTATCGCCTTTGCGCGATATTTTATCAATTTCATCAATATATATAATGCCGTGTTGCGCCGCATTAATATCATAATTACAAACCTGTAACAGGCGAGAAAGGATACTTTCTACATCCTCGCCCACATAACCGGCTTCGGTAAAAACTGTAGCATCAACAATAGCAAAAGGGACATTCAGAAACTTAGCGATGGTTTTAGCCAGCAGCGTTTTGCCGGTTCCGGTTTGACCTACCATTAAAATATTGCTCTTTTCAATTTCAACCTCATCGCTTTTCGATTGGTTCAAACGTTTGTAGTGGTTATAAACCGCTACTGCGATATATTTTTTCGCCTCGTTCTGCCCAATCACATAGCCATCCAGAAATTTCTTGATGTCGCGCGGCTTAACCGTACTTGGCAAATTAAACTGAAACTTCTTGTGTTTCTGAAATAACTCTTCATCAATAATCTGCTGGGCCTGGCTAACACAGTTTTCGCATATATGTCCCTCAATCCCGGAGATAAGAATCTGGGTTTCCTTTTTCTTACGCCCGCAAAATGAACAACTTGGTTCTGCTTCCTTCTTCATGTCCAAAACTTCTGTCTTTAAAGTGTTTACTTACGAAAGTTACTAAAAATGGTTGTAAAACCGCTGATTAATCTTTTTTAGAGGTGCGCATCAATACTTCATCTATCATGCCGTAATCTTTGGCTTCCTGGGCGCCCAACCAGTAATCGCGGTCACTGTCAACTGCAACCTTATCCTTAGGCTGGCCGCTGTGCTCACTGATGATGGTATAAAGTTCGTCCTTTATTTTTCTAATCTCTTTAACTGAGATTTCAATTTCGCTGGCCTTTCCGCCAATACCGCCCAAAGGCTGATGTATCATCACCCGGGCATGCTTTAAGGCCGTACGCTTACCTTTTTTGCCCGCGCAAAGCAGAACTGCGGCCATGGAGGCAGCCATACCTGTGCAAATTGTAGCCACGTCCATAGAAACGTACTGCATGGTATCATAAATTCCCAGGCCCGAATAAACTTCTCCGCCGGGGCTGTGCACATATATCTGCACATCGCTACGCGAATCGCTGCTCTCTAAAAAAAGCAACTGCGCCTGTATAATAGCAGCAATGTAATCGTCAATAGGGGTGCCTAAAAAGATAATGCGGTCCATCATCAGTCTCGAAAACACGTCTACCTCTCTGAACGGCATCTGCCGCTCTTCAATTACAGTACGGGTAAGATTATCTATCTGGCTTCCACCACTATATACTTTTTTTGTATAATTTTCTAAATGCATACTACTTAAACCGTGATGCTTTACGGCGTAATTCTTAAAATCCTGTGCTTCTTTAATGTTCATGATTTTCTATTTCGGTTCTAAAATGACGTTGTTTTTCCAAATAAACAAACTTAATGAGCAGACGACAAACCACACCTTGTATTTTAATCTCTTATAAATAAGCAGATTGTGGCTTTATACCACCTGTTCAGCATCTAACAAATAGTGCGGGTTTATTGTTTACAGTCATTATTATTTTACGCTTAAACGGGCGGATTAATTTTTTAGGCTCTCCTCTCTATCGATTGCTATGCGCAGCTTAGCTTTCGATGGAGAGGGGATGCCGACAGGCAGGGGTGAGGCAACGGCTGCTTGAATTCATCTCTCTCTGCCTAAACTTAAATCCCTAACTTCCGTTGTATTAAAAACTAAACCCCTGATTTATGGCTTCCATTATCTCAAAAGTAAAGCAGGCCTACCAGCTCTTCAAACATATCGACCTCGACCAGATTAATCACCTGGCCTCAAAAATAGACCTGGGTGAAGTAGTCCACAACGTAAGTAAGCTGGATGATAAACAACTGGCCCAACTGATGAAAATGCTGAGCACCGGTAGCCATAAAGATAAACCCCTGCCACCCATTGAGGGCGATTTTTACCATCTGGGCCACGTGCTTACCAAAGAAGAACGCGAATTGCAACTGAAAGTCCGCGATTTTATGGAAACCGAAGTAAAACCCATTGTAAACCATTACTGGCTAAAGGCTGAATTTCCATTCGAAATTATACCCAAACTGGCTGCACTGAATATTTGCGGCACTACCTACAAAGGCTATGGCTGCCCGAATTTAACACCCATGGTGGAAGGCATGCTGGCTATGGAATTAGCACGTGTTGACACCTCCATTTCAACTTTTTTTGGCGTGCAAAGCGGGCTGGCTATGGGTTCCATTTACCTGCTGGGTTCTGAAGAGCAGAAACAGGAGTGGCTGCCCGATATGCAACAATTTAAAAAAATAGGCGCCTTCGGTTTAACTGAGCCTGAGGTTGGTTCAGGCGCCGCCGGTGGCCTTACCATGGAAGTAAAGCGCCAGGGCGATACCTGGGTGCTGAACGGCCAAAAGAAATGGATTGGCAACTCAACCTTTGCCGATGTAATTATTATCTGGGCCCGCGATGTAGACGATAACCAGGTAAAAGGATTTCTGGTGAGAAAAGATTCGCCGGGTTTAAAAGTTGAGAAGATGGAAGATAAAATGGCTTTACGTATAGTGCAAAATGGCATTATTACCCTCACCAACTGCGGGGTGTCAGAAAAAGACCGCCTGCAAAAAGCCAACAGCTTTAAGGATACCGCCAACGTATTGCGCATGACACGGGCTGCCGTAGCCTGGCAGGCCGTAGGTTGTGCCCGCGGCGCTTATGAAAGTGCACTGGATTATACCCGCAAAAGAAAGCAATTCGGCAAACCCATTGCTTCGTTTCAGATGATACAGGGGCATTTGGTTGAAATGCTTTCAAACCTCACCGCCATGCAAACCATGGTATTGCGCTTATCGCAGTTACAACACGAGGAAAAAATTACAGACGAACACGCCTCGCTGGCCAAAGTATTCTGTAGCCTGCGCACCCGCGATGTAGTAAGCCATGCCCGTGAGGTAATGGGTGGCAACGGCATACTGCTGCAATACGATGTAGCGCGCTTTTTAGCCGATGCCGAAGCCATCTACTCGTACGAAGGCACCAAAGAAATCAACTCTTTAATTGTTGGCAGGGCTATTACGGGGTTTAGCGCCTTTGTATAAAAAATACCAAAGCCTCAAAGAATACCATATTATTATAAAATATACAATATAAATTGAAATAGTTGCCCCGCCATTTAGTGCTTGTTGCACAGTTCAATACAGGCCTCTCCCCGACATCGCTTCGCTTGTCGACCCTCCATCGCAAGCGATAGAGAGGGCAAATGCGACGATTTGGGTGTATTTCCCCTCGCTATTCGAAGAATGGAAGGGTGACCGCACAAAGTGCCGGTCGGGAGAGGCCTGTATTGGCGAATGTTTATCTGACAAGTACTAAACACGACAAAACTTAAATTTCTATCTTGGCTCTTGAATCTTGCTTCTAAAATCTATAAAATGAATTTACTAAAAGATAAACGCGGTATTATATTCGGCGCATTAGATGAAAACTCAATAGCCTGGAAAGTGGCCCTGAAGGCGCATGAGCAGGGTGCTAGGTTTGTTTTAAGCAACGCCCCTGTTGCTTTGCGTATGGGCGAAATAAACAAACTGGCTGAAAAGTGCGGAACTATAGTTATACCTGCGGATGCAACCTCCATTGAAGACCTTGAAAAACTGGTTAATCAGTCGGTTGAGCATTTGGGTGGAAAGCTTGATTTTGTGCTGCACTCAATAGGCATGTCGCCGAATGTTAGAAAAGGGAAAACATACACCGACATTAACTACGAGTGGTTTCAGAAAACACTTGATATTTCAGCATTATCGTTCCACAAAGTTTTACAGACCTGTATGAAACTGGATGCGGTAAATGAGTGGGGCTCTATACTTGCATTAACCTATATTGCCTCCCAGAGGGCCTTCCCTGGATATAGCGATATGGCCAATGCCAAGGCCACACTTGAATCTATTGCCCGCTCATTCGGATATTATTATGGTAACCAAAAGAAAGTGCGTGTAAACACCATATCCCAATCTCCCACGGTTACTACCGCCGGTTCAGGCGTTAAAGGTTTTGATGAGTTTTTAGGTTTTGCCGAAAAAATGAGCCCCCTTGGCAACGCCTCCGCCGAAGCCTGTGCCGATTATTGCATTACTTTATTCAGCGACCTTACACGTTATGTAACCATGCAAAACTTATTCCACGACGGAGGATTTTCGTCAGTTGGGGTTAGTGAGGCGGTGATGGGGTTTATGGGGAAGGGAGAAAGCAAAAGTTAACTATTGGGCTTTAATCTTTTTGAGATAAGCAGCAGTATTAATGTATTCTCCTGTGCGACCTTTTTTCATAGCTTTTGCAAGGCCAATATCTTCCATTTCTTCTTTGCTTACGGAATAGGTTTTTAGACCTACCTTTTTTGCCAGTTCAGCAAACATTTTCAAGTCTTTCTTCGATTCGCTTTGCAATAATAGAGTTTCCATCCTGGTTGTTTTTCGTTTGATAAAGATAATAAATCCACCCAACAGAAATCTGTAAAAACCTACATCCTTGCAAGGCTCTCTGGAAACAAAAACAGCCCAAAACCTCACGGCCCCGGGCTGTTTTATCTGAGTATCTAACACTATGGATGCAAAATGAACTTTGCAATAGCAATAAAAGAAGCCAACTGACCAATCCAAAAGATAAACATCCATTTTATAATTTCGGCCTTAACGTTAGCCAGGTCTTCTTTTGTAGCAAAAACATTTGTCTTTTCTTCCAGTCGCCTATCCACTTTTTTATTTTACTTCAAATATAATGCTATTCTCTATAATTATTAAAGCGAATCCAGGTAGTGACTGCATATGGCCGAAATGCCCTACAAAAACAAAACAGCCCAAAACCTCTCGGTCTTGGGCTGTTCAAAAACATTAACAACTCAACTACGATTCCACCGCTCCCGTATCTGCCTTTTTAGCAGCTGGCTGGTGCGTTATCCTTAACTCAGTCGCGTCTTTTTCAAGGTCGAAAATAAAGGAATCGCCGGCTTTGGCGTTGGCCATTAGTATTTCTTCTGCCAATGGATCTTCAACATATTTCTGAATAGCCCTGTGCAGTGGCCTTGCGCCAAACTGAGGGTCGTATCCTTTATCTGATAAAAATTCTTTTGCTTCCGGTGTAAGCTGGATATCAAATCCAAGGTCTTTCAATCTCTGGGTTACATCTTTCAAAGCAATATCAATAATCTTATGCAGTGACTCTTTTTCCAATGAATTAAAGATGATAACATCATCAATTCTGTTCAAAAATTCAGGCGAGAAAGTTCTCTTCAAAGCTTTCGTAATTACATTCTTTGAAAACTCATCACTCTGCTCGGTTTTTGAATGTGTGGCAAAGCCAACGCCCTGTCCAAAATCCTTCAGGTCGCGGGCGCCGATGTTGGAGGTCATGATAATAAGGGTGTTCTTAAAATCCACTCTTCTGCCCAAACTATCCGTTAAAATACCATCATCAAACACCTGCAACAAAATATTGAATACATCAGGGTGTGCTTTTTCAATTTCATCCAGCAACACCACCGAGAAAGGTTTCCTTCTTACTTTTTCAGTCAGTTGTCCGCCCTCTTCATAACCCACGTATCCCGGAGGCGCACCCACCAAACGGCTGATGCTGAATTTCTCCATGTATTCGCTCATATCAATGCGTATCAGGGCATCGTCCGAATCGAATAAGTAACGGGCAATAGCTTTTGCCAATTCGGTTTTACCTACACCTGTAGGGCCCAGGAATATAAAAGTGCCTATTGGCTTTCTTGGGTCTTTTAAGCCAACGCGGTTACGTTGTATGGCTTTGGTTACTTTTTTAACCGCCTGGTCCTGTCCTACAACAGCGGCCGTAATAGCGGCGCCCATATTTACCAGCTTGTTGCTTTCGCTTTGGGCTATTTTGTTTACAGGTATGCCGGTCATCATAGCCACTACTTCGGCTATATCCTCTTCGCTAACCGGGAAACGTTTTATGCGTGATTCCTCATCCCACTGGCTCTTCGCCTTTTCAAGCTCTTCAAGCAAACGTTTTTCACTATCGCGCAGGCGGGCTGCCTCTTCGTATTTCTGGCTTTTTACAACCTGGTTCTTTTGGTTCTTAATATCCTCAACCTGCTTTTCAAGCTCAATGATATTTTTCGGAACGTGGATGTTTTTTAAATGCACGCGGGCGCCTACTTCATCCATTACATCAATGGCCTTATCAGGCAAAAAGCGGTCGGTTATATACCGCGTTGAAAGCTTTACGCAAGCCTCAATAGCTTCTTTCGAGTAATCAACGTTATGGTAATCTTCGTATTTGCTCTTAATGTTGGTCAATATCTGTATGGTTTCTTCCGGAGATGGAGGGTCAACCATTACCTGCTGGAACCTGCGGGCCAAAGCGCCGTCTTTTTCTATATACTGCCGGTATTCATCCAGTGTTGAAGCGCCAATACATTGCAGTTCGCCCCTGGCTAAAGCGGGCTTAAAGATGTTGGAAGCATCTAACGAACCTGTTGCGCCGCCGGCACCTACAATGGTGTGTATTTCGTCAATAAACAAAATTACATCGCGGTTCTTTTCCAATTCGTTCATTATAGCTTTCATACGCTCTTCAAACTGGCCGCGGTACTTGGTGCCTGCCACTAAAGCAGCAAGGTCAAGCATTACAATTCGTTTGTTGAACAACACCCGCGAAACCTTTTTCTGCACTATACGCAGGGCAAGGCCTTCAACAATAGCGGTTTTACCTACGCCGGGCTCACCTATCAGAATAGGGTTGTTCTTTTTTCTGCGCGATAGAATTTGCGATACGCGTTCAATTTCATTTTCACGGCCAACAATAGGATCCAGCGCGCCTTCTTCGGCTAAATGGGTTACGTCCCTTCCAAAATTATCCAGCACAGGGGTTTTGCTCTTGGCTGCACCGGGCTTTTTAGCCTGTTGTGCACCATAACCTTTTGACTTATCATCCTCAAATGGCTCGTCCTCAGGTGGGTCGTTCGGTAGTTCAGCTTTTGTATCGTTTTGAACTGCGTCTAACTCGGCTTTAAATACATCATAATCTATGTCATATTGTGACAGCAACTGAGTAGCCAAATTGTCCTTATTCTTCAGGATAGATAGCATTAAGTGTTCTGTTCCTATTACATCGCTTTTCATAACCTTGGCTTCTAAAACGGTTATTTTAAGCACCTTTTCCGCCTGCTTGGTTAAGGGAAGATTATTAGGGTTAAAGTTGCCTTTGGCCACTTTATCTTTAATAGAATCCTCAATAGTTTTACGAAGCATAATAGAGTCAACGTCCAGGCTTTTCAGGGTCTTAATGGCCAGTCCTTCTCCTTCGCGGATAAGCCCCAGCAACAGGTGTTCTATACCAATATAATCATGATTCAGGCGAAGGGCTTCTTCGCGGCTGTAGGAGATAACCTCCTTTACTTTCGGTGAAAATTTTGCGTCCATATTTTTCTTTAGTTCAAATTTTAAACCAACAAATGTTTTTAGCCATTTTGTCGGCTCTTAGAGCAACATACCATTGTTAATGACGATTTACCCCGATATTTATTTGCCTTTATTTTTTTGTTACAAAACGTAATTACCTCAAACCTAATTTAATTCTATTAAAACAACAAGCCCGGCAAATAGTTGAAAAGGATTTTTTATAGTTACCCAGCCTTCTATTTTCCATATTTAAAGATACGATATTAAAATGTAAGGCAAATACCGGGCTATTTTTATGTTCCAACATTAAATTTTGAAAAGAGCGATTTATAATACACTTTCGCCATTAAATTAATTTTTCCGAAAAAATCGTATTTTAGAAGTATAATTGGCTTCTTAAAAGAATTTGCTTATGAGATTTCAGATAGACAAAAGAGACAGGCTTGTTATTATCAAGCTGAACGAAGACAAACTTTTAAGCAACCTGGCCCCGCAACTTAAATCCGAGTTGGTTGTTTTAAACAATGAAGGATTCAGAAATATTGTGCTGGATCTTGGAGATGTTCAATACGTTGACTCCTCGGGGTTAAGTGCCCTTTTAGTAGGTAACCGCCTTTGCAAAGAGGCTACTGGCACTTTTGTACTTACGGGATTAAACGCCCATATCCAGAAACTCATCAAAATTTCGCAATTAGAACCCATTTTGAACATAATCCCTTCGCTTAGCGAGTCGGTTGATTATGTGATGATGGAGGAACTTGACCGCGATTTGAGAACATAAACCAAGGCTGCTGATGCAATTTGACCTGACGATTCTCGGCAGCAACGGAGCTATACCTGCACACGACCGACACCCATCTGCACAAATACTGAATTATAATGGCAGTCTTTTTTTGATTGACTGTGGAGAAGGAACGCAGTTCCGGCTCAATAAATTTAACATTAAACGGGGCCGTTTAGACCACATTTTCATCTCGCATTTACACGGCGACCATTATTTCGGGCTTATCGGCCTGCTTACTTCTTTTAACCTGAACTGGCGCGAGACACCGCTACACATATATGGCCCGGCTGGTATAGAGGAGTTAATGAATGTTCATTTCAAACATTCGCAAACCCAGTTAAAATTTCAGATTCACTATCATCACGTAGTTGCCGATGAGCCACGGGTAATATACGAGGATGAGGTTTTGCAGGTGGAAACCATTATTCTGAAACACAGGCTGCCTACCACCGGTTTTTATTTTAAAGAGAAAAAAGGATTAAGGAAGATACTGGTAGAGAAAATTGCTGAATACAAAATTCCGTTCAGGGATATTACCGGCATTAAAAAAGGGGCTGATTTTACTGATGAAAACGGCAGGGTAGTACCCAATGCTGAATTGACCACCGACCCACCAGAGCCGCGCAGTTACGCCTATTGCAGCGACACCGTTTACATAGATAGTTTTATTGAACAGATAAAAGGCGTTGGCCTTTTATACCACGAGGCTACTTTTGCTGACGAACATACGGCCCGCGCCCTTGAAACTTTCCATACAACCAGCCGCCAGGCAGCAGAAGTTGCCAAACATGCTAAGGCCGGCAAACTGGTTATAGGCCATTTTTCTGCCCGGTACGAAAACCTGGAACCCCTGCTAAGCCAGGCCCGCGGGGTTTTCCCTGAAACATATCTTGCCAGAGAGGGCACAATATTTCAGATATAACAAAACCAATTTCGCACGGAGTTTAACAGCCGGAAAATGCAATTATCAGATGCTAACTTCTTGTATTTTATAAAGTGTTTTTTATATTCCTCCATATTTTTTCTCCGTGCCACCGTGCGAAACATTTTCTTCTCCTAAAACCATATATTTGAACCCATGTCAAAAGTCTTGATTCATATTGGCTACGTTAAGTCAGGTTCAACTTATTTGCAGCGGTGGCTGGCTGAGCATCCTGCCATGTTTTATAAATTTAAGGGAGTAACAGGCTTTTACGGCACAAACGATATTTCGTGGTATGCCGAATCAACCGACCCCATGCACGAGTGTTTTGTTACCAGCAGCGAACACCTGAGCGTTTGGAAAAGCGATTCGGATATTGTGGGTATGCGCAATGGGCTTAAAAAGTACGATATCAAAGCCTATCAGAATAAACTTTGCGAAACGCTTTATGCCATTTACCCCACTTCCAAAATATTGATTGTTACAAGAGGATATACTTCGGTGTTTCAATCTATCTACTCGCAATACCTGGCTATTGGCGGCACTTATGATTTTGAAAACATGCTCAAATCCATGCAGGATAGCTTTCCTGACCTGTTTGATTATACACATGTGATTGGCCTTTACCGGGGAAAATTTGGAAATGATAACGTTATTGTTCTTCCCTACGAATTACTGAGAACAGACCCCCATGCCTTCACCGCTATTATAGAAAAGAAGATGGGCATTAAAAACAGTTATCAGTTTACAACCGGAAAGATCAACGCTTCATTAGACAATAAAACATTAACTGCCTACTGGAAAGTTTCCAATTTATTGTATCATCTTATTAAACCATTTCCATATTCTTTTCAAAAAGCTGTTTACGGGTATTACAACAGGTCGTTAAACAATAATAACCCCCATCCTTTCATGAAATTTATTTCGCGTTTTGTAAAAGATGAAATTAACCTGACCGGACTTGATAAGATGATGGCAGCTCTTGAAGGCAAGGCTGTTATTTTGAAGACTGAGGAAATTTATCAACCTTATTTAAAAGAGTATTTGCTTTAAACGGGCCTGTACTAATGCCCCTTACTGATTAAAAATGAAAAAACAATTCCCCGCGCTTTTAATTATTGCCATTATAGCAGCATTGTATTCATGTAAAAACAATACGTTACATCAATCTCCAACAGTATTACTGCTCCCCATGCACCATATAAAGCCTGCCGATACTCCGGGTACAATTATTTTTACCAGGATAACCAATACAACAAATCACAGCATTACACTTCATCCGCTTCTTACACCCATGCGGGCTACCGACAGCGCAACCTTAATTCAGGGCATACTTTCGAAGGTAACACCTTCTGATAACATAGACAAAAAAAGGATGAAGCTTATTCAGATTGTGGGGCATTATATTAAAAGCACGAATAAAAACAGCTTCTTCCCTAACCTCAGGGATAATAATAATGATACACTTATCAATAGAGAATACTCGTTAATAGGCTCCGGTTTTTCCCTGCCCTCCTGGCATTGCGATAATTTCTGCAAAGAAGCAATATACCTTCTTGAATGTACTAAACTTTTCGCCGATAGTGACTTTATATTACAGCATTGCAGCATCCATACTACCATGCAGGTAAAAATGCATAACGGTGATACGGTTTTTGTTGATATGGCTGTTGGCACACCGGTATTTATGGTTGCCAATCCTTCCCGGAAAAGCGGATGGGTGTCATTATCAGATATTTTAAACGATACAACTTTGGTTTCCGGGCAATCCCGTTACTATTTTATAAATGATCGCGGTGATTCTGTTGATATTTCCCCGGCGCGCAGTATTGATAATTATAAATTAATATTTCAATTGCCATGGAAATTAAATAATTATGCCGCGTCAGGCCATAACCTGGATAATTTTAACGGCGATTTTATTTTGGCCCCCGGACAGTCTATCGAGTACCGGGATACCATAGGCTATATCATAGATACTTCACAGAATGGCATCGGGGCAATAATTGATGCGGATATGCAAAAGGCTGCATATTTTGGCGTGGCAGGAAAGATATATAAGGATGAAAGCTATTTAGACTCTGCATCCTGTTATCTGTATAAGCCGTATTCAGAAACCCTGAAGGTTCCGGTTTCAGAGGCTGCCTCCCTGTTTAATAACGGTAAAATATTACTTTATAGCCGGGCTGAGAACTGGTCCCCGGGCTATTTACCAAAACAATCGGTTTTATACAGCTTTATTCCTGCCTCGGAAGATACGGGGTATTTTGGGATTCAGACCTCAGCGCCGTTATTGGTCACGGCCAGTACGATGTACAATGAGAAAACAAACGATTCCTTTTACGTGTCGTTTTATGCTGATGCTTTATTCAGCGCCCCACCTGCAATTACTGCCAATCAGTTTAATTACGCCAATGGGCTTGGCAGGTTCACCCAAATATTGCCGCATACTTCAGTTAACCAACAGCTATTATACAACTATAATATTTTCAACTTCTATAAAGGAGGAGCTATGTTTTTAGCTTCCGGTTCAGGCATCGTGATTCAGGCATCATCTGATGCAACCAGGTAATTTTATTCCTAAACGGGTTGACGCATTTTATTAAACAATTCTTCTACCGGCGGGAGATAATTTATTATACAACCGTTTTAAAGAATTCCTCTTTATTTCTGAAACTATCTTTATTTTGACCTTATGGAGCGGAATAAAACCCTTTATAAAACCATTCGCGGAGGTAATATTAAGGTAAACGAATATCTTATACGGGTTTGGCAGGCACGAAACCTTATAGTAGTATTTGCCATGCGCGATTTAAAAGTACAATATGCCCAAACATATTTTGGCTTGCTATGGTCTATGATTCAGCCCTTAACCGGCTTAATCATATTTACCTTTTTTTTCCAGCGGGTAATTCCGCTTAAATTAAATGTCCCGTATTCTGCTTTTGCCTTTACAGGTATTATGGGGTGGTTTTATTTTACTGCCCTGGTTGGGCAGGCCGGTACTGTTCTAATGAATAACCAGCAGTTGCTAAAAAAAATCCGCTTCCCATCGCTCATATTGCCGCTTTCAAAAGCACTGGTGGGCCTGGTAGAGTTTAGTATATCGCTGGTAATACTGAATGTGGTTTTATTGGCCAATCATTTTAGCCTTTCGCCAAAAATTATTTTCCTGCCGGTAGCCGTGCTGGCTAATATTATCGTTGGGCTTTCGGTTGGTATTTGGCTAAGTGCATTAACTATCCGCTTCCGCGATTTGCACCACATTATACCTTACCTGATTGGTTTTGGCATTTGGCTAACCCCTGTGTTTTATCCGTCAGGTATGGTGCCTGAAAATTATAAGTGGCTGTACTATTTTCATCCGGTGGCTAATATCATTGCGTTTTACCGTTGGATATTTATAGGTTTACCTATGAACTGGCCGCAATTCGTTTGTTCATTTGCAGTAGCACTGGTTCTTTTTATGACAGGCCTGCCCTTTTTTATCAGGAACGAAAAGTTTATTGCTGATTATTTGTAAATAATTGAAAATGCAGGACATTGCAATAGAGGTAAAGAATATATCGAAGCAGTTTGTGCTTCGTGAAAGCCGTACCGACAGCTTAAAGGAAAGCATGCTCAATTTGTTCAGGCTTAAAAAAAGAGAGGTAAAAATATTCACTGCTTTAGAGGACGTTTCTTTCAATTTATATAAAGGAGAGGCACTGGGAATTATTGGCGAAAACGGCGCCGGTAAGTCTACACTGTTGCGTATTTTAAGTGGTATATCATATCCTGATAAAGGGGAGGTTAATTTTTACGGGCTGGCTGTTTCAATATTGGATATAGGGGCCGGCTTCCATCCTGAATTAACCGGCCGCGAAAATGTTTACCTCTCAGCCGCTATATATAATTTTAGCAGGCAGAAGATTAACGAACGCTATAACGAAATAATTGAGTTTAGCGGCATTGGAGATTTTATTAACGAGCCTGTTAAAAATTATAGTTCGGGTATGTTCCTCAGGCTTGCCTTTGCTATTATAACCTGCCTTGATGCCGATATATTTTTAATAGATGAGGTAATAAATGTAGGCGATGCAAACTTTCAGGCTAAGTGCAAAAGCAAGATGCAGGATTTAATTGCCGCCGGTAAAACGTTGTTAATTGCAAGTCATAATTTAAATGAAATGGTCTCTTTATGTACCCGCATTATCTCCATGAAAACCGGGCGCATAGTAGAAATCGGGGGCACGGATGTAATCTTAAAATATGTTACCAGGGCCCTGCCGCAGCACTTTTCGTTTAAACAGAACGAGTTTTATCATCAGAAAGATTTACCGGTACTGTGCCAGGCTGTAAATGGCTTAACGATGGTTAACTGCGGGTTGAGCAATTACAGCAAAACATTGGATGGAATAGATATTGCAAAACCAATTACCATTTTTTTTGAGTATAAACTGCAAGTGCCTGATGAATTGGCTATCAGGTTAAAAATTTTCGATATTACCGGGGTGTTGGTATTTATTTGCTCCAGCATTAGCTGCCTGGAAAATGTAACTACCACAGGCAATTACCGGCTGGAGTTTGAAATACCGGCTGATATTTTTAACGCACGGATGTACTCAGTTGATTTTAGCCTTATTGATAATGATAACGAGCGCCTGCTGCTTAAAGTTGATAAATTTCTTATTTTGAAAATGGTGGAAGAAGAAAAACCGGGCGAAAGAAAAGATTATCTGCCCGGTATTATTAAACCGGGTATTAAGGCCACGCTGGTTAAGGTTTCGGAATTACAATAACAATTTAAATGCAGGCATGTCGCAGATTCTTTTACACATTGGTTTTGGAAAATCGGGTTCAACTTATTTGCAACAGTGGTTTGAAAAACATCCGGCTATGTATTTTCAGCCAAAGCATATTGCGGGCGGATTCTATCATTCGTGGGAACTGGCCAAATATATTCAATACAATGACCAGGCGCCCCAAAATTTTGTTTTAAGCTGCGAGGACCTCTTGGTTTGGCAAGGTGAACCGTACGTATTTGGGCTCAGGGGTACCCGCCCGTACGATCATAGAAAATTTCAGGACCAGATGTGTGAGGCGTTGCATGGTTTATTCCCCACTGCTAAAATTCTGATTATTACCCGTGGTTATACCACCGTCTATAAATCCATCTATAACCAATATCTATCCACCGGTGGTACCTTAACTTTTAAAGAATTGCTGCTCAATATGCGGGATATGTTCACTATAATGTTTGATTATACATACGTAGTAAACCTTTACCGGCAAAAGTTTGGCGCCGGGAATATTATTTTACTGCCATTTGAATTACTCAAAAATGACCATGTAAAATTTCTTTCGTTAATTGAGCAGCAGATGAAAATTGAGCAGACATTTGCTTTTCTCCCCGATAAGGTTAATGCCGGATATCCGATCAGGATATTACAGGCGCATTTTAAGTTATCAAAGCTTGTTCATAAACTGCTGCTTCCTCTCCCCTATTCATGGCGCGACAGGATTTATATCCGGTATTCAAAAATGCTTCGGAGCATACAACCGCATCCTCTGACTGTATTTATTTCAAAGTTTATAAAAGAACAACCCATAAATTGGGATGGCATGGATGAATTGCTTGACGAATTGAAAGGTAAAGCAGAAATTTTGCGGGCTGAAGAATTATATCAACCCTACTTAAAAGAATACCTTCTGTAGCATTTTTACCTTAAACAATAATGGTTCCGGTTTGATTTTTCGTTGCAAGTATTTAATTTAGGCCTTCCTTAATAACCACGTGAAAATATGACCCGAGATTTAAAAGAAGTTTCAAAAGAGGTTTCAGAGTTTTATGACCACTTACATCAAATTATAACGTTTCCGGGTAATTCAGTTCAATCGTACCGAACTGCCGAAATTGGCCCTACACATGAGGATATCATTGTAGATTCTGCTCTTCAGCCTGGCATGAAGGTTTTGGATGCCGGTTGCGGGCTTGGCGCTTTTGACTACTATGCTGCATCAAAAATAAATTGCGATATAACAGCAATTACTTTCAGTCCTAAGGAACTTGAAAAGGCAAAAAAATTTTATGCTGATAAACAGGTAAAAGGAAAGCTTGTCTACAGGCTTGCTGATTTCCATTTTATGCGCGATACTTTTGCTGATGATACCTTTGATATGGTTATGTTTCTTGAATCTTTTGAGCATGCTTACGACAAGGAAAAAGTTTTACGCGATGCTTATGCCCTGCTTAAAAAAGGCGGCTCATTATTTATAAAATTTCATTTTCTGTTGTGGTTAAATGCTGATGGCAGAGAGGCAGAATTCAACGCATCAGTAAAAAGCGAAACAGATAACTTCCGGATATTTTCGCATGTTACCCTGCCTGATTTTATTAAGCTGGTGCAGCAAATCGGCTTTTTGCCGGTAGTAATAAAAGTGCCCGGTATTCAGTTTGATTTTTACAAAGCCAGCATGGATAATATTGCAATTGTAAATAAAAATATGCCCGGCTTTAACTATTCGCAACCCAATTTTCAGGTTACCCAATGTTATAATGTATTGCTGAAGAAAGCTTGACCTTATTACATAATAAGGTATTACAGCGCTACAGTATTGATAATTTGCAATGTGTTCTCCGAACTAAATAGCAAGGTTTTCCCTTCTCCTTTTTTGCTCTGAAAAAAGGACAAGGGAAATGCCGGCAGACAAAGGGATGAGGCAAAAAGGCCAAATTGCTTTATCAGCATCTCTTCACCTGCTCAGCTATCGTTCTTATACATAGAATTGGTATTTTGGTGTCATTGTTTTATGGAAAAAGTAATTGAGCCGGTAATAGAGTTTGTTCTTTCCCTCCAGGAACCCGGCGGCGGTTTTCCTACGTACGAATCGTATCCAATAGTAAATCCGGATGCGGGCTGGACAAGGCTGCCCGATGCTTCACCTTTTATTACAGCAAATGTTTTGTTTTCCTTAATGCAGCTTAATAACACAACTGCAGTAAGCGCTGCAATTGAGAAGGGTGTTCAAAGCCTGCTCACCGCTAAAGAGGGCATTGGTTTCTGGCGCTTTTGGCCTGCAAACAGCAAGCAACACCCTGTTCCGTTGGACATGGATGTTACCTGTATTGTGTTATTTGTACTAAATCGTTGCGGGCATACATTTAAAAGTGATAAGATTTTACTGAATAACAAAAGTGCCGGTGGCTATTTTGAAACCTGGCTGGGCCCGCGCATCAGCATGTGGCCATTTCCGGCTGTTGCTTTCAATTTTTTAAAAGACTACGGGCGAACAAAGCCAACGCAAAAACTAGGCTATTTTGCTTTTAATGATAAAGAACCTGCCGTAGCTGCCAATGTAGTACTGCACCTGGGAGAGAACAAAAAGACGCAGCCATGTATAGACCAAATCATCAGCGAAGTAAAAACGGGGGACATATCCAAACAGTTTTACCATCATGATATAGTTGTCTGTTATCACATTTCGCGGGCTTATGCAAATGGTGTGCAGGGCTTTAAAGTTTTAGGCCCTGTTATTGCCGCAAAAATATGCGCTTATTTTAATGCTGGCAATATCGTTGACGATGACATGCTGTGCGCCATGGCTGCAAATGTTTTACTTAACTTTAACCGGGAGATTGAACTTGCTGAAAAACTGATAATCCACATCGCAAGCAGTAAGTCATATCCGGATAAATGGACCAGCTCATCTTATTTCTGTAGCAAAGACCATAATTTTTTTTCAGGTTCACCGGCATTATCGGCTGGCATTTTTGTAGAGGCATGTGCAAACTTAAACCGGTACAAATAGCATGAAACTGCTGCGATTAAATGCCTGGTGGAATACAATTGTGCCGCAGGTCTTGGGCTGGATATATTTTTCTTTGCTCACTAATATATTTTTTGTAGCCGGGCACCCGGGCAAGCATGGAGTTAGCTTGTACGCCAAAGCCGATATAGTCCGGTATATATTATTTTTTATTGCCTTGGTAGCAATAGCCGCTTTCGGGTATTTATTAAACGATTTATGCGATGTTGAGGCTGATGCAAGGGCCGGCAAACCCAACGGACTTGCAGGGTTTGTCCTGGCTTTTCGTATAATTATTGTCAGCATTCCTTTAACAGTTGGGGTAATTGCATGGGTGGAGATGATCCGCTATCCAGGCTTGTATATACCGTTAAGGATGTTAGCCAATTTGTTTTTTTTTATACAAATACTAGCGCTTATAATTTACAGCGTAAAGCCGCTCAGGTTAAAAGACCGTGCAGAATGGGGTATTTTAGCCGATGCTTTTTACGGGCATTTAAACCCTGTATTAATAACCCTGTGTGTGTTTGGTTTTAGCGGCATTTTAAGGCCCTGGGGCGCTTTGCTTATTACATTGCTTGTTTTGCTAAGCTTTATTAAAGGGATAAGGAATATATTATTACACCAGATTGAAGACCGTAAAAGCGATATGGAAGCCGGTATTAACACAGTGGTAACAAAATATGGCCCCTGGCGGATTATCAATCTTATTAACCGCTTTCTTTTTCCTGCAGAGATTGTTTTTCTGCTTTTACTTACCGGGCTGATTTGTATGCACATTCCACCTGCCATTATTTGCCTGCTGGCCTTTATCGTAATGTCGTACTTAAAGTTTAGTGGTTGGAAATTGGGTTATGCCGACCGGCGGCTGGTTGAATTCAAATTCACTTATTTTATGAATGATTATTATGAGGCCTGGTTCCCTGTATTTCTGCTCGTATTTCTGTGTGTTTTCAGGCACGTGTTTGTTTTCTTACTTATCTTGCACTTAGCGCTTTTTCCTTCTTTTGTTATAAAGCTGGTAAAAGACTTTAAAGCAATAAGGGATAATTTTAAAACAGAAGAGGACTACTAATGTGCGGCATTGCAGGGCAGATAAATTTTAAAAAACAGGTTGCAGAATCGGACCTGGTGGCTATGAACGATGCACAGCAGCACCGCGGGCCCGATGGCTTTGGGGTGTATATCAACCAATCAAAAACCGCTGCCTTGGCCCATCGCCGGCTATCTTTTTTAGACCTCAGCGAAGCAGGCAAACAACCGATGTCGGCCGCCGACGGCAAAATATGGATAACCTACAATGGCGAAATTTATAATTACCTCGAGTTGCGTTCTGAACTGGAAGGCATGGGGTATCAGTTCAGAAGCCATACGGATACTGAAGTTATTTTGCACGGTTACATGGCCTGGGGATACGAGGTGCTGAACCGCTTAAAAGGCATGTTCGCCTTTGGCTTGTGGGACGAGCATAAAAAAGAAATGTTTTTAGCCCGCGACCGGTTCGGTATTAAACCACTTTACTATTATCATCAAAATGGAAACTTTGTTTTTGCTTCTGAAATAAAAGGCATTAAAGCAAACACTACAGCCAATACCACCTTAGACCTCACCTCTTTTGCCGACTACTTTGTTTACCGGTATGTACCAAGCCCTAAAAGTATCTGGAAAGAAGTTAAAAAACTG